>Ga0209382_10011325_pt1 | contig 11077 bp, 11 predicted proteins | sample SoiMetdeltSBSDD5_FD_187599 | JGI IMG/M metagenome (GOLD analysis project Ga0209382, IMG submission 187599) | Bulk soil microbial communities from a Populus tree surrounding site in Tennessee, USA - Soil MetaG P. deltoides SBSDD5 (SPAdes) (version 2) | ecosystem: Environmental > Terrestrial >...
TGAAGATACCGGCCGCGTGCCGCGAGCTTCACGGCTCCCCGAGGTCAGGCCTGGTGCGGCACGGTGATCATCCATCCCACCCCGAAGCGGTCGGTCACCATGCCGAACAGCGGCGACCAGAAGGTCTTCTCCAACGGCATCTGGACCTGCCCACCATCCCCCAGGGCCGCGAAGAATTGCTTGGCGCGCGCCGCGTCGGGCGCCGTGAGCGACAGCGAAAAGCCCTGGAAGCGTGGCGATCCTTGCGACATCCCGTCGGACGCCATCACGGTGGTGTCACCGATCCGCAAGCTGGCGTGCATCACCTTGTTCTCTGAGCCGGGCGGCAGCTTGCCGGGTGGCGGCGGCTCCGGGCTCTCCTTGTACCGCATGAGCATGGTCACCTGGGCGCCGAGCGCCTTCCGGTAGAACTCGACGGCCTCCTCGCAGCGCCCTTCGAAGAACAGATAGGGTTCGACGTGCATTTGCATTTCCTCCCGTGTTACCGGAGCACCGTCTCCGCGATCCGCGCGAGCTGCGACGCCATCTCGGCGTCCGTCTTGACGGCGTCCGGGCGGACGACCACGCGCGTCGCCCCGGCCTCGAGGAGCCGCCTGACGAGGTCGCGGTCGGCCGGCTGACCGTAGACGGAGATCGTCAGCTTCGCCGGGTCGCGGCCGGCGTCCTTGGCCAGCCGATCGAGGGTGGTGCGTCGCTCGCGCAACTGCTCGGGGGTGACGCGATTCGGCAGCCAGCCGTCGCCCCACGCCGCCACGCGCTCGAGCACGTTCTTGGCGGCGCCGCCGAGCAGCACCGGCGGGTGCGGCTTCTGCGCAGGCTTCGGATTCGATTTCACCGGCGGGAAGTCGTAATACTTCCCGTGGAACTCCGCCTCCGGTTTGGTCCACAGCTCCTTCATCGCGAGCACCGACTCACGGGTCTGCGTCCACCGGTGCGCGAAGTCACCGCCGAGCATCTCGGTCTCTTCCTTCAGCCAGCCGGCGCCGATGCCGAAGAGAAACCGCCCGCCGCTGAAGAGATCGAGCGTCGAGACTTCCTTCGCGAGAAGCAGCGGATGACGCTCGGGTACCAGCACGATGCCGGTGGCGAGTTTGATGCGCCGGGTCATGCCCGACGCGCGCGCGAGCGCAACGAACGGATCCACGAAGTGCGCGTACGTCTCCGGGATGACACCATCCTCCGAGCCGGGGAAGCGGCTCGTGGTCTTCACGGGCATGACCGGATGCTCGGCGCACCAGAACGACTCGAACCCCAGGTCCTCCGCCTTCTGCGCCATGGCTCCAGGGTCGACCCAGTAGGCAGGCAACGGGACCGACACACCGACGTTCATCGCCTCAGGCTCCCCAGACGTCGCGCGCGACGTCGACGACGCGCTCCAGCTTGCGCCACTGTTCCTCCTCGGTGAGCGCGTTGCCGTGATGCGTGCTCGCGAAGCCGCATTGCGGTGAGAGACACAGCCGCTCGAGGGGCACGTATTTCGCCGCCTCGTCGATCCGCCGTCGCACCGCGTCCTCTGCCTCCAGCGTGCCTGACTTCGTGGTGACCAGGCCGAGCACGACCTTCTTGTCGCGCGGCAGCAGGCGCAGCGGCTCGAAGCCACCCGCGCGTTCGGTGTCCCATTCCATGAAGTAGGCGTCCACGGGAATCGAGAACAGCGCCTCCACCACCGCGTCGGCGTACCCGCCCTCGGCGAACCACGTGCTACGGAAGTTCCCGCGGCAGGTGTGCATGGCCACCGTCATGCCGGGTGGCCGCGCCGCCACCGCCTGCGTGATGGCGTCGGCGTAGATGCGATGCAGCGGACCGGGGTCGTCGCCGTTGGCCCGGAAGTTCTCGCGCACCTTCGCATCGCACAGATAAGCCCAGCTCACGTCGTCGATCTGCAAGTACGTGCAGCCGGCGGCGGCGATGTGTCCGATGGCCGTGCGGTAGGCGGCCGCGGCATCGGCCCAGAACTGCGCGAGATCCGGGTAGACGTCCCGCGCGATCGCATTCCGCCCGCCGCGGAGATGCAGCATGGCGGGCGACGGGATCGTGAGCTTCGGCGTCGCCGTGCGCGTCACCGTCTTGAGAAACGCGAAATCGTCGACCATGATCGGTCGCGTGCACGCGACGTGGCCGGTCACGGTGGCCATCGGGGGCACGTCCTCGGCCTTGAAGGTCATGCCGACCGGCGCCGTCAAGCCCACCCCGTCGAGCTGACGGAGGAAATCCAGGTGCCAGAAGTCGCGGCGATACTCGCCGTCGGTGACGACCCGAAGCCCGAGCGCCTCCTGCTTCGCCACCGCTTCGCGGATGAGCCCGTCCTCGACGGCGCGGAGCTCGGCGGCCGGGAGGCCGCCGGCCTTGGCCTTGGCACGTGCCTCGTGCAGCGCGGCGGGACGCAGCAGGCTGCCGACGTGATCGGCGCGGAATGGCGGCGATGCGTTCATGGCTCCTCCGGTCGCCTCAGTCGAGGATGACGCCGCCGTCGACGTTGAACGACTGGCCGGTGATGTTCCGCGCGCCGGGTGAGGCCAGGAACACGGCGAGCGCGGCCACGTCCTCGGGATCGTTCGGACGTCCGAGCGGGATGGCGCTGTCACGGCGTCGCTTCATCTCCTCGACGGCGACCCCCTCCGTGCGCGCGCGGGTGGCGACATTGTCCTCGGACAGCGCGGTCACGGTGGTGCCCGGACACACCGCGTTGACGTTGATGTTGTGGCGCGCCAGCTGCTGCGCGGCCGTGCGCGTCAACGAGATCACGCTGCCCTTGCTGGCCGCATAGATGGCGTTCGAAGTGCCGGCGTAGCCCTTGCCCGCGATGGAGGCGATGTTGACGATGACACCGCTGTTGCGCGGGATCATCTCGCGCGCGACCCGCTGCAGGCAGAAGAAGACGCCCTTGGCGTTGACGCGCATGATGCGCTCCCAGTCGGCCTCCGTGAGGTCCATGATGTACGCGCGCCGCGTGACACCCGCGTTGTTCACGAGGACGTCGATCTGCCCGAACGTCGCCATCACGCGATGGACCATCTGGTCGATGGCCGCCACCTCACCGACGTCGGTGGCCAGCGGCAGGCCGCGGCGGCCGAGCGCCGAGACCGCGTCCGCGGTGTCCTTGGCGCCGCCCGCGTCGATGTCGACCACCGCCACGTGCGCCCCTGCGCGCGCGAGCGCCAGCGCGATGGCCTTGCCAATCCCGTTGCCCGCTCCGGTGACGACGGCGACACGGTCGGCGAGCGTCATGAGGGGAGGAGGATACCGCAGTCCCGCGCATCGCGGTACTCTCTGCGAACGGAGCCATCGACTGCCTCGCTCAGGCCAGCCACGGCGGAGGAGGAAACAGCGCTCCGATACACGAATGAGCAATCTCGCCGTCCTCGTGGATCCGGAAGCACCCGGCCGGCTCGTCATCCGGCCGGTGAGCGATCCCGCGCCCGACCGCGGGGAAGCGGTGGTCCGCGTCCGCGCGATCTCGCTGAACCGCGGCGAAGTCCGCCGGGCCGGGATGGCCGCCGCCGGCTGGCGGCCTGGCTGGGATCTGGCCGGCGACGTGGAGCGCACCGCCGCCGACGGCACCGGGCCGCCCGCCGGCACGCGAGTGGTGGGCCTGTTGCCGGAAGCGGCCTGGGCGCAGCGCGTCGCGATTGCCACGCATGCGCTGGCGGCGCTGCCGGACACGGTGACGTTCTCCCAGGCCGCCACGTTTCCGGTGGCCGGTCTCACCGCGCTCCATGCGCTAGCGAAGGGCGGCGGGCTTCTCGTGAATCGTCGGGTCCTCGTCACCGGCGCCACCGGCGGCGTGGGCGACTTCGCCGTCCAGCTCGCGCGGCTGGCCGGCGCGCACGTGACGGCGGTGGCGCGGCGCGCCGATCAGGCGTCGGCCGTGCGCGAGCTCGGTGCGCACGAGGTCACCATCGGCGACGACATCCCGTCCTCGCCGAAGTACGACCTGATCCTCGACTCGGTCGGCGGTCGCACGCTCGGCACGGCGCTGGCCGCGCTCGACCGCGGCGGGACCTGCGTGACCTTCGGTGTCTCCGCCGGCGCCGAGGTGACGTTCGACGCGCGCACGTTCTTCGTCGGCGGCCGCGCGACCCTGTACGGCTTCTATCTCTTCCAGGAGCTGGGCCTCGAGCCCGCCGCGGTCGGGCTCCGGCGGCTCGCGGACCTGGTCGCCGCCGGACAGCTCACGCCGCACATCAGCATCGAGCGCCCCTGGAAGGAGATCGGTCAGGTCGCGCAGGACCTGATGCACCGCCGCTTTCCGGGCAAGGCCGTGCTGGCGGTCGACTGATGAGCGAGGTGCTCGTCGCGGGTCTCACCTTCCCCGAAGCGCCGCGCTGGCGCGACGGCAAGCTCTGGTTCTCCGATTTCTACTCGCACCGTGTCCTGACCGTCGATCTCGCCGGTCGCCTCGAGACGGTGGTCGAGGTTCCCCAGCGCCCGTCGGGGCTCGGCTGGCGACCGGACGGCACGCTGCTGGTCGTCTCCATGCTCGACCGGCGAGTGCTCCGTGTCGACGGCGGCAAGACGCACGTGGTGGCCGATCTCTCGGCGGTGGCCACGGGTCCGTGCAATGACATGGTGGTGGACGCGGCGGGGCGCGCCTACGTCGGCAACTTCGGCTTCGATCGGCACCGCGGCGAACCGGAGCGCAGCACCTGTCTCGCTCGCGTGGACGTCGACGGCCGGGTCATCCGCGTCGCCGAGGATCTGCACTTCCCGAACGGCACCGTGATCACGCCGGATGGCGGAACGCTCATCGTGGCCGAGACGCTGGCGCATCGGCTCACCGCCTTCGACATCGCGTCCGACGGCGCGCTGCTGAACCGGCGCGGGCTCGCCACGCTCGAGGGCTGCTTCCCCGACGGCATCTGCCTGGACGCGGAGGGTGCGGTCTGGGTCGCCGACGCGCGCCGCAATCGGGTGCTTCGCGTGCGCGCGGACGGCACGCTCGACCGCACGCTGACCACCGGACAGAACGGCGCCTTCGCCTGCATGCTGGGCGGGCCGGATCGACGGACGCTCTTCGTGCTCACCAACACGGGCAGCGGACCGGCGATGGCCGAGAAGACCGACGGTCGTATCGAGACCTACCGCGTCGACGTGCCCGGCGCCGGGCTCCCGTGACGCGGGCCTCGCTCCTCAGCTTCGACATCGACGGCACCCTCGAGATCGGCGACCCGCCTGGCATCATTCCCATCGCGCTCGTGCGCCGCGCGAAGAACCTCGGCTATCTCGTGGGCAGCTGCTCGGACCGGCCGATCAGCTTCCAGGAAGCGATGTGGCAGCGGCTGGGCCTCGTCGCGGACTTCACCGTGCTGAAGCATCGCCTGGGCGAGCTGAGAGCGCGCTTCGCGGCCACGCGCTACTACCACATCGGTGACACGGACCTCGACGAGCACTTCGCGACGCTCGCGGGATTTCGCTTCCTGCGCGCCGACGCGCTCGCTCACCGCGCGTGGGGCGTGGAGCTGTTTCCGGAGTGACTACGGCTTCCCGCGCTTGATCCGGAGGTCCTCGTAGGGCGAGGTGAACGGGTAGCCGGCGATGAGACCGAAGCCGGACTCCTCGACGCGGACACCGTGGCCGCTCAGGAAGGCGGGCTCCAGGATCGGCGCGAACATGACGCGCTCGTGCATCAGCTGCTGGATCCGGTGAAGCAGCGCCTCGCGACGCCGGGGATCCAGCTCCACCGCCTGCTCGCGAAACAATCCGTCGATGTCCGGATAGCCGCCGTAAGCGCGAATGCCGCCCGTGATGACGAAGGCCTCGATCCGGGTGGCCGCGTTGCCCGGCGCCGCGCTGCCCGGCCGCACCAGCTTCTTGAAGCTCTTCTCGGCGTCGCCCTTGTAGAAGGCCGCCCGCTCGAGCGGCCGCAGCTTCGCCCGGATGCCGACCTGGAGAAAGTTGTTGATCACCGCCTCCCCGGTGGCGGCGTAGACGGTATCCGTCGTCACCTCACCGGCATCGAAGCCCCGCGGATAGCCGGCCTCGGCCAGGAGCTGCCGGGCCCGCGCCACGTCGTGAGCGTACGGTGGCGGCGCCCAGTAGAACGCGAAGTCGCGCGGGATGATGCTCGCGCTGATGCGCGCCAGTCCCAGGTACTCCGCGTCGTTGAGCGCCTTGCGATCGATGGCGAGATTGGCGGCGAGCCGGACCCGGCGGTCCGCCCACGGCGACTTCGGATCCCACTGCTCGATGAACGTCAGCCACTCGGTGAACGTGGGCGCGGTGGCCTTCAGCGTGAGCCCTGGCGTGCGGCGCAGCTCCTCGGCCAGCGGTCCGCGGATGGAGTACGCGATGTCGGCCTCGCCGCGCTTGAGCATGGCCAGGCGCGTGTTGTCGTCCGGCACCGACCGGAAGACCAGGCGCTTCACGCCGGGCGGCTTCCGCCAGTAGCTCTCGTTCGCCTCCAGCACGAGCTCGACGCCCGGCGTGAACGAGACGAACCGGTAGGGGCCGGCGCCGACCGGCGCGCGCTTGAAGCCGTCGTCGCCGACGCGCTCCACGTAACGCTTCGGCACGATCCAGGCGGCGCCCGTGGCCGGCGTGGCATAGAACGTCATGAAATCCGGCCACGGCTGCTTGAGCCGGATGCGCACGCGCTGCGCATCCAGCACGTCGACGCCGGCCACGCGCTCCTTGAGCGCGGTGGCGCCACCACCGCGGTAGCGCTCGAGCGAGAACTTCACGTCCTCGGCGGTGACCGCGTCGCCATTGTGGAACTTCACGCCCTTGCGCAGCAGGAACTCGTAGGCGAGGCCGTCACGCGAAACCGCCCACGACTCGGCCAGGCTCGGCGCCATCGCGTTGCCCGGCATCGGCTTCACCAGCGCGTCGTGCATGGCGTAGAGCATCATGAACGGCGTGACGACCGACGGCGTCTCGGCCGGATCGAACCACGATGGCGCCAGCGAGACGTGGATGGCCCAGGTCATCTCGCCTTCGGGCGCCGCCGCCGCCGGCGCGCCGCCGGCCAGCAGCAGCACGGCCAGCAGCGCGGCCGCCCGCATCGCGATCACGAGCCGCGCAGCCGCGGATCGAGGGTGTCGCGCAGCGCGTCGCCGAGCAGGTTCGTGCCGAAGACAGCGAGGCTGATCGCCAGCCCCGGCCAGATCACCAGCCACGGCGCCTTCTCGGCGTACTCGGCGGCGGCGATGGACAGCATGCGGCCCCAGGACGGGTACGGCTCGGGGATGCCCAGGCCAAGGAACGACAGCGCCGCCTCCACGAGGATGGAACCGCCAAGCTGGGCGGTGATCAGCACGATGAACGGGCCCATCGTGTTCGGCAGGATGTGACGCAGCGCTACGCGCGGATGGCGGACGCCAAGCGCGCGCGCCGCCTCGACGTAGGCGAGCTCGCGGATGGCCAGCACGCTCGCGCGGATGAGCCGGGCGGCCCGCGGAACGATCGGGATCGAGATCGCGACAATGGCGTTCGGCAGCGACGGCCCGAGGGCGGCGGCGAGCACGAGAGCCAGGACGAGGATTGGCAGCGCCTGCATGATATCCATCACGCGCTGGATCAAGAGATCGGTGGTGCCGCCGACGTAGCCCGACACGAGGCCGATGAAGCCGCCCAGGACCGCGCCCAGCAGCGTGGAGGCGAGCCCGATCGCCAGCGAGATGCGCGAGCCGTGGACGACACGGCTGTAGAGGTCGCGCCCGAGGTTGTCAGTGCCGAGCCAGAAGTCCGCGCTCGGCGCCGCGAGCACGTGGGACGACGTCCGCACCGGATCGTGCGTCGCCAGCACGTCGGCCAGGACGGCGGTGGCCAGGAGGGCGGCCACGAGGACAACGCCGGCGGACCCGAGCGGCTGGCGGCGGATGAAGCGAGCGGCGGCGGACCGGCGACGGCCCGCCACGGACGGCAGCCTCGGTGCCGCCAGATCAAGGGTGTCGACGACGCGCGCCATCACGCCTTCCCGTACTTGATCCGGGGATCGACCCACGCGTACAGGACATCGACGGTCAGGTTGGCCAGCACGACCACGATCGCGATGAACATCACGAGGTTCTGCACGACCGGATAGTCGCGGAACTGGATGGCGTCGACCAGGTAGCGGGCCACGCCGGGCAGATTGAAGACCGTCTCCGTCACGACGAGCCCGCCGATGAGAAACGCGACCTCGATGCCGATCAGCGTGATCACCGGCAGGCTGGCGTTCTTCAGAGCGTGGCGCCAGACGACCAGCGTCCCGCGCTGCCCCTTGGCGCGCGCGGTGCGAATGTAGTCCTCGCGCATCACCTCCAGCATCGCCGATCGCGTGATCCGCATGATCAGGGCCGAGGATCGGTAACCCACGGCGAGCGCGGGCACGACGAACTGCCAGAGATTTGCCCGGAGGTCCTCGAACGGCGAGACGTACGTGACCGATGGCATCCAGCCGAGCGACCGGACGAAGAGCAGAATGATCACCATGCCGAGCCAGAACGAGGGCATCGACAGCCCTGCCAGCGACAGCACGCGAAGCACGTAGTCTATCGGACGGTTCTGGCGGGCGGCGCTCACCACCCCGGCCGGCACCCCGAGCACGATTGAGAACAGCAGCGCGAGCCCCGCCAGCTCGAGCGTCACCGGCAGGCGCGGCTTGATGATCGTCCACGCGCGCATGTCGTAACGGTAGGACTTGCCGAGATCGCCTTGCAGCAGCTCGCCGATCCAGCGCGCGTACTGCACGGGAATGGGCCGGTCCACGCCGAGCTCGCGCTCGAGCAATCGCTTGTCGGCCTGGTCCACATACCCGGCCGACTCGAAGATGACGTCGACGATGTTGCCGGGCGCCAGGCGCATGAGCGAGAAGATCACCATCGACATCCCGACGAGGGTGACGAGGGCGATGAGGAGCCGCTTGGCGACGTAGCCGCGCACGGCGCCTCCTACTTGTCCAGCCAGACGTCCTGGTAGCGGCTCGTGTTGTAGATGGAGTTGTCGTGCAGCGGGAACGCCTTCACGTACGGCCAGTGCGCATAGAACTGCTTGCCCCATCCGAGCACCGGCCGCGCACCCTCGTGCTGCAGGCGACGATCGATCTCGTTGACCAGCTTGAGCCGGGCGGCGCGATCCAGCGTCTGCGACTGCTGGACCATGAGCCGGTCGATGTCCTCCGAGCAGTAGCCGGAGAAGTTCCGCTGCGAACCGCACTTGAAGTTCTCGAAGAAGTTCGCGTCTGGGTCGTCGATCCCGATGCCGGTGAGATTGAGGGCTACCTGGAAGTCGAGCCGGGTCATCTTGGGATGCCAGACGCCCGTCTCGATCTGCTCGAGCACGGCGTCGACACCAATCTGCCGGAGCTGGTCGACCATCCAGCTCGCCGGGTCGACGTAAATCGCGATCGCGCGCGTCGACACGGTGAGCTTCAGCGGATTGCTCGCCCCGAATCCGGCGTCGGCCAGTAGCTTCTTGGCCTGGGTCTTCTGCTTCGCGGCGTCGCCCATACCGGGCAGCTTCGCCACCTCCGCCTCGGGCAACCCCCAGACGCCGGCGGGCCGCGGCAGCATCGCACCGCCGAAGGTCGCGGCGCCGAGCGCCGGCCCTGCCTGGTAGGCCTTGCGATCGAGGGCCAGGTTGACGGCTTGCCGCACCCGCGGGTCGGTCATGGGCGGTTTCTTGAAGTTGACCAGGACGTTCACGTTGACGTTGGATGACGCCTCGATCGTCACCAGGTCGGGCTTGCCGCTCTTCGCCGTCTCCCAGTTCGCCTTGTTCCACCCGCTGCCGGCGACGTCAAGCTGGCCCGCCTGCAGTGCCGCGATCTGCGTCGAGCGATCCTTGACGATGACCCACTTCACGCCATCGAGGTAAGGCCGCCCCTTCACGAAGTAGTCGGGGTTGCGCTCGAGCTCCACGAACTCGCCCGGCCGGTATTCCTTGAGCTTGAAGGGGCCGGTACCCACGCACTTCGTTTTCAAGTCGGCGAGGGGCACGTGGGCTGGGTACACCGGCGAGTAGCCAGAAGCCAGCATGAGCAAGAGCGACGGCTGCGGCCGCTTCAACCGAAAGACCACCGTGTGCGGGTCCGGGGTCTCGATGTGCTCGACGTTGTCGTACCAGAGCTTCCGCGGGTTGACGCGGAGCTTGGCCGCCGCGTCGGGCGCGCCGCGAACCGCGTCGAAGGTGTACTTCACGTCCTGAGACGTGAACGGCTTGCCGTCGTGCCATTTGACGTTCTTGCGCAGCAGGAAGACGAGGTTGCGGTGTCCGTCCTGCCACGACCAGCGCTCCGCCAGCTCCGGGATGATCGTGCCCTCGCCTTCCTGCTTCTTCGCCGGATCGAAGTAGATGAGATTGTTGTAGCAGGCGCTCGCCGGCTGCACGGTGGCGATGGTCGACTCCTCGTGCGGCGACAAGCTTGGCGGCGCGGACAGCGGATGAGTTCGCAGCACGCCCCCCGATTTCGGCGTCTGGGCCGGGACGGGCAGCGAAACCGCGATGACGAGCAACAGTGCGAGGGGAGCGAGACGCACGGAGCGACGGAGCGGCATGGCCACCTCCGACCCGAGTGATGGAGCTACGCGAGGGCGGCAGTCTACGTGACGATCAGGACGCGCGCAACTACACCGCCCGCTGGCAGAGCACGTTGACGATGGCCGGCCGCCCCTCGCGCACGGCGGCCAGGCCGCGCTTGAGCGCGGCCGGCAGCTCGCCGGGCGTTTCCACGCGCTCGCCGTAGCCGTCGACGGTGCGCGCCATCTCCTCGAAGCGCGGCGATGGACGCAGCTCGCTCAGCGGGAAGGTGCCGCGCGTCTTGGCGGCGCCGTCGGGGTGCACGGCCAGCGTCCCCGACTTCACCGCCTCCCACTGCTGGTTGTTGAAGACGACGGTGAGGATCGGCAGCGCGTGCGCGCGCTGAACGAAGAGACACGACAGCGGCTCGCCGAAAAAGTAGGCGCCGTCGCCGACGGTGGCGATGACGGTCGTCTCCGGCCGCGCCAGCTTCACGCCGAGGGCGGCCCCGAGGCCAAAACCGAGCCCGCTCGAGTGCGGCGACGCGAAGTAGCTGCCCGGACGGGTGAGGGCCGCAAAGCGGCGGTCGAGCGGATACTCGTTCACCACCACCGTGCTGTCGTCGACGATCTCGCCGATG
>Ga0209382_10011326_pt1 | contig 11076 bp, 10 predicted proteins | sample SoiMetdeltSBSDD5_FD_187599 | JGI IMG/M metagenome (GOLD analysis project Ga0209382, IMG submission 187599) | Bulk soil microbial communities from a Populus tree surrounding site in Tennessee, USA - Soil MetaG P. deltoides SBSDD5 (SPAdes) (version 2) | ecosystem: Environmental > Terrestrial >...
ATGCATCTTGCGCTCGCGGACTTCGCGCCAGGCGCGCATCGCTACTGCATGCGCACGACGATCGTCGGGCAGCCGAGCGGCTACGTAGTCCCGCGCTGAGGGTCACGGAGACTTTTCGTCAGGCCCGCGCCTGCGCCCGACGTGCGCGCCCAAAGCAGCACGCGGCGCCAGCTTGTGTTCGCAGTTTTGATCCAGGTTAAGACCAGCCCAGATCTCCAATCAGGCCCGTCTGTAAGGCGTTAGCATGTTCGCTCGCCCAGTCCCGGTGGAACTTCTCGGGCGCATACACCCTCGAATTTCGACTTTGGAGAGTCCCCATGGCGAGAGACACGATGATGTCGAACACAGTCATCGGCGCGGCTTTGCTGCTTTCAGCCGGTACCGCGAGCGCCGCCTACTTCGGAGCCTGTGCAACGGAGCTGAACGCAGTCGAGGCGGCCATTCTCGCCAGTCAGTTCACTGGCGCGAAAGCGTCCACCGACCAAAGCAACCTGTTGGCGAAGCTTCAGACTGCGGAAGCCAAGGTGACGTTGGCCAAGTACAGCGATGCGATAGACAAACTGCAGGACATCTCCGACACCGCTACTGCGCTCGTCTCTGCCCCGAAGCCGAAGCTGACAGACGCCACCGCAATCAACAATGCAGTGATCGCGGCGACTGCCTGCGTGGGAAATCTGCGCTGAACGTTTCTGAAGGCCGGGGCGTGATGAGCTGCGCGTAAAGGTCAGCGCTTCTCGTTTCCTCTCTGGTCGTACCACTCCAGGATCTGCTCGCCCGTCCAGAAGACGACGCCTTCCTGTTTCTTGAGCGACTGGAGCACGCGCTCGAAATACTTGATGCGGTGAGGCACGCCCGAGATATACGTATGTACCGCGATCGCCATCACCTTCGCGCGTTTGGCTGATTCGGCATAGACGCGCTCGAAATAATCCAGGCACCGCGACTCGAACTCGGCCGCGGCGTGATGCTGGATCATCATCATCGGGATGTCGTTCAACTCGACTGAATAGGGCATTGCCAGGACGCGTCCGTGCGCCGTCTCGATCGGCACCGGCTCGTCGTCGATGACCCAATCCGCGATGTAGCGGATACCCGCTTCGGCCAGAAGGTCCGGTGTGTCGAGCGTCTCCGTCAGTCCCGGTCCAAGCCAACCGACAGGCTGCTTGCCGCTGTACTCACGAAGGATCTTCACCGATCGCTGGATCATTGCGCGCTGGTCCAGCTCCGAGTGGATCGGCCGCTGGTCGTACGAATGCCCCATGAATTCCCAGCCGCTGTCGCGCGCGGCGCGAGCGATGCGCTCATAGTCGGTACACACACGCGCGTTCACGCACAGTGAGGCTTTGATGTCGAGGCTGTCGAGCGCTTCCTTGAGCCGCCAGAAGCCAACGCGATTGCCGTATTCGTGCCATGCCCAGTGGGCAAAATCCGGAAGCTGGGTGACGCCCGTCGGCGGCGGAAGCACCTGACGCGGCATGAACCGCGAGATATCCCAGACCTCGACATTGACGATCGGCCATACGACCATGCGCGCCCCGCCGGGAAGCTTCAGCGGCGGACGATCGACGATGGCGGAATACTCGACGCGTTCGGATGGATTCATGCGTGTTCGCGTGAAAACGGCATTATAGCGACTACGTACTGCGCAGCTTCTCTGCGATCGCCTGGCCGGCCGGGCTGATTAGTCCGCTTCCGCGGTCACCCCCTTGAAACTCTTCAGGCGCGCCAGGATGAACGGCGTAAGTATCGAGATAATGGACAGGATGACGAGCGTGATCGTGATCGCGCTGTTGAAGAATATCTTCGGATTGCCGCCGGATATCGTCATGGCCTGTCGGAACGACTGCTCCATGATGCCGCCCAGGACCAGTGAAAGCACGAGCGGAGCGACGGGAATGTCGACCTTGTCGAAAATGTACCCGAGGACGCCGAAGAACAGAATGAGATAGAGGTCGGTCACGCTGCCGTTGATGGCGTAAGCGCCGATGACCGAGATCGCGATGATCAGCGGATATAGGGCGCCCGACGGAATGTACAGCAGGCGCACGAAAATCCCGATCAGAGGCAGATTCAGAATGAGCAGCATGATGTTGCCGATGTACATGCTGTCGATGAGGCCCCATACGAGATCCGGCCGGTTCTGGAAGAGCAGCGGCCCGGGCTGTATGCCGTACATGATGAACGCGCCGAGCAGCACCGCCGTTGCACCGCCGCCGGGTACGCCCAGCGTGAGTAGCGGAACCAGAGCGCCCGCGGTGTCCGAGTTATTCGCCGCCTCCGGGCCCGCAACGCCTTCGATCGCACCGTGACCGAACTCTTCCGGGTGCTTCGAGAGTCTCTTCTCGGTGGTGTAGGACAGTATCGAGGCGATCGTCCCGCCGGCGCCGGGCAGCACGCCGATGATGAAACCGATGACGCCGCCTCGCCAGATCGGCCCTATCGATCGCTTCCATTCCTCGCGCGTGAGCCAGAGCTTGCCGCTGATCTTGATCATCTCCGGCGCAGTGCCTTTGTAGATCCCTTCCATGCCCCTGAAGACTTCAGCCACTGCAAAAAGTCCCACGACGACGACCACGAAGCCGACGCCGTCCTGGAATTCCGGGACACCCATCGTGTAGCGCGGCTGGCCGCTTTGCAGATCGATACCGATGGTCGCGATCATGAGGCCCAGCACTGCCGAGAGCATGCCTTTGGCGGGTGATGCACCCGCGAGCGATGCGACGGCTGTCATCGCGAAAAGCATCAGCGTGAAGTATTCCGCCGGCCCGAACTTGAGCGCCATCGACGCGAGTGGAATGGCGAAAAGCGTCAACGCGACGACCCCAATCGTTCCCGCGAGGAACGAGCCGATGGCGGAGACTGCGAGCGCAGCACCCGCGCGGCCTTTTTTGGCCATTTCGTAACCATCGAGCGAGGTCATGACGGAAGCCGCTTCGCCCGGCGTGCGAATCAGGATCGCGGTCGTGGAGCCGCCGTACTTCGTCCCGTAATAGATCCCCGCCATCATGATCAGCGCCGAGGTGGGATTCATACCGAACGTCACCGGAATGAGCAGCGCCATACTCGCCGACGGCCCGATGCCCGGCAGCACCCCCACGATCGTGCCGAGAAAGACGCCGAGAAACGTGTACCAGAGATTGATCGGCTGCAGACAGACCGCGAAGCCGTTAATGATGTGCGTCAGCGTATCCACGCGCGCGCTCCTTTAATACGGCAGTATGCCCTGCGCCAGATTCACGCCCAGGATCTTGAACATCCAATAGCTGCCGACGCAAAACAGCACCGACGTCAGCGCATTGGTGACCCATTTGCGGGGGTTGAAATACGCCATCAGCGCGAAAAGATAGATCGTCGTGGCGATGACAAAACCCAGCTTCTCGAACACGAGAAAGAACAGGAAGGTCCACACCACCACGCCGGCGATCACGAGATACGTGCCGCGGTCGCTCTGCTTCGCCTCGGCCGTCCGGGGCGCGGACGCACGTTTGGGGGCACGCAGTATTTCGAGCAGGAGAATGCCGGCGGTGATCACGAGCGCTACGCCGAGCAGGCGCGGGAACGCTTTGGGCCCGAGCGGATCGCCGATTTCGAGGCTGGGAAGCTGCTCCGTGGCGTAGAAGTACAGGGCCGCGAGGACCAGAATGGACACGAAAATGACGCGATCGGCCATCGCAAACTTCTCCTCCGTTGGGGGGCGCCGGGGAATATAAGCGCGATAAGCCGTCGGCATGAGGACCGCGGCCTTATTTTCAACGCGACAATGTTACCCGAATAATTCGGGGCGCGTGTCGCAACTGCGGAACACGCTCGCTGCGTTTCGGTGCGCGCTTGCTGCATCTGCCGGCGGTATTCGGCGGGTCGATACGTGCGTCGATCAATGTGAATTGCAGACTCATGCGTGACGCCGCTGTACTTCGGTGCGGTGCCGATAATTTTGGTGGTCGTCGGCACGAAAAAGTCCTCTGACAACCATCAATTCGCTGTCTTGACACCGCGACGGGAATCCGCTATTTTCGCAGGCTGTCCTGCGCTTTGGCAGCCCGCTCGACAGCTTTACTCCCGCCGTAATCCGTCAGCAGCGACAGCAAGCTCTCAAATGAACATCGCGGCGCGCTCGCCGCAACAAGGGGCATCACACATGAGTCACAACCTCTTCAATTCCCTGCAACAGTTTCAGTACGGCGGCAAGACCGGCCAGTACTATTCGCTGCCTGCGCTGGAAAAAGCGGGCCTCGGCAAGGTGTCGCGTCTTCCGCGCAGCCTGCGCGTGGTCCTCGAATCGGCGCTTCGCAATTACGACGGGAAGAAGATCACCGAAGCACATCTGAAAAGCATTGCAGGCTGGAAGCCGAACGGCAAGCGCTCCGAGGAAGTGCCTTTCGTCGTCGCGCGCGTGCTGTTGCAGGACATGACGGGAGTTCCGCTCGTCGTCGATTTCGCAACGATGCGCGAAGCGGCGAAAGCACAAGGCAAGGATCCTGAAATCATCGAGCCGTTGGTTCCCGCGCACCTCATCATGGACCACTCGGTGCAGATCGATCACTACGGCTCGCAGGATGCGCTTCGCAAGAACATGGAAATCGAGTTCGCGCGCAACCGCGAACGCTACGAGTTCCTGAAGTGGAGCGCGCAGGCGTTCAAGACGTTCGAGATCATTCCGCCCGGCAACGGCATCTGCCATCAGATCAACCTCGAGTACGTGTCGCGCGTCGTCTGGACGAAAGGCGACATGTGCTACTTCGACAGCCTCGTCGGCATCGATTCGCATACGACCATGGTGAACGGACTGGGCGTCCTCGGCTGGGGTGTGGGCGGCATCGAAGCCGAAGCCTCCATGCTCGGGCAGCCGATGTACTTCCTCGAGCCCGACGTGGTCGGCGTGCATATGACCGGCAGGCTCTCGCCCGGCGTCACCGCAACGGACCTCGTCCTCGCGATCACTCAACTTCTGCGGCAGAAGAAAGTCGTCGGCAAGTTCGTCGAGTATTTTGGCGAAGGCGCAGCATCGCTGCCGCTGCCCGACCGCGCGACGATCGGCAATATGTCGCCCGAATACGGCGCGACGTGCGGGTTCTTCCCCGTCGACGACATTTCTTGCGAGTTCCTCTCGATGACAGGCCGCGGCGATCTCGTGCCGCTCGTAAAGGCCTATTACCAGGCGCAAGGCATGTACGGCATGCCGAAGAAAGGCGAGATCGATTACAGCGAAGTCGTCGAGTTCGATCTCTCGACCGTGAAGCCTGCGGTGGCGGGTCCGCGCCGGCCGCACGACCGCATCGATCTGCCGGATCTCAAGGTCAAGTTCCAGGAGCTCATGGCGAAGCCTTTCGTCGACGGCGGATACGGCAAAGCCAAAGAAGCCGACAATCGCGTTCCGACCGACAAGGCGGGGATCGACGTGGGCCACGGGGACGTGCTCATTTCCGCGATCACCTCATGCACGAATACGTCGAACCCGGGCGTGCTGCTCGGCGCAGGCTTGCTCGCGAAAAAAGCCGTCGAGAAAGGCCTGAAGCCGCCCGCACGCGTGAAAACATCGCTGGGCCCAGGCTCCCTCGCCGTCACCGAGTACCTGAAAAACGCGGGACTGCTCCCGTATCTCGAGCAGCTGGGCTACTACGTCTCAGGCTATGGCTGTACGACGTGCATCGGCAACTCGGGTCCCCTCGACTCACACATCGAAGACTCCGTCACGAAGAACGACATCGTCGGAGCGGCAGTGCTTTCGGGGAATCGCAACTTCGAAGCGCGCATCCACCAGGCTATCCGCGCGAACTTCCTCATGAGCCCGCCGCTCGTCGTCGCGTTCGGTCTTGCGGGCACGGTGAACATCGATATGTCGAAAGACCCGCTCGGCAAAGGCAAAGGCGGCGAGCCGGTGTACTTGCGCGATATCTGGCCCACGCAGGAAGAGGTCGCAGGGGTCATGAAATACGCGACCGACCCTGCGATGTTCAAGAAAGTGTTCTCGGCCTTCAAGGAAGGCAATCCGCTGTGGGACGAGATTCCCGCTGCCGTCGGCGCAACGTACAACTGGCAACCGAATTCGACCTACGTGCGCCTGCCGCCTTATTTCGAAGGCTTCGGCATGCACCCCGGCAAGAGCGGCGACGTCAGAGGCGCCCGCGTGCTCGGCATTTTCGGCGATTCGATCACGACCGATCACATCAGCCCCGCCGGCGGCATCCGCCCGAGCTCACCGGCCGGCCGCTATTTGCAGGACCACGGCGTCGCGGTCAGCGACTTCAATACCTACGGGGCGCGGCGCGGCAATCACGAGGTGATGATGCGCGGCACGTTCGCGAACGTGCGCATCAAGAACCTGATGCTGCCCGGCACCGAAGGCGGGATCACGATCTACCAGCCCTCAGGCGAGCAGATGTCGATCTACGAAGCCGCGATGCGCTACAAGCAGCAGGGTGTTCCGTCCGTCGTGTTCGGCGGCGACGAATACGGCCAGGGTTCTTCGCGCGACTGGGCAGCGAAAGGTCCGCAGCTCCTGGGTGTGAAAGCCGTGATCGTGCGCAACTTCGAGCGCATCCATCGTGCGAACCTCGTATTCATGGGTGTGCTGCCGCTGCAGTTCAAGGACAACGTGAGTGTTCAGTCGCTGAAGATCGACGGTTCCGAGACGATCGACATCGTCGGCATCGAAAAGGGTATCACCCCGATGCAGGACGTGACGATGGTCGTCACGCGCAAGGACGGCAAGCGCGAAGAGGTCCCGCTGCGGCTGCGCATCGACACGCCGATCGAAGTCGATTATTACCAACATGGCGGGATACTGCCCTACGTATTGCGAGAGCTGCTCGCGGCAACCTAACGGGCTAACGGTTTCGCAGCGGCGCTTACCCGCGCTGCTCGTCACGCAGGCCGGCATTCACAAGATGCCGGCCTGTTTTTCTTTTTAGATGAACAGCGTATGAGTGACAGCCAACTGATCGATCAGCTCCGCACCATCGTCGGACCGCAGGGACTGCTCACGGACAAGAGCGACGTAGAACCTTACGTTCAAGACTGGCGCGGAATTTATGTCGGCGAAACTGCGGTGGTCGTGCGACCCGCGAGCACGGAAGAGGTGGCGGCCGTCGTCAAGGCGTGCGGGCAAAGCGGGACACCGGTCGTGCCGCAAGGCGGCAACACCGGAATGTGCATGGCTTCAGTGCCCCGCGCCGGTCGCAATGAAATCGTGCTTTCGCTTGGGCGCATGAACCGGATTCGCGACGTGGATGCGCTCAACAACACGCTCACCGCGGAAGCGGGTGTCGTACTCGCGAACATTCAGCAGGCGGCGGCGGACGTCGATCGGCTGTTCCCGTTGAGCCTCGGTGCGGAAGGAAGCTGCACGATCGGCGGCAACCTTTCGACCAACGCCGGCGGTGTGAACGTGCTGCGGTACGGCAATACGCGTGACCTCGTGCTCGGACTCGAAGTGGTGCTGCCGGACGGTCGCGTCTGGAACGGTCTGCGGAGCTTGCGTAAAGACAACACCGGATACGACTTGAAACAGCTCTTCGTCGGTGCGGAGGGAACGCTCGGGATCATCACCGCGGCGGTGCTGAAGCTGTTTCCGCGTCCCAGCGCGTCCGCGACGGCATGGGCTGCCGTGAAAGGACCCGACGCGGCGCTCGAGCTGCTGGCACTGCTGAGGCGCCATTGCGGCGACCGCATCAATGCGTTCGAGCTGATCTCGCGTCCGAGCGTGGAGCTCGTGCTGCGGCATGTTCCCGGCACACGCGATCCGCTGACGACGGCGCACGAATGGTATGTATTGACGGAGCTCGCAGACTCACAGCCTGGAGAAAAGCTGCGCGAGGAGCTCGAGACGGCGCTGCACGACGGGCTGGAGGCCGGGCTCGTGCTCGATGCCGCCATTGCCGAAAGCGGCGCTCAAGCGCAGGCGCTCTGGCGTATTCGGGAAACGATTCCCGAAGCTGCGCGTGGCGAGCCCGGCATGCTCTATCGGCACGACATTTCGATCGCCGTGAGCGCGGTCCCGGATTTCGTGCGTGAAGCCGGGCCCGCTCTGGAAAACCGTTTTCCAGGGGCGCAAGTGATCTGCTTCGGTCACCTGGGCGACGGCAATCTGCATTACAACGCTTTCATTCCGGGACGCAGCCGTAGCGACGCCGCCGCTCGGGAAGCACACGACGTCACGGACTTGATCTACGACATCGTCCACCGATTCGGCGGCAGCTTCAGCGCCGAGCACGGCATTGGTCTTGCCAAGGTGAACGAGCTCGTGCGCTACAAGGACCCCGTGGAGGTGGACCTCATGCGGACAATCAAGCGAACGCTCGATCCGAACGGGCTGATGAACCCGGGTAAAGTCCTGAGCGGAACTTAAGGCAGGTGCATCGTGCCTTAGCCAGACGGAGGCAACATGGCTGAAAAGATCGTAAAGAGCGAAGGCGAGTGGAGCAAGCAACTCACGCCCGAGCAGTTCGACGTGACGCGCCGCAAAGGCACCGAGCGCGCATTCACCGGCGCTTACTGGAACAATCACGAGCCCGGCGTATACCGCTGCGTCTGCTGTAACGCGGAGCTCTTCCGCTCCGACGAGAAATTCGACTCTGGCACGGGCTGGCCGAGCTTCTGGAAGCCCGCCGTGCAGGAGAACGTCGCGACGGAAGAGGACAGCAGCCATTTCATGCAGCGCACGGAAGCGCTCTGCAGCCAGTGCGGCGCTCATCTGGGGCACGTGTTCGAGGACGGTCCGGAGCCGACGGGCTTGCGCTACTGCATCAACTCCGCTTCCCTCAAATTCGACAAGAAATGATCAAACCTCAGCCCGCTGATCGGCGCGTGCATTTTTTCGCCCAAGAAACAAGTATTTGAGCTCAGCCAAATAGACGCACAGCACCGAAACCGGGATAATACGCCGCCATGAAAATGCTCTTCGACGTTTTCCCGGTCATTCTCTTTTTCGTCGCGTTCAAGCTCTCCGACATCTATGTCGCGACGGCAGTCGCGATCGCCGCGACGTTCGTCCAGATCGGCTGGCTCTGGATGAGGCACCGGAAAGTCGACAAGATGCTCTGGGTGAGCCTCGCCGTGATCACCGTCTTTGGCGGCGCCACACTGCTCTTCAAGGACGACACGTTCATAAAGTGGAAACCCACTGTCCTCTACTGGCTCTTCGCCAGCGTGCTCGCGGTTGCCGCGCTCGGCTTCAAGAAGAATCTGGTGAGATCGATGATGGAGCACCAGGTGAGCCTGCCTGAGGAGATCTGGGGCAAGCTTCTCCTGAGCTGGATCGGCTTCTTTGCCTTCATGGGCATTCTCAACCTCTACGTCGCCTACAACTTCTCTCTGGACGCCTGGGTCAACTTCAAGATGTTCGGCGGCATAGGCCTCATGCTCGCGTTCGTGCTGCTGCAGGCAGTCATGCTGGCGAAACACGTGCAGGACAAGAACGAGAGCGCTTGAACGTCCCCGAGCTGATACGCGAGAAGCTGTCTTCGCTGGCACCGGAGTCGATCTCCATCGAAGATGAGTCCGCGCAGCACGTGGGCCATGCGGGCGCGGCTGGCGGGGGCGGACATTACCGCGTGGTCATCGTGGCCCGGCGGTTTGCCGGGCAGCCGCTCCAGGCCCGGCACCGCATGATCTACGACGCGCTCGGGCCTCTCATGCGCCGGGAGATCCATGCGCTCACGATCCGCGCGTATGCGCCTGACGAAGCATCACGACATTCACAAGACGAGGAATCCCGATGAAACGACTCAGCACTTTCATGTCGGCTGCCATGGCGGCCTGCATCGTCGCAGCGCCCGCCGCAGCGGCGCAGACCATCCCTGCCGCGGCAAAGGTCAACGGCGTGAGCGTTCCGCAGTACCGCATCGATATGGCCATCAAGGCCCAGGTCGCGCAGGGACAGCAGGATACGCCCGAGCTGCGCAAGGCGGTACGCGAGGCGCTCATCAACAACGAGATCGTCGCGCAGGAAGCTGCGAAACGCGGGCTCGACAAGCAGCCGAATATCGCGGCACAGATCGACCTCGATCGGCAGCGCGTACTCGCAAACGCGTACTTCATGGACTATTTCGCCAAGAACCCCATTGGCGATGACATGCTGCGAAAGGAATACGACCGTATCAAATCGCAGGCCCCCGCGAAGGAATACAAGGTGCGCCACATTCTCGTCGACAAGGAAGACGAGGCGAAGAACCTCATCGCTCAACTCAGGAAAGGCGCGAACTTCGAGAAGCTCGCGGCTGAACATTCGAAAGATCCGGGCTCGAAAGTCCGCGGCGGCGATCTGGACTGGGGACCCGCCGAGCGCTACGTCAAGCCGTTCGCGGAGGCCCTGACGAAGCTCAAGAAAGGCGCCATGACCGAGACGCCGGTGCAGACCGACTTTGGGTACCACATCATCCGGCTGGAGGACGAGCGCGCGACGAAGATACCGGGCTTCGACGAAGTGAAACAGCAGGTCCAGCAGAGCCTGCAGAACCAGACGATCCAGAAACACGTCCAGGATCTGCGCGCGAAAGCGAAGATCGAATAGCGCGGCCTCAGCCGAGCCATATCCGCGCGTTGCGAAACATCCTCATCCACGGGCCGTCTTCGCCCCACTCCCGTGGATGCCATGAGTAATTCACGGTCCTGAACACGCGCTCGGGGTGTGGCATGAGGATCGTGTAACGACCGTCCGGCGTGGTAAGCCCCGTAATGCCGCGGGGCGACCCGTTTGGGTTGCAGGGGTAGTACTCGGTCGCACGTCCGTAATTGTCCACGTAGCGAAGCGCAACGAGCGGCGTCGCCTGCTCGAGCGCCGCTTCGCTGCTGAATTCCGCGTATCCCTCGCCATGCGCCACCGCGATCGGCATGCGGCTTCCGGCCATCCCCTGCAGGAATATGGACGGTGAAGGCAACACTTCGAGCATCGCCGTGCGCGCTTCGAACTGCTCGGATCTGTTGCGCACGAAATGCGGCCACGCGCCCGCACCCGGAATGAGCTCGCGAAGATTGCTCATCATCTGGCAGCCGTTGCATACACCGAGCGCGAACGTGTCGCTGCGCGCGAAAAAAGCCTCGAACTCGTCGCGGGCGCGTGCGTTGAAAAGAATCGAT
>Ga0209382_10011327_pt1 | contig 11076 bp, 8 predicted proteins | sample SoiMetdeltSBSDD5_FD_187599 | JGI IMG/M metagenome (GOLD analysis project Ga0209382, IMG submission 187599) | Bulk soil microbial communities from a Populus tree surrounding site in Tennessee, USA - Soil MetaG P. deltoides SBSDD5 (SPAdes) (version 2) | ecosystem: Environmental > Terrestrial >...
ACTAAATATCTTCGTCTTAACAATTACAACTGGCTTTTCTAATTTGGTTTTATTGTTCTCGATTTTTTTTTCTAAATATAAGTTGCTTTCCTTTTGATTAAAAGATGAATTGGTCACAGGATTTTTGATAAGGGCTTGTTCAACTAGTTTTGTTGTATAATCCGTGAAAATTTTACCAGAAACTATTACACTATTGCCAAATTCTCCTATATAAAATATAAAATTTAATAACAGAAATAAAGAAAAATACTTATTCATAAAAAATTGAGGATTTTCAAACTATTAATTAGTGATGATATTTTTCTAACTAATATTATACTTGAATATTTAAACATATTAATAATAAAATAAATTTTAGCTAAATATATTTACTAAGAAACTGATAACCCACTCTGCGGATAGGAGGTGAAAGAAAATACTATAAGTATGTTTCGAAGAAAAAAATTCATACTATTAATTCGTTAAAGACTGATGATTCTATGGTTTAATAGAAATTAGATACAATGCTATCAGGGAAGATAAAAAGTATTCGATGCCATTAAAATATACAGGGTCTTGTACGTTTTTAATTCTTAATTAATTATTCCTATTAAAACACTACTACTTTCTAAAGTATTTTTCAATAATATTTTAAAGTAATTAATGAAAGAGAAATGTCTTGAACATCTTATCTATGAATTGTATTAAATAAGCAATTATAAAAAAATATTATAACAATAACGTAGGCATTATAGGTTAGACATAGTGTTTATATTGAATATAATCGCTAGATACAAACACCCTCAGGAATGAAACATTCCTCAAACTAAATAAAATTTAATAAAAAAGCCAAAACTTAAGTAAATTATATCCTTGTAGTAAATGACAGGCCAAAATTTTTTGGTAATACTCGTAATTCGTAATTCTATAGATATAAGATTAGAAATTCTTCATATTAAATTTAAGAAAAAATATAATATAGAATCATCTTGTTACTCTAGTCAGGATGGTTTTTATTAAAAAAGTAGAAATTTATGGTTTTAAATCTTTTGGCTTTAAAAATACTGTAATTAACTTTAACAATGGGCTTATAGCGGTTACAGGTCCGAATGGCTCAGGAAAAAGTAATGTATTAGACGCAATTATGTTTGCACTTGGTGAAAACAGTCCAAAAGCTTTACGTGTAGACAAGTTTCAATCTCTTTTTCATGATACCCAAAATAAATCACACAAATTGGTTCGGGTAAGTATTACCTTTGACAATCAAAATAGAGGAATTCCAATTGATTCGGATAATGTAACTTTAACTAGGGAAATGGAGGGCTCCGTTGGAGAAAGTCAGTACCATTTAAATGGCAAAAAGGTAACGAAATCTACAATCATTGAATTATTACAAATTGTAATTGCAGTTCCTAATAAATTAAATATTGTACAACAAGGGATGATTACCAGAATATCTGAGTTAAATGCTGAAGAAAGGCGAAAGATTATAGAAGATATTGTGGGCCTTTCCTATTTTGATGAAAAAAAAGAGGAATCATTAAAACAATTAGAAGAGGCTGATAGAAGACTTGATATTGCACTTGCACGGATGAATGAAATAAGAAAAAGAATTGATGATTTAGAAGTTGAAAGAAATGAACAATTAAGATTTCAACATTTAGAAAAAGATATCAAAAAATACAAGGCAATCAAAATTTCCAATGAAAGTAGAAATATTAACAAAAATATTATAATTAATGAAAAAGAAATAGAAACAAAAAAAATACAACATAATCAAATTGGCTTCGAGCTAAAAACGACAAAACAAGAATTAGAAAATCTAGACTTAGAGAAAATGAAGTTTATTAAAGAAGTAGATGGAATCAATAAAGAAAAAGCTCAAATCAGTAATAAAGTATCCTCAATAGTATATGATCTAGAAAAATCAAAGGCTATTTATCATGAAACAATTTCCAGAATACAAGAAATAAGTAAAAAAATAGCAAGGATCGAGACAGCAGGAATAGAATTAAATGTAAAAGTTCAGAAAGTACACAATGACATTGCAATTATAGAAAAAAATAGTGACCATATAAATGAACGAAAAGTTAGTTATACCTCCGAGTTAAAAAATTTAGATAACGATATTTCACATCTATCTACTAAAAACCAGAAAATAGAACTTTATAAAAGTAGAATAAATAATAGATACGAAAAAATAGTTAGCCTGAACAATATGTTTGAAGTTGATCTTCTGAAAATAAAGGAAAATTTGAAAATTATAATACGTAATAAAATTGAAACAAGTTCTAAATATAATAACTTGAAGTACAAGATAGAATTGATTTCGCAAGAATTACAGAATAATGTTACCAATATGATTGAATTAAAACAAAAGATTAGAATCTTGCCGAAATTAATAGTAGAAATAGAAAAAAAAATAACTGAATTTAATAACGAAATAGAAGAATCCAAAATTATAGTGAATAAGTCTGATACTGAGTCATTGAGATTTTATGAAAAGAATAAGATTGTAACTGAATCTATGTCTGAAGATTTAACTATTTCTGAAATAAGTAAGGAAAGAGATTTACATATTGTTGGGATTGTGCATGATCTAGTTAAATGGGATAAAAATTATCTTAGGCCGATAATGGCGGTTGGATCTGAATGGTTAAAGGCGATAGTAGTTAACAATGTAGAAGATATGATCAAGATAGCACAATTTGCTAAATTGAAGAAATTACCTAGAATAAAGATAATTCCTTTAGACCTAATACAACTTTCAGAAAAAGTTGATGCATATGAAGAAAATATGTCATTCATAGGTAATTTGTCCAACTTTATTGAGTCCGATTATAAAAAATTGGTTGATTTTATATTTGGAAATATCATTGTTGTTAGGACTGCAAGTGAAGCGTACGAATTATCGTTAAAAGGATATAGATCAGTATCAATTGATGGAGAATTTTTTGAAGCAAAATCAAATATACTATTAGTAGATTACAATTCTGCGGTTGTAAATTTTGTTACTGAGATTAATCTCAAAAATGACATTGAAAGTTTACGCATTTTAATAATAAAATTAAAAAACTCATTGTTGGAAAAAACAGCCGAGCTACGAAATCTAATAGATAAATTAAAAAACTTAGAATTTGAAAAAATAGAATTAGAGAATAATATAAGATATCTTGAAGATAAAGTTGTTTTTCAAAGAAATATATTAAATGAACACAATGTTGAGGCGAAGAATTTAGAGCTTTTAAAAAGTAAGAATGAAAATGATTATAAAAATACAGTAACTTTCCTAAAAACAAATAGAAAAAGATTTTCTTTAATATCTGCTACCAAAAAAAAAATTGAAGAAGATTTGAAGAAAATAAATCTTGATTTTGAATCAACAACAATCGCTAATTTAAATTTAGAGAGAAACAAATTTCAAACTATGCTTGAATCAGAGAATAATAAATTACAAAATATTGTGATTCATCTTTCGAAGAAAAAAAATGAAAGAGAACTACTTTTAGAAAGAATTAACTCCTTAAATGATGAAAAGGGAATTTTGATAAAAGAACAATCCGACAAAGAAATATTCAAGACAGAATTACAAAATAATATAGAAAAAGCAGGACAAGAGTTAAAATTTTTAAGAAATAAAGAACAAAATATTATATTTTCTTCGGGAGATTCATATACAAGATTACAGTCATATGAAGAAAAAATTAAAAACTTGTTAGATCGTGAAAGAAAACTATCACGGGAAAATAGTTCTCTAGAACGAGAAATTGTTTTATTGGAAAAAGAAACCTTAAACTTAAAACAATATGAAGTAAAATTAAATCATGACCTTATGTGGCTCGGTTATAAGGAATTAAATGAAGATAATTTAAATGTCGATGAGATTGTATCTTATTTATCAGAAGAATATGAGATGCTAAAAAGTAAAATAAATTTGAGAGCTGATGAAAATTATATTCAAATCGTTAATGGCTACAGAGGAATGTCCAACCGGAAGAATGATTTAGAAAAGGAACGAAATTCAATAGTTCTTTTCATAGAAGAAATATATAAAGAGAAAAAGAATCTCTTCATGGATGCATTCTTAAAGATTAATAAAGATATAAATTATATTTTCTCTCGTATTATTGGTGGGAACGCTTGGTTAGAAATTGAGAACGAAGAAGATATTTTTTCAAAAGGGATAAGGTTAACAGTTCAATTTCCAGAAAAGCCCAGACGTGATTCTACCGCTTTATCAGGAGGAGAAAAAACTATGGCAGCAACTATTTTTCTTCTTGCATTGCAAGCTATTAAACCATCTCCCTTTTATTTGATGGACGAGGTTGATGCTCATTTAGATGCAGAAAATACTGAGAGATTATCTAAGATATTATTTGAACGGTCTCAAAATAATCAAATAATTATGGTAACGTTAAAGGATTCTACTATTTCAAAAGTAGATCAAATTTATGGAGTATTTCCCAGAGAAGGAGTTTCTCACATTGTCAAATATAAATATCATAAAAAAGAATTAGATGAAATATCTTTAAACTAGAAAGTTGAAATTAATGCTACTTGATAGATTTATAATTATAACATCTGATGGAATGAGAAGGATTATCTTGAATCAATGTTGGCTCTGCATTAGTGCATTCTTCACTTGCATATAGGCATTTATTTAAAAACTTACATCCATTTTTAGATGTTTCAACATCGTTTTTTATATGTATTTCTTCTAAATTATTAAATTTTGGAATTGCCGATATTAAAGCTTTAGTATATGGATGAAGAGGATGTACTAGGACTTCATGAATGTTTCCTTGCTCAATGATTTGTCCTTTATAGAGAATAATTATATTATCTCCCACATATTGTGAAGTAGAAAGATCATGTGTAATATATAAAAAGGAAACATTTTCTTCATCTCTTAATTTTTTCATTAATTCAAGTATTTGAAAACGGATAGAAACATCTAACATTGAAACGGGCTCATCGGCGATAATTAAAAGAGGTTTAAGGACGAGAGCCCTTGCAAAATTAACTCTTTGTCTTTGGCCTCCAGAGAGCATATGAGGAAATTTATAAGATACTTCCTGTGGGTCTAAATTGACTTTTTTTAATGTAGATTCAATACATTCTTGCATTTCATTTCTGGAAATTTTTTTTTTGTGTACTGTTAATGGTTCTTTAACAATATCAAATATTTTCATTCGAGGATCCAATGATGAATAAGGATCCTGAAAAATCATTTGAATTCTAGATCTGATCTTTAGTAATTCTTTTCCTTCAAGTTTGGTAATATCTTTATTATCAAAGATAATTTTGCCCGAATCAGAATCAATTGATCGCATAATGAGTTTTGCTAGAGTTGTCTTTCCTGAGCCCGATTCTCCTGCAATAACAAGTATTTCACTCTTATTGAGTTTTAAATCGAGATGATCTATAACTTTAATCTTCTTAGACGTTTTGAAACTAATTAAATCAGTAAATCCACTACGTAATGGAAAATATTTATTTAAATCTATGATCTTTAGTAAAGTCTCTTTCAATTCGATGGATTAGAGCTAAGAAAAAAAGTTAATAATTGTTATTATGATTCTTTCTTTAAACCAAATATCCGATCAAAATAGTCAGATTGTTCTTTTGCTAACTCTTCAGCCTCTGTTTCTGGAATGTTTGCTAATTTTCTTGCTAGTTTCATTTTATATTCTAATTGCATTTGACGGGCAATTTGGATTCTCTGTGCTTGGGGAGATCCTGCACCATGCATTGATTCTGTCAAATAACCAACTGCATTTCTTCCTAGAGTCATATTTTCAATAAGTCTTAAGACTCGTACCCTGTTCTCTATAGAAACACCTTTTCTGCCTTTCAAATATTTTTCTAAAAGTGGGCCTGTCTCAGGACTTCGAAAATCTTTTTCAGAAGGCATCGTTACGACTAATCCTCCTGCTATGTCTTGTGCTAATCTACTTATTTCATAAGGAAAGCGAGTAACGTTATGTTTACAAACATTAGCAAGCATATCATCATTCTGGTAATTACCAGCCTTAGTTTTATATGATTGAAAAGAGGAAGCAACACCAGTGCCAAAAATTGTTTCATTAAGATGTGTCATTTCAACTAATTTATCTTTAATGTGTGATGCATTTGCTACTCCATTATAATCGGAAATTGATGCTGCGGCACCAATGAGTACATCACCTAATCCTGTTTTACAAACGTAACTTCTTCTATGGTAACAAGTAAACCGCTCTATAAGCATGGCAGCATAATCATACTCACCATCCATAAATATGAGCTCGTTTGGAATAAAAGTATTATTAAAAATTATCATTGCCTCCTGGCCAGAATATTTAGAATTTCCTGAATCAAGATCTCCTTCCTCCATACTTCGTGTATCACATGATTGCCTGCCATAGATATAGGTGATTCCTTCGGCATCGGCTGGCACAGCGCCAACAATTGCATAATTTTTATCCTCTTCACGCAGCCTCATAGTTGGCATTACTAAAATCCAATGAGAATTGATACAACCAGTTTGATGTGCTTTTGCACCAGTAATGTAAACTCCCTTTTCGTCCCGTTTAGTGATATGAACAAATAAATCAGGATCCTCTTGTTGGGAAGGAGAGAGACTTCTATCTCCTTTAACATCAGTCATAGCTCCTCCTATTACATGATTTTCCTCTTGAATTTTTTTTATGAATTCCTTCAACCTTTCATGGTATGGAGTATGATATTTTTCATCAATTTCAAATGTTGTGGAATATAAGGAATTTAAAGCGTCCATGCCTACACAGCGTTGAAAACAAGTACCTGTTAACTGTCCAAGCTTGCGTTGCATTTTATTTTGGTTAACTACATCTGTAACATTTTCAGCAATATGTAAAAATCTGTTCACTCGTTTACCAGAAAGTGAGGATTCGGCAGAGGCAATTGAAGGATCATCATTAGCCAAATCATACGTTTCTGCAACAGCATTTATCGATGGTCTAATCATGGGATGATCAACTGGTTCTTTTACTAATTTACCAAAAAGATACACCTTGAGATTTCTATTCCTTAAACTTGCGATATACTCTTGTCCATTGGTGATAGGCATATATTATATATAAGGTTTGGATATTATTTATATATTATCAGTGATTCCAAAATTAGTATATTTACCACTATGAAATTCTTTCATTTCGACTATAAGTAATCTTATAATATATTCACTTTTTATAATGTAGTTTAGTGTATGCATGAAATTAGCAGATTCTAGAAAAGATCAATTCAGACGGTTAGCAAAGGAGCAAGGCTACAGAAGTAGGTCGGCCTTTAAACTCAAACAAATTAATGAATCATATAAAATATTGAACAGGGGTCATTGCGTAGTTGATATAGGTTGTGCTCCTGGTGGATGGATACAAATAGCTTTAGCAGAGGTAGGACCCAAAGGAAAGGTAATTGGAATTGATATAAAAAAAATTGAACCACTACCTGAGGCATTTGTCATTCAAGGAAGTATTGAGGATGAAGGGATAATAAATTCTATTTTGAAAATTTCAAATTCACATGTGGATGTTGTTTTATCAGATCTGTCACCAAACGTAAGTGGTAATTGGGATTTAGACCATGCACGACAAATAGATCTAACAAGGACTGCTCTAAAGTTAAGTAATAAAATATTAAAGAAAGGAGGAAACGCAGTTCTTAAAGTTTTTCAGGGTGATATGCTCAATGAACTAATTGTTGAATTAAAGAAGGAATTTAAAAAGGTTATAAGAACAAAACCAAATGCAAGTAGACAAGTTAGTAGTGAGATATATTTAATTTGTATAGGTAAATTATAAACCGATAGAATCTAGTAATATTAATTCTATCTTTAAAAGTGATAAAATTATCATTTTCTTCAAAGAGTAGATGTATAATAACTTTGAATCAACTTATATTGCATTAATAAAAAAATAAAATATTGCTCTCCTCAAAGAATTTACAGACTAAATATCGAAAACAAATTACCAAATATGAAAGGGAAGGATTTTATAAAATATTATTTTCAAGAAGGGATGTTCGTTCACATTTCATCAAAAAAGATATTCCTATGGAGACCATACTGAGAATTATAAATGCTGCACACCATGCACCGTCAGTTGGTTATTCACAGCCTTGGAACTTTATTCTGGTGAAAGAAGAACAAACCAGAAAAAAAATTAAAGATTCTTTTTTGAATGAACACGAGAAAGCTTCAAAGTTACTAGAAAACGATAAGATAAAACAAAATAAATACAAATCATTTAAATTAGAAGGAATTTTAGAATCAAACTTCAACATATGCGTAACTTATGATTATACCAAATTTGCTCCATTTATAATAGGAAAGACTTCGATTCCGGAAACAGGAATTTATAGTGTATGTTGTGCAATTCAGAACTTATGGCTTGCTGCAAGGGCAGAGGAAATAGGGATGGGTTGGGTCAGTATTATATCAAACCGAGAATTAAAAAAGATATTAGGTATTCCTAAATATATCAAACCCATAGCGTATCTTTGTCTTGGGTATGTTTCTAACTTTGCACATCTACCTGATCTTGAAAACGCAAATTGGCTTAAGAGACTGGCGCTTAATGAAATTATATATTTTGAAAAGTGGGGAAAAAAATCTAATTAAAAGAGAAAGTTTATGCATAATATGCAGGAATAGATCCTTTAGGTAAACGATATATTTTGTTTCCATACGGTTATACTATAACCATATAACATTATATTGTCGTAGTTTAAGGATGAGGTTGATAGTTGTAGTTGTTTTCATTAAAAACTCTTAATACAAAGTAACTACAAAATGAATGATTCTTGACTATAGTTTAATATTTTGTATAGACATTTGTCATAACATAACTTAAATTTTGTACTTTTCATAGACAATAATAATGTTTAATAAGACCTAAATGGAGTCACAAATTGAATGTAATAATTGTTTTACATTCTATTACCATCAGAGAATGCTTGGAGAAGAATTTTTTTGATTAACTCTGAAATATGTCTTATAATAGTGATTCTCTTCTATAAGCAGTTTGTTTTAGTTAATTAAATCATATTATTAGTATCATTCAAATAATAATAATTTTCTTAATGAATATTAGTCACTAACGGACTTTTTTAGTAGGTCTATTTATTGTGTTTTCAACTAAACTCAGTATTGCATCGATTATCCTGATACAAAAATTCGCGATAATAGAGATTTTTGTTGGTAAACTTACACATAATTTTAATATTGATTTCTCTACCATTTTCGAGCATAAAGTTTTTATTGTAATAACTATAACAATATTTCAGAAACTTTTAGAAGAAATGATAAAATAGGGTGCAATCATACTATGAGATCAATTTACTCACCATAAACTTGGCTTTGTTATTTTTGAAGTTTTATGTCTGAAGTTGCAATAGTCTTTGATAGAAGTAAATACCGTTTGAATCCTTACCTGCGTACTAGTTGAAATATGACTTTGCCATTTTTTCTTTCAATGAATGCGAGAAATAATATATCTTTCTATAAATATATTAATATAAATGACGTTTAAGAAAATTTATTTAACTATAGCTATTGTACCCTTGGTTTTAGTTACTATTTTTGTATTAAATAACATCACCTTTTCAAATAGAAAAGACTTTGATTTAGAAATTGATGCATTAAAAGAAGAACAATCATTATTCATTCATACTAGAGTTACATTAACTAATACTGGAAAACAACCACTTACAAATATTAAGGTCAATTACGGTAATACGAGTGAAACGGTCGCACTTCTAGAACCTGGACAAACTTATCCCCTTAGTCCACCAGCAGGTAGCAATCTTCAGAGAATAATTGCTACTTCTGACCAAGGCATTAATATTACAAAAGAATACAGAACACCAATAAAAATGCCTGGAATGATGGGGTCTTAATACAAATAACAAAATTTAAAGATTATTTTATTATGAAAGATATCCCTTCCATCCGCTTTTTTCTAATTTATTTGCTTTAGATAGAACTTTATTTTCAAGTTGTAATTTGTATTTTTCAATTTTTTCAGATATAATTTTATTTTCAATTCCTAATATCTGGCAAGCTAAGATAGCTGCGTTTTTTCCTCCATTTATTGCTACGGTAGCAACAGGAACACCGGGAGGCATTTGTACAATAGATAAGAGAGAATCCAATCCCTCTAAGCTATTGCTCCTTATCGGAACACCTATAACAGGAAGAGAAGTTAAAGAGGCTATCATCCCGGGCAGATGAGCCGCCCCGCCTGCACCAGCAATAATAACCTTGATTCCATTTTGACCTGCCTCAGAAGCATATTGAACCATTCGCTTTGGGGTCCTATGAGCTGAAACAATAGTTAAGTCGTATGGAATATCGAAATCTTCTAGTATTTGAGCAGCATCTTTCATAATCATAAGATCCGAATCACTTCCCATGATAATTGCAACTTCTTTTTTTAACAATTCCTATGCTTTTAATCTACGATTATCTCTATTGAATTTTTTGCATATGAACTTCTTTTAATAACCTCATCTAAAGTTGTTCCAGTGCAAGTAATATGACCTAGTTTCCTTCCTGGACTGGTTAAACTTTTACCATAAAGATGTATTTTAGTAGAAGGAATAGAGAGTAATTTACTCATTCCCCTAATTCTATAGTTGCCCGAAAAATTTGGGGGACCTAAAATATTTTTCATAACTGTGGGTCTCAACAATTCAGGCTTAATTAAAGGTAAGTTTAGGATTGTTCTAATATGTTGCTCAAACTGAGATATTGAACAACCCTCAATGCTATAGTGGCCAGAATTATGTGGTCTAGGAGCGATTTCATTTATAAAAATATCGTCTTTATTGGAAACAAACATTTCTATACCAAAAATCCCAATATCATTCAAACAAGCAACTACATTTTTTGCAATAATCTCAGCATCTTTATAGATTTTTGGAGAAATGTTAGCAGGAACTAATGTAGTATCTAACACATTGTTTTTATGAATATTCTCTGCTATAGGAAAAGTTTCTATTTGTCCTTTTTTATTCCTTGCAACCATTATTGAGATTTCTGTTTTAAAATCGACATATTTCTCAGCGAAAATCTCGCGA
>Ga0209382_10011328_pt1 | contig 11075 bp, 6 predicted proteins | sample SoiMetdeltSBSDD5_FD_187599 | JGI IMG/M metagenome (GOLD analysis project Ga0209382, IMG submission 187599) | Bulk soil microbial communities from a Populus tree surrounding site in Tennessee, USA - Soil MetaG P. deltoides SBSDD5 (SPAdes) (version 2) | ecosystem: Environmental > Terrestrial >...
CGCTCGCCATCAGCTGAGCGGACCCTTCGATGATCGCGTCGACTTTCAGCTCGCGGGCGATCTCGGCGATGCTCTTCTTGGTGGCCTTGAATGCCATCACCGAGGTCCGAGCCGTCACCCGTACGGCGCTGATGCGTCCCAGGGCGTTGATCAATCCGTCGGTCATGCCGTCGACGAAGTACTCCTGGCTCGGATCGCCGGAGGTGTTGAGGAAGGGCAGCACCGCGATCGAGTGGATTGCGCGCGGCCCGGTTGCCGGCGGCGTCGACGCCAAACGGCTCCACACGAACGCCCCGCCGGCCACGGCGCCGGCGGCGAGGCCGGCCAGCGCCAGCCATTCACGCCGCGTCGGTCGCGCGGTCGCCGCGATCTTCCGCTGCACGTCCGCCAGCGCATCGTCGAAGTCCTTCGCCGACTGATATCGCTGTTGCGGGTCGCGCTTCAGCGCAATCGCCAGGACGTCGGCGAGCGCCGACGGGACCGCCGGATCGATGGCGTCGGCGCGCGGCGACAGCGATTCGGGGAGGCCGACGAGCTCGAGCGGATCGACGTAGTCGTACGGCCGCCGCCCGGTCACCAGCTCGAACAGGACGACGCCGACGGTGTAGAGGTCGGCGCGTTCGTCGACGGGCGCGCCGAGCATTTGTTCGGGTGCCATGTACGCCGGCGTACCGGCGCCGCGGGCGTTCGGATCCGCCGCCACGACGCCGCCGGTTTCGGTCGTGCCGGTCCCAATCACCGCGCGGGTCGCGCGGGCGATGCCGAAGTCGAGCACCTTCACCAGGCCGGTGCGCGTCAGCTGGATGTTGGCCGGCTTGAGATCGCGATGGATGATGTTGACGGCGTGGGCGGCGGCAAGGGCAGAGAGCAGTTGACGTCCGATCGCCAGCGCCTCACGAGTGCCGACGCGGCCGCGCCGCAAGCGAGCCGCCAGACTCTCGCCCTCCACGTACTCCATGACGATGTACGCGCGGGCGCCTTCCTCGATGACGTCGTGAATGGTTGCGACGTTGCCGTGGTTGATCTGCGCCGCGGCGCGCGCTTCGTGAATGATGCGGGCGTGCTGCTGGTCCTCCTGATCCTGGGCCAGGAGGCACTTCAGCGCGACTTGTCGGTTCAGTCGCGTGTCACGGCCGAGATACACCTCTCCCATCCCGCCAGCGCCGAGGCGTTCAAGGAGGACATACGGGCCGACCTGCGTTCGAGCAGAGGACTCCACGGTTGAACTCGAAACAGTGGGTCGCACGGCGATGAAGACGGACGCTCGCGAGTGTTTCCCGTTGTGGGGCGTAGATTACGCCTGAGCCAGCCAAAACACCAGGAAGGTCTGAAGTTTGAAGGCTCAAAGCCTAGGCCTCGAGCCCTTCGGCGAGATTTCAGTAGCCGCTCGGGCGCTCGCCGTTCACGCCCAGCGTGCGCTCGAGGGCAAGCCCGGCGCGGGCGATGGTGCCTTCGTCGAACAGCCGGCCGATCAGGGTCACGCCGTGCGGCACGCGGCGCGAAGGCGAGAATTTCGGCAGCGGGCGGTTGGGATCTGGCGCCCAGTCGCTCCGGGCTTCGGAGATGTTCACGAATCCGGCGCGCAGCGTCAATGACGGATGACCGGTGAAGTTCGAGATGGTCAGCATCTCGTCACGGAGCGAGGGAACCAGGAGCAGGTCGACCTCGGAAAAGATGCGGGCCATTTCGAGCGCGACCCGACGCCGCAAGCGGTCGGCTTGCACGAAGTCGACGGCCGACAGGAATCGCGATTGGCGGAAGATGTTCGGCCAGGCGTCCGGCACCTGAACTTTCATCGTGCTGACCGCGCCATTGAGCGTGATCTCTTCGAACGACGCCGCTGCCTCGGCGAGGAGCACCGGCATCAGCGAGCTGTACGGCCAGTCGGGCAGGGTTACCGCCTTTGTCGACATGCCCAGCTTTTCGGCGGTGCTCAACGCCGCGCGATCGACATCGGTGGCGGGCGGCTCTTTCATCCAGGCCGGGAAGTACCCGACCCGCAGGCCAGTGACCGGCGCGGTGGCGTCGAAGTCCAGGTGACAGGGGATGCTGCCTGAATCGGCGGCATCAGGACCGCCAATCGTGCCCAGCACCAGCATGGCGTCCTCGACGGTCCGCGTCATCGGTCCGAGCTTGTCGAGCGTCCAGCACAGGGTCATTGCACCCGTGCGGGGCACGCGGCCGAACGTCGGCCGCAGACCGGTGATGCCGCAGCGCATGGCCGGCGAGATGATGCTGCCGCCGGTTTCGCTGCCGATCGAGAATCCGACCAGCGCCGCCGCGGTTGCCGCGCCAGGGCCGCAGCTCGATCCCGACGCCCCTTCTTCTGTCAGCCACGGATTCATGGTCTGACCGCCGAACCAGATGTCGTTCAGCGCCAGCGCACCGAGGCTGAGTTTGGCGACGAGCACCGCGCCCGCCTCCTTGAGTTTTCGCACCACCGCGGCGTCAACACCCGGAACCCGATTCTTGAACGGCTCCGCGCCGTAGGTGGTGGGGATGCCGGCGGTGTCGAGCAGATCCTTGACGCCGTACGGAATGCCATGGAGCGGGCCGCGGTACCTGCCCGCGGCGATCTCGGCATCGGCCTGCCTGGCCTGCGCGAGCGCTGCCTCCCTGGTGACGGTGATTACCGAGCGGAGCCTGCCGTCGTGCTTGGCGATGCGATCGAGATAGATGGACGTCAGGCGCTCCGAGGTGATCGCCTTGTTCTCGATCCATCGTGAGAGCTGGGTCACTGGTGCGAACGCGACGTCGGTGTCGTTGGCGGGCAGCGGCGCGCGATCGCCGGCGCTGCGCACGAAGCGATCGCCGGCCGGGCCGCCGCTGTTCGGCGCCAAGCGAGGGTCCCATCGCGTCGCCGGCGCGAGCTCGGGTTCGAGCGTGACCTTGCGCGGCCCGACACGGCGCTCGACGAGCGGCGCCATCATCCGTCGCCAGTTGCCGGCCGCCGTCTGTCGCTCGGCGTCGGTCATCGACACCTGCGCGAGCTTCCCGGCTTCGGCGAAGGTGCTGGCCGAGACCTCCGGTCCCACGCCAGGGGCGGTGCCGAATGCGGGCGGCGCGCCCGGCGTGGCAGGTGTCGTCGTGGTGCTGCCGGGTGGCGATTGCCGTTGACACGCCGCGGCGGTGAGCCCGCCCATCGCCGCGGTGATCAAGAACTGTCGGCGCGTGTTCATGCGCGGATCCTATCTCCGACCGATCTGCGGTAGCGGCTCACGTGCTTGCGCACGCAAGCTCAGCATTGTAGCCTCTAGGCTCGTTCCCGGCGGAGAAACCGCTGCGATCGTCCGTCCAACTGCGCAGTGACGATGCACGGCATGGCCAAGAACACCCAAAGCTCGACGCGCGAGCGCCAAATGCCCGGCCGTCGTGGACGGACGCGGCGAGCGGCCATTGGAATAGTCGCGCTGGGAGCCGTTCTCGCGGGTTGGATTGGCTGGCGATACGTTCCCAACCGCGGTGCGATTGACGGCGATCGTTCGCTGCTCGTCCAGGCAGCCGGCAGTTATCGGACGACGGAGGGGCGGCTGAGTGGCTTCGGGTATGGCGGCATCCGGCCGTCCTATCGATCGGCCGACGCCGTCGACAACGTTTCCTTGCTGACTGCTGCCGCCACCCTGCAACAACGTGCGAAGGATCGGCCAGATGCGCGCAGCATCGCAACCTACGGTGTCGCGCGCCTGCTCCTGGGGGACACTCAGGGAGCCGTCAAACAATTGGAGGATGCGCTCCTGCTGGGCGAGCCGGCCGCGACTCTGCGATCCGACCTGTCCGTTGCCTACCTCGCGCGAGCCGTCCGGCTCGGCACAGCGGAGGATCGGTTCAAAGCCCTCGCACTGACCGAACGGTCGCTGTCGACTGACGGTCGATGCCTGGAGGCCCTGTTCAATCGCGCGTTGGCCCTCGAATCGCTCGGACTGCAGGAGGCAGCGCGGCGAGCGTGGGCTGAATACGTGGCAATCGATGCGTCATCCGAGTGGTCGCGTGAAGCGTCCCGGCGAATGTCCGCACTGGGCAACGCCTCGTTCAAGGCGGCGTGGGACGCATTGCGCGCGGACTACTCCGCTGGCAGGACCGACGCCTCGCGGCTCGTGTCTCATGGCGCCGGCCTCGCACGCGACTTCCTCGAGCGCGACCTGCTGCCGGCGTGGGCCAAAGCTGAATCGGCCGGGTCGTCGAGCGAGAGCCGTGCCGCGTTCGAAAAGTGCAGACGTCTCGCCGACGCGATCCGGGAAGGCGGCCATGATTCACTGTTTGTCGACGAGCTCACACGGATCGAGTCACTGTCGCCCGAGCGGCGAGTTACCGCTGCCCACGCGCACATTGCACTGAGCGAAGCGCGTGTTTTGCACGAACTCTATCGACATGAATCCGCAATCGCGATCCTGCAGAGCGTTCGCCATCAGCTGACAACCCTCGATCTGCCGTCGGCTTCGATCGCCCACTTCTATCAGGGCGTCGCTCACTATTACCTGGGTAAGCGTGCAGAGGCGACTGTGCTGCTCGTCGATGTCGCCGACATGGCAGAGCGCCGGCGCTATCCGCATCTCTCGGCTCGAGCTCTGTCGGCGTTGGGTATCCTGTTGGCCGGCCAGGCGCAATACGCGAAGGCACTCGATGCCTATGGTCGCGCACAGCGTGCCTACGATGTGGCGATGGATCGCCCGTCGGTCGCCTACATCGACAACCTGGTGGCCGAGGTGCTGCACCTGTCCGGTCTCTACAAAGACAGCTTCCGCGCGTCCTTCAGGGCCCTCGAACAGACGCCGGCCTTCGTCGATGCCCGGCGTCTTCAGTCGGTGCTGTTCGTCGCCGCGGCCGTGAGCCGGAAGGCTGGCTATCCGGAGACCGCCGCGCATTTTCAGCGCGCGTTCGTCGACATTGCCGAGGCGTCAGGCGTCCCGACGGCCACGGTCGAAGGCCGCATCGGTCTGGCCATGAGTCTCGGAGAGATGGGTCGTGTCGACGCGGCTGCGCGCGAGTTCCAGACCGCGGAGGACAGCATCGCCCGTGAATCGCAGCCGGCGCGCCAGCAGTATCTCCGCGGCGAGCTGCTGTCCGCTCGTGGGGCGTTTGCGATCGCGTCGCGGCCATCGGCGGCCGTGCAGGACTTGCGCGGCGCCATCGATACCCTTACGAGTCTCGGGCGGAAAGAGCGCACGCCGCAGCTTTATCTTGAATTGGCTCGCGCGCAGCGGGCTGCCGGCGAGGGCACCGCGGCCCACGAGTCGACAACGCGCGCGGTCGCGGCGCTCGATGACGAGTGGGGAGAGCTGCTCGGCCGCGGGTTGACGACGGCGCGTCTCGAGCAGCTCTGGGGATTGCTCGGTCAGGCCGCCTTGGACCGATTCGAGCGCGCCGGCGCCGCCGCGGCATTCGATCTCGTGGAGCGCTATAAGTCCGCCTTGCTCCGCGGCGAGCGCCCGGCGGCGGAATCGCCATCGCTCAAGACACTGGCGGGCGCGCTGCCTGCGGACGTCGGCGCGGTCTTCATCGTTCCGACCGACGAGGCGACGTTGGTGTGGTCGGTCGTCGAGGGACGTGAGTATTCGAGCCGCCTGCCGATTTCGAATTCGCGCATTCGCGATCTGCTGACGCTCCTCGAGCGTCAGTTCGCAGCCGGCCGCGATCCGGCCGCGCTCGAACAACTCTACGATGCGTTCCTGGCGGCGCCCCTCACCGAGCATCTCGGAGCGACGCGCTCGTTGGCGATCACCGCGGTTGGCGCGGCGGCGCGGATTCCTTGGAACGCGTTGCGGAACGCGCGAACCCACCGCTATCTCGTCCAGGACTACACCATCTGGACCTTTCCGAGCGTCGAGTATTTGGCGGCGTGTCCGCCGGCGACGCTCGATCGTCGGCAAGTGCTCATCGTCTCGAATCCAACCGTCGATCAGCCGTTTCTGGAGCTTCCGCCGCTGCCGGAGACGCTCGCCGAAGGCCGTGAGATCAGCGCTGCCTACCGCGCCCGGCATGCGGTCGTCGAACTGACCGCACAGCAGGCGACCAAGACCAACTTCGCGCGGGAAATCGGCCGATCCGCAATCATCCACTTCGGCGGCCACGCCGTTGCGACCAACGAGGGTGACGAGGCGGCGGCGTTGGTGCTCGCCGGTGCGAACTACGAGTCCGCGCTGCTGCGGGCCAGAGACGTTCGCTTGCTGCCGCTATCGCATCGTCCGCTCGTGGTGCTCGCCGCCTGCCGCACCGGGGAGCCGCCGACGTCTATTGGACCGGGCGCATCCAGCCTGGCCGGCGCGTTTCTGTCGGCCGGCGCGCGCGCGACGGTCTCGACACTCTGGCAGGTCGAGGACGCCGCCAGCCACGCGCTGACCGTCGAATTTCATCGCGTGTTGGAGACCGGTGCATCGCCGGCCACGGCGCTGCGTTCTGCGGTGATGCGGCGCTTGGAAGAACGAACGGACTACTCGCCACGAACGTGGGGAGCTTACCAGGTGTCGGGATGCCTCGCCGCTTCATCAGCGAGGCCAATTCGGGAGAGACAGCCATGACGGATGTGACGCGTCGAGACCTTCTTGGTGTTGCGGCAATTGGCGCTCTGGCGGCGACGTTGCAAGGCTGCCGGCGCGAGGACGGGGATCCGGCGTTGTTGGGACGGCAAAAGGGCCCGATCAACATCAGGTTCGCGGTCGAGGGCCTGAGCGTAGTCCACCGCGAGGTGTCGAACTCCAGCGGGAACACGGTGACGAAGTTCATCCGCCTCGCTGCTATCAATCCGCTGAAGAACCCGGATCTCGGGCTCAAGAAGCACCGGGCCATTCTGGGTGTGCCGCGAGCGATCCTGAAATCGTGGGAACCCGAGCCGCTGCTCAGCACCATGGACTACGTGTATTGGTCGATCCTGGGGTGGAAGGGAGCGATGGAAGTAACCGTCGCCGGGAAGAAGTACAAGGTCGGCGCCGACACGCAGCTGTCCGAGTATACCCAATCCGTCGATCCCACCGACTGCGTGGCCGTGCGCGGCAGGTGGGCGAACGCCAACCTCCTCGTCAAGTTCAGCGACATTGGCGTCAATTCGCCGCTCGCCACCGACTGGCACACCACCGACGCCGTCTCCGGTTATCTGGAATTGCCGTTCGGTGTCCTCGAACATCGCGACCTTCCAAATCCCAGACACGAGCGCTTCGACGAGAAACTGTGGCACTTGGGCACGCAGGCCAACCCGGGTTCGGGCCAGGCGCGTGCCCTCAAGAATGCGGCGCGTCTGTATTTGGCACGCGTCGAAGCCGCGACCATCAATACCGGACAGGGCGTGATTGAGTTCAAGACCGACACCGAAGGCTACGACTGGAAGACGATGCCGGTCGTGTTCTCGAACCTGGACATCACGTCCCACGACATGGGCCTGGAGTCGATCTCGGACTTCACGGCGTACTACGAAATCCTGATGAACCCTCCGGCGATTGCCGATCGCCGCTATCCAAGCAAGAAGGTGGCCTGCGGTACGACCGTCGAATGCGGTTGCTGTCCGCCGCTCGCGACTTGACTGAACAGGTCGGCGCTCAGAGTCGTCGACGAGGGCATCCGGGGCGTGTTGCGCCGCGATCGCGCCGGAATCGTGGCCGTTCCGATCAACCCGGTCGACGCCGCGGACCGGATCGCTCGGGGTGGTGCGTTCAATCGCGCGTCTGTGGCCGCTCTTGCCCTGGCCGGGGTTGAGTTTCAGGCCGGACTTCAGAGCGCGCCGAACCTCGTCGTAAATGCTCAGGGGACCGTCGGCCTCTTGACCAACCGGGTTGGTGTCCGGTTCGTTACGTCGCCCACTGCCGGGCAGCGAACAGCGCTGCGTCGTCGCGGAGCGATCCTCGGCGACCCGCGGTTTGGAACGCAGACCGTGTTCATCGTCGAAACGCCCGATCCGATGGGGTTCGCGGATGCTCTTCGAGCCGATTCGATTGATTTCGTCGACGTCGAGGTCGACGTCCTCTATCCGCTCCGCCGTCCCCAGCTCGTGTTCCCGCAAGCTGGCAACCGCGTTGATTATTTCAGCATCATCGGCCGCGATCCGATGCTGTCGGGCGAAGGAGCAACTATCGGCGTCATCGACGGCGGCTTTCAGGACGACCATCCAAGTCTGACCGAGGCCTGGGATCGGCGTAGCGCCCGCATCGTCACGTTCGACTCCGGCACGAGCACCGTCTCGGTGACGACGGGGATCGGACCGCCCGGCGGGAGCTCGCATGGGACCTCGGTTACCTCCGTTGCCGCAGGCAGCGTCGTCGAGGAGCCCGGCGCGCCGGGAGTTGCCGCGGGCGCGTACATGATTCCGCTGTCGTTGACGGGCGCGTCATCGAGCGCCCTGTTTGCAATCGCGATCGAGGTACTGGTCAACCTCCGGGTTGGCACCATCGTGAGCTCGGTTCATCTGCCGACGATGAACAATGAATCGCCGGTGCTGCTGCAGGCGGCTTGTGACTTTGCGGAAGCCCAGCATCAGGTCGTTGTCTGGGCGGCGCTCGAGGAGATCGCGCCGCGGCGCGATCACTGGATCGGAAAGTACCCGACCGTGGTGCTGATTGGAGGGCTGAAGAACAACTTGACGCGGCGGGATGGAACGACAGAGGTCGACGCCGTTGCACCCGGCACCGACATCGTCGTCGCCGTCGACGGTTCGGTGTACGAGCTTGGGTCCGGGCACAGCCTCGCCGCGCCAATCGTGGGCGCCGCCATTGCGCTCACCAAGCGCGTTTATCCCAATGCCACGGCCGCGCAGCTTCGGGCGATGCTTGCCGGTGCCTGTTGTCCGTCAGTGGAGAGCGGCGCGGGGTACGGCTCGGGTATCGTCAATATCCGCCGGCTCCTCGAGGGCACCGCGCAAGCTTGTCCGATCTAGATTGCGCGTTACCGCTTCACCGTCGCGACGATCGCCAGCGACGTCGCATCCCGCACCATCAGTGGCGCCGGCACTTGCGCATCGGTGCAGATACGAGCCAGATCCTCCTCGGATCGCTCGATCAGCTTCCAGTCCCCCAGGTACTCGATCCACACGCGGAATGGATTGCCGGCCGCGATGTTGGTGAACACGATCCGGCCGCCGGGTGCGAGCATCGCCCACGCGTCGGCGAGCGTTCGGGCGATGAACCGGTCGGACAGATAGTCGAACAACCCGCCGGCCAGAATCAGATCGAACGGGCCATAGTCGCGCACGCGGCGCAGCACCCGTGGAACCATCCCCGGCACGAGATGGCACCGGTCGGCGATCGGATCGAGCTTGGCGCGCGAGAACGACAGAGCGTCCTGGTCGCTGTCGCAGAGCACGATCGTCGCCGACGCCGGCACCTGATCGATGACGGTGCGCAGATCGGGACTGCTGCCGCAGCCGATCGACAGGATCCGGCACGGCCGGGCGGTCACGAACGCCTGCAGCATGCAGGCCGCTTGAAAGCTCACCTTGTTGCGGTGCTGCTGCGAGATCGCCGAGTTCAAGGCATACCGTTCGATCGCATGGGCCAGCGTGCCGGCCGGTGCGCGGTTGTCCCCGCGCCACAGCCACTCGATGGTCTCGAAGTCTCCCGGATAACCACGCGGCCATTGCTGCAGCCGCGTGACGAACGGCGACGCGCCGTGAATCTCGCGCGCGGATTGCACCACGGCGCGAATCTCTGCTTCCGGGACGCCAAGCGCTTCGCACTGGGTCAGCGCATCGCACAGCTCGTGCACGATGGCCACCGAGCGGTGATATTGGCGCGGACCCACCAGGCCGATCCGCGCGAGGCTTTCGAGCTGCTGACAGGACGCCGACAAGAATTCCAGCGCGGCGCGGGGATCGTCGATGGCGTCGGGCTGCGACGCGAACTGCTGGGGGGCTCGCATGATGTCCTCCGGTTCGAACTGGAGGACGGACTCAGCTGTGGTTTTCCGGGGATTTCTTCCGGCTAAAGCCGGAAGCCACGAGAGGGAGTGTAGCTTCCGGCTTCAGCCGGAAGGCACCGAGAATCTGCCGGCGCGGTCCGTCCACCGGAACGAGCCGTTAGCGGCTGCGCTGCTGCAACTGGTCGCGATGCCGGACCGCCTCGGCACGCCAGCCCGGATCGCCCGGCCGCTCGAGGTACTTCGTCCACGCCGCCAGCGCATCGGCGTGGCGCTCCATCTGCTCCAACAGCAATGCCTTGTTGAACAGCGCCTCCTCGGTTGGCGAAAGCGCCGGCGTGAGCGACAACGCCTTGTCGATCGACGCAAGCGCGGCGGTGGCATCGGCCTGGTGGCCGTTCGCCGTGAAGCGCGTCAGGTAGGCGGCCCCGAGATCGGCGAGGATCGTCGCGTCATCCTGTCTCGATTGCGAGGCCCTCAGGAGCGAGGAGATCGCGCCGACAGTATCCCCCGCGACGAGCTGCGCGACTCCGTACGCGTGGCGATCGGCGGGCGCATTGCTGCGGTCGGCTCGTTCGCGCAGCCGCGCCACTTCGGCAGCCAGTCGCAGCTGCTCCGTATCGCCAGCGCCGCGAACCGGCGAGCGAAGCGGGCCGTAGCGAAACCCTCCGGTGGGTCGAGCGACGATCAACCGTTCATCGCCAACAATCGCGACCAGCGGATCGAGCCGTGACCCGCGATTCAGTAGCAGCAGCATCAACGACGCCGCGATTGCGACCAGCCCTCCGACCGCGGCCAGATTCCGGCGCCGCATCCACAGGATTCTGCCCTTCGGCGGGTCGCCGGCGGGATCCGGTTCGGATAGCGGGCGCGCGTCCGCCGGCAGTTCTTCCGCGGTCCGCACGACCTCGCCGACCAGCTCCGCGCAGTCAACGCACGACGCGAGATGCTGCACGACGCGGGCGCGGCCGGGCGGATCGAGCGTGCCGTCGACGAACGCCGCGATCGTTGCCGCATCCGGGCACTCCGAGCCCGCGCCGGCGGACCGATGTTCCATCTTCATGGTACGGACGGACGCTCCCCGGTTTTTCCAAGCACGGCCTGGTCGAGCACCCCGCCAAACCCCGTCTCCGGATCTTCAAGGATGGCCGAGACATCCAGGTCGCTGACGCCCTGCGCCTGAAGCGTGCGGCGCAGCGACCGCAGCAATTCCTCGACCCGCCGATAGAAGGGCTTGACGG
>Ga0209382_10011329_pt1 | contig 11075 bp, 10 predicted proteins | sample SoiMetdeltSBSDD5_FD_187599 | JGI IMG/M metagenome (GOLD analysis project Ga0209382, IMG submission 187599) | Bulk soil microbial communities from a Populus tree surrounding site in Tennessee, USA - Soil MetaG P. deltoides SBSDD5 (SPAdes) (version 2) | ecosystem: Environmental > Terrestrial >...
GCCGGCTGCGCCGCCGATGATCAGTGCCAGGCCCAGCCGCGCCAGCCGCTGTTCAGCCGGGAGCGTCGCACCGTACCAAGATAACGCACCGAGAGCGAGTGTGGCGACAATCGACAGGACCACCGTTTTGAACGGGAATTCGGCCGCATTCATCAATCCGAACGCCGCGCCGTAATTGTGTACTCGCGTGAGGTTGAAGAACGACGGAATGACGACGACGCTTTCATGAAGCTCAAACGTCGATCGCACGATTGCCTTGACGATTTGATCGAGCACGACGACGGCGGCCGCGATCGAAAGCTCGAGCTGAAATCGGGTAACCGCCATCAACGATTGACCGGCTCGGCGAGCGCTTCCACGCAACGGTCGCATAAGCCGGCCCAGTCCGGCTCAGTCCGTGTGGACGGCACATAACGCCAGCAGCGATCGCATCTCACGCCGGACGCCTTTTCGATGCTCACGCTGAGGCGATCGGCGCCGTCGCGTGCGCCCACCGCCAACGCAACCTCCGACACGATGAAGAGCATAGGCAGATAAGCGCGATGCTGGTCGAGCAGCACACCGATCGGCCCGCTAGCATCGATGGTCACCTTCGCTCCCAGAGAATTTCCAATCAGCTTGTCCTTGCGTTTCTGCTCGAGCGCGGCGTTCACTGTTTCACGCACCTCGAGCAGCCGATCCCATGTTTCCAGCAAAGCAGGATTCCGAAGATCGCCGACGGTTGGGAAGTCCTCGAGATGAACGGAGGGTGATTGTTGATGAGGCATGTGCCGCCACAAATCGTCGGCTGTCACCGGCAGAATCGGCGCGAGCAGGCGAGCGAGGCCGTCGCAAATCCGATACATCGCCGTCTGCGTCGACCGGCGCTCCGGAGACTTTGCCGCCAACGTGTACATGCGGTCCTTGGTGACATCGACGTAGAACGCGCTGAGGTGAACGGTCGTAAGCGCGTTCAACGACTGCGCGACCGCTGAAAAGTCATATGCATCGTATCCGCGGCGCATCCGTTCGGCCCCTTCGGCGTAGCGAGCCAGTGCGTATCGGTCCACGACATCGAGGCGCTCGTACGGGACCATGTCAGCCGCCGGATCGAAGTCATAGAGGTTTGCGACGAGAATTCGGCAGGTGTTTCGAAGCTTCCGGTACACGTCGACGACGCGCGTCAGAATCTCCTTGCTGACGCGGAGCTCCTCGGTGAACTCGGTCATCGCGACCCACAGCCGGATGATTTCGGCGCCGCTCTCCTTGATGACCTCCTGCGGCACGATGGCATTGCCCCGCGACTTCGACATCTTCCGGCCCTCGAGGTCGATGAGGAAGCCGTGTGTGAGCACTTCCCTGAACGGGGGTCGGCCTCGCGTGGAGAGCGCCACGAGGAGCGAGCTCTGGAACCAGCCCCGGTGCTGATCGCTCCCTTCCAGATACATGTCTGAAGGCCACGTCAGATCCGGGTACCAGGGAAGTACCGCTTCGTGGCTGGACCCTGAATCGAACCAGACGTCGAGAATGTCGGTTTCGCGTTCGAATGCCTTGCCTCCGCACGACGGGCACGAAAAACCAGGCGGAAGAAACTCCTCGATCGGCCGTTCGTACCATGCGTCGGCGCTGTACTGCTCGAAGAGCGCGGCAGAGCGTTGGACGAGCTCCGGGGTGATGACCGCCTCGCCGCAAGCCGTACAAGATACCGCCGGGATCGGCACGCCCCACACCCGCTGTCGCGAGATGCACCAGTCCGGGCGGTTCGACACCATGTTGTAGATGCGGTCGCGGCCCCAGGCCGGAATCCATCGCACCTGGTTGTCGATGGCGTAACGCGCGGCTTCGCGCAGCGTGCGCGATTGGCCGTCCTCGCACAGGATCACAGGGTCGCCGTCCATACGCACGAACCACTGGGCGGTCGCGAGAAAGATCACGGGGTTGTGGCATCGCCAGCAGTGCGGATACTGATGGACCAACGTCTCCCGGTGCCACAGCCGGCCCCGTGCGGCGAGCGCCTCTTCCACGTGAGGATTCGCATCGAACACTCGTTGCCCGCCGAACAGCTCGACACTCTCGAGAAAATGGCCCCCGGGGCCCACGGGTGCATAGATGTCGAGCCCGTACTTCATGCCGGTCAGGAAGTCGTCAGCGCCGTGGCCGGGCGCCGTGTGCACCGCACCGGTTCCCTGCTCCAGGGTGACGTAGTCTGCGAGCACGCCTACCGAGTCGCGTTCGTATAAAGGATGGCGGAAGCGAATGCCTTCGAGCTGCTCACCTTTCATGCGCGCGATTGATCGATCGAAACGCTGACCGACGGCCGTACCGACACGTTCGGCCAGCGCCTCCGCGACGATTACAGCGCGCCCACTTATGTCATATGCCGCGTAATCGAGCTCGGGGTGAAAGGCGACGGCGAGGTTCGACGGGATTGTCCAGGGTGTCGTCGTCCAGATGAGGACCGACACCTCGCGTCCCGACAGCTCCGGTACGCGTTCCGCCAGCTGGGTCGCGGCCGCAGGGCTCAGCGGAAATTCGACGTAAATCGATGGCGACGCGTGATCTTCGTATTCCACCTCTGCCTCGGCCAGCGCGGTGCGGCAGTGGATACACCAGTGGACGGGCTTCTTTCCCTTGTAAACGAGGCCGCGCTCGACGAAGCGTCCCAACGCCCGTGCGATGTCGGCCTGATACCGATAGTCCATGGTGATGTAGGGCTGATCCCATTGCCCGAACACCATCAGACGCTTGAATTCGCTCGTCATCACGCCGATGAAACGCTCCGCATAGGCGCGGCAGGCGCGGCGGAGGTCGGCGCGGGACATCTGGCGCTTCTTCGGCCCGAGTTCGCGATCCACCCGCAGCTCGATCGGCAGTCCGTGACAGTCGTAGCCCGGCACGAAAGGCGCGTCATAGCCGGCCATCGTTTTCGATTTGACGACGATGTCCTTGAGGATCTTGTTGAGCGCTGTTCCGAGATGAATCTGCGCGTTCGCGTACGGCGGACCGTCGTGCAGCACGAACTTCGGCGCGCCCTTCCGCCGCGCGCGGATGCGCCCGTACAGATCCATGGCCTCCCATCGCGCGAGCGCTTCCGGCTCGGCGGTTTGCAGGTTGGCTTTCATCGGAAAACCTGTACGGGGCAGATTTACCGTGTCTTTCCACTCGGGCATATTGCTTATTACGAAATTCTATAATGGCGGGATGGCCACTCTCGAACGGGCCACCCCGGCTGCAATGCACGTGCACGAAGAGGTCCTCGACAACGGTCTGCGTGTGCTGATTCAGGAAATGCACACGGCGCCGCTGGCCTCGGTGTGGTGCTGGTATCGCGTCGGCTCGAAAGACGAGACGACCGGGCTCACGGGCGTGTCGCACTGGGTGGAGCACATGAATTTCAAGGGCACCACCAACATCCCGCGCGACAAGGTCAAAGGCATCATCGAACAATTCGGCGGTTACTGGAACGGGTATACCTGGATCGACCAGACCACTTACACGGAGACCGCCACGCGTAACGCGCTCGATCGGATGCTGTTCATCGAAGCGGAGCGGATGACAAACTGCCTCTACGATCCGGAGGATTGTGAATCCGAGCGGACGGTCATCATTTCCGAGCTGCAGGGAGGGGAGAACGATCCGGACACGTTGCTCGATCAGGAGCTCACCGCAGTGGCCTTCAAGGCACACCCGTACCGCCATCCTACGATTGGCTGGCTCTCCGATCTGCAGGCGATGAACCGGGAGGACCTCTATTCCTACTACCGCCGATTCTACGTTCCCAATAACGCCACGCTGGTCATCGTCGGCGACATCGACAAGAACGAAGCGATGCGCGGTGTCGTGCGTCACTTCGATCGCATCGCGCAGGGGCACGTATCCAGACGCCGGCTGACGAAGGAACCGGAGCAGCTGGGCGAGCGACGGCTGACGCTCTCGCGCGAAGGAACGACGGCGTACCTGAAGCTCGGATATCGTGCACCGTCGATCTCGGATCCCGATTTCTTCCCGATGCTCGTGCTTGATGCCGTTCTCACGGGCGCGAAGGGCGTCAACCTCTGGGCAAGCTTTCGTACACCTCCGGCCCAGCGGAGCGCCAGGTTGTATCGTGCTCTTGTGGATCGCGGGCTCGCGTCGTCGGTGTCGGGGGGGCTCGTGCCCACGGCAGAGCCGTTCTTGTATACGTTATCGATGACGGCCACGACGGGGACACCGCTCGCGAGACTGGAGGAGGTCGTCTTAAATGAGCTGGAGAGCGTTCGTACCCGCGGCATCTCCACCGGTGAGTTGGAGAAGGCGGTTCACCAGCTGCGCGCGCGGCTCGTCTTCGAAAACGACAGCATCACCAACATTGCCCATCAGCTCGGCTACTTCGAAACGATCGCGAGCTGGAGATGGCTCGAATCGCTTCACACCGCAATCGAGTCAGTAACGGCCGATCAGGTTCGCGCAGCGGCCGTTGAACGGCTCAAATCGACCAATCGAACGATCGGCTGGTTCGAGCCAGTACCAATCGGCTCTGTAGGTGGCGCGTCAGGCGAGGGGGCAGGTGCCGGACCTGTTTCCTGCACAGTCCTCGGGGAACGATGACGGTCGCCGCGCATCGCGGGCTTTCGCCCGTTCGCACGGTGCTCGACAACGGCGCGGTCGTCATTGCCAAGCAGTCGCAGACCACGCCGGCAGTTACCGTCCACGCGGCGTTCCACGCCGGCACCGTGTTCGATCCACCGCATCTGTCCGGCCTCGCGCACTTCTTGTCGCGGACGATCGATCGTGGAACGGCGACGCGGTCGCCTGAGACGATCGCGGACGAGCTCGACCGACGCGGCGTATCGCTGGCAACCAGTGTGAACCGGCACGTTCTGTCGCTGGTCTGCACGTGTCTGGTAGACGATCTTGAACCCATCCTTCAGATCCTCGCCGACATCGTTATGCATCCGGTGTTTCCCGAGAACGAGATCACGACGAGGCGGGCCGAGATCGTCACGTTGATCCGTCAAGACGACGACAATCCGGCAGTCGTCGCAATGGAGGGATTTCTCGCAGAGCTGTACGGCCCGTCGCATGGCTACGGTCGGCGCCCACGCGGGACGGTGGACAGCGTCGAGGTTATCGATCGCGACGCCCTGCAGCGGTTCCATACGGCGAGGTTCGGCCCCGGCTCACTCTCGCTCGTCATCGTCGGGGATATCGAGCCAGTGCGGGCGGTTGAAGCGGCACGTGCGGCGTTCGGTGAATGGAAAGCGCCTTCGCCTGGCACGGTCGAGCTGCCTGTCACGCCGCCTCCTTTGGCCCGGCGTGTGCGAGTCGTTCCGATGATGAACAAGGCGCAGGCTGATGTCGCCTACGGGTTCACCAGCATTCGCCGGTCTGATTCGGACTATTACGCGTTCTGGCTGATGAACAACATTCTTGGCCAGTACTCGCTTGGCGGCCGCCTTGGCGGCAGCATCCGTGAGCGGCAAGGGATGGCGTATTACGCGTTCAGCTCCCTCGACGCGAATGTGATTCCGGGTCCGTTGACGATCCGCGCCGGCGTCAGCCCCGCGAATGTCGAACGCGCCGTGGCGTCAATCGACGACGAGCTCTCCCGATTCGCCGCTGACGGACCGACGGATGCCGAAATGGCTGAGTCGAAGCAATACCTCATTGGGTCAATGCCGCGCACGCTCGAGACCAACATCGGAATCGCGGCCTTTCTCCAGACCGAGGAATTCTTCGGCCTTGGCGTCGACTACGACGTTCGCGTCCCGGATCTGCTGACGGCAATCACGCGCGACGAAGTTCACGAAGCAGCGCGCCGGACTCTGAGGCCTGCTCAGGCGACGGTGGTCGTCGCGGGTCCGTACACTGGCGACCTCCGATGAACCACGCCGCGGTGAAGGCAGTGTTCTTCGACGTTGATTTCACCCTGATCTACCCCGGCCCGACATTTCAGGGTGAAGGGTATGCCGTATTCTGCCGGCGCTATGGCATAACCGTCGATCCTGCGCGGTTCCCGGGCGCAGTTATCGCGGCGTCGTCGATCCTGTACGACGATCAGAACCACATTTACGATGCGGAGATCTTCGTCCGGTATACGCGCCGCATCATCGAGGAGATGGGTGGGACCGGTGAAACGCTCGATGCGTGTGCGCAGGAGATCTACTCGGAATGGGCCGCGTGCCAGCACTTCTTTCTTTATGACGACGTAGCGCCAGCGTTGCGCGAGCTTGCGACGCGCGGGCTGAAAATCGGCTTGATTTCCAATTCGCATCGCTGCCTCGCATCGTTCGAGCGTCACTTCTCGCTACACGGGCTCATTGCTGCCGCCATTTCGTCGTCCGAGCATGGCTACCTGAAGCCGCATCCCAGCATCTTCGAGTCGGCATTGAAGCTAGCCGGCGTGTCGGCACACGAGTCCGTCATGGTCGGCGATAGCTACCCGCACGACGTCGAAGGCGCCAGGCATGTCGGCATGCGCGGCATCCTGGTTCAGCGCACGTCACGAACGTCGGCAACGGTGCCGTCCGACGTCCCGGTCATTCGGGATCTTTCGGAACTGCCGGGACTCATCTCCTGATCGGAACGACCCACGGTCCGGCTGAAGCCGGACACTATGTTTTGACGGTTCAGCACCCACACTGAGCACAAGGCACCAGACACTGCGCACCGAAAGATGTTGTATAAATACTCGCCGCTGAACTCGTGTTCTTGACGTTCAGAGAGTCATCGGAGGGGTTTATGTTCAGGCGATTGGTCGTAGCGGCGGTATGCGTCGTGTGCCTCGGATTGGCGATAGTGTCCGCCCAGGGGCGGCAGGGCGGCGCTGCACAGGGACGGCAGGGCGGGGCGCCAGCCGGTCCACCGCAACTGCGAAGCGGCGAAACCTATCTTTGGCACGGGGAGCTGGTGTCGTTTGATCCGGCGAGCCGGACCCTGACAATCAAGACGCGGCTGCTCCGGCAGGCTGCGACCGAGGTAGAACGATTGAACGTGGGCGATCGCGTGCTGCTGACGTGGTCAGGTCAGGACATCCACGCCGGCGCCGTCCGCCGGGTCGCCAAATATGACCCTGCACAGCGCATCGTCGAATTCTTCGCGCTGCCGGCGGAGCTCGGAGCGCGCGATGTCGCCGGCGATCAGATTACAGTCAGGGTGCGTGTTCCCGAGGGCGCAGTCGGTGAGGTCAAGGGACTGAAACCGAGCGAGTGGGTCACCCTGATGGCGCGCCAGCGACCCGCGAGCGACGCCGAAGCCATCGCGACGGTCAGCAGGTACGTGAAGTCGCAGAATTAGGCAACGCAGTTTCGATCCATCAACCCGGCGGCCAGTTCAGGCCGCGTCCCGCCAGCAGGTGCAGGTGAATGTGAAACACCGTTTGACCTGCCTCGCGGTTCGTATTGAACACGGTCCTGTATCCTCGCTCGTGGTACCCGTGCACTTTCGCGAGTGAGGCGGCTCTCCGCATCATCACGCCAATCAACGCATCGTCTTCGGCTGAAAGCTCGTTCAAAGACGCGATGTGCTTCTTTGGAACGATCAGCAGGTGCAGCGGGGCCTGAGGGTTGACGTCCTTGAATGCCACGAGCGTGTCGTCCTGGTGCACCATCGCGGCTGGAATCTGTCCTGCGATGATCTTGCAGAAGAGGCAGTCACTCATTCGCGTTGGATCATAGCCGTTCGCGGGATTCCCTGCAGATCGCTGCGCACCCCGCGCAGCCGCAACCGAGGCTGGGTCGACACAAGTCTCCGGACATCGTCTTCCTGTCCAAGTCCGAATTCCATCAGGAGCCACCCGTTCGGCGCGAGCTTCACCGCAGCAGCCTCGAGGACGCCGGCGATATCCCGCAGCCCTTCCCTGCCGCCGAACAGCGCGACGTCCGGTTCGTGCCGCACATCCGCGGACAACGCCGGTTTGTCGCCGTCCTTTACGTACGGGGGATTCGCCGTGATGACATCGAACGAGCCGGGGATGTCGTCGAGGTACGAGGTGGTCACAAACTGGATACGGCCAGCCACCCCATGTCGCGTCGCATTCGCGCGTGCGACATCAAGCGCCACGGCCGACACGTCGGAGGCCACAACCAGGCAGTCCGGATATTCGTGTGCCAGCGCCACCGCGACGCAGCCGCTGCCTGTTCCGATATCTGCAATCCGGATTTGCTTGGACAAGTGGCTTTCCGCGTTCAGGGCTGCGGACGAGAGAAGCTTGACGGCCTCTTCAACGATGAACTCAGTTTCCGGCCGCGGGATGAGAACCGCGGGTGTAACGAGAAAATCGAGACCCCAGAACTCGCGAACACCGACAATGTAGGCGGTTGGCTCGCGGCGTTCGCGTCGTGCGATCCACTCGGAGAAGGTCGGTTCGAGCGTTGCGGGTGTCGGGGCCGATCGTTCCGCGAGCAGCCGCGCCCGATCCCAGCCGAGTATAGTGCGCGCATACACATCGACGTCGATCGACGCCTCGGCGTCGGCGATGCCCGCAGCCACCAGCCGCGCGCGTGCCTCTACCAGCTTTTCGTGCAGCGTCAATTGACCGCGGTCGCTTCCTTCAGCTTCTCGGCGTTGTAGAACGAAACGACCTGGTCGAGGATCTCCCCAGGATCGCCTTCGAGCACCTCGTGCAGCCGGTGAGTCGTGAAGTTGATGCGGTGATCGGTTATGCGGCTCTGGGGAAAGTTGTAGGTTCGAATTTTCTCGGAGCGCTCGCCGGTGCCCACCTGGCCGCGCCGCTCCTTCGCGATCGCCTCGTGCTGTTTATTCATCTCCATTTCATAGAGGCGTGCGCGCAGCACCTTCATCGCCTTCGTGCGGTTCTTGATCTGCGATTTTTCGTCCTGCTGTGACACGACCATGCCGGTTGGTATGTGTGTGATGCGGACAGCCGAATACGTCGTGTTGACGCTTTGGCCTCCGGGTCCGCTGGAGCAGAACGTATCGATCCGCAGGTCCTTTTCGTTGATTTGAATGTCGACTTCCTCAGCTTCCGGAAGGACGGCCACGGTCGCCGTGGAAGTGTGGATGCGGCCGCTCGCTTCCGTCGCGGGCACGCGCTGAACGCGGTGTACGCCGCTCTCGTACTTGAGCCGGCTGTAAACGCCTCGTCCCTCGATTGAGGCGATGGTTTCCTTCAGCCCACCCGTCGCGCTCTCGCTCGTCGACATCACCTCGAGCTTCCAGCCTTGCCGCTCCGCAAAGCGGCTGTACATCCGGAACAGCTCGCCCGCAAAGAGCGCCGCCTCCTCGCCGCCCGTGCCGGCGCGGATTTCGAGGATGACGTTCTTTTCGTCGTTGGGGTCCTTCGGGACGAGAAGGACGCGAAGCTCGGCCAGAAGCGCGTCGCGTTTCTGCACCAACGTTGCGAGCTCCTCTGTCGCAAGTTCCCGCATCTCCACGTCAGCTTCGCGTACAAGCTCCTCGGCGCCTTCGATGTCCTTCTGGACGACCTTGTATTCCCGGTACTTCTGTACGAGAGGTTCGAGGTCGGACAGGCGCTTCGCAGCCTTTCGATATTCCGAAGCGTCGGACTGCACCTCGGCCGTGCCGAGGCGCGCGGCCAGCTCCTCGTACTGCGATTCAACGGTACTCAGCTTGTCGAACATCATCCTCCCGATACCGGCGGCATGAACGCGACTTCATCGCCGTCGTGTACGACTGCTGTCATTCGAGCGTATTCGGCATTCACGGCGACGGACATCGTGCGCTCGTACTGCGCGAGCGAAGGCATTTCAGCCGTCAGTGAGCGCCAGAGCGTGTGGACGGTCGCCGAATCCGGCACTTCACGCGTCAGCTCCCCTGTGCCGGCCAGATCACGGAGACGCGCAAAGAGCCGCACGGTTACGCGCATGCAATTCGGTGCGCCACCTGTTTTGCCGCTTCGTCCTCTGGATCGGCCGTGGCGCCCTCGAGCCAGACTTCACCGCCCTCGAAGTGCTCGCGCTTCCAGATCGGCACAATCTGTTTGACGCGTTCGATAGCGTACCGACACGCAGCGAAAGCATCCCCGCGATGCGGCGACGTGGCCGCGATGATTACGCTGGCCTCGCCGATGTCCAGCCGTCCGATTCGGTGGTGAATACCCAGACGAACGGTCGGCCACGATATCTGTGCTTCCTCGACAATCAGCGACAGCGCACGCACGGCGAGAGGTACATACGCTTCGTACTCGAGAAACCGCACTTGTCGCCCCTGATTGTGATCTCGGACCAGGCCCGTGAACGTCGCGATCGCCCCGTCCGCCCCTCCGTACGTAGTGTCCGGCTTCGGCCGGACCGACTCCTCGTCCTTGTACGTAGTGCGCGGCTTTAGCCGGACCACCTCGCGCGTCAGTGCGTGCACATCGAGCGGCTCGGACGTCACCGCCACCTGGGCCATACATTCAGTATACCGAGTCAGTTGGACGCCTTCGCTCGCCGCTTGCGCGCCAGACGTCTTGAATGGACAGATTCCTCGTCTCACCCGCTCGGCGCCTGGGACGCAGCCTCGCTAGTAACTCCAGAAATGATTCATGGGTCCCTGGCCGCGTCCCAGATTGGGTGCGTGGCGGATAGCTCCGGCAACGTACTGCTGGGCATGCGGCACTGCCTCTTCGAGCGAACTGCCGAGCGCCAGCCGGGCGGCGAGTGCAGCAGCGAACGTGCAGCCGGTGCCGTGCGTGCTCCGCCCTGCCACTCGCTCATTGCGAAATTCCAGGAACCGGTGCCCGTCGTACAGGAGATCCACAATCTCGGTGGAGACAAGATGACCGCCCTTGATGATCACTGCGGTCGGACCGTGAGCTCCGATCCGTTTTGCTGCCTCGTGGCGGTCGGCATCGGTGCGGATGGTGAGGCCGGACAGCCTTTCTGCCTCAGGTATGTTGGGCGTCACGACGAACGCGCGCGGCAACAGCTCCGTCTTCATCGCTGCAAGCGCTTCGTCGTCTATCAGTGCGTCGCCGCTCTTCGCGATCATGACGGGATCCACCACCAGCAAAGGAATGTCGAGATCCGCGACGGCGGCCGCGACGGCTTCGACAATCGCAGCCGTGGCGAGCATGCCGGTCTTGGCCGCGTCGGGCCGGATGTCCGAGACGATGGTTTCGATCTGGGCGGTGACGAGGTCGGAGGAAATCGCCT
>Ga0209382_10011331_pt1 | contig 11074 bp, 13 predicted proteins | sample SoiMetdeltSBSDD5_FD_187599 | JGI IMG/M metagenome (GOLD analysis project Ga0209382, IMG submission 187599) | Bulk soil microbial communities from a Populus tree surrounding site in Tennessee, USA - Soil MetaG P. deltoides SBSDD5 (SPAdes) (version 2) | ecosystem: Environmental > Terrestrial >...
TTTTGAAAGCGAACTTCATTAATCTTCAGAACTCTTCAGGCTGTCTCCAAGGACCTTCGCGAGCAGGCGTAGCATGCTGGCGTCCATAGGAGGACGCCATGTCAGACCTTGTCAATAGCACCCCGCTCACCATTCGCCACCTGCGCCTGCCTCGCGTGAGGTTTCCCAAACTTGACATCGGCGCCACCATTGTCGCCCTGTCCACAAGCATTACGGAAGCTTATGCTATGGTTTATGTTGAGCCATTCAATATCCGCGCCCGCCAGCCGCTGATTTTCAATGACGTCGATTTGGAAGGCCGCGATCCTAATTGGTGAGCGGCTTTAAAGCCACCACTACATCGGCTCATCTTCAAGGAGGATGTGATCCAAAACAACTCCCATCAACTCTAACGCCCGACTGTACCCTGAAGACTGTAGGGAGTACGATCTACCGGCGCCAGCCTTGTGGACATACGTGCAATGGTCTGCTCAACCTTCGTCACACCTTTGCCGTCGGACACGGCAAGCGTCTGCCAAGCTCGCACAAACTATTTCTCCGCGGGTCCGCAACATCGACTTCAAGTAGGTAGATAGTTGCCGCTCTTGAAGTCCGTCAATTATCGAAATCCTGTGGCTAACGGTGTAGAGCAGACTGGCTGAGTAGGTGGATTTGAAGGAGATAAATCTATGTCGGTTGCTAAGGTGACAGAAGTCTTTCGTCGTCACCCAAGAGCTTTGATGACGCGGTAGCCAACGGTACAGCGCGCGCCAAAAACACTCTGAAGAACCTAGAGGAAGCTTGGGTGAAGAGCCAGAAGGTCGTTGTCAAGGATGGGAAGGTCACTGAGTATCGCACCGTCCCAAAAGTCACCTTCGTTCTCACAGAGTAGAACGATGTACCGTGGCGCTTGCTCGTTTGTCTCATTCCACACGGATCGCTGAAGAGCACGCTCAACCTGAGCTAACCAAAGCCTTGGGTTGGCAAAGGGATAGGCTCGCAGGTACCGGTTAAACTACCTGCGAGACCGCCTACGCACTGACTCACCAATATAACCAGTCGTCTTCGTCTGCCCAGTAGTCGTCCTCCCAATAGACTTCATCGGCCGGATACCAGTAGTAATAATCAACGTCGTCATAAAAGAAATACCAGCCGTAGTACCAATCGAGCTGGGCCAAATGGATCGATTCGTTACTTGCCGCGGCGAGCCTGATAGGTTCCCCGGCCATCTTCTTCTTGGATTTGACCTTCTTTCCCTTAATTTCCTTTCCTTCGGAGTCGGTCATCGACATGGAAGCGACCTTGCCGTCTTTCACCTCGGCATTGACGGTCGCCTTGCCACCTTTTCCGACCTTCTCAACCTGATGCTTACCATTCTTCTTGACCTTGGCGCCAAGCAGGTCTTTTCCGCTCTTGTGAAGCTTCTTCTTTGCGAGAGCGGTTCCAGTAAAAGCAATAACGCTAAACGAGCTGAGCAAGGCCAGGACACTGCGGCGGTTGAACATAGCTTATCTCCATTTCTTGATCTGAGCCAAAGCCTCCCGTTGTTGGGGCGTAATACAGAGCGTCGTTCTAAATCACGACAACATTCGGGCGTTGGCGTTGCTATAACTTGTTCTAAGCGAGACGAACAAAGGGGCAGTGGAGGATCGTAGTCACCGCTGGAAGCGGTAGTACAAGGGACGGACAACTCTCTGGCGAAAATAGCGAGCGTCGAACTAAGAATCTAGCACTCACTTTGCCAAAACTCGAGGCGGTCCAGGCACGCACACCACGAAAAATCGAAATCAAGAAGGCCTGAGATTGGGCATTCACCGAACCTGCCAGCGATTGGGATTACTTCGCTGCATTTGATGTAGAGCCGGTCGCCTCGGCAACAGACACGCAGAGTTCGAGTAGGCCAGCAGTTACATCCCGCATAACTTTCCTCATCTCGTCGTAGGGTGGATGAAATGGTGTGGAAGCATGGCTGCGCCGCACCTCATATTTCTCGCCGCCGCAGGAGGGGGGCAAAACGTTAGCCATTACCTCCCTGAGCGTTTGGGGATCTGGAAAGTCCCGCATCTTGGAGGATTTGTTCAACCCGGCATAAGAGAGACAAGTCTCGATGCCATCAGTATTAACTGCGGCTAGAGCATCGCTAGCTCACTATTGGATCAATAACGATATGATGCCAGCCAACATCCATCTGTAACACCAATGACGATGAGTAAATTGCAGAGAGTCCAATAGAAGAAAAGCGCAGCTACAAAGAGCAGAGGTGCGCCAAAGAGCGCGAGCAATATCAATTCAATTACTGTATCGCGGGGTTTGGTGCGCAGGCCCTCGCAGATTTCCTCAACGAAGGTCTTTGGCTGAAGCTTCCTGGTGGCATTCACGACGCGGCGGAACCCAGAAACCTTCTCCTCGATGTCTTCAATGGAGTCCTTCATGGTCGGAACTTTGCCTCATTCGAAAGATCAGATATGGGCGAAGCAAAGGTCTCCTTGATCCATGTCAATATCTGTGCTTCAGCCAAACGGAGCCGCGGAAACCTGCCTGGTCGTTGTGTTGGACACTCCCCCACCATTTTGCGTTCGATCTCCCGTTCTTGAATGAGAGGATTTGAGTATTCACCCACCTCGCAGACCGATCCAGATGAGCGTCTATCGTCTTGACAGACTTTTCCACCCACGCTCAATCGCGCTCATCGAGGCACGCACCCGTGACCACTCGCTTGGGCCCATGCATGCCAGAGCGAACGTACTATTCAATCCAAGACCAATGGACCAGCCAAAGGAGATCTGTGGAAGATGATGACAAATCTTGTTGCAGGAACGATCGTAATTGCGATCACTGTCCTGATTCACACCTCCGGCTTGATTGGAGTTACCCATGCCATGGCATGGCTCGTGGCACGTTTCCGGATGCATGGCCGTCGGAGCCGCATCCTAGCAATGATAACAGTTGTCTTCGGTCTATTTGTGATTCTGACAGTTGAGGTGTGGTTGTGGGCGTTATGCTATTCGTTGGTTGAGGTGTTCCCTGATTTCTCAACCGGGCTCTATTTCTCGACAGTCACTTTTTCAACGCTGGGATTTGGTGATGTGGTGCCGGCCGAAAGCTGGCGATTATTTGCGGCACTAGAGAGTATTAATGGCTTTCTCCTCATTGGCTGGTCGACTGCTTATCTGGTCGCTGCTTCCACGCGAGTCGGTTCATTTCGAGTGGGCGAACATTTCTGACATAGTATTTTATGGGTTCTACCTACCAAGTGACATTTTCGGATTAGAGCTTGGGCCAAGCCACAGCAATTTCGCCGAGGCGGTGGGGGACTGCCCCATTCTTCGCGTCCGCAAATCTGCGGTGCTGAAGGTTGCCGAACACGTTCAGGAGATCGCATGGAAATTGCTCTCTGCGACCAATGCTGAGCTCAGCCGCTTCCGCATGCACGGACTGCTTTTGGTCAAGACCGCCGGGGAGCGAATCGCCGGATTCCTTTTGGAAGCCGAACGCATTGCAAGCAACGGCTCCCTTGAACTGCCCATGTCGCGCCAAGACATCGCCGGCGCCGTCGCCACGTTGAGCACGAGCACAGCATCGCTCATTCTGTCCGACAGGAGAACTTCGAGCGACTTGCCGTAGCGATCGGCATCGGCATCGCCGATGATGTCAACGGGATTTGCCCTCGACCAGCCGGACGGCAGAAACGCGCCAAGTCGGCTTAACGTATCTGCCGACAACTCAGTCAACGACCCTCCGAGATCGATTAGGTGATCGACTGCCAGCACGCCGACACCGCCGCCATTGGTCAGGATACCTAGATGGCCCAGGGAAGGTGGTGGTCCTGGCGAGTGCTTCGGCAGCGACGAACAAATCCTCCAATTCCATGACGCGGAAAACCCGGATTGTCCCCTGCTAAAGGCGAGCGGCAAAGGCCGGGCGAGGTGAAGTCGAAAAGGGATTACGATTTGTAGCGCACACCGGAACTCTCATGCTGTCTGCTGCTGTACGACGGCGACAGGATGAAATCGTGGAGAGGGCCAGCGACGGGTGAAAGAGGCCACATGATCGCCTCACCAACGAGAAATATGGGTGGGGGCAACCGCCAGCCGTTTCAAATCCACAAAATTGTTTGACGTTTCTCAGCGTTTTCCAGCGAATGCGTTACAATCGATTTCGCGAAATTTCAAATCGTTGGGCGATTTTCGCCAAACCTACCGTTAGACGATCCCCCAAAAGGGCAAGGAATTTACCTCCGACCTCATAGGCTTGGGGTTCAAGCCCGTCAAGACTTGTATCCGAAACACACGTTGTGTTCGCTTGTTGCATTGGCTAGTCATCAATTTTTTAAGGACATATCTCCAATGATGAAAAACAAGACGAGTCTCAGCGACATGGTGATGTCGCGCCGCACGTTCGGAACCGGCCTGGCGCTTGCTGCTCTGTCCGGCAACGCGCCGTCGCTCCTCAGCGCGACCGAAACGGGCACGATCGGACGAGCGCTCGACGCTCAGGTCAGCAGCGGGAATGTGCCGGGTCTTGTGGCGCTCGTGGCGCGCGGGCTCGCCACCGATGTGCATGTGGCTGGCGTTCGAGACGTCGCGACAAGCGCTCCCATGGAGCGGGACACGATCTTTGCCGTCGCCTCGATCGGCAAGCCGATCACCGCCGTCTCGGCCATGATCCTTGTCGAGGAGGGCATTCTCGATCTCGATGAGCCGGTGGACAAATGGCTTCCAGAGCTTGCCAATCGCCGCGTGATCCGCAGCCTCGATGCCGATCTCGACGACACGGTGCCGGCACGACGAGCGATCACACCCAGAGACCTTTTGACCATGCGCATGGGGATCGGCGCCGTTTTCGCCGATCCGGCAGGTTCGCCGCTTCTCAAACGCATGGCAGAACTCGAACTGTCCCCCGGGCCGAAGCTCTTCAGCCATTCCGCCGAAGAATATATGCGCCGGATCGAGTCCTTGCCGCTCGTCCACCATCCGGGGGAGCGCTGGCTCTATCACACCGGCATGGATGTTGCCGGCGTGCTCGTCGAACGCGCCAGCGGCAGGAAGCTCGGCGACTTTCAGCGTGACCGCATCTTCGAGCCTCTGGGCATGAAGGACACGGGCTTCTGGGTGCAGCCGGAAAAGGCCCAGCGTCTGGCCACCTGCTATCGGCGCAAGCCTGAAACCGGCGAGCTCAATGTGTGGAATCCGGCCTCGGGGAGCAGTTTTCTGGAACCGCCGTCCTTCGAAGCGGGCGGCGGCGGGCAGGTCTCGACGGTGGACGATTTTCTTGCTTTCGGGCGGTTGCTGCTGGGCAGGGGTCTCTATGGCGACAAGCGCCTCCTCCAAGAGAGCAGCGTTGCGGAAATGGTGAAGGATCAGATTCCGGACGAGGTGAAGACTGCTTCTCCCTTCTTCCCCGGGTTCTGGGATGCCCACGGCTGGGGCCTTGGCATTTCCATCATCACGACGCCTGATCAAATCTCTCCACGCCCGGGCCGCTTCGGCTGGTGGGGCGGTTTCGGCACGACCTTTTTCGCCGACCCCAATGCCGATGTCGTGGCTCTGTTGTTCACACAGCGTCTGATGGGCAGTGCCGACGATACGAAGATGAGCGAGGAATTCTTGAAACTGGCCTTCTCGCGAGCATGATGACCGATGAGATCGGTGGTCGATGCTCGCAAATAAAAAGCCCGCCTCTTCGGGGAGGCGGGCTCACACAAGGCCCTGAGGGTTGGGCGGAAGACAGGCACCTCATGTGGCGGGAACGCAAGGGTTACGCTCACTCACCGGGGGATGGTTGCATGGCGAAATGACAAGCGCGTGACACGGAACTGCCGTTGCAGCAACGCGTTCTACCTCGGGCAGAAGGAGATCCATCATGGCGCGTGCCAAAATATCAATGCCGAAGAAACTCGCCGGGGTGAAGTTACCGAAAAGCATAAGGAGAATAGCGAATGATGTTCTGCGCCATCCGATGGGACGCGTCATCATCGCAGAAATTCTCGTGCATGCGGCCGCCGGACTGCTGCGATCGCAAACCAGACCGGGCTCGACGACGCGCGGCCTCGTCGAGGATCCCGCAGGCTCCATGAAATCGGTCCGGTCGGCGGGGACCGAAGCTGCAAATGCAGTCGGAACGGCGGCAAGCGGAACCGCTTCGACCATCGCTCATGCCATCGACAGTCTGCTCGGTCAAATCCATGACCGCAGGAGCGAGGCGGATGACGGCGAAAGGCCGCGAAAGGCCAGGAACGCCAAGGAACGGAAGGGACGGGGCAAGGGCAAGAAGCGGAAGGCGGGTGGTCGGCTCGCAGAAAATCGCATTACCCATTAATTCCAGACAATGGGATTCAACCGCCCGCGATCATCAGCCTGATGCGGGCCAAGTGAGCACGCAGGTGATTGAGCGTGTTGGCGATTGTGATCAGCCGAGTTTCGCGCGGCACATCCTGGCAAGATTTTAGAGCCACCTGCTGCATCACCAGCAAGGCCTCTGCCTCCTCGAGGAGTTCCTCGAGCGAAGGCTGACGTCGCGCAGCTGATGCATCAAGGTTCCAATTCAGGATATCGGCCATGTCACCATAGGAACGTGGAGATATGACAAGTGCGTGACGTTCTTTCTCTGAGACTACGCGAGCCGATAGAAGCGGATGGCATTGTCGCGAAACAACTTGCGTTTTTCTGCCTCGGTTGCGCCTTCGATCGCCCAGTCGAGAATTTCGACCCATTGGGGATAAGTGCCTGCAAGCTCCAGCACGTGCCAATCGCCGCCAAACATGACGCGATCGAAGCCGAAAGCATCGATTGCGTGCAGGATGTAGGGCTTGAGCTGCTCACGGGTCCAATTCCCATGATCGGCCTCGGTGATCACGCCTGAAATCTTGCAGTGAACATTGGGCATGGCGGCGAGCTGCATCATGTGCTGCCGCCATGGGTCGAGAAGACCCACCTTGATGCCCGGCTTGCCGATGTGATCGAGCACGAAGCGCACCTCCGGGCATCGGTGAACCATCTCGATCGCACTCGGCATCTGGCGATGATAGATGCAGATATCGAAGGTGAGATTTTTCGACGCCAGAAGCTTCACGCCTTGGATGAAGTCCGGCTTGATGCAGAAAGCCGGATCAGGCTTGTCCTGGATGAGGCGCCTAATGCCGCGCAGTCCTGGATGGCGGCAGAGCCTGTCGAGTTCCGGTGTGACCGCCTTACCTTTCTCCAAGGGCAGGGATGCCACCATCCCGGCGAGGCGAGGCTCCGATTTCGCGATCTCGTTCACCCAGTCGGCTTCCGCCAGGTGCTGGGGATTGTCGACATCGACTTCGACAAAGACGAACCGATCGATCTCGAATGGGGCTGCAGCTTTGGTCAAATGCTCCGGCAGCACGAGCCTGTCGAGGGACGGCGCATTCTTCATCCACCCGTAGGATAAGCGCTGCGGATCACAAAGATGCACATGGGCGTCGACAATCGGAAAATCCGGCATTTGCAATTTTCCTTTGGGGCTTCCATTTACTCTATGTTCGAGCCGGCATCCCCGTCGAGGGTCAGGTAGGCGCCATGATTCCTTGCTCCATACTCGATTTGTCTCCGATCGCCGAGGGCGCGACGGCTGCGGACGCCCTGAGAAACAGCGCTTCGCTTGCCAGGCAGGCCGAGAAGCTCGGTTACAACCGTTATTGGGTGGCCGAGCACCACAACATGCCGGGTATCGCCAGCGCAGCCACTGCCGTGGTGATCGCCCATATCGCGTCATCCACGCAAAAAATTCGCGTCGGGGCCGGGGGCGTCATGCTGCCCAATCATGCGCCGCTGGTTATCGCGGAACAGTTCGGAACACTGGAGACGCTTTATCCGGGCCGCATCGACCTGGGTCTCGGTCGCGCGCCCGGCACGGACATGCTGACGGCGCGGGCGCTTCGCCGCGAGCTCAAGGACAGCGACATGCAATTTCCGCGTGATGTGCAGGAGCTGATGAGCTATTTCGCGGGTGAGCAGCCGGGACAGCGAATCCGAGCCATTCCAGGCGTCGGCCTCAAGGTGCCGATCTGGCTCCTGGGCTCAAGCCTGTTCAGCGCGCAGCTCGCCGCGATCCTGGGTCTTCCCTTTGCCTTCGCCTCGCATTTCGCGCCAGACCTGCTCAGCGAAGCCCTAGAGATTTACAGAAACCGCTTCGAGCCTTCCGAGCGGCTTGCCAAGCCCTATGCCATGGTGGCGGCGAATGTGATTGCGGCGGAAACTGACGATGAGGCCAGGCGGTTGTTCACCTCAATCCAACAATCCTTCCTCGCGCTGCGTCGCGGACAACCCGGCAAGCTGCCGCCGCCCATCGAGCGGATCGAAGACTTCGCATCCGAAGCGGAACTCACACTTGTGAGACGCGCGCTTGCGGTGTCCTTCGTGGGCAATCCGGAAAGGGTGCGACAGGGCCTCGCTGAGTTCATCCAAAGAATAGGGCCTGAGGAGATCATGATCGCGGGCCACATTTTCAATCACGAGGCGCGTCTGCGGTCCTTCGAGATTGCGGCAAATGCGTTGCGATGCGGCGGCGCGGAAGCGCGTGTGTCGGCAGCTTGAATCCTGGGAGGGTTGAGGTGGGGCAAGACGGGGGACGGCGCCGGCTGACAGCGCTGCATCTGCTGATCCTTGGGGTCATCATTTCGGGTATTGGTCCCGTTCTCGTTCGCGAGAGCCCCGTCGGACCGGCGGCCACAGCGTTCTGGCGACTGGCGATCCCTTTGCCATTCGCGTTCTGGTATGCGACGCGAAGCTCGTGGTTCCTTGGAATGCGCGATGTGGCGCTTGCTCTCACGAGCGGACTTCTGCTGGCGGCGGACCTCGTATTCTGGAACCGGGCCATTCTTCTCACATCGGTGATGGAGGCAACGGTGCTGGTGATGCTTTTTCCCATCATCGTCGCCGCCGGCGAGATCGGACTCTTCGGTCGCAAGCTCAAACCGAATCTTCTGCTCGGCGGTGCCATCGCATTCATCGGCACGTTCATTCTTGCCTTCGGCGCGGCACGCGGCAAGTCGAGCCTTGCCGGCGACCTCATGGCGATGGCTGCGGCCGTCTTCTTCGGCTTCTCACTGCTAATCTCCGGTCGTCTGTGCCAGCGCAACGATCCGGCCGCTGTCACTTTCTGGGTCATGGTCGGCGCTGCCGGCGGCGCGTTGCCGGTCGCCTTGGCGGAGCCGGTCACTCTGCCGAAAGGCGCCTATGAGATCGTCTATCTTGCCGTCTACGGACTTCTGACGCTCGTCGCATATTCACTTTACAACAGCGCCTTGGCGAAACTGCCGACGACGCTCGTCGCAATCTCAGCCTATGGGCAGCCCGTCGTGGCCACGACGCTGGCGCTGGTTTTGCTGAGCGAGGTGCCAAGTCTCCTAAGCCTTCTCGGTGGCATTGTCGTTGTGGCGGGGCTTTTCGTGGCGACCTTCACGCCGGGAGCCGTCGCTGGTGCTACAGAACGTTGAACATTTCTCCTTCGTCCTAGTGAAAAGAAATCAACCGTCGTTTTTCTAACGTTGAAAAAAATATTCTTCCTGTGATAGCGTCCTCTGTGATTCGACACGTATAGATTGTAGAGGCCATTGCATGTCTTTCCAGCTCTGGCGGTCTCTGACCGCCACACTGTCTTCGCTTGTCTTCAGATTCGCCGTGGCGTTGAGTTACGCGGCTGGCTTCAACGCCATGGTGTTTCTGCCATTGTACGAGGCGAGAGCACAGACGCCTCTCCCTAGACCGGTCAATGCGGGGACGGGCGCTCCAGAACTTACAATCAAAAGTGTCACCTCTCCTGCGCAGATGGCGGGAAATCTCGCCCTCGACGGGGCGCTGCGCAAAAACGTCCCGAAGCCTGTGACCAGCGGCGATACCCATTTGCTCCAGAAAATTGCCGCAAGCAGCTCGTCCGAGGTAAAGGAAACAAACTCCGACTACGCACCGGCCGGCGCGGTCGACATTGGCCAAGTCGATCCCGGAACCGGCAAGCTCTCGTTCAGCGGACCAATCGCCTCGGTCGGCGGGGCGACGACGCCCGCTTTCTCCCTCTCCGCGAGCTATTCCAGCACGCAGGTCTATGAAACCACGATCAACTGGAATTACGAGCAAGTGCCCTCGGAAGTCGGCCTCGGCTTCAGCCTGCCGTCCGCGCATATGAGAATTGCCAAACTCGCAAGCCCAACGGGCGTGGCCTGGAACGACAGCTTCATGCTGATGACGGGGGGATGGTGCCGCGCGAGCCTCCATACTCATAATTCCATGTCCTGCCGATGATCGGCGCCGCCTCAGGCGCGATCGAAGCGGTGATCACGTCATCAGCAGCTTTGCGCAGCGTTTCGGATTTCGCCGGTTCCGCCTTCGCCGTTTTCACCGGCTTCTTCTTGATAGAGGCCGTTTTGACGGTCGGCGCGCCGGCCGAGGCCTTGGCACTCTCTTGGCGGTGCGTGCTGCACCCCGAAACAAAAACAAAAATCGCGAGGAAAGATACGGCAAGACTTACGCGCCTGTACTGAGGATGGTCGATCATATTTGCCCCCATTGAGCTAAAGACGCGTGCGCGCGGATCAATCCCAGATCGTGTGATCGTTCAGCGCACAACTGCAAAGTGAGTATTGCCAAACACGGTTAATTAAGTGCTACTCCCCGCTGCGGAATTTCAATTGGGCGAGTGGCGCATGACAGCGAAAAAACTGCACGACAGGCTGGAAATCATGGAGCTCGCGTGGATCCCGATGAAGGACGGGCGCAAGCTCGCAGCGCGGCTGTTCCTGCCGAAGAAGCGGCCCAAGCCCGTGCCCGCGATCCTCGAATACATCCCCTACCGGCGGCGCGACGGCACCCGTATCGGCGATGAGGAGATGCACATCTGGTTTGCGGCCCATGGCTATGCGGCGGCGCGCGTCGACATCGCCGGCATGGGCGATTCCGAAGGCCTCGTCGAGGATGAATACAGCAAGCGCGAGCAGGACGATGCGCTTGAGGTCATCGAGTGGCTCGGCACGCAAGAGTGGTCGTCGGGCAGCGTTGGCATGATCGGCATTTCCTGGGGCGGCTTCAATGCGCTGCAGGTGGCGGCGCGGCGTCCGCCTCGGCTCAAGGCCGTGGTC
>Ga0209382_10011332_pt1 | contig 11074 bp, 11 predicted proteins | sample SoiMetdeltSBSDD5_FD_187599 | JGI IMG/M metagenome (GOLD analysis project Ga0209382, IMG submission 187599) | Bulk soil microbial communities from a Populus tree surrounding site in Tennessee, USA - Soil MetaG P. deltoides SBSDD5 (SPAdes) (version 2) | ecosystem: Environmental > Terrestrial >...
GGTCGGCGAGGGGACGCCGAGGCCCATCGGCCGCCGCGGCCCAGTCGTGCCAGCCCTCGCGGTCGAGGACCTCACGCACGTCCGCGGCGGGCAGCTCGACGGCCTCGCCGCCGTCGGCCCGGACCGCGCGGGTGCGACCGCCGTCCCTGATCGTGGCCAATCTCATCCGCTGTCTCCTTCGCTGCTGGTGCGGGCCAGGCCGAGCGCCTCGACCACCGGGGCGTCGCTGAACCTGAACAGATCAAGTGCCGCGGTCGCCCGGATGCGGACCGGGCACCACGACGGTACGGCCACCACGTCGCCCCGGCGGACCTCGACGGTGCGATCGCCGAGCTCGAACGAGCCTTCGCCCTCGAACACCTGCCACACCGACGAGCCCACCGTGCGGGTGCGTCCGGTGAGCGCGCCGGGCCGCAGCCGGTGCAGCTCCATGCGCAGGGTGGTGAGGGCGTCGGCGCCGGTGGCGGGGTTGGTGTAGCGCACGGCGGCATGGCCGGGGCCGGCGACCCCGGGTTGGCCCTCGTCCTCCAGCTCCAGCTGGGCGACCAGCGCGGCGTCGGTGTCGGCCCAGCGGTAGGCGCCCAGCGGGCTGGTGGTCGGCACCTCGGCGCCCAGCGGTCGCAGGCCCGGATGGCCCCACAGTCGCTCGGAGCGGGACCGGTGCGGTGTCGACCGGTCGGTGATCTCGTCCGGGCCGAACTCGAAGAAGCCGGCGTCGAGCGCGCTCACCAGCGGGATGTCGAGGCCGTCGAGCCAGGCCATGGGGGCGTCGCCGGTGTTGTGGTGCTCGTGCCAGCGCCAAGCGGCGGTGAGCAGCAGGTCGCCGCGGCGCATGGCCACCGGGTCGCCGTCGACCACGGTCCACACCCCCTCGCCCTCCAGCACGAAGCGGAAGGCGCCCTGGGTGTGGCGGTGGGCCGGCGCCACCTCCTGGGGACCCAGGTACTGCACCGCGGCCCACAGCGTGGGCGTGGCGTAGGGCTCGCCCGCGAGACCGGGGTTGGCGTAGGCGATGGCCCGGCGCTCGCCGCCGCGACCCACGGGCACCAGCTCGCCGGCCCGGGCCGCGAGCGGGTACACGTCGACCCACGGCCAGTGGTACGGCACCGCGGCCGGCTCGGGTGACAGCGGCATCAGCCCGGCCCGCTGGGTCCACAGCGGCATCAGGCCCTGCGCGGCGAAGTCGCTGTAGAGCTGCTTGAGCGCCACCTCGTCGGGGGCGCTCGCGGGAGTCTCCTGCGGCATGGGCGTCACCTCCAAGTGACACTTTCGCTGTCGGTCGACGTTGGAACAATCGGACAGTGACCGCTCGGTACTCTTTGTCGGCGATGACCGCGACCGATCTCGCCGACGTCAATCTGCCGCGCATCCAGACCGGCGCCAACCCCCAGCATCTCATCGTCACCCTCTTCGGCGACTACTGGTTCGGCCGCAAGGAGCACCTGCCGTCCTCCGCGCTCGTGGCCCTGGCCGGCGAGTTCGAGATCACCGCCACCAGCGCGCGGGCCGCGCTGAGCCGCCTGGCGCGCCGCGGCCTGCTCGACTCGTCCCGCGTCGGTCGTCGCACCTACTACGGCCTGACACCGCGGGCGGCCGAGGTGCTGAACCAGGGCCTGCACCGCATCATCAACTTCGGACTCGACCACGGGCCGTGGGACGGCTCGTGGGTTGTCGTCATCTTCTCGGTGCCCGAGGACCAGCGCGACGTGCGCCATGTCCTGCGCACCCGGCTGCGCTGGCTGGGGTTCGCCCCGCTCTACGACGGCGTGTGGGTCTCGCCCCGGGCGCACGCCGGCGAGGCCGCCAAGGTTCTGGTGGACCTCGACGTGCCCACGTCCACCGTGCTGGTGTCTCGCATGGTGCACGGCGAGGCCGGCGGCGACCCGCTCAGCGCCTGGGACCTGGACGAGCTGCGGGCCAGCTACGACGCCTTCGTGGCCGAGTTCGGGCCGTTGCTCGACCGCGTGCAGACCGGGCGGGTGGGGGCGGCCGAGGCGCTGGTGGCCCGCACCCAGGTGATGGACGTGTGGCGCCAGTTCCCCAACCTCGACCCCGAGCTGCCCGAGGACGCCCTGCCCGGCGGCTGGCCTCGACGCGCCGCTCAGGCCATCTTCGCCGACGTGTACGACGCCCTGGGCCCGCTGGCCGAGGTGCGGTTCCAGCAGATCGTGGGCGAGCACGTGCCCGAGCTGGCGCATCACGCCCGCCACTTCACCACCCGCAGCGTCACCCGCCGGGCGAGCCGGAGGGCCGGCTCCGGCCAGGACACGCCCTAGGCCTACGGGCCGCCCCAGACCTCGTTGCACACGTCCACGACGAGCGCGAGCTTGCGGCGCTGGTCGTCCTCGCTCACGGGGTTGCCGCCCGCAGTGCTGGCGAAGCCGCACTGGGGAGACAGCGCCAGGCGCTCGACGTCGACGTAGCGGGACGCCTCCTCGATGCGCCGCAGCAGCTCGTCCCGGCGCTCGAGCTCCGGGGTCTTGGTGCTGACCAGGCCCAGCACCACCGACATGGTCGCGGGCACGTGGCGCAGGGCCTCGAACCCGCCGGCCCGGGCCGAGTCGAACTCCAGCAGCAGCAGGTCGACGCCCGAGCCGGCGAACAGGGCCTCGGCCACCGGCTCGTACCCTCCCGAGGCCATCCAGCGGCCCTTGAAGTTGCCCCGGCACACGTGCAGGGCGAGGGTCACGCCCGCGGGCCGTTCGGCGCCGGCGGCGGCGATGGCCGCCACATAGTCGTCCACCAGTTGGCCGGGCACCTCGCCGGAGGCCTCGACCTTGCGCCGCACGTTCGGGTCGCACAGCATGGCGAGGGCCGCCTCGTCCAGCTGCACCAGGGTGCCGCCCCGCGCCGCCAGGTCGGCGATCTCGGCCCGGTAGATCCCGGCGAGATCGGTGAAGAAGTCCTCGGCCGACGAGTACCGGCCCGCGAGCGGCGCGTGCCCGAACTGCAAGGTCGAAGGCGACGGCAGCGTGATCTTCGGCGTAGCCGACGCCGGCGACGCCACCCCGGCGAGGAAGTCCAGCTCGGCGCCCGCGATGGAGCCCCAACGCCGCAGCGCGCCGGTGGCGTGGGGCGCGGCGAAGGCCAGCCGGTCGCCGCGGCCATCGGTGAACTTGAAGCGGGACGTGTCTACCTCCAGCCCGTCGACCGCCTCCACGAAGGAGGACCAGTACGACACCCGGCGGAGCTCGCCGTCGGTTACCACCCGCAGGCCCAGATCCGCCTGCATGGCCACGACGTCGCAGATGGCCTCGTCCTGCGCCTCGCGGAACGCGTCGTCGCCGATCTCGCCCCGACGGTGGCGCCGGTACGCGGCCCGCAGGCGAGCCGGGCGCAGCAGGCTGCCCACATGGTGGGCGCGCACCGGTGGCGTCACCGGTCCAGCACCACCAGGGCGTCCAGGGCCCAGGGGCCGCTGGGGGTGAGCCGGACCGGGTTCACGTCGATCTCCGACACCTGCGGCGCCCCCATCAGCAGGTCGCTGACCGCCAGCAGGACGTTCGCCAGCGCGAGGCCCTCGTCCCCGGCGAGCCCGAGACCGAGCGCGGCGAGCATCTCATCCACGTCGGGGGCGGACAGTGGCGCCAACCGCAGGGTGGGTGACCCGAGCCGTTCCACGTTGCTGCCCCCCGGTCCCACCACCACCACCGGCCCGAAGGCGGAGTCCCGGAAGCCTCCGACCAGCAGCTCGGGCCCCGGCGCGGCCTGGGCCTCCACCAGGTAGCCCGCCGTCGCACGGTCGGGGATGGCGTCGATGGCGTCCAGCGCGGCTCCGAGCGAGGCGGGGCCGTGCACGCCCAGGTGGACCCCGCCGGCGGCGAGCTTGTGCGCGACCCCGGGGTCCAGCACCTTGACCACCACGGGACCTCCCAGCTCGGCCAGCGCCGCCTGGGCCGTGGCCCGGTCGGGGCAGACCCGCCGCTCGGGCGTGGGGACACCCAGCGCGTCGAGCACGGCCTTGGCCGTGTGCTCGTCGGGTGGCCCGGACGCCAGCAGCCGGGTCACCTCGGGCGGCAGCGGCGCGGCCGGCCGGACCCGGGCGGAGGCCAGCCGGTGCTGGGCGCGCCCGTCGTCCACCAGGGCTCCCATGGCCCGAGCCGCCCGCTCGGGCGTGCGGTACACGGGGACGGCCACTCCGGCGAGGGCTCGCTGGCGCTCGTCGAGCGCGCCCGCCGGGCCGCCCGAGCCGAACACGACGGGCAGCTCGCCCGCTACGCCGGGCGTGCCCAGCGCGGCCTCGGGATCGACGGCGTCGCCCTCCTCGAGGGCATAGACCAGCAGGGCGTCCACCTGCGGATCCGCTGCCACCTCGGCCAGCACCGCCCCGAACGTCTCCTGCGGGCGCCCGGTGTCGACCGGGTTGCGCTGCCAGGTGAGCGGGGGCAGCAGGCGGCCGAGGCCCTTCAGCGTGGTCTCCTCGAGCTCCGGGATCGACACACCTCGCGCCCGCAACACGTCCGCCATCAGGATCCCCGGCCCGGCCTGAGCGGTGACGACGCCCACCCCCGGCGCCGCCCGGGGCTTCATGCGGCGCGCGCACAGGGCCCGCAGCGCATCGACCAGCTCACCCAGGTCGTCCACCACCACCGCGCCGGCCTGTCGCAGCGCGGCCCGGCCCAGCTCGAAGTCGCCCAGCACCCTGCCGGTGTGGGAGCGGGCGAAGGCGCTCACGCCGGAGCGGCCCGCCTTCAGCGCCACCACCGGCTTGACCGCGGCCAGCTCGGCCACCGCCGCCACCAGCTCCCGCCCATCGTCCACCCCCTCGAGCTGGATGCCGACCGCCCGCGTGGCGCCGTCGCCCGCCAGGTACGCCAGCACATCGGCGAACCCCACGTCCGCCGCGTTCCCGAGCCCGACTCCGAGCCGCACCCCCAACCCGTCGGCCGCCGCCGCGAAGCAGACGGCCAGGTTGACCCCACCGCTCGACGCCACCACGGCCAGCGGCCCCGGCTCCAGCAGCCTCACGTCGGGCACGAAGTTGGCCAGCACCCCGTCGAGCGGGTTCATGAAACCCGACGTGTTCGGCCCCAGCAGCCGCATCCCATGGCGCCGCGCCACGGCCCGCGCCTGGTCCTGCAACGAGCTCCCCGTGCCCTGGCCCTCGTCGAGCTCGCCGTCCGGCTGCGCCTCGGCGAACCCGCCCGAGCACACGACGGCCGCCCGCACGCCCGCTTGCCCACACTCCTCCAACGCGGCGGGCACGGCTTCGGCCCGGATGACCAGCACCGCCAGATCCACGGGCCCGTCGATCTCGGCCAGGGACGGCACGGCCGCCCGCCCCTCGATCCGGCCGGCGCGGGGGTTGACCAGGTGGAGCCGTCCCGGAAACCCCAGCAACGACCGCACCATGGCGTTGCCCGCCTTGCCGACCGTGGCCGAAGCCCCGATCACCGCGATGCTCGACGGCCGGAACAGAGCGTCCAACGCCGCGCCACCGGTCACCGCCTGAGGCTCACATGAGTTCCGATGATCGTCAAGAAGAGTGTTCGACATTGGGTAACCCGGTTGGGTGGCCGTGGGGGGCGCTCGTAGCCTTTGGTCCATGTATTCCGTGCATGTGGGCGTCGTGGGCGCCACCGGTCAGGTCGGCGGCGTCATGCGGCAGGTGCTCGCCGAGCGGGACTTCCCCGTCGCCTCCATCAGGTACTTCGCCTCGGCGCGCTCGGCCGGGCGCACGCTGCCATGGCGGGACGGCGAGGTCACGGTCGAGGACACGGCGACCGCCGACTACTCCGGCCTCGACATCGCGCTGTTCTCGGCGGGGGCCACGGCCTCGCGGGAGCTGGCACCGCGGGTGGCAGCAGCCGGTGTCACCGTGATCGACAACTCGTCGGCCTGGCGCATGGACCCGGACGTGCCCCTGGTGGTGTCCGAGGTCAACCCCCACGCCCTCGCCAACCGGCCCAAGGGCATCATCGCCAACCCCAACTGCACCACGATGGCGGGGATGCCGGTGCTCGGCCCGCTGCACCGGGTGGCCGGACTGCGCAAGCTGGTGATCAGCACCTACCAGTCGATCTCCGGCGGCGGGCTGGCGGGCGTCGCCGAGATGGACGAGCAGGTCCGCAAGGTGGCCGACGGAGCTGCCGCCCTCACCTTCGACGGCCGGGCCGTGGACATGGGCACGCCCTCGGTGTTCCCCGCCCCCATGGCCTTCAACGTGGTCCCGCTGGCCGGCTCGATCGTCGAGGACGGCACCGGCGAGACCAACGAGGAGCAGAAGCTGCGGAACGAGACCCGCAAGATCCTCGAGATCCCCGACCTGCCGGTGGTCCCGACCTGCGTACGGGTCGGGGTCTTCACCGGGCACTCGCTGTCGATCAATGCCCACTTCGAGCGGGACATCTCGCCCGAGGAGGCCACCGAGGTGCTGCGGGCGGCCCCCGGCGTCGTCGTCACCGACGTCCCCACCCCGCTCATGGCCGCCGGCGCCGACCCGGCCTACGTCGGCCGCATCCGCCGCGACCCGACGGTCGACCACGGCCTCTCGCTGTTCGTGTCCAACGACAACCTGCGCAAGGGCGCCGCCCTCAACGCCGTCCAGATCGCCGAGCTGCTGGTCGCCTCTTAGGGCGGGCACACGCAGGGACGGGCCCCACAGCGGGGACAGCCCTCCGCGTAGCGGTCGGCGGCCTCGGCCAGGTCGAGGCCCAGCTGGTCGGCGAGGGAGGCCAGCCACGCCAGGACGTCGCCCAGCTCGTGGAGCTGGGCGTCCCGGTCGTGCTTGCGCACGGCCTGGGCCAGCTCGCCCAGCTCCTCGGTCAGCCACGCCACGGTGGCGGGCACGCCCCGGGCCCGGTCCCGTTCGCCGTACGTGTCGGCCATCAGCCGCTGGAACGCCTGGAGGTCCATGGCCGCATGTTCTACGCGCGGTAGCGTCGCCCGGTGCACCTGACGGTCCTCACCTGGAACCTGAAGGGCAGCAAGGGCATCGACGTCGAGGCGGTCGCGGGCCACATCCGCAGCGCCGGCGCCGACGTCGTCCTGCTCCAGGAGGTGCAGTGGAACCAGGCTCGGGCCCTGGCCCGCACCCTCCACCCCCGGTCGCACCACTGGCACTTCAAGCACTGGCCGCTGAACACCTGGCCGGAGGGCATGGCGGTGTTCGGCATGACCTGCGAGGTGGCGAGCCGGGCGCGGGCGCTGTCGTCCCGGTGGCGGCTGTGGAGCTGGCGGCGCCGCATCATCGTGACCGCCTACGTGCCGCGGCCGTCCGAGCCCCTCCGCCCGCTGATGCTGTTCAACCTGCACCTCAGCCCGCACTCGGCGGAGGCGCTGCGCCGCGCCGAGGCCGTGGCGGTGCTCCGTAAGGTGACGGGGTACGCCGGCCCGGTGGGCGTGGCGGGCGACCTCAACGAGAGCCCGGACGGTGCGCTGCATGGTGCGATGGAGGCCGCGGGCCTGCACGACGCGTGGCTGGTGCGCCCGGACGCGACCGACGACCCCTACCCCGGCTACACCAACTGGCGCGGCTGGATCCCCGGCACCACCAAGCCGCCCAACCGGCGGATCGACTACGTGTATGTGTCCGACGGCACGGAGGTGACGAGCGCCTCGGTGCCCCGCCCCGGCGACGAGGGGTTCGAGGACTTCACGCGGCTGTCCGACCACCTGCCGTTCACCGCGGAGCTGGACGTGCCGGAGACCTCGTTGCAGGGGTAGCGGGCGTGCTGGCGGGCCAGCAGGGTCTCGACCCCGAGCAGGAAGAACGTGCCCACGATGAGGCCGGCGGTCACGTCCGAGAACCAGTGGACGCCGAGGTAGACGCGGCTGGCGGCGATCCCGAGGATGAGCGCGCCGGACACGGCCACCGACGCCCACCACAGCCAGCGCCGCCGGGTGTACAGCGACACCACCAGCGGCATCAGGCCCCACAGGGCCACCGCGGCCATGACGTGGCCGCTGGGGAACGAGTAGCCGGTGCCCTGCACCATCCGGCCGAAGTCGGGCCGGTCGCGGCTGATGAGCAGCTTGATCGCCGTCTCCAGCAGCGGGCGGCTGAAGGTGGCGACGAGCAGGGCCAGGCCCACGGCCCGGCACCGGCGCCACGTGACCGCGGCGGCGAGGCTGCCCACGGCCAGGACGAACACGGTCGAGCCCAGCCGTGAGAAGGTCAGGAACACCTCGTTCAGGGCGCCCGTGCGGCGGGCCTCGACGCCACGCTGGATGGGCTCGTCCCAGAGCAGCAGCAACGCGCCGCCCTTGAGCGCCGCGGCCGCGGCCAGACCCGCGAGCAGGGCGCCGAGCAGCACCATCAGGTAGCGGCGGGGCAGCAGGATCGAGCACGGCGTGCAGGGCGGCGACGCGTGCACATGACCCCGCGCCTGCTCGCACGGAGGCGCGGCGGATCTGGTGATGGTATGGGGCGGCGGTCCCACGACCTTCAAGTATGCCCGGAACGCGGTCGAACAGTCAGTCGAAGTCGGGGAACTGCACGGAGATGTGGTCGGTGGCCGACGCCCAGTTGCGGACGTTGACGACCTGGCCGGCGCCACCGCCCGTCCTCGACACCATCCGGATCGGCACGGTGGCGTTCGGCGGCGTGGTGGCCGGGATCACCAGGTCGGCCCCGCTGATGAAGGGCAGCGCGAACAGCTCCGGGATGGGCGCCGCCAGGTCGGTGACGCCGTCGACGCCGTCGTCGAAGGCGAACATGGCGTTGACCCGCTTGACCCGGGGGGCCAGCGCCGGCGTCGTCAGGTTCGTGCCGGCGACCTCCAGGACGTCGCTCTGGGCGCCCTGGTCGCCCCACCACTCCTTGTACCGGGTGACGGTGAGGCTGGTGGTGTGGTCGCTCTGGTCGCGCACCAGGTCGATCCCGGTCCCCGGCTCGGACGTGAGCAGGCGCACGAAGTGGTCGCTGCGCAGGAACGGGGGCATGTAGAAGTGGTGGGCCGAGCCGTCGCCCCGGGTGAGGACCAGCTCGTACGGCTGCCCGCCCACGGCCGCGAACGGCCCCCACGACCCGTCGGCGGCCACCGTGAAGGTGGCCCGGGGGTGGTGACCGCGGCGCTCGCCGGTGCTGGCCTTGACCCGCCAGATCTCCAGCGTGACGCCCGCGGCCCCCACGTTGGAGGGGAACAGGTTGGCCTCGCCCGAGATGCGGATCTGCCCGGGCGGCTCGGCGACGATGTCGGTAGTCGCCGCGGGCGCCCCGGTCAGGAAGCGGTACATCCGGGCGAACGTCTCGGGCGAGGTGGCCACCTGCACGTGGCTCTGGTCGGGCGCGTAGTAGTTCTCGGCGCCGACGATGGCCCGGGCGGGATTGCCCTCGCCCCAGACGGCCAGCGTCGGCACCCCGCCCGGCAGCGCCGTGGCGGTCCGGCCGTCGATGTTGATGTAGTGAGCCACCCGGCCGGCCCGCTCGGGCGAGCTGTTCAGGTAGCCCTGGACCACGGCGGTGCCCAGCGAGTGGCCGGCGAGGTCGACCTGGTCGGCGTCGGTGGCGGCCAGCCTGTCGGCGATCAGGGCGTCCAGCCCGGCCCACACCTGGTCGATGGTGTTGATCCCGAAGGTGGAGTCGTACTCGTGGACGGCCAAGCTGTCGTCCGGGTAGCCGTTGCCGGTGAAGCGCATGGCCTGCGACTCGAACTGGGCCCCGGACCCCCCGCTGCCGTGGACGAAGATCAGCGGCCTCGGCGTCGCGGCCGCGACCGGCGGCCGGGCGGCTCCGGCCTGCGGGGCCGGTACCAGCGCCAGTGCCGCCAGCGCGAGTGCCGTCACCAGCGTGGCGATGGTGCGTCTCATGCTTCCCCCGTGCGCCCGCACCGTCGTCGCGGCGTTTCGCCGCGTGAGGACGAGGTTAGTTGTTGCGCCGAACGTCCCGCTGCGCCTGCGGCAGCGAGCACTCCGCGGTGCCGCCCGGCATCTGGTGCCGGTGGCGGGAGACCCAGCGGTACATCGGCCAGGCCACCCAGCCCACGGGCTCGCGACCGAGGATCCAGCCGAGGCCTCCCCAGAGCGACCCGGCGTCCTCCAGGAGCCGGGCGATGGCGTCGGGGCCGGCGGCCACCGGCTCACCTTCGTTGATCCACAGGACCGCCTCCTCGGCCTGCTGCTGGCTCACGCCCAGGAGGTCGAGGTCGGCGAACTGCCAGGGCGACACCTCGGCCGACGTGGGGATCCGACGCTCGATGAAGTGGGCCAGGCTGGTGCAGAAGGCGCAGTCGCCGTCGTAGAGGAAGATCGGTCGCTCGGCCGGTGTGTCGGGGGCCATGGCTCCATTCTGCCGTGGCTACGGTGCGGTGATGGCACGCGTCGACTACACGGCATCGGCCGGGACCTACCGTGCCGCCCGCACGCTGCCCCCCGAGATCCTGGCCCCCTGGTCGGCCGCCATCGCCCGGGCTCGGCTCCCCCACCCCGACCTGGTGCTCGACGTGGGCGCCGGCCCGGGCGGCTTCGTCGCCCCCTTGGCGGACTGGTTCGCCGCCCCGGTGGTGCCCGTCGAGCCCTCGGCCGCCATGCGGGACGAGGCCCGCGCCGCGGGCATCATCCCCGGCCGGACCTACGTCGGCGCCTGGGCGGAGGCGCTCCCGTTCCGCGCCGGCTCGGCCGATCTGGCCTGGCTGTCCACGGTCATCCACCAGTGCGACGACCGGTCGGCCGCCCTCGCCGAGCTGCGCCGCGTGGTGCGCCCGGATGGCCGCGTCCTGGTCCGCGGCTACTTCGGGGACATGGCGCCGTCCGGCATGTTCTCGTACTTCCCCGGCGCCGAGCGCTCGGCCGCGACCTTCCCGACCACGACGGCCATCACCACCGAGTTCGCGGCAGCCGGCTTCACCCTCGCCGCGTTCCACGACGTGGTCGAGCCCTGGCGACCCACGCTGGCCGGCTGGATCGCCCACGTGCAGCGCATGCACCATGTCGACTCCGCGCTGCGCCCCCTCCACGACGACGAGATCGCCGAGGGCATCCGCCGGGTCACCTACGCCTACCGCGACCTCGACGGCCGCCTGCCCCACGACACCACCATCCGCCTGCTGGTCTTCGGCGCCTGAGGGAGTTCGCATGACCCTACGGCTGGGGATCGCCGATCACTTCGGCTGGGCGGTGGCGGTGACGGCGTCGG
>Ga0209382_10011333_pt1 | contig 11073 bp, 10 predicted proteins | sample SoiMetdeltSBSDD5_FD_187599 | JGI IMG/M metagenome (GOLD analysis project Ga0209382, IMG submission 187599) | Bulk soil microbial communities from a Populus tree surrounding site in Tennessee, USA - Soil MetaG P. deltoides SBSDD5 (SPAdes) (version 2) | ecosystem: Environmental > Terrestrial >...
CTCCGAGCACGCCCAGCGTTGCAAGTGGGTGCGCGACGCGGCCGACGCCGCGGACCGGCCCGTGGGCGTGCTCGCCGACCTGCAGGGTCCGAAGATCCGGCTCGGCCGGTTCACCGACGGCCCAGTCCAGTGGGCCACGGGCGAGCAGGTGGTGATCACGGGGGACGAGGTCGCCGGCACGCACGACCGGGTCTCCTGCACGTACCGTCAGCTGCCGTCCGAGGTCCGCGTCGGAGACCGGCTGCTGATCGACGACGGCAAGGTGGCCGTTCAGGTCACCGATGTGACCGACAATGACATCTCCTGCCAAGTGGTCGAGGGCGGGCAGGTCTCCAACAACAAGGGCGTGTCCCTGCCCAACGTTGCCGTGAGCGTGCCGGCACTGTCCGAAAAGGACGAGGACGATCTGCGCTTCGCTCTCGAGCTCGGCGTGGACCTCGTCGCCCTGTCGTTCGTCCGTTCACCCGAGGACGTCGACCTGGTTCACAAGATCATGGAGGAGGCGGGCGTGCGGGTGCCCGTCCTCGCGAAAATCGAGAAGCCCGAGGCGGTGTCGCGCCTGAACGCGATCGTGCGCGCGTTCGACGGTCTGATGGTGGCGCGCGGTGACCTCGGTGTCGAACTGCCCCTGGAACGGGTGCCACTCGTGCAGAAACGGGCGGTGCAGCTCTGCCGGGAGCAGGCCAAGCCCGTGATCGTGGCGACCCAGATGCTCGACTCCATGATTGAGAACCCGCGGCCGACCCGCGCCGAGGCGTCCGATGTGGCCAACGCCGTGCTCGACGGCACGGACGCCGTGATGCTCTCCGGCGAGACCAGCGTGGGCAAGCACCCGATGCTGACGGTGCAGACGATGGCCCGCATCATCGCCTCCACCGAGACCGGCGAGATCCAGGTGCCCCGACTCGGCCATGACCCGCGTACGCGGGGCGGCGCCATCACGGCGGCCGCGTGGCACATCGCGCGGTCGGTTGGTGCACGGGCGCTCGTCGCGTTCACGCAGACCGGCGACACGGTCCGCCGCCTCGCCCGGCTGCACTGCGACCTGCCGCTGCTCGCGTTCACGCCCGAGCCCTCGGTGCGCAACCAGCTCTCGCTGTCGTGGGGCGTCGAGACGTTCTTGGTGCCGGTGGTGGCCCACACCGATGACATGTTCGTCCAGGTGGACCACGCGCTGCTGGGTCTCGGCCGGGCGCTGCCAGGCGACGTGGTCGTGGTGGTGGCCGGCAGTCCGCCCGGCACCCCGGGCTCGACGAACACCCTGCGCGTCCACGTGCTGGGCTCGCTGTCATGACCGCGTCCGAGGACGTCCTCAGTGGACAGGAGGCGGTCGACGCGTTGCTGCGCCTGCTCGACCTGCGGCCGCTCGGGTCGGACCGGTTCGAGGGCATGAGCCCGCCGGTCGGGCCGCAGCGCATCTACGGTGGGCAGGTGGCTGCCCAGGCCCTCTTGGCCGCCGGGCGCACCGTCGAGTCATCGCGGACGGTCCATTCGCTGCACGGGTACTTCGTTCGCCCCGGTGACCCAGCCGCGCCGGTCATCTATGTCGTGGAGAACATCCGCGACGGCCGCTCGTTCTCGGTCCGCCGGGCCGTGGCCTACCAGCACGACAAGCCCATCTTCTTCATGGCGGCCTCGTTCCACCGGGCGGAAGAGGGTCTCGACCACCAGGCGCCGGGCCCGATGGATGACGTACCGCGGCCCGAGGAGCTGCCCACTATGGCCGAGCGGCTCAAGCCCTATCCGGAGCGGCTGAGCCTGTGGTCGCGGATACCGAGGCCGATGGACGTGCGCTACGTGGGGGAGCCCGGATGGGTCCGCCCCGGCGACCGGCCGCCCGACGTCCGCCAGCGGGCGTGGATCCGCATTGATGGCAAGCTGCCCGACGACCCGTTGTTGCACGCCTGCACGCTCACGTTCGCCTCCGACCTGACGTTGCTCGACTCGGTGCTGTCCGTGCACGGCGAGGTGTGGGGGCCGGGCGGCTTCGTCGGGGCGAGCCTGGACCACGCGCTGTGGTTTCACCGCCCGTTCCGCACCGACGAGTGGTTCCTCTACGACTGCTGGAGCCCGACGGCCTCGGGCGCCCGCGGCCTCGCCACCGGCCGGATCTTCGCCGCGGACGGTCGCAACATCGCGACGGCCGTGCAGGAGGGCCTGTTGCGCCGCGTGGGCGCCTAGCGACGACAATCACGGTATGCGCCTCAACGCCCGCACGGACTACGCCCTCCGAGCCGTCGTCGAGCTGGCCGCCGCCGGGGGCACGGCGGCCGGACCGGTGACCGCGGAGCGCCTGGCGACGGCGCAGGGCATCCCTCCGAAGTTCCTCGAGAGCATCCTGCTGCAGTTGCGGCGGGCGGGCATCATCAACGCCCAGCGCGGCCCGGAGGGCGGCTACTGGCTCGCCCGGCCGGCCGCCGAGATCTCATTGGCCGATGTGATCCGGGTCATCGATGGGCCGCTGGCCAACGTGCGCGGCCAGCGCCCGGAGGCGTTGGGTTACCAGGGTGCGGCGGTCTCGCTCCAGGAGGTCTGGATCGCCCTGCGCGCGAGCGAACGGGCGATTCTCGAACTGGTCACCGTCGCGGACGTGGTGGCCGGAGAACTGCCGGAGCCGGTCCGCACGCTGGTCTCCGACCCGCGGGCCTGGGTCTGACGGCCCGTAACCCGTTCGACAGAGACTGCGCCATGCCCGACCATCGCGGCATGGAACAGACGCTGACGGCCGTGGCCTCGGGTGGCAACCGGCTCACGTGGTCGCAGCTGCCGTCCGACCTTCGCGACCGCATCGAGCAGCGGCTCGGAGCCGCGGTGACGGCCGCGCACAGCCAGTCCGGCGGGTTCTCGCCGGGGCTCGCGTCGCGACTCGAGCTGGCCGACGGGCGGCGGGTGTTCGTCAAGGCGGTCAACGCCGATCGCAACCCACACAGTCCGGGCATGTTCCGGCAGGAGGCCCGCATCGCCGCCGCCCTGCCGCCGCAGACGCCGGCGCCGCGCCTCCTGTGGAGCCACGACGACGGGCACTGGGTGGCGTTGGCGTTCACGGATGTGGACGGCCGGCCGCCGGTCATACCGTGGCGCCCGGACGAGCTCAGCCGGGTGCTGCGCGCCCTGGAGCCGATGTGGGCGACGCTGACGCCACCGCCGCTGGAGACTCCTACCATGGCCGAGACCTACGGCGAGGAGTTCACGCAGTGGCGCGCCTTCGCCGATGCGCCGCACCCGCCCGAGGGTCTCGCGGCGGCCGATCCGTGGGCCGCGGCGAACCTCGACCTGCTCGCCGACCTGTGCACGCGCTGGCTGTCCACACTGGACGGCGACACCATGCTGCACGCCGACCTTCGTGCGGACAACCTGCTGCTGACCGCCGACGGCGGTGTCGTCTTCGTGGACTGGCCGAGCTGCGTACGCGGACCGGCCTGGGCCGACCTGCTCTTCATGGGCCCCAGCCTCGCGCTGCAGGGCGTCGACCCCGCGGCCGCGTTCGGCTCGGTCGCCACGTGCCGCGCCGCCGATCCGGATCTCGTCGACTCGTTGCTGGCCGCGCTCGCCGGCCTGTTCATCGCGCGGTCGCTGCAGCCCCCGCCGCCCGGGCTGCCCCGCGTACGGCAGTTCCAACTCGCCCAAGGGCGGGCCGCCCTCGCGTGGTTGCGCCGCCGCCTCAACGTCGCCGACTGACGACCCTGAGCGGCGGTGCAGGCCACATGTTTGGATCCTGCGCACCCTGCTCACGCGAGTGTGAGCAGGGTGCGCAGGATCCAGGCAGGGGGCAGCGTCGTTGCTCCCAAGATCGCCGTGATCTTGTAGCGGTCGCGGGAGGGGCGTAGCGACACATTGCCCGGAAGTGCTGCTACGCGACGCGGAGGTAGGGCCACATTGCCAGGAACTGGGCTCACCCCAACGGCGGCCCGGTGAGTGCGCCCTGCCCACCGGACGACCCGCGCGGGTGACCAGGCGTATCCCGGCATTTGGAAGCGTCGTTGACACCAACGCCCCCTCAGAGGCTAATCTCCTACTAATCCGATAGGAAATACTGAGAAGAGGGTCGTCGATGGTGCCGAGGCTCGCGAGAGTGGTAATGGGCGCGGTGCTGGCCGCCGCGAGCGTGACCGGGCTCGCCGCGTGTGGCGACGGCGACGGCGCCTCGGGACCGGTGACGCTGCGGCTCGGCCATTTCCCCAACCTCACCCACGCGACGGCGATCGTCGGCGTGGAGAAGGGAATCTTCGCCCAGCAGTTGGGCGACGCGGCCAAGCTGGAGGTCAAGCAGTTCAATGCCGGTCCCGGGGCGGTCGAGGCGCTCTTCTCCGGTGCGATCGACGCGACATTTATCGGCCCCAACCCCGCGATCAACGCGTGGGCGCAGTCCAAGGGCAAGGCCGTGAAGATTGTCGCCGGTTCCGCGTCGGGCGGCGTGTTCCTGGTGACCAAGCCCGAGATCACCAAGGTGGAGGACCTCAAGGGCAAGACGATCGCCACGCCGCAGCTCGGTAACACCCAGGACGTGGCCATCCGCTACTGGCTCAAGCAGAAGGGCTTCACCACCACCAAAGAGGGTGGCGGCGACGTCCACATCAAGCCACAGGACAATGCCGTCACCGTGGACGCCTTCAAGTCGGGAGCCATCGATGGAGGCTGGGTTCCGGAGCCCACCGCCTCCCGCCTGGTCGCCGCGGGCGGCAAGGTGCTGGTCGACGAACGTGATTTGTGGCCGGGTGGCAAGTTCGTCATCACCCACCTGCTCGTGAGCACCAAGTTCCTCAACGAACACCGCGACGCGGTGAAGCGGCTGATCGCCGGCGTCGTGGAGTCCAACGCCTTCATCAACGCGAACCCGACCGAGGCGCAGAAGTCCGTCTCGGACGGCATCGAGAAGCTGACCGGCAAGCCGCTCGACGCGAAACTGACCGCCGACGCGTGGAAGTCCATCACGTTCCTGGACGACCCACTCGCCGAGTCGCTGAAGGTTGGTGCCCAGCACGCTCAGGAGATCGGTTTGCTGGAACCGGTCAACCTGGACGGAATCTACGATCTGAGCCTTCTCAACGAAGTGCTCAAAGCCCGAGGGAGTCCCGAGGTTCTCACATGACAGCAGAGCTTGTGAGCACGGCAGTCGCCGAGCGGTCCACCGACCGCTCGGCGGTTGCCTTGTCTGAGGTGAGCAAGGTGTTCGGGCGCGGCACCGCCTCGGTGCACGCGCTCGACCAGGTGAGTCTGCGCGTCAAGCCGGGAGAGTTCGTGTGTCTCGTTGGCGCGTCGGGCTGCGGGAAGAGCACGCTGCTGTCCCTTGTGGCCGGTCTCGACCAGCCGACCGTGGGACACATCGACGTCGAGGGTGGCGTCACGCCGGCGCTGATGTTCCAGGATCCGGCGCTGTTCCCGTGGTTGACGGTCGCCGGCAACGTCGGGCTGCCGCTGCGGTTGCGCAAGTTGCCACGCCCCGAGCGGGAGGCGCGGGTCCGCGAACTGCTGTCCACCGTGCACCTCGAGGAGTTCGCGCGGCGCCGCCCGCATGAGCTCTCCGGCGGCATGCGGCAGCGGGCCGCGCTCGCGCGTACGCTCGGCCTCGACTCGTCCGTCCTGTTGATGGACGAGCCCTTCGGTGCTCTCGACGCCATGACCCGAGACATCCTTCACGACGAGGTCGAACGGATCTGGATCCAGCGCCGACTCGCGGTGCTCTTCGTGACCCACAACGTCCGCGAGGCGGCCCGGCTGGGTGACCGCATCGTCCTGCTCTCCAGCCGCCCGGGTCGGGTGGTCTGGGAGCGTGCCGTGGACGTGCCCCGCCCCCGCCGCATCGACTCGCCAGAGGTCGCCGCGATCGCCGCCGAGGTGACCGACCGGCTCCGTCAGGAGGTCCGTCGCCATGGCCGTTGACACCCGACCGTCGCCGAACAACTCGTCCGGCGACAGCACCATCACCGGGCTCGACGCCCTCGAACTCGCGGGCCGCCGCCAGCGGCGCAGTCTCGGCCAGCGCTCGTGGGCCGCGACCTGGCCCAAGCTCGTCGCGGTCGCGATCGTGCTGCTCGCATGGCAGCTCGTGTTCTGGTCGGGCTGGAAGGACGAGTGGGTGCTGCCCCCACCCTCGGAGGTCGGAGCCGAGCTGTGGCGCATGGTGCAGACCCAACACCTGTGGCACGCGATCGCCACGACCTTGCGGCGGGGCATCTTCGGGTTCGCCGTGGCGGTCGTCATCGGCGGCGCCATCGGCATCGTCGTGTCCCGCAGTCGGGTGCTGCGGGCCGGCATCGGTTCGATGATCACCGGGCTGCAGACCATGCCGTCCATCGCCTGGTTCCCGCTCGCCATCGTCCTGTTCCAGCTCACCGAGAGCGCGATCTTCTTCGTAATCGTGCTCGGCGCGGCACCCTCGATCGCCAACGGGGTCCTGGCCGGCGTCGACTACGTGCCGCCGCTCCTCCTGCGGGCCGGCCGCAACATCGGGGCGCGGGGCGTCAACCTCTACCGCTTCGTCATCGCGCCCGCGGCCCTGCCCGCGATCGTGGCCGGGCTCAAGCAGGGCTGGGCGTTCTCCTGGCGCAGCCTCATGGCGGGCGAGATCCTGGTCGCGATCGCCAACCGACCCGCGCTCGGCACTCAGCTTGAGATCCTGCGCGGACTGAACGACTCGGCGGGCGTGATCGCCGTGATGGTGGTCATCTTCATCATCGGCGTGGGCGTCGACGCGGCGTTCACCCGGGCCGACCGGATGGTGCGCGAACGCTGGGGCGTGCTCGATACTGCCTGACGTGGAGGCGTTACCTGTCATCGACCTGGCCGCGCCGAGGGATGAGGCCGCGCGCCGCATCCGGGACGCCTGCCGCGACTCGGGCTTCTTCTACGCGTACGGGCATGGCGTGCCGAGCGAGCTGCTGTCGCGTCTCGACGCGGCCAGCCGGGAGTTCTTCGACCTGCCGCACGAGTCGAAGATGGAGATCGCCATGGCGCGCGGCGGCCGGGCCTGGCGCGGCTTCTTCCCGGTCGGCGCCGAGCTGACCTCCGGCCGACCCGACCTCAAGGAAGGCCTCTACTTCGGCACCGAGCTCGATGACGACGATCCTCGTGTGCGGGCCGGATGGCCGCTGCACGGGCACAACCTCTTCCCCGACCAGGTGCCGCAGCTGCGAGCGATTGTGCTGGAGTACCTCGAGCGCCTGACCGGGGTCGCCCAGACGGTCCTGCGCGGAGTCGCCCTGAGTCTCGATCTCGACGCCGACTACTTCGCGACCGGCTACACGGCCAACCCCACCGTGCTGTTCCGCGTCTTCCACTACCCGCCGCAGGCACCCGACGCCGCCGACTGGGGCGTGGGGGAGCACACCGACTACGGGCTGCTGACGTTGCTCGCTCAGGATGGCAATGGCGGGCTGCAGGTTCGCACGCCCCGCGGGTGGGTCGACGCACCCCCGATCGCGGACACGTTCGTCTGCAACATCGGCGACATGCTCGACCGGCTCACCGGCGGTTGGTACCGTTCGACGCCGCACCGCGTGCGCAACCTCACCGGCAACGAGCGGCTGTCCTTCCCGTTCTTCTTCGACCCGGACTTCGCCGCCGAGGTGCCACCGCTGCCCGGCCGCGCTCGCGCCGGCGCCGACGGCGAACCCCGGTGGGATGGCGCCGATCTGCGCGCGTTCGCCGGGACCTACGGCGACTACCTCCTCGGCAAGGTCGCCAAGGTGTTCCCGCAGCTGCGTCAGGACGTGCTCTGACCATGGGGGACGTGGTCGTGGTGACCGGTGGGAGCCGGGGCATCGGTGCGGCGACGGCGCGCCTGGCCGCATCGCGCGGATACGACGTATGCGTCGGCTACCGGCACCGGGCCGATGCCGCGAAGGCCGTCGCGGCGGACTGCCGGGCGCACGGCGTCCGGGCGATCGCCGTGGCGGTCGACGTCGCGGACGAGAAGCAGATCGAGCAGCTCTTCTCCACAGTGGACTCCGAACTTGGGCCCCTCCAAGCGCTGGTGAACAACGCCGGAATCCTCGATCTGCAGATGCGGGTCGAGCAGATGGACGCCGACCGCATCGCCCGCATCCTTCAGGTCAACGTCGTCGGGGCGTTCGTCTGTGCCCGGGAGGCGGTGCGGCGCATGAGCACGAAGCACGGCGGCGCCGGCGGGGTGATCGTCAACATCTCCTCGCGGGCCGCGGTGCTGGGCGGCCCAGGGGAGTACGTCGACTACGCAGCGTCGAAGGCCGCCGTGGACACGCTCACCGTCGGTCTCGCTCAGGAGGTGGCGACGGACGGGATCCGGGTCAACGGAGTCCGGCCCGGCGTCATCGACACCGAGATCCATGCCAGCGGCGGGGAGCCGGGGCGTGTGACCCGGGTCGCCGAGCGCATCCCGATGCGTCGCGGCGGCACGGCGGACGAGGTCGCGGCGGCGGTCCTGTGGCTACTCTCGTCCGAAGCGTCCTATGTGACCGGTGCGATCCTCGACGTGAGCGGCGGGCGCTGACAAGGCGTCACAGAGCGTGACCATCAACGATCTCGCCGTCGATCGGTGATCGGACGTCCCAGGCGAAAACTGGTACGGTTCGAGCGTGAACGCGCACCCCGAGCTCGACTCGTGGGCGGTGGCGCTTGACGAGGAGCCGCTGCCCCCGGCGGTCGAGGCCCACCTGCGTGGATGCGCCTCGTGCGCGGCCGAGTTCGTGCGGCTCCGGGCCGCCGCCGGCCTGCTCGGCGCCACGACGGCCCAGGAGCCGCCGGCCCGCCTCCGCACCAGGATCATGGCGACGGCGCTGGCCTACCGCCCCACCCGCGAGCGCCTGATCGAGCCCTACGCCCGGCAGGTCACCGCGCTGCACGGGTTACTGTCCGAACTCGACGTTCGGCAGCTCGCTCGGCCCGAGCCGCATTACGGCAACGTCGACGGCGTGCTCACGCACCTGACCCGCAACGACAACCTCGTCGCCTCCGATCTCGGCCTGGTCCAGGCCGATCCGGCCGCGGTGCGGGCCGGGGCTCGCGAGGCCTGGCGCGGGCAGGCCGTCAGCCTGTTGCGTGGCGTCGAGTTGAGCGCGCCGCTGGACCGCCCGGTCCGGATGGCCGGTAAGGCCGGTCTGCGGCGCCCCTTGCGCGACGCGATCGTCCAACGCACGTTCGAGACCTGGATCCACGCCGACGACATCCGGCGGGCGGTCGACCGCCCACCGGCCGCTCCGCCCCGGGAGGACGTGAGCCTGATCGTCGCGCTGGGTCTGCGCCTGCTTCCGGTGGCCATGCGCGCCCTGGGCTGCGAGCATCCGGGTCGGTCGGCCAGCCTCCGGCTGGGGGGCGCCACACCGTTGCAATGGCGTGTACCGTTGTCAATGGATGCCGACCCCGGCGACGAGGTGGTGTGCGTGACCGCCGACGCCGTCGGGTTCTGCGAGCTCATGGCGAACCGCCGGAGCCTCGACCGGTTCGTGTACCAGATGGAGGGGGATGCGGCCGCGGCGCGCGATCTGCTGCGGGCGGCCGCAACACTGGGCTGCGATTGACGGTGAACTGGCTCGATGCTGAAGGAGTGTCCTAAGTGGAGCCGCGCCATAAAGGCGCGGCTCCTCGCGGGGGACGAGAGCGCTCTGGCTGAGGTGTACGACGCGTACTCCTCGCTGGTGTTCGGCATCGCGGCGCGCGTCCTGCGTGACACGACCTCGGCCGAGGACATCGCGCAGGACGTCTTCGTGTCGCTGTGGGAGCACCCCGACGCCTACGATCCCGATCGTGGACCGTTGCGGGCGTGGCTGTCGCTGCTGACCCGTCGGCGGTCGATCGACGCCGTCCGTCGCGACGTGGCGCGCGGACGGCGCGAGGCGGCCTATGCCCAGGACGATCTGATCCTGCCCGGCGTCGACGACGGTGTCGTTCGGGACACGCTCGCCAAGACCGTGCGGGCCGCCCTCGCGAAGCTGCCCGAGCCGCAGCGGGTGGCGATCGTCCTCGCGTACTACGAGGGCCTGACCTACCTGCAGGTGGCGCGGCGGCTGCAGGTGCCGGAGGGGACCGCCAAGTCTCGGCTGCGCTCGGGCCTGCGGACCCTCGCGGCCCAGCTCGAGACGGTCGACCTCGTCTGATCCGCGGTCAGCGCTTCAGGACGTCGGTCGCGGTCGCCTGGATGCGGTGCCAAGCCGAGAGCACATGCTCACCTGTCGTCTGCGGTGAACCGATCGACAGCCGCAGCGCGAACACGCCCCGCACCTTCGTGTGCGTCAGGTAAAGCGCACCGGAGTCGTTGAGCCGGTGTAGCAGGGCCTCGGTGGCGGCGTCGCCGTCCCGCAGACGGAAGCACACCAGCGCGAACGGGTGCGGGGTCAGCACCTCGAAGCGGTCGTCCCCGCGCACCCAGTCGGCGAACTCGGCCGCCAGTGCCACCCCCGAGCGGATGTGCACGCGCACGCCTTCCGCGCCGTACCACCGGAGCACGAACCACAGCTTCAGCGCCCGGAAGCGCCGGCCCAGCGGCACGTGCCAGTCCCGGTAGTCGATGACGGCGCCCGACTCGGTGGCCGCGTTGCGCAGGTACTCAGGCAGGATCGACAGCGCCTGGATCAGCTCGGCCCGGTCAGCGACCCAGAACGCGTCGCAGTCGAACCCGGTGAGCAGCCATTTGTGCGGATCGAAGCAGTAGGAGTCGGCGAACTCCACGCCCGCGTGGGTGCCGCGCAGCTCCGGGCAGACGGCCGCCGCGCCCGCGTAGGCCGCGTCGACATGCAGCCACACTCCGAGGTCCCGGCAGATCGCGCCGATCTCGGGCAGCGGGTCAACCGCGGTGGTGGACGTCGTGCCGATCGTGGCCACGACCAGCGCCGGCACGGCGCCCGCCGCCCGGTCGGCCGCGATGGCGTCCCGCAGCGCCTGCGGGCGCATGGCGAGCGTGGCATCGTCCACTTCGATCAGTCGCACCGCAGCGTCGCCCAGCCCGGCGATCCGCGCCGCCTTCTCGATGGAGGAGTGCCCCTGGGTCGAGGTGTAGATGGTGTACTCCTGACGCGTCCCCTCGGCGCGCCACGCGCCGCCACTCGCCCGGTGCAGCGCGACGAGGACGGCGACCAGGTTGGCCGACGACGCCGAGTCCTG
>Ga0209382_10011334_pt1 | contig 11072 bp, 10 predicted proteins | sample SoiMetdeltSBSDD5_FD_187599 | JGI IMG/M metagenome (GOLD analysis project Ga0209382, IMG submission 187599) | Bulk soil microbial communities from a Populus tree surrounding site in Tennessee, USA - Soil MetaG P. deltoides SBSDD5 (SPAdes) (version 2) | ecosystem: Environmental > Terrestrial >...
TCCGAGAACGCGATGGAGATCCTCGGGCAGTACGACATCATCGTCAACGGCTGCGACAACTTCGCGACGCGCTACCTGGTGAACGATGCGGCGTACCTGCTGAAGAAGCCGCTGGTGGACGGGAGCATCTTCCGCTTCGAGGGCCAGGCCACGGTCTTCATGCCGGAGCAGGGCTGCTACCGCTGCCTCTTCCCCGCGCCGCCCCCGCCGGGCGCGGTCCCGAGCTGCGCCGAGGCCGGCGTCCTGGGCGCGCTGCCGGGCATGATCGGCATCATCCAGGCGACCGAGACCGTCAAGCTGATCCTGGAGCTCGGCGAGCCGCTGGTGAACCGGCTGCTGCTCTACGATGCGCTGGCGATGGAGTTCCGCGAGGTCAAGATCCGCCGCGATCCGGAGTGCCCGCTCTGCGGCGACACCCCGACCATCAAGGAGCTGATCGACTACGAAGCGTTCTGCGGCGCGCCGATGGCCGCCACCGGAGGGTGAGCATGGTAGACGTTCGGGTACCCGCGCCGCTGCGCGTGCACACCCAGGGCGAGAAGGTGGTGCGGGGCGACGGGAGTACGGTCGGCGAGCTGCTCGCCGACCTCGACCGCAAATATCCGGGCATCAAGACCGGCCTCTTCGACGCCGAGGGCTCGCTGAGGCGGTTCGTCAACGTCTACGTCAACGACGAGGACATCCGCTACCTCGGCCGGCTGGACGCGCGGCTGGAGCCCGGGGATACCGTTTCGATCCTCCCCGCCGTTGCGGGCGGCTGCTAGAGACGCGGACTCTCGGAATCCATACCGCGAGCGTGAGCGAGCCGGACCCCGGCGCAGAGGGTCCGGCTCGCTCACGCTCGCGGTATGGATGGTGAGCCCAGAACCCAGCATCCAGAACCCATGAAATTTGCCAACATCGTCGAGTCGATCGGGCACACGCCGCTCGTCGAGCTTCAGCGCTTCAGCCCGCATGAGGGCGTCCGGATCTTCGCCAAGCTCGAAGGGAACAACCCGTCCGGGAGCGTCAAGGACCGAGTCGCGAAGTACCTGATCGAGGATGCCGAGCGGAGAGGCAAGATCGGGCCGGGCTCCGACACGATCCTGCTGGAGCCGACCAGCGGCAACACCGGCATCGGCCTGGCGATGATCGCGCAGGTGAAGGGGTACCGCCTCAAGGTCGTGATGCCGGACAACGTCAGCGAGGAGCGGCTCCAGCTCCTCAAGCTGTTCGGCGCCGAGATCGAGCTGACGGACGGCGCGCTCGGCAGCAACGGCTCGATCGCCCGGGCGCAGGAGCTGGCCGGAGACCCGCGCTACTTCATGCTCTACCAGTATGGGAACCCGGCCAACCCGCTGGCCCACTACGAGACGACGGCGCCCGAGATCATCGCGGACCTCCCCGAAGTGGACGTCTTCGTGGCCGGGCTGGGCACGGGCGGTACCCTGATGGGCGTCGGAAGACGGCTCAAGGAGCACAACCCGAACGTCCAGATCGTGGCGGCCGAGCCGCACCCCGAGGACACGGTCTCGGGGCTCCGGAGCCTGGACCACGGCTTCATCCCGCCAATCCTGGATCTGGAGATGCTGGATCGGAAGATCGTGGTCCGGAACGCCGACGCCCTCAAGGCGACCCGCGAGCTGGTGCGCCGCGAGGGCATCTTCGCCGGGCTCTCCGGTGGGGCGGCGGTCGCCGTTGCCCTCCGAGTTGCAAGCGGAATGGAACGTGGTACCATCGTCGTGCTGCTGGCCGACGGTGGCTGGAAGTATCTATCGACGGGCCTGTACGGCGCATCCGATCAGGAGGCTGCCGAGGGGATTCGCGGCCGAAACATGTGGTAGCGGAGGGGCATCCGAGGTGGTTCAGGTGCTCCGGTCCGTGTACGACGCGATGATCGCCCACGCCCTCGACGACCGCGCGAACGAGTGCTGCGGGCTGCTCTCCGGGGCGAACGGCGTGATCACGCGGAGCTTCCGCGCCGAGAACGTGGCGGAGAACAGGCGCGTCCGCTACGAGGCCGCCCCGCTCGACATCGCGCGGATCTTGAACGAGATCGAGGACCGGCGCGAGGAGCACCTGGGCATCTACCACTCCCACCCGCGCTCGGAGGCCCGCCCGTCCGCGACGGATCGTCGGCTCGCGGCGTACGACGTCTGGTACTTCGTCGTCTCGCTCCAGCGGCCGGACGCGCCGGAAGTGCGGGCGTTCTGGCTCGAAAAGGAGCACCCGGCCGACGAGGACGCCGTCGTCCGCGAGGAGCCGATCCAGATCGTCGAGCGGGTGCCGCGATGAACGGCCCCCACCTCACGACCGCCACGCCGAAGAGAGGCCCCCACCCCCTGACCATCACTCCTACCATGGGGCCCCCTCCGCTGCGCGGCGCCAACATCGGCTGCGCCGACGTCCCCACGGCCCCCGTGCGCGGGGGAGGGGGAGCAGGTGGTGCGAGATGATTCGGGTGTCGCGGGCGGTCTACGACGAGATGGTGGCGCACGCTTCCGAGGAGCGGCCGTTCGAGTGCTGCGGCCTGCTGGCCGGCTCGGGCGGCGCGATCACCCGGAGCCACCGCGCGCGGAACGCCGCCGACCTGTTCGGCATCCGCTACGAGCTCGATCCGCGTGAGTACCTGAAGCTGAGCCGCGAGATCGACGACGCCGACCTCGACCTGATCGGCGTGTACCACTCGCACCCGTTCACCCGAGCGTACCCGTCCGCGACCGATATCGGACAGGCCTGGGAAGGGCTGGTCTACGTGATCGTCTCGCTGACCGACTTCCTGGCGCCGGTGGTCAAGGCGTTCACGGTCTCGGACGGCGCGGTCGCCGAGCAGCCAATCGAGATCGTGTAGTGCGCCATCAGCCGACGTACTCGGGGCTCGTCAGGGTGGTCACGCCTGCTGGGAGCGCGGTCATCCTGACCGCCCCGGTGAGCGGTCAAGATGACCGCGCTCCCAGCGATCCACGAGCACGTCTCCTGTGACAGCGCTGAGCGCGAGGTCGATGCTGGACACGAGGCGTAAGGGTGCGTGAGCTGGACCTGTCGGCACGTCAGCTCACCAGCCTGCCAGTCTCGCTGGCGGAGCATGTCGACCTCGAAGTGCTGCGCCTCGACGACAACGCGCTCTCGATGGTGCCGGCGGCCATCGGGAGGCTGTCGGGGCTGCGCGAGGTGCACCTGCGACGGAACCTCCTGCCGGAGCTGCCGGCCGCGTTCTGGAGCCTGCCGAACGTCGAGACGCTGTCGCTCGGCGAGAACCCGGGCCTGACGATCCCCGACGAGATCGCGAAGCTGTCCAGCCTGAGGCGGCTCTACCTTCACGACAACGAGCTGAGCGCCGTGCCCGACGCACTCGGGAAGCTGGCAGGGCTCGAAGTGCTGGATCTGGGGCACAACCGGCTGTCGGCGGTACCTGCCGCGCTCGGCGACCTGGGACGGCTTCAGGTGGTCTACCTGAGCGACAACCGCCTGACGAGCCTCCCCGCCTCGCTCCAGAACCTCGCCAGCCTGACCTATCTGGGCCTGACCGACAACCGCTTCGAGGCGCTGCCCGACTGGCTCGGGCGTCTCCGCGAGCGTGGCTGTATCATCTTGAGCTAGCCCGCCCAGGATGGTCGTGGTGAAGAGTGGCCCGAGGAATAGTGCCATGAATCTTGAAGACCTCATCGATCTTCTCAGAACCAAGCGAGTGCCAGGAAATGTGCAACCCGTGCGGAAAACAAACGAGCATGGTGTCGTTAAGGAAATCAAGCCCTTTTCGAGCAGTGGCAAGATTAAGGTTGGGTGGGTGATGCACCAGATAGAACAGCTAGGCTTTCGGCCGTTCGAAATCTCCCGCCCAGAAGTGTTTCAGCCGTCATGCGGACTTGAGAGTTGCAGCGACGACTGTGAGAACTGCCGACGTCTCAGGCATGACGTTCGAGGCGTCCCAATCATCAGGACGGTACGGCAGGGACAATTGCACGACGTCACCTACTGGCGCAGCATTCCTCGGCGGGGAAGGTGCACGGACTGTGGCCAGACGGATCAGGTCCGCCGACACATCGTCACAAGCCGTGTTGCCAGATGGCGTGGAGGCGATAACCGAGTCCCGTCAATCACTGATCTTGGACTGTGGCATCCCGCCTGCTTTCAACAGAGGTACGGCGCATCCGGCAGCATACGGCCTCTTCAAGGCGGTGGGTTCGAGACATCTCGGCGCTGATGTCTCTTCCACTGACCGATCGCATGCTGAAGCATCGGTCAATTGCGATTGGCTGTCCCAAGACGACGCGAAACCCGTCACTGCCGTGCCCCGGTCAACTCGGGCAGCGACGGGTTTCGCATTGACTTTCGCAGCCGACGTGGCGGGTCAGTCGGTGACGGCGCCGAGGCTGGCGTTCGAGACCGACTTCGCATACTTCGCCAGCGCGCCCGTGGTGTACCTGGGCGCGGGCGGCGTCCAGGCGGCCAGCCGCTGCTTGATCTCCTCGTCGGAGAGGTTTACGTTGAGCTGGCGGTTGTTGATGTCGACGGTGATCGTGTCGCCGTTCCGGAGCGCCGCGATCGGCCCGCCCTCGACCGCCTCGGGGACGACGTGGCCGATGCAGAACCCGCGGCTGGCCCCGCTGAAGCGGCCGTCCGTGATCAGGACCACGTCCTCGCTGTGCCCCTGGCCGGCCAGCGCGCTGGTGACGCCCAGCATCTCGCGCATGCCGGGGCCGCCCTTCGGCCCCTCGTAGCGGATCACGATGACGTCGCCCGACTGGATCTCGCCGGCCATCACGGCGTCCATCGCGCGCTCTTCCTGATCGTACACCTTGCACGGGCCGGTGAACGTCGTGCTCCTGACGCCGGCCACCTTCACCACCGAGCCTTCAGGCGCGAGGTTGCCGTACAGGATCGCCAGGCCGCCCTGGGCGTAGCGCGGGTTCGAGATCTCGCGGACGACGTCCTGCCCCTCGGAGTCGTGGAACTTGTCGAGGTGGTCGGCCCAGATGCCGCCGGCGACGTTCTTCTGGTTCGTGTCGAACAGGCCGGCCTCGGCCAGCCGCTTGATGACGATCGGCAGGCCGCCGGCCTCGCCGAGGTCCGGCATCGAGTACCGACCGCCCGGCAGCATGTCGCCGATCACCGGCGTCTTCCGACTCATCACGTCGAAGTCGTCGATCGAGAGCTCGACCTTCGCGTCATGCGCGATGGCGAGGTAGTGGAGCACGGCGTTGGTCGAGCCGCCCGTCGCCAGGACCACCGAGATCGCGTTCAGGAACGCCTCGCGGGTCATGATGTCTCTAGGGCGGATGTCCTCGGAGAGCAGCTCGACGACGCGCCTGCCAGCCGAGTACGCCTCCTGCATCTTGCGGCCGTCGACGGCCGGCAGCGTCGAGCCGCCCGGGAGCATCATGCCCATCGCCTCGATCGAAGAGGACATGGTGTTGGCGGTGAAGAGGCCGCCGCAGGCCCCCGCGCCGGGGCTCGCGACGTTCTCGATGTCGCGGACCTCCTCGAAGCTCATGTCGCCCTTCGAGTAGGCGCCGACCGCCTCGAAGACGGCCTGGATCGTGACCTTCTTCCCCTTGTAGGTGCCGGGCAGGATGCTGCCGCCGTAGATGAACACCGAGGGGAGGTTCAGGCGGGCGATCGCCATCAGGCAGCCGGGCAGGGTCTTGTCGCAGCCGGCCAGGGTCACCAGGCCGTCCAGGCGGTGGCCGAACGTCGCGAGCTCGATCGAGTCGGCGATCAGGTCGCGGCTCATCAGCGACGCCTTCATCCCCTCGGTGCCCATCGCGATGCCGTCCGTGACCGAGATCGTGGTGAACTCGATCGGGACGCCGCCGGCCTCGCGGATGCCCTGCTTGACGTGATCGGCGACCTGCTTGAGGTTCGCCTGGCACGGCGAGAACTCGTTCCAGGTGCTGGCGATGCCGATCAGCGGCTTGGTGTCCAGATCCTCGTTGGTGATGCCGACCGCGTGGAGGTACGAGCGGGCGGGCGCGCGCGCGGCGCCCTCGGTCAGCTCGCGGCTGACGATCTTCAGGTCGACGCGCTTGCCGGCGCCGTTGCTGCCGTCGGAGTTGCTACCCGACTGGGTCACGTCCAGAGTCCCCTTTCCGGTGAGAAGCCCCCGCGCCGCGCTTCGAGGCGGTGCGCCCCGGAAGGATAGCGGAACGAGGGTGATGGGTTTTGGCGAGTGGTTGGCCGTGAGGAGCCCCTACCCCCCAGCCCCCTCCCCCGCGCACGGGGGAGGGGCTGGGGTGGGGGCCATCAACAGACGACGTCGGGCTATAATGCGAGAACAGGCTGAAGCAGCCGGAGCGAGGAAGGAGGGCACGGCCATGACGGTGTTTTGCACTGCCACATCGATCGGGACGTGCCCGGCGGCGCTCCGCTAGCCGTTCGCACCGCTCCATCGGCGCTTTGCCCAGTCCCCGGTTTGGGTTGACTGCGCAGCCGCGCGAGTGGCCGTGGGCCCGTCCCTTTGCGGACCGCATCGGGAGACCCACCCTTGCCATTCACGCTGCCCGACCACGTCGACGTCAGCCCCAAAACCTTGCAAGAAATCGCCGAGCGCCACGGTCTCGGCGGTGTGTGCATCGAGCGCCTGCCCGAGACCGGGATCTTCAACGCGATCTACCGGCTCGGCGACGGCACCATCCTGCGCATCCCGAGGAATCACCCGACGTTCATCCAGGCCGCCCGCAACGAGGCGGTCGCCGTGCCGGCCGCTGTTGCGGCCGGCGTCAGGACCCCGCACCTGCTGGCGTTTGACGACTCGCTGGACCTGCTGCCTGTGCCGTACACCGTCTACGAGCGCGTCCCCGGCCGGCCGCTCGAAGCGCTGAACCTGGACCCCGCCGACGCCGCCGAGGTCTGGCGCGAGCACGGCCGCAACCTGGCGCTGGCGCACCTCGGCGTGCCGGTCGCGGGCGGCATCGCCACGTTGCCGGTCAAGAGGCCCGACCCCGACCCGTGCGGCCTGCTCGCCGAGCGCGTGGCGGAGGGCTGGCTCTCGCCGCTCGACGCCCGCTGGCTCGCAGACTGGCTCGACCGGCTGGCGCCGGCCGCGCTGGCGCCAACGCCCACCCGGTTCCTGCACGGCGACACCCAGGCGACCAACCTGATGGTCACGCCCGGCCCGCTCCGTTACCAGGCCGTCATCGACTGGGGCTCGGCGGCGGTCGGCGACGTCGCGCTCGACTTTGCCGGCCTGCCGCTGCGGGCCGTGCCGTCTATGCTGGCCGGCCACCGCGAGGCCACTCCGCTCGACGGCGACGCCACCGCCGAGGCCCGCATCCTCTGGCGCCACCTCCAGCTCGCCATCTGGACGCTGCCGCGCGGCGCCTCGCCCGGCCTCTCCTGGGCCGAGCGCCCCCTGCCGATGCTGCTGGAGGTGCTGCGATTCTTCCTGGAGCCGCCCGACGACCGCTGGCACGCGCTCGGTCCGGTGAAGGGAGGCCAGCATGTCGAAGCATGATGCACCGACCCGAGGCCGCAAGGCGCGCGAGGCCCGGCGCCGCGCCGCGAAGGCGATGCAGCGCCGCCTGGAAGCTGACGCTGCCGTGGATCTGGCTGATCCGGCCCTGGACGTCGCTCCCGACGTGACGGCCGTCGACGAGCCCGGGAGGCCGGCAGCGCGTCGCAACGGCTCGGTGCTCGCACCCCCGATCGCCCCGGCGCAATCGGACGTCGACGCCGCGCCGAGATCGGGCTGGTGGCGGGCGTCCAGCGTGGCGGCGAGCTGCGCGTCCTGATCGGGGCCAGTCCCCGCCATGCCAGACTCAGCCGCGAGCTGCTCCAGCGTCAGGTCGCGGTCGTCGTCGGGGACCGAGTCCGGATCGTTCCAGGGAAGGATGGTCACCAGGAGGTCGTCAAGATCGAGCCGCGCCGCACCCGCCTTGCCCGCATCCGCGAGGATCGCTCGCGGCGTTCGGCGTTCGCCCGCGAGGCGGCGGTCCTGGCCGCCAACGTCGACGTCGCCGTGATCGTGGCAACCGTCGCCCAGCCGCCGTTCCACCTGAAGCTGGTCGATCGCTTCCTGGTGATCTGCCAGTACGGCGGCATCCGTCCCGTGCTCTGCCTGAACAAGTGCGACCTCGTGGCCTCGGCCCCGGACGTCACCATCTACGCGCGGCTGGGCCTGCCGATTGTCCGCACGTCCGCCGCGACGGGCGCCGGCCTGGACGAGCTACGCGAGCTGGTGCGGGGCCAGATCGCCGTCTTCACGGGCCACAGCGGTGTCGGGAAGTCGTCGCTGGCGAACGCGCTGCTCGGCGACTCGCTCCAGGTGGTTGGCGCGGTTCGGGGCGCGGATGGTCGCGGCCGGCACACGACGACCAGCTCGACCCTGCTCTCCTGGGACGACGAGTCGTTCGTGGTCGACACGCCGGGCGTCCGGTCGCTCGGCGTCTGGAAGATCGCGCCGGCCACGCTTTCGGGGTACTTCCCGGACCTGGACGCGTTCAGCCCGGGGTGCCGTTTTGCGGGCTGCTCGCACACCCACGAGCCCGACTGCGGGGTGAAGGCCGCCGCCGAGGCCGGCGAGCTCTCGCGCCAGCGCTACGAGGGCTACCTGCGGATGATGGACGGCTGACTCCGGCCGTCCCGGCCGCTCCGTCCGCTGGCAATCACCCGGTTCTTCCTGGTGTTGTCGGCGGCGTCACCCACCGGGGCGGCCAGGATGGCCGGCGCTCCCAGCGGGTTACCGGCGGCGTGGGGTGGGCGTCGGGGCCTGCGGCTTGGTGGCTGGCTGTGTCTGGGGCTTCGTCGCCGGCTGCGACTGTTGCGGCTTCGTGGCCGGGTTCGAGGGCACCAGCGGCTGGGCCGGCTGGGCGGTCGGCTGGAACCGGTTCGCCGGGGCCTGCGGCGTCGACACGACCTGCGGCGCGGGCTGTTGTGGCGGGGGAGGAGGCGCCGGCGGCGTCGCCTGGGGCGGCGGGCCGGGCGTCCGTTGCGGCGCGACGATCGGCGCAATGGGGAACAGGACGTTCGGGGCCGGTTCGGCCGTGGCCTCGGGCTTGGCGGCGGGCGCCGGGGCGGCTTGCTGCCGCGCCGGCGGCCCGGCCGGCGCTTCTTGCGGCGCGACGACGGTCGGCACGGGCTGGCCGCTGGTCTGGACGATCCGGGCGCCACGCGGGACGCTCTCGGAGGGGAACAGCTCCGGCCGGCAGTTCGGGCCGCCGCTACAGGTGTAGGCGTCCACCAGGCCCGGTGGGCGCTGGAACTCCTCGGCCGGCAACTGGAGGTAGTCCAGGGCGGTGTCCATCGACTCGCGCCAGATCTTGCCGGCGCTCATCGAGCTGAGCACTTCTTTCATCGGGCGGTTGTCGGAATTGCCGACCCACACGCCCACCGTCAGGTTCGGGGTGTACCCCATCGTCCAGGTGTCGCGGTAGTTGTCGGTGGTGCCCGTCTTGGCGGCGCCCGGGCGCGGCAGGTTCAGCATGCTGTTCGGCCCGTAGGTGATGAGCCGGTTCTCATTGTTCGAGAGGACGCTGGTGATCATGTAGGCGTAGCGCGGATCGACGACCTGCTCGCCCTGCGGGACTTTGTACTCCTCGACGGTGTTGCCGTCGGCGTCGACGATCTTCGTGATCGAGACCGGCGGGATCCGCAGGCCGTTGTTCGCGAGCACGGTGTAGGCGGCCGTCATGTCGACGGGGCGGACCTCGGCACCACCGAGCGCCATCGCCAGCCCGAGCCGGCGGTTGTCCGGCCAGGTGGTGATGCCCATCTTGCGCGCTATGTCCGCGACGCTGTCGACGCCGGCGAACTGGAGCGCCTTGACGGCCGGGATGTTCAGCGAGTTGCCGAGCGCGATCTTGACCGGCACGTTGCCGTGGAACCTCTTGTCGAAGTTCTCCGGCTCCCAGAGCCGGCCCAGCTCGTCTCGGATCGACAGCTTCTCGTCGGTGATGTTCGTGGACGGCACCCAGCCCTTGGTGAACGCCGTCAGGTAGACGAGCGGCTTGATCGTCGAGCCGGGCTGGCGCTCGGACAGCGCCACGTTGACCTGGCCGTCGATGTCGGCGTTCCAGTAGTCCATGCTGCCGACCATCGCCAGGATCTCGCCGGTCTTCGGGTTCATCGCCACGATCGAGGTGTTCTCGGCGTCGCGCTGCGCCAGATTCGCCGCGTTCGCCTTCGCGACCTCCTCCATCTTGACCTGGAGGTCGTAGTCGAGCGAGGTGTAGATCTTCAGGCCACTCTGATAGAGCACCCGCGCGCCGTACTTCTCCTCGATCAGGCCGCGGATGTAGACGGCCCAGTGCGGCGCGAGGAACGGCTGCTCCCGCGGCTGGTACCGCAGCTCGGCCTGCTGGGCCTCGTGCGCCTCGGCCTCGGTGACGAAGCCGTGGCGGACCATCTGTTCCAGCACGTACGCCTGGCGGGCCTTCGCGGCGACGGGGTTGACCAGCGGGTTGTCGACGGCCGGCGACTGCGGCAGGCCGGCCAGCATCGAGGCCTCGGCCAGGGTCAGCTCGCGGGCGCGCTTGCCGAAGTACGCCTGCGAGGCGGCCTCGATGCCGTACGCCTGGTTGCCGTAGAAGATCTCGTTGAGGTAGAGGGCCAGGATCTGGCTCTTCGAGATCTTCTGGGTGATCTGGTACGCCAGCAGCGCCTCGCGGATCTTGCGGCTCGGGGTCTGCTGGTAGCGCTCGTCTTCGGGGATCAGGACGTTCTTGACGAGCTGCTGGGTGATCGTGCTGGCGCCGGAGACGATCTCCTGCTCGGCCAGGTTCTGGTAGATCGCGCGGGCGATGCCGCGCGGCTCGATGCCGGGATTCGAGTAGAAGTTCGCGTCTTCGGCGGCCAGCGTGGCGTCGATCAAATACTGCGAGATCTCGGTCAGCGGCACGACCGTCCGGCGGCCGGCGTCCGGGTCGAAGAACTCCCAGAGCAGGCGGCCCTTCCGATCGTAGAGCTGGGCCGTCTTGAAGGTCTCGCGGCTGGCGAGCTGGGTGGTGGACGGCAGGTCGCGGTTGATCGCGGCGTACGCCGACGAGGCCAGGTGCATCGCGCCCATGACGGCCAGCAGGACCATCGAGAGCATCCCCAGCCCGAGCACGGTGGCGGTGACGACGGCCGCGCGAGCGCCGCCGCTCGGCTGCTGCCGC
>Ga0209382_10011337_pt1 | contig 11070 bp, 9 predicted proteins | sample SoiMetdeltSBSDD5_FD_187599 | JGI IMG/M metagenome (GOLD analysis project Ga0209382, IMG submission 187599) | Bulk soil microbial communities from a Populus tree surrounding site in Tennessee, USA - Soil MetaG P. deltoides SBSDD5 (SPAdes) (version 2) | ecosystem: Environmental > Terrestrial >...
AGCAGCTGCTGCCGCGGTTCCCGTATCATCAGTGGGGCTCGGCACTCGACTCGGTTTCTGATCGGAGTCACGATGGGTATCAAGCGGATCATCATTGCGGCCCTTGTCGTCATACCTCTCGCAGCGATTTCTTATTGGGCTCTCGCCTGCCCCTGCGAGCGAACGCCCGGGCTCTATCTTCGGGGTGTTGAGGCCTCTGAAAGCGTGAACGACTGGTCGTTCGCCAATCAGGTTCCGCTCTGCCAGATTCAGGTGGACGCCGGCCTCCTGCCGCACGCCCTGAATCTCAACTGCTGGGCGAACAGCGCCGGGGAGCTGTATCTGAGTTGCGCGGGTTGTGAGGGCAAGCGCTGGTCCACGGCCGCGCTCGCGAACAACCAGGCACGGCTCCGGCTGGACAGGACCGTGTACCCGGTGACCCTCACACGCGTCGTCGACACCGCGGAGCTCGACCGCGCCTGGGAATCCCGAGCCGTCAAGATCGGACCTCGCGGTGCACCACGTCCGGACGGGTGGTGGTCGTTCCGCGTCGTGTCCCGCTAGCGCGATTTCCATTTCCATGCAAGGGTCCGCCTGAACGCGGACTCTACAAAGGCCTGAAAAAGACGCTAGCCGTTCGTTCGCTCGCGCGTCCTGAACGGCGTCGTCGCGCGATCGACGATCGACGCTACCGTCGACGCTGCCAGCAGGTAGGCGAGACCGCTGGCGGCCAGCCGGAGGAACGACGCAAACGCGTCAGGGAACGGCAGGCGCGCCCCCACGACCAACGCGATGGGCACGAAGTAGAGGATGCCGTTCCAGCGCCCGAGGAAGCTGGCGCGCAGCTGCCGCTGCCGGAACCAGACGTAGGAATCGATCGCATACTGGCCGAAAGCCAGCGGGATCAACGCCGGGAGGATCGCCGTGATCGATCCTGCGACGGCAGCGCCCGACAGGCCGGCGGTGACGAAGACGCAGTCTGTGGTGTGGTCGAACAACATGCCCCTCGGCGACGCCGTGCCGGCACGGCGAGCGACCGGCCCATCGAGACAGTCGCTCGCAATCGCGACGCAGAGCAGGAGCGCGACGAGCCACGGCGCCAGCAGCTCAGGACGGGCCAGTGCGAAGGCCATGGGAAGAACCAGCAGCAGGCGGATGGCGGTCAGCGCGTTGGCGATCACCGTTCGAACAGCTCGCGTTGGGCTTTGCGCAGGAAGACGAGACCGATCAGGGCGTTGAACAGGATGAAGAAGTTGTGCTGCACGAACCCGAAGGCGGCCATCTGCCCTTCGTTCTGAGGAAAGAGGACGACCCAGAGCGTGATGGCGGCCGCGCGCATCGGTGTCGGCACCGTAGCGGCGAAGAAGATGATCGGCAGATACCCCAGCAACGGCAGCAGTGAGGCTGGGACGCCGAACAGGTTCAGCGCGATGGTGTAGACGAGCACTGCCGCCAGCAGCGCGGGTGAGCGCAGCAGGAAGAACAGGACGTAGTGCTTCAGGGTCGCCATCCTGAACGCGTGGAAGATCTTCTTGTCGCGAAGCTGGCTGCCGGGAAGGATCGTCCCGCGAAAGTAGAGGATCCACAGGGTGAACACCACCGCGGCGCCGATGGAGATGACGGGCATGAGCGCGAACACGGGCGGCAGCGAGTCGCGGCTGACGACGAACCCGATGGTGGCCCAGACGAGCAGGTAGAACACTTCACCGAACATGATGAAGAGCATCACGGACCCGACTTCCCAGCCAGGCACGTCGTGCCGCCGATTGAGGTAGTACGCCATCGCGCCCTTGCCGATCTGCTCGCTGAAAAGCGAGATGATGTAGGCGCTGGCGCGGATGGGAAGGATGTCGCGGTAGCGGATCGGCTTGATGAACCAGCTCAGCGTCCGCGTCACGACGAGAGTGTCGATGATGAAGTAGAAGCACGAGTACACGATCATCAGGAGCAGCCAGGGCAGCCACCGGACGCCGGAGAACACGCGCGTCATGTAGGTGGTGAGGGGAAGCCCTGCGCGGGCCGCGGCGCCGTTCAGGCGGGAGTACAAGAACAGAAAGCAGACGGCCGCGATGGCGAGAAAAACCAGGCGGCCCAGCGCTTTCGGGGCGCGGTTGGTCGGGGTTGTTGGCGACGACGCGACGGATTCGGTCACGGGCGGGGCACCTTTGGCCTGCAGGGGCAGGAGCTTTTCGAGGGTCGCCGAGAGCGGCGTGAGGGTCACGCCGAGCTCGACATCCGCGTTCTCGTGAACGGCTTCGTTCGACGTGATCACGTCGATCACGGTGGGCGTCATGCCGCTCCGTCGTTTCCATCCGGTGACAGCGGCCCCCAGCCTGGCCAGCCATACCGGCAAGGAACGGACCGAGACGTCGTGGCCCATCAGCGCCGCCGCTCTGGCAATCACCTCGCGATAGGCGGCGGGTTCCGGGCCGGCCAGTTCGTAGATTGCCACGCCCGCGCCCGAGCGTTCACAGCAGCGCAGGACGGCGCGGCTCAGATCGTCGACGTCCAGGGGGCGGATCGAATGCCGCCCGCCGCCGAGCAGCGTGACCTTCCGCTGCGATGCCTGGTGGACGATCGCGCGGGCTCCTGCCATGCCAGGTCCCAGAAGGATTGGCGTGCGGATGATGGCGGCCGAGAGGCCCGATTCCGAGACGATGCGCTCTGCGCGGCCTTTCGAGCTCAAGTATCGATTGGCCGATTTCGTATCCGCGCCGAGCACACTGACCAGCACGACGAAAGGAACTCCGGCCTTCTTGCAGGCATCCACGACGGCCCTGGTGGCATCGACATTGGCCGTCTGATAGCTGGACGTTGGGCCTTCGAAGAGAATGCCGGCGAGATGCACGACGCAACCGGCGCCTCTCAGCGTGGCCGCCAGTCCGTCGAGGTTGTCGTAGTCGATGGTGCGCGCCGAGACTCCGGGAGAGGAAGGCAGGTCGGCGGCGGCCTGCGCCGATCGCATGCAAGCGACCACATGGATGTCGGCACGTGCGGCCAGGTGGCGCAACAGGACTTTGCCAACACCACTGTTGGCGCCTGTGATGGCAATGTTCACGTGCCTACCGATCTGCCCCTTCCGACGCGGTCCCGGAACTGCGCGCGGCAGCGAAGTCGAACGCGCTAGTCTACGCGAGGCGATGAACAAGCCAGAACCACGCGGTTGCTGAATCCCAGCACGTTCGGGCCCGTCGGCAGCACGTCTACGATGAGATGGCGTTTGTCGCCTGCCCCACAGCGGAGTTCTCTGGAGCGCGCCGTTCGGATCAGCCCCCCGGAGCCGTCCAGTTCGGCGAGGCGCATTCCCCAAGGGCCGGGCTTGCCCCTAGCCAGCCCAGGAGCAGCGCGTTCACGCGATTGCGCTGGAAGCAGGCGCCAATAGGCCGGCTGCCGTATACTACGCAGGCTCTGGTGCGCTGGCGGGTTCGAGCCGCAGGGTGCCGTCCCTTCGTTCGCGCGCTTTGAAGGAGGACTCCATGTCACAGTCCCGTCGCCATTTCGTCCGGAACCTGGGATTGGGCAGCGCCGGCCTGCTGTCCACGCCGTTCATCATCGGCCGCGGTAGCGAGGCCATGGCGTTCGAGGCCGGTGCGCTGCAGCCTCCCGATGACGGCGGCTTCATCCGAATCAGCTCGAACGAGAACGCCCGCGGCCCCGGCATGAAGACGATCGACGCGCTCAAGAAGACGATCTCGCCGCGCGTTGGCCGCGGCTATCCGCCGGACTACACAGGCGACCTCGTCGCGACCATCGCCGAGATCTACGGCGTCGGCAAGGACAACGTCATCGTCGGCACCGGTTCAGGGCCGATCCTCGAGGGTGCCGCACGGGCGTTCTGCTCGGCGCAGAAGCCGCTCGTTACCGCGGCGCCGACTTACGCCACGTCCGAGCAGGCTGCGCGCCGCATCGGGGCTCCGGTCAAGCTGATTCAGGTCGACAAGTCGATGGCTCTCGACCTCGACGCGATGGCCGAGGCGGCCAAGGGCGCCGGCATGGTGTTCTTCTGCAACCCGAACAACCCGACCGGCACGGTGCACAACGCTGCCAACGTGGAGAAGTTCGTCCGCCGCGTGAAGCAGACCTCGCCGGACACGAAGATCCTGATCGACGAGGCCTACATCGACTACGTGCACGACCCGGGCGTGAAGACCGCGGCGCCGCTCGCCAAGGAGCTGCCAGGCGTCTTCATCAGCCGATCGTTCTCGAAGGCGCACGGCATGGCGGGCCTGCGCCTGGGCTACAGCATCGGTCAGCCGGAGACTCTCAAGGCGATCTCTGGGACCTGGAACCTCGGCAGCATCAACACGCTGACCGCGGCCGCCGGCATCGCGTCGCTCCGCGACACGAAGCACATCGAGGACGAGCGTGCCGAAAACGCGCGCGTCCGCGACTACACGCTCGAGGCGTTCAAGAGCATGGGCTACACCGGCGCGGACTGCCATACCAACTGCATCTTCGTCGACCTGAAGCGGCCGGCGAAGGAGTTCCGCGACGCGTGCGCGGCGCTCAAGGTGTCGGTCGGGCGTGATTTCCCGCCGTTCGAGAAGACGCACAGCCGCATCTCGCTCGGGACGATGGACGAGATGAAGCAGGCAGTGCAGGTGTTCAGGAAGGTCCTGACGGCGAGTTCGACGAGCGCCGGCGGCAGATAGAAGTCAGAAGTTGGACGTGAGGGGAGCCGGCGCACTGGCGCCGGTTCCTCAACCGTGTTCGTTGCCCTCCTGATCGTCACCCGCGCCAACATGTTGCTGCCGCCCCGGCTGGCCATCCGCTCGCTTCGCGCAGCGCCTGTCACGCTCGCTACGGTCCTCTCGATCGTCACGATCGGCGTGCAGCCTGCCGCCTTGCGTCAACCCGGCCAGCCGCCGCTCTATTCCGCACGTCGAGCCGGCACGCTCGTTCAGCTGACTGACAGCGGAAACCGGACGACGGTCTCGATTGTTCCAACGCTCGGGAATCTCACCGTCGAAATGAAAGTGAACGGGCACAATGTCCTTCGCTTCCCGTTCGAATCGGCCGCGGATTACAAGGGTGGCGCCGGTTCGATCGGCATCCCATTTCTCGCGCCGTGGGCCGACCGGCTGGACGAGCAGGCGTTTTACGCCAATGGCAAGCGCTACGCGTTCGACATGACGCTCGGCAACGTTCGTGGGGCGAATCCCATTCACGGATTTCTGGCATCGGCCAGCGAGTGGGATGTCGTCGACGCGCGCGCCGACGGCCAGTCGGCCTGGGTAAAAAGCCGGCTGGAATTCTCCAGGCAGCCGCTCTGGATGAAGCAGTTTCCGTTTGCACACACCATCGAGATGACGCACACCCTTCGCGACGGGGTGCTGGAAGTGGCCACGCGGATCGACAACCTGAGCGCCGAACCGATGCCGGTCGCGATCGGCTTCCACCCGTACTTTCAACTCACCGATTCCTCCCGCGATGAATGGGTGCTCTCGGTTGGGGCTAAAACGCATTGGCCGCTGGCGGACACGAAGATGCCGACGGGCGAGACGCAACCGATCGACAAGGTCTTTGCCAACCCCGCGGCCATCGCGCTGGCGCCGCTCGACCTCGACGACGTGTTCAGCGATCTTGTCCGCGACGCGCGTGGCCGGGCGACGATGACGGTACGGGGGAAAACGCAGCGGCTGGAGGTTGTGCTTGGCGCCAACTATCGCGCCGTCGTGATCTATGCGCCGAAGACTGCGCCGGGCCAGGACGCCGCGGCCCGCAACTTCGTGTGCATCGAACCGGTCGCGGCGATCATCAACGCGTTGAATCTTGCCCACCGGGGCGTCTACAAAGAGCTGCAGAGCATTCCTCCGGCTGGTGTCTGGCAGGAGAGCTTCTGGATCCGTCCAGGCGGTTTCTAGGCGTGTCACGAACCGTCGCCCTCGTGCTGTCGATTGCGCTGCTCGTCAGCGTCCTGCGCGCGCAGTTGCCACGCGCGATCACGTTCGACGATATCGCGCATCCCAGGCCGGGCGAGTGGCCGAGCTACAACGGCCTCCTCAGCGCGAATCGTCACAGCCCGCTCGATCAAATCAACACCCAGACGGTCGCGAAACTCGAGCTGAAATGGACGCACGAGATGGGCGGCATGCGCCCCCTTCAGATGACGCCGATCGTGATCGACGGCGTCATGTACGTGGCGGCGGTCAACGAAGCCCGCGCGCTGGATGCCCGAACCGGCCGGCAGATTTGGCAATTCGTGCGTCCAAGAACGACGGGCCTCGTTCCGACCGGAGACCCGGCGGCCGGCATCAATCGCGGCGTCGCGGTGCTCGGCGACCGCGTGTTTCTCCAGACCGATCACGCTCACCTCGTCGCTCTCGATCGACTGACCGGGCGGCTTCAATGGGACGTCGAGATGGCGGACTATCGTCTCAACTACGGATCGACCGGCGCGCCGCTCATCGTCAACGATCTCGTGATTGCCGGCATGTCGGCCGGCGACGAGGGCGTGCGGGGCTTTCTCGATGCCTACCGGGCGTCGACCGGTGAACGCGTGTGGCGTTTCTGGACCGTTCCCGCGCGGGGCGAACCGGGCTCGGAAACGTGGATCGGAAAGGCGCTCGAGCATGGCTGTGCGGCGACCTGGCTGACCGGTTCGTACGATCCCGATGCGAAGACGCTGTATTGGCCGACCGGCAATCCCTGCCCCGATTACAACGGCGACGAACGCAAGGGGGACAACCTGTACTCGTCGTCGATCATCGCGCTCGATCCGGCGACCGGAAAGCTGCGCTGGCATTTCCAGTTCACCCCGCACGATCTGCACGACTGGGATGCGAACCAGCCGCCTCTGCTCGTCGATGCCGAATTTCGCGGGCAGCCACGCAAACTGCTCGTCGTCGCGAACCGGAACGGGTTCTTTTACGTGCTCGATCGGCTCACCGGCCGGATGCTGATGGCGGAGCCGTTCGTGAAAAACCTGACCTGGGCGTCCGGCATCGGCGCCGACGGGCGCCCGCAACTGCTGGCCGCGTACGAGAATTCTGTCGAGGGAACACGGACCTGCCCGGCGGTCTCCGGGGCCGCCAACTGGCCGTCCACGGCGTTCAATCCCGCAACCGGCTTGTTCTACGTGATGGCTTCAGAAGGCTGTGCGGTGTACCGGAAGAATGCGGACTGGTTCGAGCTTGGAAAATCGTTCTACGGCGGCACCACAAGGACTGCGACAACCGAAGGTGGCGGTAAGTACCTGCGGGCCCTCGACCTCCAGTCCGGACGGATGGTGTGGGAGGTTCCACGCGTGGGCGGCGGCGCGAGCGCCTCCGGCGTCATGAGCACCGCGGGCGGCCTCGTGTTCTACGGCGACAACACGGGCGGAGCCTTGATTGCCATCAACGCGAAGACGGCAGAGCGGCTGTGGCAGCACGAGACAGATCAGACCTGGAAATCGAGCCCGATGACCTATGCGATCGATGGCAACCAGTACGTGGGGACGGTTGCAGGAACGATGGTGAGAGTCTTCGGGTTACCGGATTGAGGCGAAGATCGAATTCGTGCGCTTGGCTTCTCCCTGGTGCCTCAGCGGATCACCCGGCATCAGTGAACAGCGCGTTCATCAGATCGTCGTCCGAAAAACGATGGAACGCGCGAGGTTCGAACTTCGCGCAGCGAGCCAGATCGGTCTTGTGCGCATCGACACACAGCGCGTGACGATTGGCGTCGATCCGCGCCGGCGAGAACGGAAGCAAGTATCGCCGCCGCGAGAACGTCCCGCCGGCGGCGACGACCAGATAACGCACCTGGCGCGCCTCGGCATCCACGACGATGCCGTCGAGTCGCCCGAGGTCGCCGTCCTCATCGTTCCAGACTGAGAAATCTCGGTATGTGTGGAACGGCCCGCGGACACATTCCGCATCGAGATAGCTGAGCCGGGCGTCAACGCTTGAATCGGTGGTCACGCATTCGACAGTGAGCAATACGAATGCCAGGCGCGCGTGGTTACCACATCCATTGTTGGGCCCCGATTTACGAGCGATCCAGGCAGAGTGACCGCAGCGCCGCGATTTGAGTGGCTGACGACTGTCGATTCTTCACTAGCCGCAGCATGATCTCGCTTCAGATCGCGCGAGTCGGCGGCTCCGGAAGAGGTGCGGCGATGAGCCGGCGGTCGGGTTCTCAGCGGATCGGTACGTTTACATTGACAACGATCGCATGCCGGTTCCCATCCACGTCCACGGCCTCGACGGGCTGACTCTGCTGTCGCCGACCGAGCCGACGTTCGACACCGTCGCCACGCCGCTCCTCGGCCGCGTCGCCGAACTGGCGCTGCGCCTCAAGCCGTTCCTCGTCATCGTCTCGAACGTGTCACAGCAGACCGTTGTGTCGTTCGCGAAGAAGTGGTGCGTCACCCACGCCAGCGGGCAGAGCACCACCTTTCGCGAGCAGGTCAGCTTCCCGCACGTCGTCTGCGGCGATGCCCGCGTCTGCCGCGACCCGGCGGGGCTCGCTCCCGGCGCGAGGCGAATCGAGGCGAACGGGGTCGCCATTCATGGCTGGAAGGATGTGGATCCCTATTTCGATCAGTTCCTGCCGCAGTTCTTCGATCAGAACGACCGGCTGCTGGCCAACGCCACCGATCTGCGGATCGAGTTGAATGCCGCGATCTTCGAGGACGGAACGCTGATCGGCGCGGACGATGAGTCGCGGCTCCGAGAGACCTTCTCGACCGCCGTCGAGGCGAAACAGGAGTGGTATCGCGGCATCATCGCCGCCCTCGATGCCGGCCGGTCGGTTGACGAGGCGTTCGAGCCGCTCGAACGGTTCCTGAATGAGTGGAATGCCAGGTTGAAGTCACGGAAGTGGTCGTCCGACGACCAGCGCGACATCTCGAAACGAGAGGCCGCCGGGGAGGCGAGGCGGTGGCGCGGGCAGGTGAGCGACGACGAACTGCCGCGCCTGCTCCGGGAGTCGATCCGCCTGGAACCGTTCGTGATTCGCCCGGTCTGACTTCTTCGCGTCGGTTGCTAAAGTGAACGGCGCCGGCCGCCCCGGGCCGCCGGCAGGCCTAAAGGTTTGCCCGACGAGAGGCCGCGAAGGCGGCCGCGAGCGCGCGGGCGCGCGACTCGTCGATCGCGCCGGACCACACGCCGCCGTGCTTGATCGACGAGCCGACGATCAGCGCGTCGGCGTCGCTGTAGTCGTGGATGTTGCTTTCGGTGACGCCCGACCCGACCAGCGTCGCCACGCCGACCGCTCGCGCGACCGACTGCACCTCGGAGGCGTCCGCCGGCTCACCGGTCGCGATCCCCGAGACGATGACGCCGTCGACGAGAAAGAACTCGGCCGCTCGAGCCGTTTCGGCCAGGCTGACGTCCGCGGTGAGCGCGTGCGCCGAGTGCTTCTTCTTGACGTCGGCGAAGACGCGAACGTGGTCGGCGCCGATCGCGCGGCGGTAGCGCAGCAGGCTGCCGGCGCTCGACTCGATGATCCCTTCGTCGCCCACATGGGCGAAGACGAAGCCCTCGACGCGCACGAAGCTGGCGCCGCAGGCCAGCGCAACCGCGAGCGCGGCGTGGTTCGCGCCGGCCAGCACCTGCACGCCGAGCGGCAGCGCCGCCGCCTTTCGCACCTCGTGCCCGATCACGGCGAGCGCGGCGACGATCTCCGGGCCCACCGCGCCCTTGAGATACGGCCGATCGTGCGTGTTCTCGATCACAATGCCGTGGAAGCCGGCCGCCGCGTAGACGCGCGCCTCGGCGACCGCGTCCGCGACGATTCGATCGATGGAGCGATCGCCCCCCGGCGTGCCGGGCAGCGCCTGCGTGTGCACGACGCCGACGAGCGCGCGCGGAACCGCGAAGAGCGAGCGGATTACGCCGCCCTTGTCCATCTCGTCATTGCGCGTCGCTTCTCCTCTGCGGCGCCACCATCTTGGTGATCCGGCCGACGCTCGTGTCGCCGGCGTAGAGGTTGTCCTGCTTGTCCATCGTCCAGTAGCTGGCTTCGATGAACTGGCCGGGCCCGATCCCCATCCCGTTGCCGATCGCGCCGAGGACGTTGCCGTTCCGATCCAGCTTCAGGAACTGGCCATCCTGCCCGGAGGCCATCCACGGCTGGCCGTGCGAGTCGAAGTACAGCGCGCACACCAGGTTCCTCATCTGCATCGTCTTGAGGAACGCGCCGTCGGCTGAGTAGACGACGATCCGGTACTCCTCGCGGTCGCCGATCCAGACGTCGCCGTTGGTCGGATCGACGGCGAGCCCGTGCGCCGAGGCGAACTTTCCCTGTCCGACCTCGTTGCCGTACCACTGCCTGATGAACTTCCCGTTCCGATCGAGCTGGATGATGCGCGCGGCGCCGAGGTTGTTGACGGGGTCGTCCGAATCGGTGTCGTTGGGGCTCTCGTTCGCGTGCCCCTCGGCGATGTAGACGTCGCCGTTCGGTGCGAAGGCCAGCATCACCGGCTGCCAGAGCAGGCGCTGTCCCTTCGCCTCGTCCCAATCGCCGCGGCGTCCGCGCGTGCCGATAGTGAGCAGCAGTTTGCCGTCGGCGCTGATCTTCGTCACGGTCGCGCCGTTCGCGGCGGTGATCCAGACGTTGTCGTCCGCGTCCACCGCCATCCCGTGCGCCTTGTCCTGGTAGCCGATCGTGTCCGGTCCGACCTGCAGGATCAGCTTGCCGGCCGGATCGAACTTGAACAGCTGCGGCTTGCCGGCGTCCGCGCGCTGGTATGCCCAGAGATTTCCCTTCGAGTCGAGCGCGACCGCCGGAACGCCGCCGAAGCCAGGCGGCAGCGTGTACGGATACGTGAACGTGTAGTCCATCGTCTGCCGCCACTGCACCCGCTGCAGCGACTGGCGCGCGCGGCCGATGCGGTTGCCGCACACAGGCGACCGCCTGCACGCCGGCGTCTCGCTCATGCCTGGCACAGGCGCGGCAGGCGCGCCGCCGGCCGGTTCGCCCTGACGGCCGCCGCCGGCGCGCGGCGGCACCGTGACGCGTCCGCCGGGCTCGACGACCGCTCGTCCTGTGGGATCGGGGAACGACGCCTGCAGGAACCACCCGGGCGTCGCGCCGACAGCCGCCCCTTCCGTGGGCGGGCGCGATTGCGAGCGTCCGGCTGCGCCGCTGAAAATCAATCCGAGC
>Ga0209382_10011340_pt1 | contig 11070 bp, 11 predicted proteins | sample SoiMetdeltSBSDD5_FD_187599 | JGI IMG/M metagenome (GOLD analysis project Ga0209382, IMG submission 187599) | Bulk soil microbial communities from a Populus tree surrounding site in Tennessee, USA - Soil MetaG P. deltoides SBSDD5 (SPAdes) (version 2) | ecosystem: Environmental > Terrestrial >...
TCGGGGATCGCCGCCTCCAGCGCCTCCAGCAGCGGCCGATCCCCCAGCCCAGCCGGCCCGATCGCCGCTTCCCACGACTACCCACGCAGCGTCATCGGCAGCCCTCCCGATCAACTTGACCGGAAAAGGCTACCGTGTATCACGCTAACTTACTGGTATTGGCGCTAGATCGGACCTTCGAGCATCCACTCGACGGTGGCACGGTGCGTCTCGATCAGCTGCTGCAGCTCCTGCCAGTCCCGCTGCTGCCGCTCATTCAGCATCCCGGCCTTCGCCGCCGTCCTCACCCGATGTAGCCGCTCCCGATCGATGGTCCACTCGATGCGGAAATCCTCACGGGAATAGTCATCCCATTCGGGCCATTCGTCGGCGAGCTCCGGCACGGTACGCCAGAAAGCGAGCAGATCCTCGAGATCCTTCTTGACGAATTGTTCGAGCTTTGGCACCCGAACTACCTGAGCCATCGAATCCTCTCCGGAAGGTTGACCGCTTCGAGACTGCTGAACATGTAGCTTTTCGTCACCATAGCATGCTGAGCCGAGTAGACGACGAGCAGATTGGGCTGCCAGTCGCACCCCAGGCGTTCGACGGGCACGACTTCGGTTGTCGGCGAGATCGTCGCGACGAAGAAGTCTCCTGAGCGCTCGTAGACCAGCACCTGTGCCGCCGGATGCCGGGCGGCGATTTGAACGTCGTGGAGGTACTCGTCAGCCTTGGTTCCATCGGCCCATTGGTGCTCCACTCGTACGCGCTTCACCAGATGGTACGCAAGCGATTCGCTCACGCGCCCGAGCACGATGTCGCCGTAGCTCATGCCGCGCTCTCGCGACGGGACACGGACGGAACGACGGCTGAACGGTGCGGATGCCATTCGCTGCACGATCCTGTCAACGTCTTCAGGCGACGCCTCGATCTCCTCGCGGATGAGACGCACGATGAGCTGATCGACGGGATGCTGCGACGCGGCGTCAGGCGGCTGCACGGCGCAGCATCATACCCCGGCACGACGACATGGCCTGGATCGGCACGAGATGTGCCTGACGTTCCTCCACGCATGCTGTTTCGCGGTGCCGACGCTCGGTCCCGCTGTACGTGTGAGGACGAGGATGACCGAGACCTTCGCCCATGACCTGCCCCAGGAGCTCGCCTTTGATCACGACCGCGCGACCGACGACATCGTCGCGTTCCTCCGCCGCCGCCTCGACGCTGCCAGCCTGGAGACGTACGTCCTCGGCCTCTCGGGCGGCGTCGACTCGGCGTGTGCAGCGGCCCTCGCCGTCCGGGCCCTCGGCCCGGAGCGGCTGGTAACGGTCAAGATGCCGGCGCGGACCTCCTCGCCGGCGAGCCGAGCGGACGCCGAAGCGGTCGAGGCAGCGCTGGGCATCCCGGCACGGCAGCGCCTGCTGATCGAGGTCGGTCCGATGGAGGACGGCTGGCTCCGCGCCGTAGGCGATGCCGAGCCAGCCCCCCTGCGGCGCGGCAACGTGGCGGCCCGCGCACGGATGATCGTCCTCTGGGACCTGGCGGCGCGACACCGGGGCATCGTCCTCGGCACCGAGAACCGGACCGAAGGTCTCCTCGGCTACTTCACCATCTACGGCGACGCCGGCAGCGCCGTCGAGCCGATCGCCGGCCTGTACAAAACCCAGGTCTGGTCGCTGTCCAGGCACCTCGGCGTGCCGAGTCAGGTGATCGACAAGCCGCCCACCGCCGATCTCTGGGTCGGCCAGACCGACGAGGACGAGCTCGGCGCGCGCTACGCCGACGCCGACCGCGTCCTGTACTGGTCGATCGATCGGGGCCTCCAGCCAGACGACGTCGTCGAGCAGACCGGCCTCTTGCCGGACGTCGTGCAGCGGGTGCTCGCGCGCTACCGAGCGACCGAGTTCAAGCGCGAAGTCCCATACCGACACGACGTACCGGTGACGGCCGCTGGCTGAGCTGGCTCAGGGCACGGTCGGGCAAGATCGAGCCGTGGTCCGCGCATGATGCCCAAAATGACCCTCGATCCTCGGGAAAGCGGATCGTCCCGGCTCGGTATGATGAGAGGGTGACCTCACCATCATGGCGCTGCCCACTCTGCAACACCCTCGCCGACGAGGCGCGTACCCACCTGGCCGAGGTGCACGGCGTTGGCGGCGGGCAGGACCGGTTCGGCCTGCGCGACGCCGCCCGCCGCCCGTCGCCCGGATCCGGCCCGGAAGCTGACCAGGACAACGACACTTCCGACCACGCTGCCAGCCGCCCGCCCGAGCGCCCCGTCAGCCCCTTCGAGCCGCCCATCTGGCGCCGGATCCCGACTTCGCCACCCCGGCGGCGCCGCTCGACCGGGCCGGGCCGACCGTCCGACGACGAGTCGGCCGGGCCGGGCCTGACCTGGCGACGCGCCCGCCGGCCGGCCAGCCGACGCATCGCCGGCGAGCCTCCGGAGATGGCTCCGGCGAAGCCGATCCCCCTCCCGCCAGATGCCGCCGTGCTGCGGCTGGTCTGCGAAACCCTGGACGGCGTGGACGCCCAGGCGCTGCGCGACCGGCTGCTGGACCTGCCGGGCGTCGAGTCGGTTGCGCTCGACCTCTACGCACGGACCGCCGACCTCTACCTGGACCGGAACCGAGCGACGCCCCCCCACCTGGTCGCGATGGCTCGCGAGCGGATCAGGCTGCCCGTGCGCGCCGCCGAGCTCCACCGTTCGCCGGAGCGCGGCCAGAGCCTCGGGGCGGACACGCTCCTCTTCATCATCCAATGAGCCTGCCGGACCCGTCGTCGTTCGACCGCTTCGCGGTCGTCGCCTTTGGCACGCCCGAGGTCGTCGAGGCCGTCGAGCAGATCCGGCGGGCGCTGCCACCATCTGGCCGCCCGATCCTTGGGGCCCACGTTACCGTCAAAGGCACGTTCGTCGACCCAACTGACCTGGACCAGATCGCCGAGCGAGTCCGGGCCACCTGCGCCGCGTCCCGGCCGTTCACCCTGACCACGTCCGAGATCCATATCTGGTCAGACGAGGCTGGCAGCGGTGTCCTGTTCGAGATCGAGGAGTCGCCAGAGCTGACCAGGCTCCACTGGCAGCTCGTCGAGCAGGTCAAGGAGCTCGCCACCACCATCTACTATGGCGAGGACATCGGGAGCTACCGGCCCCACCTGACCGTGGTGCAACAGATCCCCCACGCCGACGCCGACGCGGCGGTCCCGATGATCGAACGGCTCTCCGCGGGCTTCACCTTCCTCGTGACGAAGACGGCGCTCGTGGGGCGGCGCGGCGGCACCGCCTGGGAGACGATCGCCACGTTCCCGATCGGCAGTCTCTAACTGCGCGTTCAGCACTCAGGCGTGAACGTCTCAAGCGGCGTCCCACTCCGCGCGCGAGATTCCCGCTTGACGCAGGATCCGAGACAAGAGTGATACTCCGATATCGCCAGCATGCGGATTCGGGACGATCAGCCGTCGTCCACGGCCAACCATGAACTGATGGCGTCCACCAACGAAAGGCCCCTCGAATCCGAGCCGCCGCAGGCGCCGGATCAGCTCGGCTCTCGATACCGGGTCCACAGCAGCGCTCAGGCGATTCGAGGTGCGCTCAACGTCAGACCGTCGACTTTCGGGAGGTCGTGACCAAGCTGGAGTCCAGCAATGACCCAGTCCTCCAGCGCCGAGGCGAGCTCATCAGCGCAGGCATCGGGTGTCTGCGCCGATGCCCAGAGGCCATCGAAGCCAGGAATCTCACCGTAGAAGCCCTCGTCATCCTCGAGCTGCTCATACTGTGCGTGTCGCATAGCAGCATCGAGATACGACCGCAGCATCGTCGTGCTCCTCTCCTGGTCTGTCCGTCGATCGCCCCAGAGGCAATCATCTTCGATTCGGTGATACGCTCGCCACGTGCGTGACCGGCTGCCACCGTACAGCCTCCCGCCACACCTCGCCGGATGATCGCAGCCGCCAACCCGTCGTCGCCACGACAGACGCGGGTCACGCCCAGGCAACTCCGTCCCTTTGCTGCATCGCAGACGTTCTACTAGACGCAAAGAGCGTACGGGGCGGCCGAACGTACGGCCAGTCTGGCCGTGTGCGTCACCAGAGGCGACTCCCACCCGCGTCGTACTGTGCCGGAGGATGGTCGCTTGGCAGGCCCGACGTCCCGACAGAGGTCACCGTGGGTGCGCCGAGCGCTGCGCCTGCTGCCGCCGATCCTGACCGTGGGCGGCGCCTGGGCCGTCAACTGGCTCGTGCCGTTCAACCCCGCATTGATGGATCGGCCTCGTCTACGACGTCGCTCCCTGGGCCACCGCCGGGCTCCTGCTCCTGCTCAGCCTGGTCGGCGCCACCATCGTCGCGATGTGCCGCATGGCGCACGCCCGTCAGCAGGCGCTCAGGGCGCTGCGGGTGGCGAACCGGGCGCTGCGTGACCAGGCGGACCTGTACCGCTCCGTCGTCCAGCTTCAGACCGAGTGGATCGCGCGCTACGACGCCGACCTGACGCTTACGTTCGCGAACGCGCCGCTGGCCTGCCTCGAAGGGCGAACCCCCGAGGAGCTGATCGGCCGCTCGATGGCCGATCTCAAGACCGAATCGGACATGGCCCGATTCAAGGCCCAGCTCGATACCCTCACGCCGGAACATCCGAGCGCGTCGTTCGACGTCATCGTGACCCGTCCGGACGGGTCAAAAGGGTACCGGCGCTGGACCGATCTCGCCATCTTCGACGAGCGCGGTCAGGTCCGAGAGTACCTCTCAGTCGGGCGCGACACGACGGAGCAGAAAGTGGCCGAAGAGGCCCTCCGGGAGAGCGAAGCGCGGCTGCGCACCGTCGTCTCGAGCGCCCCCGTGATCCTGTTCGCCGTGGACGCGGATCGGGTGTTCACCATGGCCGAAGGCCGCGGCCTCGAAGCGCTCGGCGTCACGTCCGGGATCGTCGGCACGTCGATGTACGCCGTCCTCAGGAACGTGGATGCCTTCTTCGACGCCGTCGAGCGGGCGCTGACCGGCGAAGAAGTCGTCGGCACCATGAAGATCGACCGCCACTGGTTCGAGCTCCGGCTTGTGCCGCTGCGCGACGACCGCGACGCCCTCCTCCAGGCGGCTGACCTGGCGATGTACCGCGCGAAGGCGAACGGCAGGTCGCGCTCCGAGCTGTTCGACCCGTCCATGGTCGCCGAAGCCGACGATCGCCTGGAGCTCGAGATGGCGCTCCGCGACGCCGTCGACCGAAACCAGCTCTCGGTGCTGTTCCAGCCGATCGTCTCGCTGGCGACGGGCAGGATTCACGCGGTCGAAGCGCTTCTCCGCTGGGAGCACCCACGGCGCGGCACCATCGGCCCGGTCCGCTTCATCCCGATCGCCGAGGAGACCGGCCTGATCGTCTCGATCGGAGCCTGGGTACTCGCCGAAGCGTGCCGGCAGGCTTCGACCTGGCCGCGCCGCGACGCCGATCCGCTGGTCGTCAGCGTCAACGTCTCGCCTCGCCAGCTTCGCGACCCTGGCCTCGTCGAGGGCGCTCGCGGGCAGCGGGCTCGCCGCCTCCCAGCTCGAAGTCGAAGTGACCGAGAGCGCCGTCATGAACGATCCGGACGAGGCGCGCGCCCGGCTCGAAGAGCTGCAAGCGCTCGGCGTCCACCTCTCGATCGACGATTACGGCACCGGCTACTCCTCGCTCGGCCAGCTCCGCCACTTCCCGTTCGACACCCTCAAGATCGACAAGACGTTCATGCACGGGCTTGGCGAGGACCCGCACAACACCGCCATCGTCAGCGGCGTGCTGGCGCTCTCCAGGAACCTCGGGCTGGAAGTGGTCGCCGAGGGCATCGAGACCGTCGAGCAGTTGGAGCACCTCCAGGACCTGGGCTGCGATCGTAGCCAGGGGTACTACCTCTCGCGGCCGATCTCTCCCGAGGTGCTGCGCCGGCTGCTGGTCGAAGACGCCCGGCTGGCCCTCCCCCGCAACGACGCCGAAGCCGTTGCATGACACGGCGTCTCGAACAGGCAAAAACTGGTGTCATGCAACGAACACCCGGACCGTCGATCTCCCAACAGCGGCCAGCCATCCCAGACGGCAGGCTGAACGTAGTGCCGCGCTGTTGCCGCTCGGCGGAGTGACCCCGAACACGCCTCCGGGACCCTCGACGTGCATCGATCGCACCGGAGGTAGCCATGTCTCAACGTGCGAGACCGCGCATCGTCAGGAGCATCAGGCTCGTCGCCGCGCTGTTCACCCTGGCTGCTCTCGTCGGCGGAGGCGGTCCCTTCGCACTCGCGAGCCAGCCCATCGGGAGCGTCCCCCCGGTACAGCTTGTGCCGAGCCCATCGCCTGCTCCGAACCCGCCGGCGCAGCGCACGACCGGGGCGCCGCCTCCGGCCGCGAAGCCGGTCCCGCCGGTGTCGCCGCTGTTCGCCTCGCCCATGCCGGCCGGCCATCCAGCCGTCGCCGCGTCGCCAACGGCGGTGCCACCAACGCCGATCGCATCACCGGTCCCGAGCCCTCAGACGTCGTCCATCCCGGGCGGGCCGACCGCGCCCACGCCCACGCCGGGACATGGGTGTACCCCCGTTCCCGGTGGACCGAGCGGAGACTGTCCTGACGATCCCCCGAAGGCGACCTGCGACTTCGACGGCGACGGCCACGGAGATCTGGCTGTCGGCGTCCCGGGCGAGGACTCCGGCCGTGGCGCGGTGAACATCCAGTACAGCGTCGTCGGGTTCGTCACGATACCGGCCATCATCACCCCGCAGCACTCGGACGCGAAGATCCTGGACGGCGCAAACTTCGGCGCCGCGCTCGCCTGCGGCGACTTCAACGGCGACAAGATCGGCGACCTGGCCGTCGGCGCGCCGGGCACGTCAGTTGGCGGCTCGGTCTGGTTCTACTGGGGCAAGGCGGCGTTCGGCCTCACGGCGTCCTCCTACCGCGAGTTCCACCAGGGGAGTGCCCTCCTCCCGGGCTCGTCGGATGGTGCCTTCGGCCACGCTCTCGCCGCCGGCGATTTCAACCGCGACGGTATCGACGATCTCGCAGTCGGCGATCCGGCCGAGCCCAAACCGGGCACCAGGAACGACTTCGGGACGGTGCTGGTGATTCCGGGCAAGAGCCCCGCCGTGAGTGGCGAGGGCACCCAGCAGCTCTGGGGCTGGGACGTCGTAGACGGCGACTCCGATGGCCACTTCGGCTGGTCGCTGGCCGCCGGGCCGCTGGTCAGCGGCAGCGGCGACGACCTGGCCGTTGGATCACCGCTCAGCGGGTGGCCCAGTAGCTACGGCGTCGCCGGCCGCGTCTACCTGTTTCGCGATCACGGCGGCCTCGTGCCCCATCAGCACCTCGACGAGGCGGCGCTCGCATCGGCGGGCCTGCCGAGCATCTACGGCGGGGCCCAGTCTTACAACTGGTTCGGCTACTCGCTCGCCAAAGGGGACTTCAATCGGGACGGCAAGCTCGACCTCGCCGTCGGGATCCCGAACAAGGTGATCTCAGGTCAGCAGGCCGGCGCGGCGGTGATCGTGCCGAGCGACGGGATCTGGCTCGACCTGGCCGGCGAAAACTACGTGGTGCAGGAAGAGGTGGGGGGTGTCTCCGAACAGTTCGACATGTACGGCTGGTCGCTAACCGCGGGCGACTGGAACCTTGACGACTACGATGACCTGGCGGTAGGCAGCCCCTACGAGAACAGGGAAGCGACGAACGACCATCCAGAGATCCAGCGCAGCGGTGCTGTCTTCGTCCACTACGGCGGCCCGGGTCTGGCCAGCGGCGGCAAGATCATCCAACAGGGGTCAGGCATCACACCGGGCACGCCTCAGGCGCACGACTGGTTCGGGCTCTCCCTGACGTCCGTCCGTCTCGGATCGAGCAACGGCAACTATCTGGTGATCGGCATCCCCGGCGAGCCGTACAAGCACCCGGACACGAACTGTAACAAGACCGGCGCCATCCAGCTTGGCGTGGGCTGGCCCGGTACCGGGCCGCTCGCCGATCCAGACTTCCTGCTGCACCAGGACACTGGCAACCCGTTCAACGTCGCCGACCAGCCGGAGTGCTCGCCGGCGGTCACGCCCTGGATCATGAACTTCGGCGATCCAGCGTCGGGTGCGAAGGGCGGGGAGTTCTTCGGCTGGGCGGTCGGCTCCTGACACCTATCACCTGTACAGTCGCCGGTAGTGCTGGTAGTTCTCGTAGACGATCTGCACGTAGTAGCTCGTCTCGGCGAACGGGATCTGCTCCGCGAACACGTCAGGGTCCTCGATCCCGAACTCCGCCAGCCACTGATTCGCATTGCCGCCACCCGCGTTGTACGCCGCCAGCGCCGGGTACACGCGACCGTCGTACTGGCTGAGCTGCCGCCCCAGGTAGAACACGCCGAACTCGATCGACACCTGGGGCCGGAACAGGTCGTCGGAGTTGAACGGCACCCGCCCGAGTGCACTGGCAATCCCCTGCCCCGTCGACGGCACCACCTGGGCCAGCCCAAGCGCGTTCGCCGAGGAGCGGGCCGACGGGTTGAACGTGCTCTCCTGACGGATCAGCCCGGCGAACAGCAGCGGGTCGACGCTCCGCTGCTGCGCCTGGGACGCGATGAAGTCAGCGTACGGCAGCGGGTAGATCAGCCGCTGGAGCAGCTTCGGCTGCGCGGCGATCGTGCCACCGGCCGCCTTCTGGGCCGCCAGCGCGAACCGCATCCCGAGCGTCGTGTCGCCGCGGTCGGAAGCGTAACGGGCCAGCCCGTACAGGCGGGCCGGGTCTGACTCCCAGCGCGCGCCGAGCTCCTGAAGCTCCCAGGCGGCCCACTCCGGCATGCCCACCCGGTACAGAAGCGCGGCGCGCTGGTAGCCGGGCTCGCTCGCCTGCTCCCGCTCGAGGGCGCCAGCATCGACGCCGCGCCCGGACAGCCACCCGTCCAGCGCGGCCACATCGGCGGCCGTCGGCTGTAGCACGGCCAGGTCGAGCCCCGTCGGCCCCTGCGAGGCCCGAGTGTCGCCGTCCAGGATCGCGCGGGCGCGCAGGCCGCCGTAGCCGTCCATGTCCAGCTCAGCCGCGCGGGCCAGCAGCGCCGTCGCCTGGGCCGTGTCGCCGGCCCGCGACAGCGCCTTGCTGGCCCAGAGCAGCCCCAACCCCTTCGACTTCCCCTCGGTCCCGCTCTCGGCGAGCGCCTGGGCCGCCGCCAACGCCTCCGGTGCCGCGCCGCGCATCGCCAGCGTAAAGACGAGTCGGGCGTGTGCCTCCTGGGCCGCCGGCGACGACGGCAGCGTCTTCGACGCCTGCTCGTACAGGTCGCCCGCCTCGCGCAGCCGTCCGGCCACTTCGAGGCGGCGCCCGGCCCGATGCAGCGCCCGCGCCGCCAGGTCCGAGCCCGGCAGGTCGTCCGCCGCGCGCCGCAAGACAGCAACGCCTTCGTCCACCGCGCCCTGTCGGAGCAGCGCCTGCCCCAGGTAGAACCGCGCCCGGGCAGCCCGCTCGGCGGAGAGGCCGCCGTCGAGGGCCGCGCGGAGCAGCGGGACGGCCTCGCCGTACCGGCCGGCGAAGAACAGCACGGCCGGGGCCTCATCCGGCGCCACCGCGTTGACGGCGCCCAGCCCGCGCAACGCCTCCAGCGCGCCGATCGCGGAGGGCGTCTCCGGCAGCTCGGCGACGACGGTGGCGTACGACTTGACGGCCAGCTCACGCTTCTCAGCACCCTGCGCGATCGTGCCGAGGCTCGTCAGCGTCTGCGCTCGGTAGTTCCGCGTGCCGGCGTTGGCGAGCAGCGCTTCGGACGCCCGAATCGCGGCATCGGCGTCCCCAACCTTCGTCGTGGCCGCCGCCTGGTGCTCCAGCCCGTCGAGGCGGGTCAGGCGGGCCTCCGCGGCCTCGGCGGCCTTGCTCCCGCGCGCGTACTGGCCGGCCCGGTCGTTCAACGCCGCCAGGCAGTACGCCGCCTGGAGATCGGCGTACGGGCCAAGCTCCGGCGCGGTCTTGTTCACCTCGTCGAACGCCGCGACGGCGCCGAGGCACTCGTCCGCCGCCCGCCGCGCCCGCCCCAGCACGAACAGCGCCTGCGCCCGGCCCGAGGCATCTGGGGCGCGCCCCATCAGCTCGCTGGCGGAATCGGCCGCGGCCTTGGGGCGCCCGGCCTGGATCTGGACCACGGCAAGCTGGAGCAGCGCGTCGTTCGCCACATGGCGGTCCTGGCCGTTCGCTAGCTCGCGCAGCAGCGACAGTGCCCGATCGTAATCGCCGATCCGGCGCGCAGCCTCGGCGGCGTCGAGCGGGCCAGGGGGCGGCGCGGCCAGGCGCACCGGCGGCTCCGGCAGGGACGGGCCGTGGATCGCCAGGGCATCACGCACCAGCGCATCGGCCGGCGCTCCCGCCACGGCGGCCGATGCTTCCGAGGCCGGCGCCGCCCCGGCCGTCGTCTGGCCGGCCAGGCCGTCCGCGACGATGACCAGCAGCAGCGGCGCGACGAGCAGCAGCCAGGCAACCTGCCGAAGCCGCGGCCGAGCGACCGTCAGCCAGCCAGCGCGGATCGCCTGAGAGCGGAACGGGCGGGCTGCCGCGCGTGCGGCCTGAACAGCGGGCTTAGAAGGGCCGGCGTCCTTCGAGAGCGCGGGCAAGCGTCACCTCGTCAGCGTACTCGAGATCGCCGCCGATCGGCAGGCCGCGCGCCAGACGGCTGACCTTCACGCCGAGCGGCTGCACCAGTCTGGCGACGTACATCGACGTCGCCTCTCCTTCGACGTTCGGGTTCGTCGCCAGGATCACCTCGGTCACCACACCGTCGAGCCGTCGTAGCAGCTCGCGGATCTTCAGGTCGTCCGGGCCAACCCCACCGACCGGATCGATCGCCCCGTGGAGCACGTGGTACAGCCCCTTGTACTCTCTCGTGCGCTCGATCGCCAGCACGTCCAGCGGCTCCTCCACCACGCAGATCGTCGAGCGGTCCCGGGTCTCGGAGCGGCAGATCGTGCACGGATCGCGGTCCGTGATGTTGAGGCAGACCGAGCAGAAAATGACCGCCTCTTTCATGTGGACGATCGCCTCGGCGAGCGCCCGGGCGTGCTCGGCGGGCACCCGGAGCAGATGGAACGTCAGGCGTTGCGCTGTCTTCGGCCCGA
>Ga0209382_10011344_pt1 | contig 11068 bp, 8 predicted proteins | sample SoiMetdeltSBSDD5_FD_187599 | JGI IMG/M metagenome (GOLD analysis project Ga0209382, IMG submission 187599) | Bulk soil microbial communities from a Populus tree surrounding site in Tennessee, USA - Soil MetaG P. deltoides SBSDD5 (SPAdes) (version 2) | ecosystem: Environmental > Terrestrial >...
CCACTCCTCTTTCTTCAGTCCATCGGCGCCGCCGGTGCGCGCGTCGACGCCGACGACGTCGATTACGTCGGCCTCGAAGCGGGTGACGAGCGCGCCTTCGCCACCTTCTCGTGGAACGCGATATACGTGCTGCCAGCCATCACGCTCGCTAATCCAGAGACAGGCCTTGCCGTTGTCGATCCATCGCAGGTCCTCCACGACCTCGACCCAGCTCGACGACCGATCGCGAAACACCAGGCGCGCGTCGCCAGTTCGGATATCGGCGAGATAGAAGTCGTTCTGGTTCTGCAGACGGTTCAGCTGCTGAATGCCGAGCGTGGTGGCATCGACCCATTCCATCCTCGCCACGTAGTGCTCGCGCGGATCGCCAGGAAGCCGAATCCATGTGGTCGCGCCTCCCGATGCCGCGACAACGCCGACACGAACCGCGGAATTCTTGGTCCCGACCTTGGGATAGGCAAAGCTCGTCGTGGTTGGGTACTGCGCCGAGGTGTCATCGATCAGCGTGAAGACACCAACGCCGGTGGTATCGAATTGCCAATAGGCGATTCGCGTGCCGTCGGGGCTCCACCGAAAACCGTCGCGCACGCCCAGCTCTTCCTCGTAGACCCAGTCCGCGGTGCCGTTGATGGTCGTGGTCGATCCATCGCGGGTGAGGGCAACCGGCGCACCACCCGCGACCGGCTCGACGTAGATGTCGTTGGCGCGGACGTAGCCGACTCGAGATCCGTCGGGCGAGAGCTTCGCGAACATCAGCGACGAGGCCGGCGCGTTCGCACCGATGCGACGCAATCGGCCACCGTCCTCTCCGAGAACCCAATAGTCACCGCGGGTGTTCCGCCGCCAGACACGCTTCGTATTGGTGAAGATCAGGAGCTTTCCTTTGGTCCAGGCGTAGTCATCCACGTCCAGCGGCGCGGTCGCGCCTTCGGGGACCAGCCTCGACGCGGATACCATCACCGAACGGGCGCCGGTCATCGCGTCGTAGCGCGCGATTTCCGATCCCTTGCCGCCGCCGACCGGTTCGAGCGCAGCGTACGATTCGCCGCCATCGAGCCAGCGCGGAGGAACGAAACGGGGCGGCTCGAACTCACGCGCCTTGAAGATTCGATCGATCCGCGCGGCCAGCGCCGCCGCCCGGTCGGATTGCGCGGCGACCGTCGCGAACGAGGCGACGACGCCACTGGCCAGCATGAAAAAGGCAATGCGGAACGGAGCGACGCGGCGAACACGTGAATGCATGGCCAAGAAGATAGCGCAACCCGCGTTGCCCTGCCGGCTCGGCTAGGTTCTCGGCTGCCGATTGGCGGGCTGCGTGACCCGGTCGAGCCAGGCCTCGACGTCCTCGCGAAAGTCACGGCCGCGCGTGCCGGTTCCGGTGTCGTCGACCCGCTCGATCAGCGCCCGCCTGATCTCCTCCTCCAAGCCCGAGACCTCGAATAGCCCGAGGAAGAGATCGACGACGAACGAGCGATCCGTCAAGGAAGTGCGAACCCGCGCAGGTGGCCCACCGGCCATCTCGATCCCGAAATGCTCGCCGGCGGACTCGGCGAGCAGCTCCAGAAAAATGCGATCGCTCTCGTCTCCCTCGTTGCGCCCGCCAGAGGCGAGAATCCTCGATTCATCGTCGCTGGTGTCGCAGAACAGCTTCAGTTTCGACGGCAGCACGATCACCCACACGTCCCACCGGCTGCCATCCTCCCACTCGAGCGACAACAGTGTCCGCGATCGCAGGCCGAGCACGTCGAAGCTTCTCGCGTCGTCACCGAGCACCTGGTCGATGAGGTCGCCGAGCGGCAGTGGTTCGTGGGGCACGCGCAGCGGCCACAGCTCCTCGCGAATCGCGAACTGCTTGACGCGTTGTTCGAGCGCCTCGAGGACGCGGAGGCGCAGCTGACGGCGAGCGTACACCTCTTCAGCGAATCATGAAAAGCGTCCGCGCACAATGTCGAACCCAAGTCGCGAGATCCTGGTGGGCCCAAACGATCGGCTCTGATCGTGACGGCGTTATAGAATTCAAGGACGTGAGTTCCCCGGAATCAATGCCTCGCGTCCGGCTCGGAACAATCCTCGCCCTCATCGTGCTCGCGACGACGGTGCCCCTGGCTGGCCTGGCCGGCAACCTCATCCGTACAGCGTGGCAACAACAGCAAGCGCTGATCAATCGCCAGAACGAGGAGCGCGCGCGCGCGATTTCCGGCGCCATCGAGCAGGAAGTGAACAACACCGTCGCGCAGCTCCGCATCATCTCCGCACTCGAGCCGATCGACGCTGAAGATCTCCCGTCGTTCTACGACGTCGCCCGGCGGCTGGTCGCGGCGCGTGAAGGTGCGGGCTGGCTCTCGATCCGGCTAGTGGGCCCGGACAGCCAGGTACTGACCGACACTGGCGTGCCGTTCGGGACCCGTACGTCGCTCGTGAGCGATGACTGGGTGCGCTCGATCCGTGTCACCCAGCAGTATGCGGTCTCGCCGGCCCACCGCGATCCGGAGACCGGAGCGTACTTCGTGTCCATCGGTGTGCCGGTGCTCCGCAACAACCGGCTGCGCTTCGTCCTCGGGGTTCGCATCCTCGTCAGTGAGTTCGCCAAGATACTGCAACAGCAGCAGGCGCCGCCCGACGGTGTCCTGGCGTTGCTCGACTCGGATCTGACGATCATGGCGCGCACCAGGGCCGAAGGTCGTTACCTCGGCGGCAAGCCCACCGCCGATTTCGCGGCCGCCGTTCGCGGTGCGCCATCGGGCTCGATCCGGTCCATCTTGCTCGAGGGAACCGCGAGCTATTCGGCGTGGTATACGTCGGCCGTCACCGGTTGGACGCTGGCGCTCGGCCTGCCGTCGGCGGCCGTCGATCGCCAGATGTGGTGGCAGCTCGGCGTGCTGGTGACGATCACGCTCACGATTCTCGGCGGCGGCGTCACCCTCTCGTTGCTCGTCAGCCGCCGCGTCGTCCGCGCGCAAACCGGCGCGGTTGGCGCGGCGCGGGCGCTGGCGCGGGGCGAGCCGGTGGTACCGGCTCATAGCGCGGTCGAGGAGTTCAACGATCTCTCCAATGGATTGCGCGATGCCGCGGCCATTCTCGATCAACGGCTGCGGGAGCGTGACGAGGCGGAAGCGGAACTCGCCAAAGCCGCGCAGGAACTCGAGCGCGCGTTGACCAGCGAACAGGCGGCGAGGGCGGCGGGCGAACGCAATGAAGCCAGGCTCGCGGTCACGCTGCGCAGCATCGCGGACGCGGTGATCGCCACCGACGCCGAGGGACACGTGACCGTGCTGAACACGGTGGCGCAGTCGCTTACTGGCTGGCCGGAATCCGAAGCGATCGGCGAGCCGATCGACCGCGTCTTCGAGACCGTCGACGAACGCACGCGCCGGCCGACGCCGAGCCCGATGACCCGCGCGCTGTCGAATCAGGACGTCGCCCTGTCGAGCCATGCCGTGCTGATGGCGCGCGACGGGCGCGATATTCCCATCGGCGACAGCGCGGCGGCGATTCGATCGGCGGACGGCACGCTGCTGGGCATCGTGGTCGTCTTCCGGGACGTCACGGCCGAGCGCGACGCCGAGCGGCAGCGCGCGGCGGCCCTGGAACGTGAACAGGCGGCGCGGCGCGCCGCCGAATCGCTCAGCCGCGCCAAGGACGAGTTCGTGGCCACGGTGTCGCACGAGCTGCGCACCCCGCTCAACGCCATCTTCGGCTGGGTCGCGATGCTCAAGATGGGGTCGCTCGACGCGACCGGCCGCGACAAGGCACTGGACGTCATCGAACGGAACACCCGGGTGCAGGCGCAGCTGATCGAAGACCTCCTCGACATGGCCCGCTTCATCCGCGGCACTGTCCGTCTGGAGCTGCAACCGGTCGATCTCGGCGCGGTCCTCGAGTCGGCGGTCGATGCCGTGCAGCCGGCCGCGGCGGCGCGCCGAGTGGTGATATCGGTGCACGCGCCGCGCGGCGTCGCCGTGGTCTCCGGCGACGCCAGCCGCCTCCAGCAGGTCGCCTGGAACCTGCTCTCCAATTCGATCAAGTTCTCCGACGCCGGCGATCGGGTCGAGGCGCGGCTCGATGTCGAGGATGACGACGCGGTGCTGCGGGTGCGCGATACCGGTTCGGGCATCGATCCGGCCTTCCTGCCGCACGTGTTCGACCGGTTCCGTCAGGAGATCTCCGACGTGACGCGCGAGCACGCGGGCCTGGGCCTCGGACTCTCGCTCGTTCGCCACCTGACCGAGCTGCATGGTGGACGGGTGACGGCGCAGAGCGAGGGCAAAGACTGCGGCGCCACCTTTACCGTCAGGCTGCCGCTCATCGGCGCCCGCGCCGGCCGCGATCTCGCGCTCGATGCCGCCGACGATCCCTCGCTGCCGCTTCCGTCAGCCGACGCGCTCAAGGGACTGTTCGTGGTCGTCGTGGACGACGAGCCCGATGCGCGCGAGCTCACCGCGGCGATCCTGCGCCAGGCCGGCGCGGACGTGCAGGTGGCGTCATCGGCGCGCGACGCCATGGATCTGCTCGAAGCCCGCGCGCCCGATCTCGTCGTCACCGACATCGCGATGCCGCATGCCACCGGCTACGATCTGGTCGTCAGCCTTCGCGCCGACCCGCGATGGTCGACACTGCCAATCATCGCGGTCACCGCCTACGCGCGGGCCGAGGACAAGGCGCGCGCGCTGGCGCTCGGCTTCCATGCACACGTCGGCAAGCCGTTCGCGCCCCGCACGCTGATTGCCGTCGCGGCTGAATTGACGAGGATGAAGGATGTGAGTTGAACGGCCGCGAACGACAGCTCAGCGCGCCTGCTGCACGGCATCGACGATGTGGCGCGCGGAGATGCCGTAGCGATCGAGCAGCTCGTCCGGATGGCCGCTGCGCGGAATCTTGTGTACCGCCAGACGCTGGACGATGAAGCCGGCGGGCGCCAACGCTTCGGCAACCGCATCGCCGAGTCCACCAGCCGCGTAGTGATCCTCGACGGTGATGACGATGCCCCGCGTCGCTTTCGCCGCCTCGACCAGCGTCGCGGCATCGATGGGCTGCACCGAGTAGGCGTCGATCACCCGGATGTTGACACCCTGCGCTTTGAGCTGTTCGTAGGCTTTGCGCGCCTCGAACAGGGTGATGCCCGCAGCCACGACGGTGGCGACGTCGCTGTCGCTCTCGTAGAGCGTCTTCGATCCGCCGACCGGGAACTGCTCGTCGAGGCCGTAGAGGATGTCGGTCTTCGGCCGCGACGTGCGCATGTAGACGAGGCCCGGCGTCTTCGCCATTTCGACCACGAGCCGTTCGGCGCTGACGGCGTCGGACGGATACAGCACCGTGCAGTTGGGCACGGCTCGCATCATGGCGAGATCTTCGAGCGCCATCTGCGACGGGCCGTCCTCGCCAATCGACACCCCCGAGTGCGATCCGGTGAGCTTGACGTGCAGTGAATGGCGCACGTTCGACAACCCGGCCATGCGGATGAAGTCGGCGGCGCGGGTCAGGAAGCACGCAAACGTCGACGGAAACGCGATCGCGCCGCGTGCACCGAGACCCATCGCCGCACCCACCATCACTTGCTCGGCGATGAAGTTCTGGAAGAATCGATTGGGGTGCGCCTTCTCGAAGCGGTCGCTGAAGGTGGAGTTCTTCACGTCGGCGTCGAGCGCGACGACCCGTGGATCGACGCTGCCGAGCGCGGCCAGCGCCGTCCCCCACGCTTCGCGGGTGGCGACCTGTGCACCCGGCTTGTAGCTGGGAGCGGCGACCTTCGAGTAATCGGGCTCGCTGGCGTCGCGCGTTTTCGATACCGGCGCCGCAATCGTCGGCGGCGGCGTACCCGGCGTGAGTTGTGCCTTCAGCTCGGCGACCGCCTGGTCGGCCTCTTCGCCTTTCTTGAACGGCTTGCCGTGCCAGCCTTCTTTCCCTTCGACCGCCTTCACGCCCTTGCCCTTGAGGGTGCGGGCGAGAATCATCGACGGCTGGCCCTTGGTTCCACGCGCCGCGACGAGCGCCTTCAACAACGCGTCGACGTCGTGCCCATCGACCACTTGGGTGTACCAGCCGAACGCGCGCCAGCGGGCGGCCGCTTCTTCCATCTGATGATCGAACTGGGTCGGCATGCTCTGCCCGAGACCGTTGACGTCGACGATGCCGCACAGGTTGTCGAGCTTGTGATAGCGCGCGGCGTTGGCCGCCTCCCACACCGACCCTTCGGCGGATTCACCGTCGCCGAGCAGCACGTAGGTGCGATAGTCGGAAGCAATCAGCCGCGCGTTCAGCGCGGTGCCGACCGCGGCGCAGATGCCCTGGCCGAGCGAGCCGGTCGCGACGTCGACGAACGGCAGCCGCGGCGTGGGATGACCCTCGAGATCCGAATCCAGACGGCGAAGCTTGAGCAGCTCTTCGCGCGGAAAGAGTCCGGCGTGCGCCCAGGCCGCGTACAGAATCGGCGCGGCATGCCCCTTCGACAGCACGAACCGATCGTTGTCGGGATTCTGCGGATTCTTCGGGTCGTAGCGCATCTCCGCGTAGAACAGCACCGACATGATTTCGGCCGCCGACATGCACGTCGTGGGATGGCCGCTGCCCCCTTCGGTGGTCGACTGGATCGAGTCGATGCGGAGCTCGGTGGCCAGATTCTTCAGCGTCGCGACAGGTGTTTGAGTCATTTTTCTAGCGAAAAGTCTATCACTTCGAAATCAGCTGTTGTCGCCGTCGATCAGGCCGCCGAGTCCGCCAAGAATCGAGCCTTCCTCACGTCCGCCGCGCCCGATCCCCGGCACCGCGGCGATGATCCGGTTGGCCATGCGGCTGAGCGGCAGCGACTGCAGCCAGATGCGGCCCGGTCCCTGCAGCGTCGCGAAGAACAGCCCCTCGCCGCCGAACAGCGCGGTTTTGATCTTCCCGATGTACTGAATGTCGTAGGTCACCGAGGGCTGGAATCCGACGATACAGCCGGTGTCGACGCGGAGAATTTCGCCCGGCGCCAGGGTGCGCTCCTGGAGCGTGCCGCCCGCGTGGACGAACGCCCAGCCGTCGCCCTGCAGGCGCTGCATGATGAAGCCTTCGCCGCCGAACAGGCCGACGCCCAGCTTGCGCTGGAACGCAATCCCGATCGAGACACCCTTGGCCGCGGCGAGAAACGAGTCCTTCTGCGCGATCAGCTCGCCGCCGATCTCGGCGAGGTGGATCGCCACAATCTTGCCCGGGTACGGCGCGCCGAACGCCAGGCGCTTCTTCTGCGGACTGCGGTTGAGAAACACCGTCATGAACAGCGACTCGCCGGTGAGCAGCCGCTTGCCGGCGCCCATCAGCGCGCCGAGAAATCCGCTCTGCGACTGCTTGGAGCCATCGCCGAAGATCGTCTCCATCTCGATGCCGTCCTCCATGTACATCATGCCGCCGGCTTCCGCGACCGTGGCCTCGTTGGGGTCGAGCTCGACCTCGACGAACTGGAGGTCTTCGCCGAAAATCTTGTAATCAATCTCATGCATGTCGGGCATCGAAACATCCTCTCCTAGAACGAGCCGCGCCGAAGCGCGTGCGCGTCATTGTAGCGTCACGACCGTGGACCGCGTGTTCACGCTGCAGTTGAAGGTCAAAGGGATTCTCGCCTGGTGCCTCGTCCCAGCAGGGCCGCTCGCCTTCACCGAATCGCGTGGACGATCACCGTCAGGGTCGGCGCGGGCGGCGGCGCCTCGGGCGTTGCCGGGCGCTGAAACAGCGTCACTACCATGCGGCCGTCGCGCCACACGTCAAAGCCGCCGACCGGTGAACCAAGTCCCAGCAGGACCGCGGCGATCACCTGCTCTCGTCCGAGCCGCAATCGATCGCCGCTCACCTCGACGACGGCGCGAACGAGCTCGGACAGGAAGCGATCATGCGCCCGCGAGCAGGACGTGCGCGGCGAGCGGGCCGTGATTCACAGCCGTCGCCAGGACTGCGTCCAGGGCCGCGTCGGCCTTCTCCTGGAATCCGCGATCGCCCGTGACCTCCGACAGCTGCCGCAGCGCGCGGGCAGCCTCGCAGTTCGAGACGAACGGTTTCAACCGCGTCGCCATCAGCCCGACGGCCTCCGAGTCGTCTGCCTCACACCGATCGAAAAACCCGCCGCCCCTCTCATCCCACATCGTTCGCAGCGCGTAGTGCATCAGCTCCTGCGCCATCATCTCGTAGACGACGTTCCCGGTCGCCTCGTAAGCATCGAGCTGCGCTGACGCCATGGCGATCTGATCATCGAGCAGGCCGCGCACCATCGGCTGGTCGCCGTCGACGTAGTGCGCGACGCCCTGGCCGGGCCGATACGTCGCCAGCACCACGCGCTCCAGCGAACGGAGCGCGAACTCGCCGAGTGCAGGATCGTTGAGCAGCGCCGACGCCTGCAGCATCGCCGACGCCATCGCCGCGTTGCCGGTCGAATACAGGGTGGCATCGATCGCCGGCGTTGGCCGCGTGCGGCGCTGGGCGGCCGGCAGGCCGTAGTACACGTCGTCGGCGGCTTGTGAACCGGCCCAACCGCCCTCGGCTTGATCGGCGAGCGACGTCTGCACGTAGCGGACGACGTCGGCGGCGCGCTCGGCGTAGCGGGCGATCTTCAACGTCGACGAGGCCTCGAGGTAGAGGCGCAGCAGCGCGGCGTTGACGTCGAGCAGCTTCTCGCAGCGCGGCTCGCGCCAGTCGCGCGTCGCCGCGCAGCGGAAGAACCCGCCCTCGACCTCGTCATACAGGCCCCCCCAGCCCATCGCGTCGAGCGTGGTCTCGACCATCCGCGCCATGCCGGCGTCGCGCGAGTCGCGATAGCGCGTGAGCGCGAGCGCCAGTGGTGCGGCGAGCGGAAATTTTGGTCCGGTCCCGAAACCGCCATGCTCGTCGTCGAAGCTCTTGAACGTCAGGACGAGAAGATCGTCACGAGACGGTATCGAGGTGGACGCCGGCGCTGACTCGGCAACGGACGGCGACCGATCGACGATCTCGGCGCGCCGCGTCGCGAACGCGTCCGCGATGCGTGTCAGGGCGTCGCGCATGCGCGCGATCGGCAGGAATGTTCCGCCCCCGACGATCGCGCCGCTGGCATCGAGGAAAGCGGTGGTGGGGTAGCCGCCGAGCGCGTAGCGTTCGGCGATATCGGGGCGCCGTTCAGCGTCGACCAGGAGGGGAATGAAGCGATCGCGAATCATCGCCAGGACGGCGGGGTCCTCGTAGGTGGTGCAGGTCATCTCGCGGCTGGCCGCGCACCACGGCGCGGCGATGAACAGCAGCACCGGCCGCTGCTCGCTGCGCGCGCGCGCAAATGCCTCGCGGCTCCACGACAGCCACTCGACGCTCGCCACCCGTCGAGGGTATCAGATAGCTTCTATAATGTTGGCAATGCTTGCGCTTCGCTTCGCCGCCGTGGTGGCGATTGCAGTCTGGATCGGCGGACTGCTGGCGCTGGGCGCGATCGCGGCGCCGGCCATCTTCGACGCGGTCGCGGCGCGCGGCATCCTTGACGCCCGGATCGTCTCGGGCGCCGTCTTCGGCGAGGTCCTTCGCCGGTTTCATCTGGTCGCGTATGTCTGCGGCGGTGCGATCCTGTTGACGCTCGTCGCCCGTGCCGTGCTCGGACCCCGTCCCCGCCGTTTCGCCCTGCGCTGCGCGATCGCGGGAGTGATGGCGACGGCGGCGCTTTACGCCGGCCTGATCGTTCAAGCGCGCGTGACGGCGCTCCAGCAAGAAATCGGCGTCAACGTCGCGCCCTCGAGCCTGCCGGCCGACGACCCACGGCGAGTCGAGTTCGGCCGCCTGCATGGCCGCTCGGCGATGCTGCAGTTCGTGCCAATCGCCGGCGGCCTGCTGTTGCTCCTCTGGGAGCTGGGCGACTGACGTAGTACCCACACAATGCACACCATTACGCTCATACCCGGCGACGGCATCGGACCGGAAGTCACCGAAGCCGTCGTTCGCATCATCAAAGCCGCCGGCCTGCCGATCGAATGGGACCGTCACGATGCCGGCGTGACCGCCTTCAAGCGCTTCAATCAGTCGCTGCCGCCGACATTGCTGGATTCGGTCAAGCGCAACAAGGTCGCGCTGAAAGGACCGGTGACGACCCCCATCGCCGAGGGGTTCACGAGCGTGAACGTCGGCCTGCGCAAGGCGCTCGACCTCTACGCCAACCTGCGCCCGGTACGGAACCTGGACGGCGTCTCCAGCCGGTTTCAGAACGTCGATCTGGTCATCGTCCGCGAGAACACCGAGGATCTGTACTCGGGACTCGAGCACGAAGTGGTGCCGGGGGTCGTCGAGAGCCTGAAGATCATCACCGAGCGCGCCTCGACGCGGATCGCGACGTTCGCGTTCGATTACGCCCGCGCCAACGGGCGCAGGCGCGTCACCGCCATCCACAAGGCCAACATCCTCAAGCTCGGCGACGGCCTGTTCCTGCAGAGTTCGCGCGCGGTGGCGCGCGATCGCACCGACGTCGGCTACGACGAGCGGATCATCGATGCCGCCTGCATGTCGCTGGTGATGACGCCGGAGAAGTTCGACGTCTTGCTCCTGCCCAATCTGTACGGCGACATCGTGTCGGACCTGGCGGCGGGACTGGTCGGCGGCCTGGGTGTCGTGCCGGGTGCGAACCTCGGCGCCGACTGCGCGGTGTTCGAAGCCGTGCACGGCAGCGCGCCCGACATCGCCGACAAGAACCTCGCCAATCCGACGGCGTTGCTGCTGTCAGCGCTGATGATGCTCGATCACATCGGAGAGCGCGACAAGGGCCAGCACATTCGTCACGCGCTTGGACGGGTGCTCTCGGCGGGAAAAATACGCACCCGCGATCTTGGCGGCACGTCGTCGACCACCGACTTCACTGAGGCGATTTGTCGGGAGATTGAGCAAGGCTGACCGCGCTCAGATAGTCCTTCACCGCCCGGTCGAGGCCCACATACAACGCGTGGCTGATCAACGCATGTCCGATTGAGACCTCGTCGAGGTGCGGCAGCGTGCGGAACAGCGTCAGGTTGTCGAGATCGAGGTCGTGGCCGGCGTTGACGCCCAGTCCGATGCTGCGCGCCAGGTTGGCGGCCGCGGCGTAGCGGTCGAAGCTCGCCTG
>Ga0209382_10011349_pt1 | contig 11066 bp, 6 predicted proteins | sample SoiMetdeltSBSDD5_FD_187599 | JGI IMG/M metagenome (GOLD analysis project Ga0209382, IMG submission 187599) | Bulk soil microbial communities from a Populus tree surrounding site in Tennessee, USA - Soil MetaG P. deltoides SBSDD5 (SPAdes) (version 2) | ecosystem: Environmental > Terrestrial >...
CTCCAGAGTCGTCTTGTAGGGTGTTCATTTCCACAGCCTCGCGTTCACGGGATTGACGGCGCTGCTCGCTGCGCACGGCGCGCGTGGCCACGTGATAGGTGTGTTGATGCAGCCATCCGCCCAACATCACTTCGCTGGAGAGCGTGCGCCCCTTCCTCGCCAGGCTGATAAAGACCGTTTGGGCGACGTCTTCCGCCAACTGGGTGTCGCCGCCCACCAGTCGCAGTGCCGTCGAATAGACCAAATTGATGTAGCGCGCGACCAACTCCCGGAAGGCCGCTTCCGAACCATACGCCGCGTATTCCGCGAGCAACTGTTGTCGGCTGTCCGTGATCATCTCTTCACTAGTAAATCCCCGCCGAAGACCAGAACCGAACAAAAACTTTCCGAACCGAGGTGCCCAAAGGAACCGAGAGTTTGCCGGCTCAAATGTCACAACTGATTCGACCAGGCAAATCACGTGGGAGCACGAACGTCCCGGCTCCCTGCTTGCGAGTATCCCCTCAAAACCTCAGATCATGAACGTCCTGCCCGGAACGATCCCAACTGGTTTGTAGCCTTCAGCTAAAGGCTGGGCGGGCAACGCCTAGCTTGGGCGCGCGTTCGGAAATGCAGACAACGCCAACGGCATTGGCCGTGGTCAGGCGCGCGGGCGGGAACGGAAAGGCCGCAACCGGCGATGATCTTGCGGCTTGGCCAACCCACCAGGATAGGACCAAAGCGGACTGCGAAAACCTCTCAGGCTTTCAAGGGCCGAACGCGCTGAGGTGATACTCCGAACGAATGTAAATTCTGCCTTCCAACACGGCCGGCGTGGCAATGATGCGCTCCTTGAGATCGTTGATCGCCAGAACCTCCAACGTGTCCGCCGCCTTGACCACGGCGACTTTTCCCGGCACCGAAGCGAGATAAAGATTTCCACCGGACGCAACCGGCGAGGCGGCGAACTGGCTCGTCAACCCCACGCGCTCGCGGTCCATCACGAGCTTGCCGGTGCTGGCGTCGTAGCTGGTCAACATGCCGCCATCCATCATCAGATAGAGCCGGTCGCGATAATGCAACGGCGACGGCATATCCGGAATCCCGCGCGTGCCTTTCCACGCCACGTGCGACTTGGAAACGTTTCCGCTCCCTCCCGGTCGTATGGCCATGACGCTGTTTGGATTCTTTGCGGTGAACTCCCTGACTCCTTTCCAATCTTCCGTGGTGAAGACGCCATCCTTGTCCGCATCGAAGAAGGTGAACAGCAGCCAGCGGTAACTGAGGGTGTTGCCCTCGATTTCCGCCGGCACACTCTTGCGCCAGTGAAAAGTAGCCTTTTCGGGAACTTCGTCCTTGTCCACTTTTCCGTCCTTGTTCTTGTCGAACTTTCCAAGGATTTCCTCCCAGCTGTCGATGTAGGGTGGTTCGCTTTCGCTGCCGGCGCCGGCGGAACTGGCGAAAAGCATCCCGTCGCCCGCAACCGCCACGGCGATGGGAAAGAAGGAGAGTCCGGGCGTCCACCAGCGCGCCGCGCCGTCCCGGGCATCGTAGGCGTCGAGGCGGCCGTTACCCACGGTGACGAGTTCCGTGATGCCGTCATGCCGCCAGAGCATGGGAGTGGAATAACTCTCGCGATGCAACGGTCGCTCAACCGTCCACCGGATCTGACCGGATTTCCCATCCAAAGCCAGCACGTGGGAATTCGTCCCGTTTCCGTCGCGTTGCAAGAGGACAAGACCGTCGTACGCAATCGGTGAACTGGCATTCCCATAATCGGTTGGCGGCATGGGTAGAGGCCGCTTCCAAAGCTCCTCGCCCTTGAAATCGTACGCGAGCGCGCCGTAGCCGCCGAAGTGGACATAGACACCCGCTCCATCCGTGGCCGGAGTGGACGCGGCCGGACTGTTGAACTCATGCATGCTCTTTTCGAGAAACACGGACGGCGCCGCCTTGCGCCAGAGCACCTTTCCACTTGCGCGATCAAGGCAAATCGTTTGCAAGGCTTTGTTGGTGGCATCAAAGCCCGTCACGAAAATGCGATCGCCCCAAATGCACGGCGATGAATGGCCGCGAGGCAGCTCCGTCTGCCAGAGCCGATTCGTGTCCGGACCAAAATGAGTCGGCGCCGGTTTGTCGTCGGGCGAAAGCCCGGAACCATTCGGGCCGCGGAATTGCGGCCAGTTGGCGGGCTCGACTCCGGCGGTGACAGGGCGATGGAGGGTGACAGCGAAGATGGCGGCAACCAGTGGGGCTGCGAAACGAGGCAGTTTCATTGGGTTGCCGGCGAGCAAACCATTTCCGGGTTCCAATCACAAGTTGCATTTCCGTCCTCGGAAACGCCCGGCGCTATGGCTCATGTGCCTCATCACGCCGTCAGGCTTCGAGGGGTTCTTCGAGGAAATCGGCGCGCTCAATTCGCAGCAACAGCATGCTCCTTCACGAGATTTTCTGGCGGATTCCACAGGTCGGCTCCGATATGCTTCCAGACATGAGCGAAACGGACATTGAATTGCTCGCGTGCTATGCCCGGCAGCACAGCGAGGACGCCTTTGCCGAACTCGTGCGGCGCCATCTAGGTCTGGTCTATTCCGCCGCGCTACGCCAGGTCCGCTCGCCGCAACTCGCCGAAGAAGTCTCCCAATCCGTCTTCACCGATCTGGCGCGCAATGCCGCCAGGCTGAAACCCGACACCCTCTTGACGGCATGGCTCTATCAGGTCACGCGGCGCACCGCCATCGATGTGGTTCGCCGCGAAGTGAGCCGCCAATTGCGCGAACAAATTGCCTCGGAGATGAATGTCATGAACGCCACCACCGCCGATTGGGGACACATCGAACCGCTGCTCGACGAAGCCATGCACGCGCTCGACGACACCGACCGCGCTGCCGTCCTGCTCCGCTACTTCGAGAACAAATCCTTGCGCCAGGTCGGCGACGCCCTGGGTGCTAGCGAAAACGCCGCTCAGAAACGCCTGACGCGGGCCGTCGAACGCCTGCGCGAATTCTTCGTCAAACGTGGCGTCACCGCCGGCGCAAGCGGGCTCGTCGTCGTCATCTCCGCCAACGCAGTCCAGGCCGCGCCGGCTGGTTTGGCCGTCACTATTTCAACTGCCGCTGCGTTTGCTGGAGCAACCGTCGCTGTCACCGCAACCGCCACAGTTGCCAAAGCCATCGCCATGACCACGCTTCAGAAAATCATCGTCGTCGCCGCCATTACCGTCCTTGTTGGGGCGGGAATCTACAAGGCTCGCCAATTCTCACAATTACGCGGCCAGGCCCGGGCTCCCCAGCCACAACCTGGCAACATCACGCCGCGCATGGCAGACCGGACCATTAACCGCGTTCAGGGATGGAGCAGCGACATCGATTTCCTGCTGGAGGCGATCAAACGCAATCATTACGTCTATCGATCGAAAGCCCTCCCGGCGGCCACCGGCAAGGTCGCCGACGAGTTGAAGAGGACCATCGGCACGATGAGCGATGAACGGGTCGTTGCCGAGTTGCTTCGGTTGATGGCGACTTTGGGAGACGGCCACTGCTACGTCTTCCCTTCTGAGGCGTTCACGGCCAGGAGGCCATTCCGGCAATTGCCACTGCGCTTGTATCAGTTTGCGGATGGGCTTTTCGTGATCGATGCCGAGCGCGGGCACGAGCGTTGGATAGGGCGCAAAATCACGCGCCTCGGAACGGTTGCGACCGAGGAGGCCCTGCGGCGTGTGGCCGATTACGTTCCATCCGACAACCGATATTCGAGCAGAATTCTCGGCCCGATCTTTTGCGGGCATCGCGGGATTCTCGAAATGTTGGGGTTAGGCGTCCAGGCGGACGAAGTGGTCTTTCAGTTCGCTGGCCCGAACAGAAATTCCGGCGAAGAGCGTATTGGTTTTGTTCCTCTGCGCAAATTGAGTCAGACCGAGCGGAAACTCCTGCCCTCCCGTCTCGCCGGAGCGCCGCCAGCGCCGCTCTATCTGAGAAACACCGGAACCAACTTCTGGTTTGAAGCGTTGCCGCAAGGCAAGGTGGTTTACTTTCAGTTCAACCAGGTCCTGGACGCGCCGGAGGAATCCATTGAAACATTCTCCGCGCGGCTGGATGCCTCTCTGCGCCAGCAGCGGCCCGGGCTTTTGATCGTGGACGTGCGGAACAACAACGGCGGCGACGCCTCCCTGCTGGACCCGTTAATCGGCACGCTCCAAGACTTCGAGCGAAGGGATTCTGCGGCGAAACTGGTCGTTATCGCGGGCACCTATACGTTCTCAGCGGCCCAGATTTTCATTGCCCGAATGGACAACGAGACAAAAGCTGTGTTCGCCGGTGAGCCAAGCGCTTCCAAGCCGAACTTTGTGGGCGAGGATGATCCTCACGAACTGCCTTGGAGCCGTTTGGCGGCCAGCATCTCGAACCGCTATCACGAATCGATTCCCGGCGACACCCGCGAGTGGATCGAGCCGGACATCAAAGTGGAATTGTCCTCGCGCGATTACTTCGCCAACCGTGATCCGGTTCTGGACGCAGTACTCGCCCGCTTCAATCCCTGAAGAGTTGAGATTCATTTGGCGACGACCATCCTGGTTAGCCGCTGGGTTGACGGACTCAAGGCCGTTGGGCTTCTTCTTTGCGCCGTCGCGTCTTGCGTTGAAACCGTTTGCGCTACGCCCTGTCCGGTTTGGGGGTCGGCGGCTACTCTTCCCTGAGTGAACAGGCTGAGCGACCAACAACTGTTGCACGAGTACGCCGAACATCGGTCAGAGGCCGCGTTTGCCGAACTGGTGCGGCGGCACGTTGACCTCATCTATTCCGCCGCGCTGCGCATAGTGTGCGACCCGCATCTGGCCGAGGACGTGACCCAGAGCGCGTTTGTAGCCTTGGCGCGGAGCGCGCCTCAACTCGCGGAACGCGCCGTTCTGTCCGGATGGCTGCATCGCACGGCGCAAAATATCGCCGCCCAAACCGTCCGCACTGAGGTGCGCCGTCGCGCGCGCGAACAGGAAGCCGCTGCCATGAATGAATTGCTCGCCAACGAATCCGACGCCGCCTGGGAAAACATTGCGCCGCATCTCGACGCCGCGCTCGGCGGATTGAGCGAGGCAGACCGCGATGCTTTGATGCTCCGGTACTTTGAACGCAAGTCGGCGCAGGAGATGGCACGAGTGTTAGGTGTGAGCGACGAGGCCGCACAAAGGCGCGTGAGCCGCGCCGTCGAACGCTTGCGCGAATTCTTCGTCAAACGTGGCGTCACAGTCGGCGCGAGCGGGCTCGCCGTCGTCATCTCCGCCAACGCTGTCCAGGCCGCACCTGTCGGACTTGCCGTCACGATTTCTTCAGCCGCTGTTTTCGCCGGAACTACTGTCACCACGGCCGCGGCCGCAACCGCCATCGCTGCCAAAGCCATCGTTATGACCACACTGCAAAAGACCATTATCGGAGTGACGCTCGCCGTCGCCGTTGCCACAGGCATCTTTGAGGCCCGTCAAATCTCCCGTCTGCGCGGCGAGGTCCGCACCCTCCAGCAACGGCACGCCATCGTCGTCGGGGAGAACGACCGGTTGTTACACGAGCGTGAACAGGCAGCGAATCGACTCGCCGCGCTGGCCGACGACATGGCGAGAACGAAGGCCGTCCCGGCGGAATTACTGAGACTTCGCGGTGAAGTCTCGCGATTGGGCGCGGAGCTTCGTGAATCGCCCATGGCGCGCATTGCCTCTCTCAAGCAGAAACTCGAGCAGATGCCGGACAAAAGGATTCCCGAGCTTCAATTCCTGACGGAAAAGGATTGGGCGATGGCCGCCTGGGACGCTGATTTGAACACCGACGAAGGAGTGCGGAAAGCATTAGCCCAATTGCGGGAAAGGGCAATTGACCGATTTCTGGGCGAGAAGATGACTCCTGCATTTGAGAAATATCTCGCCGCCAACGGCGGCGTCCTGCCGGCTGACCTCCTTCAACTCAAGCCCTACTTCGAGACGCCGGTCAGCGATGAGATGCTTCAGCGCTACAAACTCCTTCAAACTGGAAAGCCAGACCCTTATGAAGATCTGGTTAGATTGGTCGCGCATGTGGACGAGGAGTACGACTCGCGTCATCGCATGTCGCTCAACGCATCAATGGGCGAGCCGTTTAACCGGGTGGCGGACGCGGTCAAAATCGCGGCCGCGGAATTTGCCAACGACAACAATGGGCAATTACCCTCTGATCCCTCTCAACTAACCGCCTATCTGAAGCAGCCGATTGATGCGGCTACGGTCCAGAAGTATTTGAAGGAAGATGCCGCCAACCCTCCTCCGCCTGAAGTCGCCACACTGGCACCGGCGTTGAAGGCTTACACCGAAGCCAACGGCGGGAAAGCGCCGGAGAATCCCTTTGACGTCGTCCCGTATCTTTCCACATCCGAGCAACAGACAGCGTTTCTACGGCTCCTTCAAATGCCACCCGAAGCTGCCGCATTGATCCCCGCGTGGAAAGCCTATGCCGGGAATCACAATGGGCGAATGCCTAAGAATCTGGCGGACCTGCGGGAGTATCTCACAACACAGGAACAGGAAGCAGCGCTTAAGAAACTGGAGCAATGGAGAATGCCCGAATTCAAGTGATCCCCCCCCGCCAACCAAAACTGGCTTGTCCGCGGCCCGTGCAGGTGTAAACTCGCAGGCAATGAACCCGACGCCAAAGTAATTCTCCCTGAACCGCGCAGCGTCAAAAAAAGAAATTCCTGTCAATATTTCAGTCCCGCCATCGATCGCCGGCCCGTCCACGATCCGCTCTCCCTGGAGTACCACAACTATGACCCACTCGATCCGACTCACCACGTTTGCTCTTTTCGTCTTGCTCGCCAACGTGGGCTCCGCCCAACAAGCCGCACCTGCCGCCGCGGGCTCGCTCGTCGAGAGCAAGGTCGCAGCGTCGGCGCTGAAGACCAACGTGCTCGGGGATCCAGCCGAGTCGCGTGTAGCCGTGTATCTCCCCCCGAGCTACCAAACGTCCCCACAGCGGCGATACCCCACGCTTTATCTCCTGCATGGTTTTCTCAGCGACATCGAGGCATACACGCGCGGGTATCAGGGGATGCAGCTCGCGAGGGTCATGGACGACGCGATCGCGCGTGGTGGCGCCCGCGAAATGATTGTCGTGGTGCCGAGCGGTCGCAACGCCTACTTCGGCAGCTTCTACGCGAATTCTCCCGTGACGGGAGGCTGGGAAGACTTCATGGCTCAGGAGCTGGTGACGTGGGTCGATACAAGCTATCGCACGATACCGAGTCCGGAAAGCCGTGGTATCGCCGGTCATTCGATGGGCGGATACGGCGCCATCATGTTGGCAATGAAGCATGCGGACGTGTTTGGCGCGCTGTACGCTCTGAGTCCCTGTTGCGTGGGTCTCGACGGCGATCTGGGCTACGACAACCAGGCGTGGCTCAAGGCCATGCAGGTCCAATCAAAGGACCAGCTTCTGCCGAAACCACGATCGGCCGAGGACTTCTACATCACAGCGTTCATTGCGCTCGCGGCTGCGTTGTCGCCGAATCCGGTGAAAGGGCCACTCTATGTCGACTTCCCGTTTCAGCAGCAGCAGGGCCTGCTCGTCCCTAACGACGGCGCGTATACGAAGTGGCGATCCAAGATGCCGCTCTATCTCGTGGAGCAATACCGCGACAATCTGAAACGGCTGCGAGGGATTTTTCTCGACTACGGCGCGCTCGAGGAGTTCTCGCACATTCGCATGACGACCCGCGCGTTCTCGGAAGAGCTCGCCCGCCGTGGAATCGCGCACACCTTCGAGGTCTACGCCGGAGGGACGCACGAGAACCGCATTCGACAACGCATTGAGACACGAGTATTGAGGTTCTTTTCCGAAGTTCTGAACTTTCCATGACGCTGAACCGCGCAGCGTCGAAAAAGTAAATTCCTATCAGTGGAACTCTGAAGTTTACAGGATTGCCAGATCGAGGCGATCTGGATCTAACTCAGCGAAAATGAACGGAGAGATTTAGATGTCCTTCCAAACATGGGCACCGCGTTTCCTGCAACAGGTCAGAGGAGTGAACCCTTTTGGCGGCGACTGCCTGCCGACACGGGTTTCGCTGTTCGGGTTCGGACGACCGTCGTTGCCGTTTCCCCATTTGTGGAACTACAAGAATCCGATCAGGATTTTCGAGACCTTTTATTGGGATGCCGAAAAGGAAACGGGATACGGAAAACATAACCGCTATCTCTATGTGGCCGGGTTGCCGCCGGTGTTATTGACCCGCGACCCCGGCATCATCAAAGCAGTGCTCGGTGCAACCGGTGACAAGCCCGGCCAGTTTGATCGGGATACCGCTCCTACTGCGGGAATCGCGCGCGCAACGGGCGAGGATTCCCTGCTGTATTCAAATGGCTGCGTGTGGCGAAGGCAGAAGAAGCTTTCCGCTGAGCCGTTCAGTCGCTCCAATCTTTTTCAGCCGGAAAAATTTCATGGCTTTGAGCAAACCTTCCGTAAGACCGTCGCGGAAAGACTCGATGCGCTTCGTGCCCGTCAGCAGGTCACTGGCGCAAAAACGGTCCGTATCGAGCTCGAATCAGAAATCAAAGTCGTGATGCTCGAGATGCTGGTGAACAACTTCTTTGGTGGCCATGTTTCCTATGAAGAGTTGCGGGATCGCCATGTTCCAGCCCTCGTGCTGCTGATTGATCACATGGTCAGCGACACAGTTGCTCCAATACTTCAGGCCCACTACCGGATATTGACAGGCCGAAACGCGATCCTGAAGCAGAAGAAGGCCGACTTTGAAGCCCTGACTGATATTGCGCTTTCAGGACGTGCGGAAGGGCGCGGCTTATGGAATCAATTTCAGTCCGACGCCACCGATGACGCGCTCCGCGCCAACATCCGCGTCTTCCTCGCCGGAGCGATGGAAGCCACGACATCATTCGCGAGCTGGGCGTTATCTCATTTGTCGCGCCGACCTGATATCCAGGATCGGATCTATGAGGAGGTGAAGGGGATGAACCGCTATGACCCCGATAATCTGGCACAGGCTGTAATCCTCAATCGTGTGCTGGAGGAAACGTTGCGCCTGACTCCCGCACTTTATTTTCTTCCGCGTCGGGCGACGGTGGATACCTGGATCGAAACGGCAGACCATCGAAAGATGTTTATTCCAAAAGGCACCAGCCTTCGCCTCGATGTGTGGCACGCGAACCGGTGCGAGGAATTCTGGGGCAAAGCCGTGACCGGATATCCGGCCGAAGCATTTGCCCCGGAACGCTGGGAGATTCTCGCCGCGAAAGGAATCACCGCGAAAGACATGCTTCACTTCGGATTTGGGCACGGGCCGCGTTTCTGTCCGGGGAGATTTCTTGGTCTGCTGGAGGTGGGGTTGGTCGTGGGGGCGGTTGTCAAAATGTTCAAGTTCAAGGCGGTCAGTGAAAGAACGCAGGCGAAGGCCGGAGTATCAACCAAACCGGCCGATGGTGTATTGGTGGACTTGGAACTCAGAATATAAATCATGGCACAGAATAAAGAGATCATCCGCTCACGCCCGCGCTGATCGGGCCGGGATTTTTCTGGGACACCGGCGGGATTGCGCGCCAAAGCCGTTTGCGCCGCGGTTGTGAAAGTCCACATAGCGGAGCAAGTCCGGCAATGAGCAATAGAGAAAACCTCCCGGCGAGCCAAACGGAGGATCGCCGTATTCAGCGGGTTCGTCCTTTACGGCCTTCGTGCGCCCGAACGTGCTCGTTTCGTGTCCCCACACGGTCTTGTTGGCATCGGTTTGAGGAGGACTGAAACGCAAGGAGGCGAGGCCCAACGGCTCAACAGTCGTTGACGCATCAGCTCTTCAAACGGCACACCGCTCACGTTTTCCATCATGCTGCCGGCGATGATACAGCCATCATTGCAGTAATAATGCTTCGTGCCCGGCAGATATTTTGGCTCTCGCTGAAGCGCGGCCTGTCCCAATGCAACTCGCTTCTCGGTTGCCGTGTTTTGGGAGTGCGTGCGATGCCAGTCGGTCCCTCGCGGATTGGAATTCATCCATTGATCCAGACCCGCGCGGTGTTCCAGCAGCTGTCCCAAAGTGACGTTCGTGTAGGCGGGCAACATCGTCTTCTGCCATTCCGGAAAAACATCGGTGATGCGTGTGTCCCGGCGAAGTTTTCCTTCCTCCACGAGCATTGCCGCGACCGTGGCGGTCATGGATTTTGCGCAAGACGCCCCCGTGAAAGGGTCGTCCAGCGTCGCCCAATTTCCCGATCCGCGCTTTCGTTCACCGGCCATTCCCTGCCCGACGATTTTTCCCCGGTGGATGATTCCAACCCCCAGCGCCGGCCAGTTGTATTTTGCGCGCTGTTTTTCCGCGAACTGGTAAAGGTCTTGGGCCTCGGGATACTTTTCGACGCCAATGGATTTTCCCGGGTGCGTCGTTTCCGCGCGGCAGGATGCGAAGAGCAACATCGGAAGTAGCAGCAATGACGTCATGGAAGGGCCCATAGAATCGGGCGCGAGCTTACGAGAGCATTCGAGAGAATCAAATCACGAACGTGTTTTTCCGGAAAGCGGTGATGACCCGCCACGGGCTTGTTCCCGCCCTGCCGTAGAAATGATCGATAGCGAACGAAACTACATTGGGCGCGCGCGGGAACGGAATGGCCGCAACCGCGTTGCAGTTGTGCCAAATCCTCCTACGACACCTCGCTAGCGAGGTGTTTGTTGTGTAATTGGCAAAGGACCCGTGGACGGCTGTCTTCCACTTGCGCTGTCGACAATACGTTCCCACATGCCCTCGGGCAGAGGCGGAACCACCGATCGCCAGCTTCCGTTCTCATCCCGATAAAGGCGAGTCCAACCTCCTCCAACCCGCCCATCGGCGAACTGCTGTTGGACGACCAAGGTCACGTCGTCTGGGCCGTCCTCGGTTTGCGAGAGAATGCGGAAGCCAGTGGCGGAAGGCGGGTTTTTGAATTGCAAGGCGATGAGCAGGGCGTCCAAGGAGCCATACTTTTCCCGGACGGCTTCTGGCAAACGGCTAAACCTTTCTTCCTCCATTTCCCTGGTTTTGGGATCCATGCCGACGGCGGCGAGCATGGTGTTTGTGTCTCGATTCGC
>Ga0209382_10011354_pt1 | contig 11063 bp, 14 predicted proteins | sample SoiMetdeltSBSDD5_FD_187599 | JGI IMG/M metagenome (GOLD analysis project Ga0209382, IMG submission 187599) | Bulk soil microbial communities from a Populus tree surrounding site in Tennessee, USA - Soil MetaG P. deltoides SBSDD5 (SPAdes) (version 2) | ecosystem: Environmental > Terrestrial >...
GAAGATCTTGGAAAGATTCCGCAGAGAGAATGCGCCATGACCGACGCAATGATTTGGCGCAGTGGGCGGATGTTACACTGGCTTCGGGGAAATATATCAGTGGTGAGGACTTCCACAAAGTGTTTAATCCCGAATTCGGAGGCTATACCGGGCAAACTGAGTTTGCATACCTCCAAAGAAGCAATGATATTACAGAGCGCACTCTGAGCGAATGGCGCGAGAAGGGAGCCAGCTACACAATCCTCAATGAATATGAGTACAGCCGTCTAAAAACCTCGCCAGAGGGGAAAGCATATTTGCAAGGGATGCTGCTTCTAAAGGCATATCCTGAATCCCCTGAGTACCGCGATCCTGGCATTTATGTATTCCAGCTTTACCCAATTCAGCACACGGCTGACTTATCAATTGGCACTCTCAAACTCATCGGATATGACCTTTCCTGCACCCAAATTCATCCTGGTGATACCCTCAGCCTAAGATATTACTGGCAAGCGGCTGCGGCTCCCGGTGCAGATTATGCGGTTTTTAGCCATCTTGTTCCCCTAGATTCTATGATCTTACTGGCACAATCAGATGGAGATCCATTGCCCCAATCACGTCGGTCAATGACAACATGGATCGATCCCGATGAAATTCTGGCAAGTAGAGTGTTTGACCTACAGATCGGAAATGACGTGAAGCCCGGTGCTTATCGGCTAATCATGGGCTTCTACCGACGGGATACGGGCGAGCGTATGCTTGCGCCAAACAGCGAAAACTTCTTGACACTTACAAACATAACAGTAACTGAAAAGTCAGACGTAGTACAAGTCTGCCCCTGATGATTGCCCCATTGGAGGCGGCTGGTAGCGATCGGGGCCAATCCATTCACAGACTGGCTTTGGCCGATCACCGGGATGAAGTGTTCCTCATCTGCAAAACGACGGAACGAACTTGGCAGGCTATTTAGGATGAACTTCGCTGCTACCTAAAGACACTGCAAGATGCAGTGTACGTCGGTCCATCTATTTATTGATCGTGAGATTCCTCGCCTCCCCCTCACACTTGCGCTTTTTCCGCGTCAGATTAATCGCCGCTTTCCGCCATTTTCTCCGCCCGTGCGCCATCCTAAGCACAGCCACACCTTCGGCAGCGCGAACCTCCTGACATTTTCCTCACGCATCATCTTGCTCTCCCCTCCCAAAATTCATTGTTGAGCACAAATCCAGCCCCACATACGTGCTTGATGTAGCAACCTCGCTCACAATGGTTGTCGCCGAGACAAGTGGGAGCACAACCACCAGCTATCTACGTGGACTGGGCTTGGTTGCTCAATCCGATGGGACGACGACCAAGTATGTGCTCACTGATGGCCTCGGTTCGGTGCGCCAGGTAATGGACAACGCTGCTATCTTAACAAATGGCCCAAACCTTCGATCCCTATGGCAATCCGTTTGCCTATAGTGGGCCTACTACACCGCCAACGAGCTTTGGGTTTAGCGGAAGCTGGTCGAGGAGCGGCCTTTCGCCTTCGATGAGACACTCAATATAGGTCGCCGCCAGTGTCGTTCTCCGCTTGACCTACGCCCCTAGACTAGCGACAATCTACTCTATTCCGATTTGACCCCGCAGCACATCCACAAGGAGTCCCGATGGACCTCGCACTGATGCTCGAAGGGCAGGATGGTCTGAACTGGGAGCGCTGGAAGCGCATCGCCCGCGCCGCCGAAGACCTCGGCTTTGCCGGATTGTACCGCTCCGATCACTTCACGAATGCGAGCGGCCCCCTTCTTGATTCACTGGAACTATGGACTTCGCTGGCGTGGCTTGCCAGCCACACGGAGCGGATCGAATTTGGGCCGATGGTCTCGCCCGTTTCCTTTCGCGATCCGGTGTTTACCGCCCGGATCGGCAAGGACGTTGATGACCTATCCAACGGTCGGCTGAACCTCGGCGTAGGAGCAGGCTGGCAGGAGCGCGAGCATGAGATGTTCGGCTACGATCTGCTCGACGTGCCGGAGCGGATGGAGCGTTTCGAGGAAGGTCTTGAGGTCATCACGCTGCTGCTGGACAGCGATGCACCAGTGGATTTTAGCGGCGACTTCTTCGAACTAAACAATGCCCTCCTCCTGCCCCGCCCGCAGCGCCCCGGCGGACCGCCGATTCTGATCGGTGGTAACGGCGAGAAGCGCACCCTGCCACTCGTCGCACAGTATGCAGATATGTGGAACGCGGTGTATATCCCGCCCGGCGAGTTTGCGCGGTTGAATACACATCTCGATAAACTGGTGATCGACGAAGGCCGTGCGCCCCGCGATGTGCACCGCTCGCTGATGACCGGGCTGATCTACGGGGCGACCCCGGACTCTCTGCAAGAGAAACTTGCCGCACGGGGCCGCACCGCTGAGGAACTTCGGCAGCGCGGGGCCATCGTCGGCCCGACGGAGGATGTCATCACGCATCTCAAGCAATTGGAAAAGCTCGGCTGCCAGCGCGTGATGCTGCAATGGCTGGAACTGGACGATATGGCGGGACTCGAAGCGGTAGCATCGAATGTGCTGCCGGCGTTTCCATCGAACCCATAAAGACGCTTGACGTTTCTCACTGCAATAAAGCTGGGACTATAATCGACACGCACCTTTAGATAACCCTTTCAAGGACATCCATGCCCAGCAAGTTTGATAAGTTCTACACCACCACTGGCGATGATGGCACAACCGGGCTGCTCGGCGAGGGGCGGGTCAAGAAGCATCACCCACGCCCGGAAGCCTACGGCGCGGTCGATGAGGCGCAGACCGCGATGGGGATGGCCCGCGCCCAAATGCAGGATCAAGAAGCCGCACAGGTGATCCTGCGGACGCAGCGCGATCTGTATCAGGTGATGGCGGAACTCGCCGCGACCAAAGATGCAGCTCCCCGCTTCCGCACCATTGGCTCTGATCAGGTGAAGTGGCTGGAAGAACAAACGGATCAGTATGGGGCGCGGCTGGAACTTCCGCGCGAGTTTGTGGTGAGCGGCGACAGCATGCCCGGTGCGGCTCTGGATTTCGCCCGCACGGTTACCCGCCGTGCTGAGCGCCGAGTCGTCAAGCTGATCGATGAGGGGATGGTCGAGAACGTCTGGCTGATGCGCTATCTGAACCGGCTCTCCTCGCTCTTATTCGTCATGGCGCGCTTTGAGGATGCGCTGAGCGGCAATTCGAACGTCACATTGGCGAAGGAAGAGTAGGGCGCACCGCCGTGCGCCCCTACAACTCATCCTATTTACAGTGAAGCACATCCATGAAAGACCTCTGGAATCCCACGCTCTACGATTCGAAACACAGCTTCGTGACCCGCTATGGCGAGGATGTGATCACGCTCCTTGATCCGAAGGCCGGGGAGCGCATCCTTGATGTGGGATGCGGGACAGGTCATCTGACGCATCTGATTGCTGAGCAAGGGGCGGAGGTGGTCGGGCTGGATCAATCCCCGGCGATGATTGCCGAGGCGAAAACGAATTATCCCGACCTTACCTTTGTGCAAGCAGATGCCGCCAATTTCAGCTTCGATGCTCCGTTTGATGCCGTGTTTTCGAACGCGGCGCTGCACTGGATTCTCAACCCGGCGAAGGTCATCAGCAGCGTGTGGGAGGCGCTCAAACCCGGCGGGCGGTTCGTCGCCGAGATGGGTGGAAAGGGCAACGTTCAGGCGATTGCCGATGCCGTTCATAGGGCGCTGGCGGCGGGCGATTTTCCCATTCCGCCGAAGCGGTGGTACTTCCCGACCATTGGCGAGTATGCCGTGCTACTTGAGGCGCAGGGGTTCCGCACAACTTACATGATCCACTTTGACCGCCCCACACTGCTTGAAGGGGGGGACGCTATCGGCAACTTCATTCGGATGTACCTGCCGGAGACGCTCGAAGGCGTGCCGGAAGCGGAGCAGCCAGCGTTCATTGCGCACGTCGAGGACGCGCTGCGACCGACTTTATTTTATGATGGTCAATGGCACGCCGATTATGTGCGGCTGCGGTTTGCGGCGATCAAACCCGCCTGAATTTCACCTCACCATTAGGAAATCATAGTGGCAGATTTATCTGTTTTTGCCGATCAGGTTATCGTCATCACTGGAGCATCGAGTGGCATCGGCGCGGAGATGGCTCGCCAGCTTGCGGATCAACGAGCGAAACTGGTGCTTGGGGCGCGGCGTGTCGATCTGCTGGAAGAAGTCGCCGCCGTGTGCCGCACACGCGGGGCCGAAGCCGAAGTGGTGCAAACCGATGTCACCGACGAATCACAATGCAAGCGGCTGATCGATACCGCCGTCAAGCGCTTTGGCCGCATCGATGCCCTGTTTGCGAATGCGGGTCAGGGCCAGCCGCGCCGACTCGACAAGATGTCCGATCTCGCGCAGATCAAGCAGGAAATGGACTTGAATTATTATGGTGTGGTGTACTGTGTGTATCATGCCCTGCCCTATTTGAAGCAGAGCAAGGGGCGGATCGTCGGCACGTCCAGCCTGATCGGGTTTCTGCGCGTGCCGTTCCTGACCGGGTATGTATCGGCCAAGCACGCCATGACCGGATTCCTCGATACCCTGCGAATTGAGTTAGCGGGATCGGGGGTCAGTGTGACGATTGCCTTTCCCGGCGCGGTGCTCACCGATGATGTCAAAGCGATGACGGGCCAGCAGATTCGCAACGCCGAGTTGATGACGGTCGGGCGCGCCGCCTCGATCATTGTGCGGGCGGCGGCGGGGCGCAAGCGTCAGGTGATCATGACCACGCAGGGCAAGTTCGCCCGGTGGTTCGAGATGATCGCGCCGGGGCTGTTTGATCGCTTGGCGGCCAGTTCGATGCGAGAATAGAGGGAGGAATACCTGATGGACAGTCCACTCGTTCAAGAAGCACCAGCAGATATGCTGAACCGTGTGCACGAATTCGCACGGGATTTGGCTTATGGCGCAGCGCAAGGACTGTGGAGTTCGCAGATTGATTGGTCTGAGCTAGGCTTACTGGGTGTGATCGGCGGGATGTATGAGCCGATCCGCGTCAAGTGGGCGATGAACACGCCGCCCCGCGCTTTGATGTACTCTTTTGGATACATTGTTGATTACACACAGGACAGTGGTCTGCTCACGGAAAAAGCCTTCTCCCTCCTTGATAAGCCAACTGCTCCACCTGACGTATTTATCTCGTATCGCCGCAGCGACAGCAGCGCACTCGCCCTGCTGGTGGAGGCTCGGCTGAAACTGGCGGGCAATCCGAATCCATTTGTCGATAAGAATCTGACCGCCGGAACGGAATGGCGAGAGCATCTGCGGGAGCGCGTTTTCAACAGCCGCTACTTTATCTGCCTGATCGGGAAAGGAACGCTGGACTCCGCGCAGGTGCAGCAGGAGATCGAATGGGCGACTGAGGCAGGCTGCTCTATCATTTCGCTGTGGCATGGGCGTGAGATCAACGAGGATGCTCCACCTACCCTGACGCAGCGCCATGCGATCATGGTCAAGGAAGAGAGCGCTCTGGGATATGAAGTCGCCATCAATCAGTTATTGAACAGCCTCGGCTACTCAACCTATTAACAAAAGGAACGATCCATGTTTGAACGTGCCCTCTGGCTGGTTGAAAGAAGACGCCGCAGTGAAGAACGCTATGACACGGAATTCGCGCCGACCTATGACGAGAATTGGGGTGGGACAATTGAACCCAGCCATCTCAGAATGATCGGCGAGTTTTTGGCGCTCTGCCCACCTGTCCCCATGATCCTCGATGCGGCCTGCGGAACCGGGAAGTATTGGGAGATTCTACGGCAGTACGGCGCGGTAATAAGTGGGATTGACCAATCCGGCGAGATGTTGGCCCGCGCCAAGAGCAAGTTCGCCGATGTGCAGACGGCACGTCTTGGCTTGCAGGAGATCCATTACCTGCCTGCACACAGCTTCGATGCGGTGATCTGCATGGATGCGATGGAGAATGTCTCCCCGGAAGATTGGCCGCTGGTGCTGGCGAACTTTCATCGTGTGCTGAGACCCGGCGGGCACATTTACTTCACCGTCGAATTGGAAACGCCAGAAGCGATCCGCGAGGCGCATGAGCGGGGGCGAGCTGTTGGCCTACCCCTCGTCGAAGGGGAAATTCCGTTCGAAAGCGGGTATCACTATTACCCCGCCGAAGATCAGGTGCGGGCATGGATTGGCGGCGCAGAGTTCGAGATTCTGCACCATGAGACGGGCGACGAATACGATCATTATGTATGCAAAACCTGAGGATCAAAGGAGATCGCGATGACTACCTCTGAGATTACAGCCGAACGAATATCCACAGCGAGGCTCCGCACGCCGTATGTTGCCATGCTGAGCGGCGTGCTGGCCGGATTGGTGAATGCCGTAATCGCCCGATTGCTGATGCGGGTCGTGGCTCTCGTCGCGACAGGGCGCGGCGGCTTCAGTATCCTCGGCACATTGAACATCTTCATGTTTGCGATTCTGCTCGGCTCGGTGATGGGGCTGGGCTTCGGCGCGATCCGGCGCTGGCTGCCGGGGCCGCCTGTCCTCAAGGGGCTGCTCTATTCGGCGATCCTTGTGGTGGTGTTTCAGATTCCGGTACTGTTGATCGTGCGCGATTTCGCCGCCGAGATCATGGCGGTGGGGACGGTCGGGATAGCGGTCTTCGCCCTGATCAACCTGGCCTACTGCCAGCTTCTGGCGCATCTCTACGACTACGTGGATCGGCGCGTGCCGGATACTCTGAGCGGCGGCATGATCGGCGGGACGGTTGTGCTCGGACTGGTGGCGCTCACAGGGCTGGGGGTGCTGGTGTATGAGATCGGCGGTCGGGCGGTGGGGTTGGTGCGTTAGTATCCGGTATAGTCCCAGCCGTTGCGGAGAAAGTATGACCTTGAATAAACGTCGAATGGCAGCACTAACAGCAATGATATGCTGTCTAATCTTGCTGGCAGCGTGTACTTCCTTGCCTACCGCCACTTTACTACCTACGGCTACTCCTACGCCCACACCCGTAAGTACGGCAACGCCTACTGACGAGGTGGATTGGTCAAACCCTGCTAACTGGCCTGATCCATGCAGTCCACCTGAGGAGTATATTGCTGTCGATGGCGCTTCTACGAGTTATGTTGTTACATTCGTTGATCTCAATGGTAATGGACAGATGGATGAGGATGAGCCAGGATTGCCGGGTGTTGAAGTACAGAGTTTGTACAGCATGGGATCGCCGAAAACTGATGACAACGGGGAAACTGGTGTATCGGGCTTTTATCCTGGCTGCGCATGTGCTTGTTGGCAAGGGGACACACTGTGGGTCACAGTACCAGACGGATTTGAAGCAACGACACCCACTGAATTTGATCTAACGGATAATGAAGTCACCTACTATTTTGGTTTCAAGGCCATTTCCACTCAAGTGCTAGCATCTTCAGACGAGCCAGTGTGGTCATTAAGGTTTATGGACGCGGATTTCAAGGTTCATCAATTTCACTATGATGAGGCACGAAGTCTCCTTCTTCTTAAGATTGACAGACAAACAGGATCAGATAGAGGGCAAGTTCTCTCAAAAATCTTTACGCTTTCGGAGGCACTTCGAACAGAAGGTGTTGCAATTCGTGAACTTGTGCTTATGCTAGGCCCAACTTATGACCGGCGAACATGTCCGATGGATGAAGTATCAAAGCAGCTAATAACAGTTTCAGCATTGGACATATTTCAAAATACATGCAGGGCTGATGGGGAATAGGCAATCAGCCCTTTAGTTAGCTTGATTGATTTCGAGCCGCAGTATTCATATCCCGATGCTTCAACTCAAGGAAGCGAGACCTACTTGCCACTGGCTGACCGCGAACTTCTAATGGCCCGCCTCGCTGCCGAGCGTGCCCGATTGCTGCATACCCTCGTCGGGTTGAGGCGGGATGATCTCACCGGGCCGCCCGTCGTGGCGGATTGGACAGCGGCGACCATCCTCGCGCACATAGGCGATTGGGATCGGTTTTACGCGGCGCGAATCCGGCTGGCGGTGGCAGGGCGCTCGATGGAGATCGAGGGGATCGACAACCCGGATGATCGCAACCCCGCCGTGCATGAGCGCATCAAAGGGATGACCCTCGAAAAATCCATCGAGGAGATGGAAGCGGCGCGTTCCGAGTTTCTACGGCTGCTGATCGAGCAGGTGGATGATAAGACTCTCCGGCGATCTCAGCCTGTGCAGTGGGGCAAGGTGACGATCCGCAACTGGACGGCGTGGCGCAGTCGGCATGATTACAATCACACGAAGGACTTGCGGCGCTGGAAGAAATCGCTGCCGAGTGTGCAGCGCGGTGATCCGCCGATGGGGCCTGCATCGCTGATCCGGGCGGCGATCAAAGCCGCGTGCGACGACTTCCTGATCATGGTGCGGCTCGTGCCCGACTCAGAGCGCGAGACACGTCCGCTTGCTGGCAAGTGGACACTCAAGGATATTCTCGGACACGTTGCCGATGGGCAGATCGAGGCGCTGGCGCATCTGCGGATGCTTGCGGGAGGACTACCACCTCCGCCGCCTGTCGATGAGCATACCAGCCAGCGCAACGTCGAGGCGCGTGCGTCGCAGCCGTACATGCAGGTGATGCAGGATTTCCGAAAGAGCTATGTGGCACTCGAAGGGGCGGCAGCGAAGATGAGCGATGCCGACCTCGCCCAGTCGATCAACGAGCGCTACCCGGATGCCTACGCCTGCATCCATGCGCCGCTGGAGCACATGATCGAGCACGCGGCGGGTTTGCGGCGGGAGTTGGGGCTGCGCGTCCCGGCGCGGCTGCGGGAGTTTCACAGCATCTATACTGAATAGTTTCAGACTCAGGAAAATGAGGAATGAACGATCTATTTTTCGCCTGCCAAGATTGTCGGGAGTACATCGACGCGGGTTATCGATGGTGCTACTGGACACTTGAAGAGCCGGGGATAGTAATCAAAGGACAGCCCATCAACGTATCTGATGTTTTGAATGCAAAGGCTTATTGGACGGTTGACGCTGAATGGCTTGAAGATCTCCTTCCGAGAGTAAGTCAATTCCTTCTAGCCCATAAAGCTCATAATATCGTCTATGGCAATAGTGAAGACTTTATGGAATTTGATGACCTAACAAGGTCGGACAGCTTTCTCGACTGGATCAATATCCTGAATGATCGCCCGGATGGATTTAAGCTTAGAGACTTCGTTGAGCGACTAGGGTTTCAAACATGGTCACAAGTGTTGGACTATGTGAAGGATTCAGCGAATCAACCATATTGGTGGCACTCATGGCCGAATCCAGAAGAGTCTCCTATACATGCGGCTCGAATTAAATTCGAATCTCTGGCTGCAAACTACGAGAAAGGCAAATGAGCCGCTTCACCGATCTCAGCCACACCTAATCAGTTAGCGTGCCGCCGACTCCTGTGTGGCGAGTGCCGGGACTGACTCGGCGGGGGCGCGGGCCTCCCGCGTGAAGGGATGTTCTGAGCGCCACATCCGGTAGATTGTCAGCGTCGGGAAGATGATCCACGAGGCGTTGAGCAGCAGCACCATCGGAAGCTGCGGCGTGGCGTGCGGCCCCCAGATTTCCTCGCTGAGAATGATGGTTACGTTCGTCATCATCACCGAGGCCCAGATAACGCTCGGCAGGCGAATCCAATTCTTGCCCTTCCAGAAGGCGTAAATCGCAAAGAGGTAGAACGGCCCGAAGAAAATCGTGTCGATCCAGATGGTGGCTTTCCACCACACGGGGCGGGCCATCAGCACGGGATCGTAAGTATCGCCATACCAGTGAATCACATCGACGGCGGGTTTCGGTGGCCAAACCGGATAGGTGAACTGGTGCGGATCGGCGATGACATTCTGCTCAAGATCGACAATGTAGGTGATGAATAACAAGTTGATAAGGAAGAAAATGATCAGCGCGATGTCCAGCCGCCGATCACGGAGTGGAATCACCTCTTGCATACAACCCTCCCCTAACGAACGTATATAGCGACAGCCTTACCCCAGTGACCAGAACGGCGACGTGAGGCCCAACCCGGCAAAAAACGCTTCGGCCTCATCAGGTGATTTGCGCCGCCAGTCTGAGTGCAGGCGATCTGTGTACCACACACCGAGTCCCAGGCCCTGTTCCAGCGTCAGGGTTTCGCCGCGCGGTTGGTTCCACCGGGCGCACCAGCGATCAATGTGTTCTTCCGACCGGAAGAGAAGCATGGTCTTTCAGGTGAAAATGATATTGTCCCACCAGTGTTTGGCGGGTATGGCAAAATGTATAATTCCCTCGCCTTTGACCAACGCGCCGTTCTGAACTTCAATGCTTAAGGCATCGCCGCAGCATGGGCAGGAAGTTTCGATGCGTGTATCAGCATTCAACATCGCGGCGAGTCCGAACGAGTCCCAGATGCAGTTTGCCCACCATACCCGGTCGCCCACCTCGACGCGAAACGCGGTCGGCACGCCGGAAAACGGATTCGCCATAATGATCTCGCCGCTCTCCGGGTGGATCACCAGCATGTGGGCATCGTGCAGGCGGCTCAGTGCAGCGCGCACATCTTCTTGACTGGCGGAGACGCTCACAGCAATCTCGGATGGTGAGGGTGGGCGTCCGGTGTCGAGGAAGTGATCATAGACAGCCAGCCGCACCTGTGTATCAAAGGGAAGGGATCGGCGATCCGGTGTCATCGGAATTCCTCCTGATCGTCAGCACATATGTGACGAAGTATAGAGGTACGTAAAGACGATGCAAAGTCAGCGCTATGAAATTACAATAGGTAGGATGCCGGGTCTGTCCGACAGGCAACTTACTTGGAGATAGCAATAGTGCCCCGCTTCATCGATCTGAGCCACACACCTTCGAAGATGGCATGCCGGGATTTCGCATGCACGACCCAAGGATGGGTCAATCGTCCAGTATACGGCGAATATCCACCCCTTCCTGACGTACGAACAGTCGCGCCCCTACTACGATGGTAAGGCCGAGTTCGAGATCACGATGATGTACTTCCAGACCAGCATCGGCACGTATCTTGATTCCCCATATCATCGCTGGAAGAAGCGCCGTGACATCGGCCAGCTTGCCCTCGAAGAACTGATCCTGC
>Ga0209382_10011358_pt1 | contig 11058 bp, 9 predicted proteins | sample SoiMetdeltSBSDD5_FD_187599 | JGI IMG/M metagenome (GOLD analysis project Ga0209382, IMG submission 187599) | Bulk soil microbial communities from a Populus tree surrounding site in Tennessee, USA - Soil MetaG P. deltoides SBSDD5 (SPAdes) (version 2) | ecosystem: Environmental > Terrestrial >...
CGACGACGTGATACTTGCGAAGGACGCCGGTCATCGCAGGATCGCCGAGAACATTGCGCGAACGTACACGACACGCATCTATCGGAGCATCGGCGCGCTGCTCGAGGCGGACCTTGCGATTCCCGAGCCGCAGCTCGAGCATCTGTTCAAGGTCGTGATCGCATTCGACCAGAGCGAGATCGAGCTGCCGGAGAATGCGCGGACGGTGAAGATCGAGATCGCCCGCCGCCTGATCGATCGCTACTACGAAGGTCATTCGCCCGAGCGGAAGCGCCAGGCCCTCGAACAACTCACGAACCTGTCGAAGTGACCTGCAGGTCGGGCTTCAGCCCGACTCCGATCTTCTCTCCAAGGTGCTGCTTCAAGCACCGCTTCAATTGCTCCCGGTCCAACGGCTTCGTCAGGTAATCATCCATGCCCGCGCGGCGGCAATCCTCTGCCGCTCCCTTCATCGCGTGCGCTGTCAACGCGATGATCGGGATGTGGCTTGCCGCCGCGGTTTCGCGCTCCTCGCGGCGGATCTCGCGCGTCGCCTCGTAGCCGTCGAGGTGCGGCATCTGGCAATCCATCAGGATCAGGTCGTAGGTTCCGCGCCGCCAGGCTTCGACAGCCTGACGGCCGTCCTCGGCGACGTCCACTGCAAAGCCTTCCTTCTCCAGCACCCGCGCGGCGACCTTCTGGTTGACGATGTTGTCTTCCGCGAGAAGGATGCGGGGTCGCCGCCGCGTCTCCGCGGTCGGTGTTGCGAACACGAGCGCCGGCAACGGGTTGGCGCGCACGACTGCAGCCTCGCGAACGACAGCCTCGGCTTCGGCGGGCGTGAAGTCGTGGAATGCCGCGTCCTGCGTCACCGACGTCGCAAGCGTGAACCAGAACGTCGACCCCATGCCCGGAATGCTCTCGACGCCGACGGTGCCGCCCATCAGCTCGGCAAGACGTTTGACGATCGACAGTCCAAGACCAGTCCCGCCGTAGCGGCGGGTCGTCGACGCGTCGACTTGCGAGAACGTATTGAACAGCACTGCGCGCCGCTCCGGCGCAATGCCGATCCCTGTGTCGCACACTGCGATGCGCACGATGAGGTCTGGATCGCGACGGTTGACGACGCTGACATCGATCGTGATATCGCCGCGCTCGGTGAACTTCGCGGCATTGCCGCCGAGATTGATCAGGATCTGCCGGATGCGCGCCGCGTCGCCGACGATGTAGGCGGGCAGGCGAGGATCGATGATCGCACGCACCGGGACGCCCTTGGCCTGCGCCGGCACGCTCACGAGGCGCACCACGTCGTGGATCAAGGCACGCAGATCGAGCGGTGCACGCTCCAGGTCGAGCTTGCCCGCCTCGATCTTCGAGAAGTCGAGAATGTCGTTGATGATGCGCAGGAGCGAGGACGCACTGTCGCGAATCGTCTCGACGGATTCGCGCTGCGCCGGATCGAGCTGCGTATCCAGCACCAGCTCGGTCATGCCGATCACGCCGTTCATCGGCGTGCGGATCTCGTGACTCATGTTGGCGAGGAACTGCGACTTGGCGCGCGTCGCCTGCTCGGCCGCTTCCTTGGCGTGCGCGAGATCTCGCGTGCGCTCTTCGATCAGCATCTTCAGCTCGCGTGCGCGGCGCTGTAGCTGCTGCTCACGCAGCCGGAACAGCCCGAACCCGACCAGCAATATCACGCCGACGCAGACGGCCTTGAACCATGCCGTCTCGTAGAAATGCGGCAGGAGCTCGAACGACTGCGCAGCACCGATCTCGTTCCACAACCCGTCGTCATTGCTCGCGATCACCCGGAACACATATTTGCCCGGCGGCGCGCGCCAGTCGCCGTTGGGGTCGAGCGCCTTGCCGTCGGCGATGACGCTCTCCAATACGACCTGTGGCGCGAGTTCGTTGGTGCCATCCCGCGTGCGGGCGAGGGCCTCGACGGAGTTCTGCGGCAGGCCTTGCTGGATCTGCCAGTTGTCGAACACGTACTGGCTGACGGCCAACTGCGGATCGAGCGCGTAGGCCGGCCGTGGCGGCGCGAATAGCGCGCAGGCCAGGATGAGCAGCCACACGGCTGCCCCGGCAGTGCGACCTTCAATTGCGCGACATGGGTACGACATGGGCGTGAAGTGGGGGTCCGTCAGGTACGGATATCGGCCGAACAGCTCGCGGCTGGAGATCCGGCTGCGGCAAAATGTGCGACCTATGTCCGAAACCCGGTCTGCAGGCATCTCCGTCGGGGCAGTCAGGTCGACCCTGATCGGCTACGGCGTGCTGGCGTTCACATTTTTCCCGCCCACGCGCACGCTGATGCTGTGGGGCGTCGGCGTGCAGATCGCAGTGATCGTGGCGCGCAAGCTGATCGAGCGGCAGGTCCGCGATCCCGCAATGGCCAGGCAGGCGCTGCTGCTGCTCGAGCTGCTTGGCGATGGTGCGACCGTTGCGCTGTTTGCAATCGCGACGCTCGGCGGCATCATGCAATTCGAACAACAAATCTGAAGGGGATGCCGATGAGCGAGCCGGCGCAGACATTCGAGGGCGGCTGCACCTGCCGCGCGGTGCGATATCGCATGACGAGCAAGCCGATGTTCGTGCATTGCTGTCATTGCCGCTGGTGTCAGCGCGAGACCGGCACCGCCTTCGCACTGAATGCGTTGATCGAAGCCAACCGCGTCGAGCTGCTGCAAGGTCAGCCGGAAACGATCGACACGCCGTCCAACAGCGGCAAAGGCCAGAAGATTGCGCGCTGTCCCGTGTGCCGGGTCGCGCTGTGGAGCAACTACGGCGGGATGGGCGATGTCGTCCGCTTCGTGCGCGTCGGCACGCTCGACGAGCCGGATCTCTGTCCGCCCGACATCCACATCTTCACTTCGTCGAAACAACCCTGGGTCGTGCTGCCGCCGGGTGCTCGCGCCGTGCCGGAGTACTACAGCAGCAAGAACGTCTGGTCCGCAGAAAGCCTCGCGCGCCGCGCGGCCGTGCTCGGTTGAGGAGAACGTCGATGCTGCAGCTTCGTCCCAATTGCGAGTGTTGCGACAAGGATCTGCCGCCGGAGTCCACCGAGGCGCGCATCTGTTCATTCGAGTGCACGTTCTGCGTCTCGTGTGTGACAACTGTACTCAAGGGCAAGTGTCCGAACTGCGGCGGCGAACTGGTCGCGCGTCCGCGTCGCCCGGCGGACAAGCTCGCGAAGTATCCCGCCTCGGTGCAGCGAGTGCTGAAACCGCAGGGCTGCGCCGGCGCCGCCTGAGAAAACCGACGCCAACCGCCTTCCGTCGCAAAGGTTCAACGCTGCGGAGGGATTCGACGACTGACGAACGTTAGCCCGCAATTCCGTCGCGGTGCACTGCTCGCGGGCGTCACGCGCAGGCATTTTGTGTTCCATCGATCACCTGGCCTGATTCGAGGAGCCAATCGCTGTGAACACACTGACGAGATCCCTGCTGCCCGCTGTGGTAGCTGCAACGCTGGCGGCTTGCGGCGGCGGCGGCTACGGCGGAGATGGAGGCGGCAACCCCAATCCGCCGCCGCCCCCACCGCCCGTGACGCTTGCTGACGCGCAATTCGTGCTCGAGCGCTTCGAAGGGCTCGGTGTGAGCAGCACCGGCGCCAATGACGCTGCGACCGATGGAACCGGAAAGTTCAAGTTCGTGGTCGGCCAGGACGTGCGCCTGTTCGTCGGTCAGGGTGCGAACAAGCTGACGATCGGCACCGTCACGCCGACTGCTGTCAACGGCGGTGTCGCCGCGGTCGGACTGCAGGATCTCAAAGAGGTCGCCAACGACAACGACCAGGTGCTGGGCAACATCCTGGCGTTCCTGCGTGCGCTCGACGCCGATGGCGACGCGACCAACGGCATCACGATCGACGCAGCGGCGAATGCCGCGGTCGTGAAGGGGATCAGCGGCGGCCGGACGATCAACTTCAACCAGACGGCAGCGGCATTCGCGCAGGACGCCGTCGTCAAGGTCATCGTCGTCGATGAGCTCAAGCACACGCTGGTCGACGCCAAGACGGCGTTGATCGACTTTTCCGAGCTGTTCCCGCAAAGCCGCTCCAGCTCGATCGCAATCACCAGCGACGACACGCGCGTCGTCGTCGTGAATCGCCAGAAGGCTTCGGCTTCCGTGTTCCGCGTGAAAGCGGCCAACGGCGCCGACGTGAATGAGCCGCCGGTCGAAGTGCCGGTCGGCAAAGAGCCGCGCTACGTCGCGATCACTCCCGACAACAAGCGCGCGCTGGTGACCAACACCATCGAAGGCACGGTGTCGGTGATCGATCTGGCCGCGGCGACGCCGGTCGAGATCGGCTCCCGCATCAAGGTCGGCCTGGAGCCGCGCGGCATCGCGATTACGCCGAACGGCACGTATGCGCTCGTCGCCAATTTCACGACCGGCGAAGTGACGGTGATCCGCCTGGCGACGTCGGAAGTCGTGCGCTCGATCAAGATGAGCCTCGATCCGAAGGCCGTGATCAATCCGCTGGCGATCGTCATCACCAACGACGGCGACAAGAACGATCTCGACGAGCGTGTGTACGTGACGCGCATGTTCGGCGAGACCAAGGATCCCGTGGGCCGGCCGGACGGCTTCGACGATGCGAAGCAGGGCGTCATCGATACGTTCACGGTCGCCGGTGCCGTCGACGGCACCGCGCAGATTTCGCAGATCACGCTCGCGCCGTTCAACTCCGGCTTCAAGGCGGATCGCCGCCAGTTCTGCCAAGCGACGCGCGACGCCATCGAAGGGCTCGAGATCGACAAGGCGAAGCTCGTCTTCTTCAACAGCGGCGCGAACGCAACGACCGGCGCCGGCCTGGAGGTCACGGACGATCTGGCGAATCCGACGTTCTGCCCGGACCTGAACGCGGCCACCAAGGATGATCTGGTCGCCGTGGAGCAGAAGGTCTATCCGAACCAGCTGTACGCGGCGCTGATCCGCGGCCGGCATATCTACGTGCCGAACGTCGGCGCTTCGCCCGAGCCGCCGGTCAGGTTCAACGTCAACGTGCAAGGCCTGGTCGGCGTGATCGATCGCACCCAGGGCGATGCGGGCGCCGAAGACACCGCGCTGTCGCTCAACCTCAACGCCCAGGTCGCGAAAGAAAAAGGGCCTGACGAAGGGGTCCAGTCGCTCGACAAGTTGTTCCTGAACGACCTGGTGGCGATGGACGCGGACCGCGCTGGTCGCAACTTCCTGTTCGTCAGCCGCGGCGGCAACTATGTGCTGCGCGCGGGCCTGGACCAGAACTTCAAGATCAACATGCTGCAGCCCGGCGCGACGCCGGCTGATCCGCCGAAGGCAACGCGCTTGCAGACCGGCAACATGCCCACTGGCGTGGTCATGAGCAGCGACAGCAAGCGTGCGTACGTCGTCAACGAGCTGAACATGTCGATGACGGCACTGGACTTGGTGAACAACGCTGTACTGGCGCGCGACATGCCGTCGAGCGAGCCGCCGAAGCTCGACTCGCAGGAGCATCGCAACCTCGTCGGCAAGCTGGTGTTCTTCACGGCACTCGGCGTGCCGGACAACGGCGTGTTCGAGACCCAGCTGCGCGACATCGTGCCGCTGGCCGATCGCGGCAAGGCGTCCGATAACGCCTGGTCGAGCTGCGCCTCGTGTCACGAGGATGGCCACAGCGACAACGTCACGTGGATCTTCGAGACCGGCCCGCGCCAGACGATTCCGCTGGAAGGCATGTTCAATCGCAAGTTCGACAATGTGCCGGCCCGTCTGACCGACCAGCGCGTCCTCAATTGGAGCGCGGTGCGCGGCTCGAACACGGACTTCAACCAGAACGCGATCGGCATCCAGGGCGGCAAAGGCTTCGCCGGCGACCGCAAGGGGCTGGTGTTCAACCATGGTCCGATCTTCGGCGTCAGCGACTCGCTGGACGCGTTGCAGGAATGGGTGACGACGGTGCGTGCGCCGATCGCTCCGGACTTTGTCGCCGACGCCGGCCGCAAGGTGTTCAACGAGAACTGTGCCGCGTGCCACGGCGGCGACAAGTGGACCAAGAGCCGCACATCGCCGCTGTACGCGTCGGCGAACATCTTCGCCAACCCGCCCGGCGAGCAGCTGCAGGGCGTGTTCCCCGAGAATCCGATCGGCGCCAACTTCTTCGCCGGCGTGTTTCCGTTCGATCAGGAGCGGGATGCCCAGAACAAGGCCGTCAGCGGCGTGGTGAACAACGGCCCGCAGATCGTGGCGATCAAGCGCGGGCTCGACACGCTCACGATCCTCGACGATGTCGGCACCTTCTCGGACCCGAAGACGCCGGCTGGTCGTCTCGAGATCCGCGGCGCGGCTGCTGTCGCCAATCAGTCGACGCAGGGCTTCGGAGCCTTCGGCCTGGCAGGTTTCAACTCACCCTCGCTGCTTGGTCTGAGCATGTCGGCGCCGTACTTCCACGATGGCTCGGCGCAGACGCTCGAGGACGTTGCGAAGAAGCACCGCTTCACGAAGGACGGCGCGCCGTTCGCCACGGTGCTAGGGCCGGAAAAGACCGCGCAGGTACTGCTGTTCATTCGCAGCATCGACGACCAGACGCCGGTTACGGAGACGAAGTCGTCGACCGACCTGTTCCTGGTCGAGCACCCGCCGGAGGACCAGGCGCTGTGACCTGACTGATTTGACTCCCTATGCCGCGGCTCCCCCGTGCCGCGGCGAACTTTGAGCCGCACACTTCGCTGTGCGGCTTTTTTTTTGCCGGCTTACAACCGAAAGTCGAACATCACGTGCTCGTGCGAGCCGGGATCGCCGCCGACTGACGTGTAGAGCCGCATCGCCGCAGTGTTGTCGCGGTCGGTCAGCACCCAGGCCTGCGCGCAACCGAGAGTGCGACCGACGTCGAACAACATTCGCAGCAGCGCCTGCGCCAGTCCACGCCGCAGGTGAGTCGGTGCGACGCCGACCTCGTTGATCCACAACTCCGCCGGCTTGTCCGGGTGCACGTAGTGCACGCCCGAGGCGAAGCCGACGACGACGCCGTCGTCGATCGCGACCGCGAGATGGTGTCGTGCGTCGTCGAGAAACTCGCGTGCCAAGGTCGGCTGCACTGCGCCATCGAAGAGATCATCCGCGACGCGGTCGAGCACCGCGGCGTCGCCGGCCCGCAGGATCCGATATTCGAGCGTCATGGGCCGATCTTCGCATGGGATGCCGATTTGGCCGTATAGTCCGCGCGGGAGACGGTCGATGAGCTGGCAGGCGAAAACGACGAGCTTCGTGTTGCGGCACTGGTTCAAGCCGCGCCTGGCACGGACACCGGATGCGTTGACGGCGCGCAAGGTCATGAGCGGCGGTCCCGAAATGCCGGCGCCACCCGGAGCGCGCATCGTGCCCGGCACGGTGGGAGGCATCGCGGGCGAGTGGCTGGTTGCCGACTCGGTGCCGACGATCGCGACGCTGCTCTATCTGCACGGCGGCGGCTACTTCGCCTGCACGCCGCAGACCTATCACGCAGTTACATCCTCGTTCGCTCTCGCCGGATTCAGGACGTTCGCTCCGGACTATCGGCTGGCACCCGAACATCCGTTTCCCGCCGGGCTCGATGATGCCGTCGCCGCGTATCGCGGCCTGCTGGAGAACACTGCTCCCCGGCAGATCGTGGTCGCGGGCGATTCAGCCGGTGGCGGTCTGAGCATGGCGCTACTGCTGTCGCTGCGTGATCGCGGCATTCCGTTGCCAGCCGCGGCCGTACTGTTCTCGCCGTTCGTCGACCTTGCCGCAACGGGCGAATCGGTGCGGACCAACAGCAGGCGCTGCGCGATGTTCGACAGCAAATCGTTCGGCCGCGCGGCCCAGTACTACCTGGGGGAGCGCGATCGGACCATACCGCTCGCATCGCCGTTGTATGCGGAATTGCACGGACTGCCGCCGCTGCTGATCCATGTCGGCGCCGATGAAACGCTGCTCGACGATTCACGACGTCTGGCGGAACGCGCACAACGCGCGGGCGTGAAGACGCAGATCAAGATCTGGCCCGCCGTGCCGCACGTCTGGCAGCTCTTCCAGCGCTGGGTTCCCGAAGGACGCAGCTCGTTGCGCGAGGCGGGGATGTTCCTCGCGCGGGAAGTTCAGTAAACGCGGCGCCCGATGTGGCGCAGGCGAATGCGCGGATCGACGTGCACCGTGTGGCCTGCCTGCGCGGCGAGCTCGCAGAAGTAATAGTCCTCGGACAGGAACTCGCTATTGACGACGCCGCTGCGGAAGAAGTGGTGCGTCGTCTGCCCATCCGCTCCGCGATACGTCGTCAGCTCGCTGCTGCGCGCAATGTCCGTGAACACGCGGCGCTCGACTTTGAGGAAGCCCGCGCCGGCATGCCGCACCGGGAATGGCTTGCCGGCAGCGATCTGTTGATCGACGTTCGCCTCACGCGACTCGAACACCCAGCCACCCTGGTCACGCTTGCGCGGATACATGCCGCTGGTGACACCGTGCGGCGAGCGCAGCAGTGTTTCGAGATCGCCGCGGCCGAACCCGATATCGCCGTCGATCATGACCAGCGTCGTGCAATCGCTCGCAAGAAACTGGCCCGCGAGCATGTCGCGCGCCAGCGAGATGTTCGCCTGACCTTCGACGCACGCCCATGCGTAGTACAGGCCGTGACACTGCAGCAGTCCGTTGATGAAGTCGCGCTCGCCGCGGCCATCGTGCAGCGGCGTTGCGATCAGGACCTTCATCGCGCCCTCGTCAGAAGCTGCGCTGGAAACGCAGCCCGCAGCTCACGTCCTGGAAGTCCACGAGCTCGTAGCTCTGCAGGCGCTGGTACTCGATGTAGCCCGAGACACCGTGCTTGAACTGCGCGGAGAAGCCGGCCGCGAGCCGCCAGTACGAGCGATCCGGGTTGTCCGTCTCGACCAGGATCGGCGGCGTCGGATTGCTGCCGGCATCGAACGGATCCGCGGCGAAGCGCACGCCGAAGACCTCGACCTGGTCCTCGAACTCGCGCACGAAGTCGGTCCGCAGGTGCGGCAGCAGCACGCCCCACGACACGTTCCACGCGTAAGTGAGTCGCAGTCCGACGTTCGCCGTCATCGATTTGTAGTTCTGCTCGTCGTAGACGAGGTTCAGCCCGGTCGCGCCGTCCTCGGTGAATCCGTCGATCGTGGCGTCGACGTAGAACACGCCGGCCGTCGGCGACAGCGTCAGGCCGCCAAGCAGGAAGTCGTAGCCCATCGACGCGCCGCCGCTGAGCGTGAGGCCATCGGTGTCGCCACTCGCGTTCTCAGCGACGAGACCGGTGCCGTCGACGTACGTGATGTTGCGTTGGGCGTCGTAGCCGACGCTGGCGACATTGACGATCGCATCGAGGTAGAAGTTCTTGGCGGCGTACACGGAGCCATACACCGAAGCGGCCCACGACGTAGCGTCGAGCTGACCTTCGCCCGCCGGCTGGAACTCGACGGTCGAATCGCCGTAAGCGAGCGCGATGCCGCCGACGGCCTTGTCGGAGAAGCGATAGTCCATGCCGACCAGCAATCCCCACTGATCCGCATCGAACGACGGCGCGCTCGCCGACGAGTCCTTGTCGCCGAAGCTGTAATTGCCGCGGCCCCACAGGCCGAGCTTGTCGGATAGCAAGCCGCCGGGCTCGGTCGCATCGCTGGCGGCGCCGCCGCCGAGAATGCCTTCGACCATTTTCTGCACGTCCGCGAGCGGCACGTGCTGACCATCGAGCATCAGGTCCAGACCCGCGAGACTCAGGCCTCGCGCGCCGCCGCGCAGCGCGATCAGTCGATCCATCACGCCGACGTACTGGAAGTTCGCGAACAGCAACGCCTGGGTTCGGGCCGCGGCGAAATCATCGCCGTTCAGCTCATCGAGAGCGTCGCGCTGCTGGTCCGCCGTGTTGTTGAAGGAGAGGCCGTTACAGCGCGTGAGCAGGGCGGCTTCCTCCGGGTTCGAAGTCCCCGCTTGCGCCAGGCGAGGGCAGAGGCTGTCGAGCGTCTCCGCCATCTTGCGTTGGTTCGGCGAGAGGCCAGTCAGCTCGCTGAGCGTCGTGCGCGTCGGTGCGACCGCGACGTTGATCGTCACGGTGTCGGTCGCAACGATGCCGAGATCGTCGGTCACTGTCAGCGTGATGACTTGCGAACCGTCCGGCAGCCGCACGGTGGGGTTTGCGCCGGTCGCTATTTGCGTGCCGGCAGCGTTGCGCCACACGTACGTCGCGATCGTGCCATCGGTATCGGTCGACTGCCGGCCGTCGAGCACGACGTTCTCGCCGGGCTCGAGGTCGGTGTCGGACAGCGTCTGATCCGGACCGGCGTTCGCAGTCGGCGCCTGGTTCGCAACCGTGACGCTCACGGTCGCGGTGCCGTTGCGAAAGTCGGGATACACACTGTACTCGGAGATCTGGTAGTTGAACTGCGCCGTGCCGAGAAATCCCGGCGCCGGCGTGTAGAGCACGCTCGTGCCTTGCACGACGGCAGTGCCGCTGGTCGGCGCTCCGGTCAGCACGATGCGCGAGACGTTCGGATCCGCGTTCGTATCGTTCGCCAGCACCGGTATCAGCACCGGCTGGCCGCGTCCGACCGCCGCCGCATCGTTGACGGGCGTCGCCTGCGTATCCTGGGTATCGACGCACGCCGCGTCAGCCGGCGTCGGCGCCGTCAGCACGGGCGGCCCGAAATTCGATGCGGGATCGAACGTGATCGCGCCAGTTGCGCGCGTCGCGGTCGTGTCCACGCCGTCTGCGACCGTGTAGGTCAGGATGAATCGCGAGTCGAGCCCGGCGGGTCGTGTGATCGTGATGCAGTTGAGTCGCACCACGACTGTGTGATTCGGGAGGTTCGCCGAGGCGCTCACGAGTTGCACCGGACGCGAGCCGCTCGCTGCCAGATTGTTCGCGACGACGTTGAAGCTGTACGTGGGCACGCTGCTGCCGGGCGTCCGGAATTCCCCGCCTGGCGCCGTCGCCGCGCCGGCATCCTGCGCCGTGGCTGCTACCACCAGAACAGCGGGCGCATACAACGCACGCCGTGCGTGAGCACCGCTCCTGCGATTCCTCATTTCGCCTCCCCAGGCCAGGCCATTGATTCGCCAGATCGTTGATTCGTTTGCCGCGAAG
>Ga0209382_10011359_pt1 | contig 11058 bp, 12 predicted proteins | sample SoiMetdeltSBSDD5_FD_187599 | JGI IMG/M metagenome (GOLD analysis project Ga0209382, IMG submission 187599) | Bulk soil microbial communities from a Populus tree surrounding site in Tennessee, USA - Soil MetaG P. deltoides SBSDD5 (SPAdes) (version 2) | ecosystem: Environmental > Terrestrial >...
CTTTTCGATGTCGTTTTGCATGCTGTCACGCCATCAGACTTCGAAATAAAAAAAACAAGACAATAACCTTGGTTGCGTTGTTGCTGAGTTTTCAAAATGAAATGGGTAGAATACACAACACATTTATATAACTCACAGACCAACAGATTGATGACACGTCATTATTGATTCTTTCCCTCTGATGATGACTCATTCAGGGGAACCCCCATCGCGTCATGCTTACGTTTGTGGGGGTTTTCCATAAAAATCGCCTCATCCCCACTGGCGTCATTCACCACCACTTCGTCCACCTCCTCAGCCAGTGGGCGTTTGTAGGTTGAAGCGTGCACGGACTCCTCTGTGTTGTCTGTGTCACTGGAGTAGTCCATCACACTGGGCGGGTTGCTGTGGCTCACACTACCATCCTCTGTATCCGCTTTGTATTGTTTCTTGAGGTATTCCTCTCCTACTTTCAGCAATTCGATCACTTCTTTGCCAGGGTGAGTGTCAAATTCGGGCAAAGGATATCTCTCCTTAAACAATGGACTCTTCCATATACTCCCTGCTCTCTTCACTTCATCCCATATTGCGATGGTTTTGGCTTCTTCTTCGGCTTCTTTCTTCATCTCACAGAAACTCAGTCCTAAATTGGATTTCTCTAGGTGTTCTCGTACTGTCTTCAGTGAATCATCTGACGAAAAATTAAACTTTTCTTCATGCCCTTTGACTAGATCTGCAGGGATGAGTTTGAGACCAGAGCATTTGATAAATGAATCTTTGAATACAGGTAACGTGATCTGTTTACGGCGTTGTGTATGCGTGCGATCGCTGGTATTCAGCATAAACGCGCGGTATAGTCTTGTCACTTCCACATCAATCACAGGCCAGACACGCGATCCTTGTTGCGACTCGCGAATTGTATTGTTGAGGTCATTCGGAGGCCACCAGATCGTGCCTTCTCTTGCTGAATTGAACAGCCAGTCTTGCACTGGATCCTTGTAGGCAGTCTTTTTGATTCTTTCTTTTACATTTCCTTTGGTAGGGATCGCTCCCGTGTATTTCATATACTTGTGATACATGGCCAGATGGTGTTGGAGCTGAGGGTCCTCCAAAAGCCAAACGATGATTGCATCCAATGCCTCTTGATTGGGTGTATCATCGTTGCCTATCAATGGATTGAGCACGGTGTCAAAGAACTCTTGTTTGTACTGGTGTTCTCCAGAAGCAATCGTATCATTGGTTCGATTAATGAAATGGCGACGCCCCTCTACACTGCCACTGCCAGTGACATGCTCTTCCGAATTGGTGCACATGAAATAAGCACCTCGAATACAACATATCTCTTGATTCAGACCTTTGCTGTTGATGACCACACGTTTTCCCGTGATCAGTTGGTTGAGAATGCTGGTATGGTCTTGATTCTTTCCAACCACAGATTCTTCAATCAAACAAACCAACGCGTACTTGAGTAGTCCATTGAATTGGCCTGCGATGTCTCGTTTCAGGTCGGTGATGGTGATACTGTGTTGATTCCCAATGATGTGCGATAAGACCCACACCCAAAAGCGGCTCTTACCTGTCCCTTCCTTCCCTTGAAAGGTGGTGATTTGTTGTATGGGATCTTCTGGGCGATGTACACAGTTTAGTATAATCATCAGCACCGTCCAGGCAGCCACGGCATCTCCATTGCAAAGACAATATCGTATGTGATATACAAAATGGTCTGCCCATCTGGTATAATCTATTTTTTTGTCCATCGTATCATATTTATCCCAACAGGTTAAACCTGTGAATATTTGTTGCATGCTATTTTCACAAAACACAGCTTGATCGTCGTTCCGTCTCTCATAGGAATACGCTTTCATTTCAGTGCCAGTGACCGAAGGACACCCAGGTGTTTCATGCCAATGTGTGGTGATGGTTTTTTTAATTACTTTTGGTTCTGTTTCGGTAATCCATTTGTGATGAGATAGATATCCATTCCATTGACCAGAGGGCCATGGGTTCAGGTACCACTCGATGGTCTTGTTCCATTGCTTGGTAAGGACCTTGCTTTGATTCGGCATGTGAACCACTCTACGATCGATATAGCGCAATACGGGAGCTAAGGCTTGGTCATCTGCCACTCCACTTACTTTACGCGATAGGGCATGCTTTAGCAGCAATGCTATATCTTTGTCCGCTTTCATGGTATCAAACACAACTCTCTTTCTCCTGTGATCAATACGGCTGCGGTGAAGAGGGTCACTGTCAATCCAATGTGCCTCGTGGTCTTCTTCGTCTTGGTCGGGTAAGCGCTGTGCCACACTGCGTATATTATGTTGTATGGCCCGTATCTTCTGGTCGGCTTCCCATTTTTTTTGAAAGGATATATCGAATATAGATTGTTTACCAAATATACATTTGTAAGTTTGTTTGTCTGCTTCTCGGTCGAGCAGGCACGCCTTGGCCACATCTGCTATGGTGTGGTAGGTCTCTGGGACGTGTGTACGGTGGCCTTCTGCGTCAAACAAACTATCGAACTGCCGAATGTCTTTGAAAGGTGTGGCTGTACATGGCAAAAAAGGCCTCACCCACCGACCTGCTGAACGGGGGTTCTGTTGCAGTGTTCCATTGGCATCACACAAAGATCCCGTATACTCCTCATAGGTAGGAAACAGTGGCATGCGTAGATAGCCATTCTCTGTTTGTTTCACATCCACGGCATCGGCTAACCAATAGCTAAGGTTTTGGCATTCCATATCTGCGTCTTCTTTGTTTCCTTTGAATGTGGCCAGTTGGTCACGTATCCATTCTACCATCAGCACCATGTTGCTACGCTTGACCACGAGATCAGGCCAGTAAGCGTGAAGGCTCAGCTTGCCCGTCTTGAGCACCCCTGCTGGCTGTTTCGCCTTGGTGCTATGTGCACGCCACCACCAACTCACTAACGCGGTCTTCGGCTTTATTTTTTGAAATAGTTCTTTGATTTGTTTGCAGTAACATTCTATGATTCGTGTCTCTATATCCGTCCAATGGAGTTGATTCCAAGGTGCTTGTATGTCGGTGGAGTGGCTTTTCGCTAGGAATTCGGGTAGTAGTTTATCATAGGATAGTTCGATATCGAGGTGAAAGATACAGCACGTCGAGTGATTGCAGTGGTCGTGCAGTGAACAGTCTATCAATCGATACGCACCGTTCACTCCCTGTGTCAACAGTATCTCATAAACACCGTCTATAGCTTTGCATTTCTCCGACTTGTTCATGCGTATATGTTTGCGAGATTTCGTAAGGCGCTCCGGTCCATCCACTTCAAAGTCCCAATGCGCGGTGGCAAGATTTCGGTCAACCGATTCATACCTGGAGAGCAAGGCCGATAAAGGTTGGGGTGCAGCATCTTCCTCTGGCTCCATCAAAAAATAATAATACGGACACCTTTGATTTTTTGTATATATACCTTACAGAACCAACGGCTAGTTGATCGGCCGTAAGGCGCCAAAATATATCCAAATCGATATATTCGGTAAAAAAATAATCCCGGAACCCATAATATTTTTTATTGTTTATTTGATATTTATGAATGAATTCTTCAGACTGGTCTCCAGGACAAAAAACAGGGACCGACCAGTCCCGAGAACAAAATTTTTATAAAAGTGATTTTATAAATTTTTATACATTCCTTTGAGATATTTGCAAATTTTGTCCTGAAGACCGGTCTGTGGAATTCGATGGCAGCAAAACCAATTTCAGCTGGTTGGGCACGGAGATTGGAAAAATACTATCGCTATATGACAGATGAAGAGAGGCAAGCATACAGAGAAAAATGCAACGCAGCATACCGCAGACGCAGAGCCCGTATGACAGACGCACAGAAGGAACATTACAGAAAACTGGACAGGGAAAGAAAGCGGCGAGCCCGCGCAAATGTCTGTTCTTTTTAGTATCTGTCAAGATAAACCAATCACACAAAGTTTCCGGAACATTCCGTGCGTCATATTGCCCGATTTGTTTCAATTGTCGAACCATTCCTGGAACCCCAACCGGAATTATACCATATCCGGAAAGTATCATCGATATATCATGCTAACGTCACATTTTTTTATTTTTTTTTTCTTCTGGTCATGCTCACAACCACGCAACTAAAGCGTAAGAACGATGAGGAACTGGAGGAAAAGCGGAAGAAACAACGACAATATACACAAAACCATCGCGACAATATGACCGATGAGCAAAGGGCAGAGCAACGATTGCGTGACAATGAACGCAAACGCCGCGCTAGACAAGAACGTGGCTCTAAAACTCGGGTATTCTTTCACCGCATCGCCCCTGCTGTTCATGTGGGTGGCACACAGTTGAATATCCTTGTTTCCATGGCAAAGCCCAAGCCTCCCATCTACCGCCGCTTCGATATTGTATACGCATCGACCGACGAGCCATTCAATCGCATGCATCACGTGATACCCAAATTACGTTTGGTGATGATACATAAGAATGTAATGGAAGGAGATACATTGGCAGGAGTCCTTTATTTTCGTTTCGTACAACAAGATGAATCGGATAATGCTACTTGGGTGGCATCCGAGGGGGAAGTCCCCGAAGTTCATACTATACAAGTATCACAAATCTTATTCCATCTCGAGAAACACCTCTCTGTCAGTATCGACAATCACAAGCAATTCGGCGTTACCACATCTGTCTTACTTTCTCTTTCTGATATTGAATACATAAATAATAAGATTCCTCGGTCGTTGAGCCCTGTATCTACCGCGTGATGGAACTATACTATCCCCTTCGCCATCAACGCCGCATGCGCCTGGTTTTCAATCTGCTGGATGCCGTACGCACCAAGACCTGCACACATGAAGATTGTGAAAGCATATTGTGCAAGTACCGCTCCCTCAAATCACCCTACCTTTGGCATCCATGGGAGAATCGCTATCCCATGTTTTCGAGTGACTTCCACCAACGGATCATGTGCCCAGTGTGGCTGGGAGTGGAATACATTATTGAAAAGTATGGAGAAGATAAACTTAAATACTGTTCAGATCAGGTGGATTAGGCACAGAGTCGCTATGTCGACCAACCTCTACCCACACATATCGGACAGGTACGTTCGTAGTCGCTAGACGCTTCCACTCACTCCGTTCGTTTCAGCCAAGGCCACGAGTGCAGCAAATGCCGTCAGGTCCGAATACATGATAAGAAGTACCTCACCAACTTTTACACATGTGGTATATGTGGCACTCATACCCTAATGTATATGGATGGTGACATTTGCAGAGATTGCAGTTTTAAGAATCTCAAGTGCAGGACATGTAGACGCCAAGTAGTTTATTGAAAAGCTCTAGTAAACACCGCCAAAGCTGTGCTGTGGCCCTACTGTTCCCCAAAAGTCTGCGGTGTCATCCATGCCTCGGTCGAACTGAGTATAGCGATGGGTCTTGTCGAACATGGGGTTGACCTTCACCGTGGCCTGACCGTCGATGCCCATGTTACGCCTGGCTCTCTCGGCCTCGCTCATCATCACAGGGTGAATCTCCCGTGTGCTGGTGACCATAGGACCATGGCCATTGCTCTGGTTGCGGATGCTGTGTTGCATCTTGAGTCGGTTAGCCAGTACGTCCACCTGCATGTCTCGGAGCTGTTTCGGAGTCATGTTCAATATATCCTGTTGTTTTCCCCAAAAAGGATACGGATCGGGCCAATGACTTACACGGAGAACATCTTTCCCCGGGAAAAGTGAGACATCTTGTTGGTTGTAAACAAGGAGATTGGGATTGAAGCCACGAAGGCGCATATGTTCAATCAGATTAGGAGTAGCCATCAAAATTTTATTGTATAGAATATCACTGATTGGGCATGGGTATGCCAGCGGCAGGCTTGGCGGGGAGCACTCCCAATTGCACCAACCCAGTGAGCAGATCGATCTTCTGGGTCATGGTCTTCTCTAGATCGGCAATGCTCTTCTCGATGTGTTGTAACCTGAGCTGATAGTCAGAAGCACCGAATGTGGCAGTGCCATGATTGCTATCCTCTGTCTTGGCCTTCTTGGGTTCGGGTGCCTCTGCGGGGGTGGCTGCAGCCTTGGTCTTACCTTGCCATTTGTTGAGTGCTGGATCTTTGAACATGAAGAAGTCGCATCTTTTGTTGCCATTGGTGCGTTTGCAATTGAGATATACTGCGCCAGGGTGTTTGGATGAGTCACCGGCTACCTTCTCTTCGATCAGATGTTGGGCTGGGTCTTTGCTTTCGTCGCAAAACCACTTGGGTCCACTGTAGGTAGACATAATAATAATAAACAAAATGTTTATCGTTCTTCTTTATATGTTTGTCGTTGGCAGTTAGGCGCGATGTCTCCAGTTCAACAAGAACCAACTGATCGCAACGGCTCCAATGCCATACCATAATATGCTATGGCTGCTAAAGTCATCGATGACCGTAGAGATCACACGCTGTCCGGGTGGCTTGGGGATGTGGTCCGGAGCCTTGTTCTTGGCGCTGTGGTTCACAGGACGTGGTTCTACTATCGGTTCGTGAAGGTCCGCTGGGATGGATGTTTGTGACATAGAGGGTGGCCCGCCTCCCGCCTCCGGTATCGGTATACCGAACAACTGCATTTGAATGGAATGTTCAATATAAGAGCCTTGATTGGCCATCGTATGCAATATCACATAAAATCAGATTAGATTATATGGCTTTCGTTTGGTATTGTCGCAACAGATATATTGATGTTTGTCTAGACGTGTCTATGGCGTTCTGTATCTTGTTATATACATCCAATGCATCTTCTTCCCTCTGGAACCATAGATTGGTATCAATTTTCCACGTAACCCCACCGATCTCTGGCTGAAGTGGCTTTTTCTCTTTTATCTCCTCCAAATCCTCTGGCTTGAAGACCAAAAATAGGTCAATCCCATTCTGTTGATAGAACATGATCCACCCATAGGGTTTCACTGCTAATAAACTCCATTCTTGCATACAATATTCCCTTGCATAAGCAGAGTCTTGTGGTTTCCACTCTGTTAGTGTAAGGCTATACGCTGCCCCCTTCTTGGGTCTGTATTTTTTTTCATATGCTGTAGACATCGTTGTGGTTTATCATTTGTTTTATTCCTCTATTTATGCGTTCTAGTCATCATAATGGTATGTGGGAGCGGCCTCCGTCATAGCCGTTAGGTTGCCAGGGTGCCAATATTTCCTGGTCATGCCCGGGTGGTAGTGAGGCAAACGGTTGTACAGCACCGCGCGATTGACTCCCAATGTGTTGGCTTTGTCATACCAGGGCAGATCGGGAAGGGCATCCCATAGCCTCGCTTGCATCACCTCAGCCTGCGCTGGACTGACCGAAAGATGTGGATGCACCTTGAGAGCCCAATCACTGATCGGTTTGTTGGGCACTCTGTCACGGTGTGGCAGCTCATAGTTGACGTGCAGCTTGTTGACACTGAAATCAGACAGACCCGGGCGATTGAATGGACGCGGATCATAGTTGGGTGCCAACTCATGGCTGTGTTTTCGGCCATAGCCTGGCACCATAGGCATGTTGTGGCTGTATTCATAACTCTGATCATCGAATGGTTTCTGATTGGCATCTCCCTTCAGAATGTTGTGGGCCGTAGCCCCTAGTCCTATCAATACACCGAACATATATCAATTTATTGTGTTAGATAATGCTATGCTGCCAAATACGCTGGTATGACCAACACAGTGCCATTCAGCTTGCAACGCAGGTAGGTCTGAGGGGCGGCTGGTGTATTGCTGGCTGCTCCCGCGGCTCCCACTGTGGTTTGTACCCCTAACGGATTGCCTGCACTACCCAACACAAACTGACTGGAAGCATCGGTTACGGCACCAAATCCGATCACTACACAGTCATTGTGAGTGGCCGTACCCACTTGCGCTCCAGATCCCAGTAGCGTGTTTCGTGCGCCTGTTGTGATGGTGTTGCCTGCAGCGTTTCCAAGCATCGTATTTTCTGCTCCTGTGGTGATGGCAAGTCCGGTATTCTTACCAATGGCCGTATTTCCGGCTCCGGTAGTGAGAGCAGCAAGGGCCAAACTTCCCACTGCCGTACAATTGCTTACATTGTTTGTTCCCACAACATTGCCTCCAAGGGCTTGAAGTCCCACACATGTGTTGTCGCTTCCTGTCTGATTGGGATGCCCAGATACATTCCCAATGTATGTATTGTTTAAACCCGTGGTCACGTTTTCTCCAGCTGTTATACCGATCGCCATATTGGTCGTGACCGTGGTGAGTCGTAAGGCAGAAGAACCAATGGCAATGTTATTGCTGATAGCGACCTGTGTAAACAATGCACTGGCACCGATGGCAATGTTGTTGGATCCAGTCGTGACATTGCGCAGTGCTTGGTCTCCAATGATGACGTTATCGTTACCAGTAGTAACATTGAGTTGGGATGTGTTGAGTATGGTGTTGTGTACTCCTGTGGTGATGGTCGACCCAATGCTCAAAGAACCCACCGAGGTGACCACCATGTTGTCCAGAGAGGTACCAGATGACTGCATAGAGACCCCATTGATGTCTGCCCATCTTCGGACCGGAGCGACGACACTGCCGATCAGACGCGCATTGTCCAGATCCGGGATCAGGTCACCCGCAATGTTGGCTGCCGCCAAACCGCCCGATGCTGCCCCGAATGTCAATGTTCCTCCTGCTGGGATGGTCAAGTTGGTGATATTGAGCTGGCTTTCTGCCTGAGCTGCTCCCAATCGATTCCTATGCACATAATTTGGCTGTCCACTGAAAGGGGGAAATTGGCTCACACCCACTTTATCAATACCAGGTAAACTCATGTTGAATCAATGTTGTGTTGTTAGATTTACGCTGCGTTGAGCAACGAGAGCTTATACTGTGTTCTGGTTCCTGCACCGTTGTCTAGGTATACCGGAAGAAACAGACCCGAAGCAGCACCCGCAGCACCCGCTAAGGCTACACGGGTACTAGCAGTCAGCCCTCCAAGTGTGACGCTGTTGGCAGCAGTCGATACAGCCCCTGCACCCAAGGCGATTTGCCCATTGCTGCCTGCCACCACATCCGACCCTGCTCCAACCGCTGTGTTGCTGGCACCTGTAGTACAACTGGTGGCCGCATTCTGCCCAATACACACATTGGACCCTCCTGTGGTAATACTGTCACCCGCTCCCGTACCAATCATTACAATGTTGCTTCCTGATGTAACAGCAAAGTTTCCAGTGTTGATAGCAGTCACATCGGTGCCGGATGTAATCGTACTGCCTATTGCACTCGTACCGTTGGCGATCGGGGATATCACCACATTGGAAAGAGCACCACTGGTAGGGCTCGTCCACATACGTAATCCGTTGAACACAGCCCATCTTCCAGCAGGTGCACCGGCTGCGTATGTATTGTCTGCACTGGGAGTGACATCGCCTGTGATAGAACCAGTGGGAGATCCGATGGGAAGAGTCAATTTCCCTATTTGGTCAACATTCACATTCACAAACGTGCCACTCGCCCATCTCAGAGCAGCCGTTCCGATGATATAGGTGTTATCGGCTGTAGGGATCAGATTGCCTGTTACAGTCCCAGGAGAACTGGTGCTAGGTAATACAATGTTTGTTTCACTTCCTCCCAGTCGGTTCTTTTGCACGAAATTGGGCTGTCCGCTGAACGGTGGAAACTGACTCACGCCTACTTTATCGATACCAGGTAAACTCATGTTGAATCACAATTTATTGTGTTTAGATTATGCAATCGTCACATTGCGAGGGCCGCCTACGGTGTACCATACCGTATTGAATGCGATGATCTCCAAGCTGTCGCCTATTGCCCCTCCGAAGGTGGCCGTCACCAGTGCACCTCCATTGATCTTGCCAGCCGCAAATGTGATCACATGAGCTTGGGCAGTGGAACTGACGATTCGCATGGATTGCCCATTCTGTATGGCCAGAGGAGCGACCAGAGTGTATGCCCCCACTCCTGCTTTGCTGAGTATGGCCACGGTGTTGAAGGGTTGTATAGCTCCATCGGCTGCATAGCTCGTGGCAACATCTCGTGACAGTGCTCCACCCGAGCTTTGAGGAGTGGGTAGGTAGTTGGGTGTACCGGCTCTGTTTACGGTTTGCTTAATAGACATTCTAAGATCATATTATAGCATTAGATTTTGCCATGTGTGACTGTAAGCCGCGCGTCGGACCCCTTCTCACTCGCTTTATCCATCAACTGAGGCCTATGTTGCCCTACGAGATCATTGGGGCTGGTATAGGATACTACGTCGCTCCCAAGCTGGGATTCAGCACCAGCACTGGCCTGATCGTAGGTTTTCTAGTGCCACCTGCTTACAACGCTCTCGATGTCAAGAAGCAGTCTTCCTAGTCAGCCTCCGGGCATGAATCAGCAGCGTCTGAGTGCTATGGTCAAGACGATGCATAGAGTGGATGCATTGGAGAATCAGATCAAAGATATTGGCTCTAAGATCGTACCACCTCCATCCAAGTCCGATCGATTCCTGGCATCGAAAGGGTACGGTAAAGCCGTTGATAAGATCAAATTACATGATGTATATACCAAACGGCTAAAAGATTACAGCAAGCGTGTGAAGGATATAAAGGTGCAACTGGCAAGAGAACACGCTAGCTTTCAAACTCACTACAACCTGGCCGATACAGCAGAAGAACATTAGCAATGGATTGGCCTGCTGACCTCATCATTATGCTGTGGCAAGAGACCATGTGCCGTGAGACACGCAACAACATGCGCTGTACATGCATTCGATGGAGAAGACTGCTGCCAGTGATACCCAATCCTCCTCCTTTTGATTGGCCTCACAAAAACTGCTATCTGGCCAAATATATTCATCTAGACAAGGTGAGACGATTGGTGGCAGCCAAGACACACTGGAAGGCTCGTGCGGATTCCCATGGATTTGACTGGCAATACGCAGCCATGGAACGTCTGATGGGCCGTCACGCCAATTTCTGGCTCTCATTGCCTTTTCCTATCCCAGATGTGTATATGGCTTATCTTTACGGTAGTAAGACATCCATACAAAGAGAATTGATCAACATATTCGAACCAAGAAATCGCCATCATAAAGTAGGGCTGAAAGGAGAGAAA
>Ga0209382_10011361_pt1 | contig 11058 bp, 11 predicted proteins | sample SoiMetdeltSBSDD5_FD_187599 | JGI IMG/M metagenome (GOLD analysis project Ga0209382, IMG submission 187599) | Bulk soil microbial communities from a Populus tree surrounding site in Tennessee, USA - Soil MetaG P. deltoides SBSDD5 (SPAdes) (version 2) | ecosystem: Environmental > Terrestrial >...
GAAGGGCGCGACATCTCCGTCCAGGAGCAGGAGACGCACATCTTCAGCGACGACTTCCTGCTCAAGCGCCCGCTGCTCCGAGCGATCAGCGCCAAGGATCAGTCGCCGGTCCTGCTGATCGACGAGATCGACCGGGCGGACGAGGAGTTCGAGGCGTTCCTCCTCGAAGTGCTGTCCGACTTCCAGGTCACCATCCCAGAGCTGGGCACCATCAAGACGGAGCACCGCCCCTACGTGGTGCTGACCTCGAATCGGACCCGCGAGCTCTCGGACGCGCTCAAGCGCCGCTGCATGTACCTCTGGATCGACTATCCGGACTTCGCGAAGGAGCTCCGGATCATCACGACCAAGGTGCCGAACATCAATGAGAAGCTGGCTCGCCAGGTGGCGGCGTTCATGCAGGCGATCCGGCAGGTCAAGCTGAACAAGACACCGGGCGTCGCCGAGACGCTGGACTGGGCGATGAGCATGATGGCGCTGCACCAGGATCACCTGGATCCCGAGACCGTCCGCGAGACGCTCGGGTCGTTCATCAAGGACCGCGACGACGTCACGAAGCTGCGCGGCAAGCCGGTCGACATCCTGGTTGGCAGCATGAACGGATCAGAGGAAGAGGATCTCAACGAATGGATCCAGTCAGTGACTCAGCGGCTCGAGCGCGAGGTCGCCTCACGCTAAAGAGCCGCGCTCGGCACGCGGACCTGCAACGACATACAATCGCGTTCGGGCGCGAGCTTCGCCAGCGCGAGCTGCTCTCGACGTCCTCCGAGATCGTCGACGCGCTGCGCGTGATGGAGAACGTCGACCTCTCGGATCGTCGGGACGTCTATCTCGGCACGCGCGCCGTCTTCCTGTCCAAGCCGGAAGACATGCCGATCTTTGACGAGGTCTTCAACAACTTCTGGCGGCGGATCGCCCACATCGACGAGGTGGACGATCCGGCCTCGGACGACGAGATGACCTCGCAGGGCGAGGACGCGTCCGACCTCCAGGAGGGCGGCGAGGGCCAGCAGCAGCTTCGGCTGACCAGCGCCGAGGGCGATGGCGGCGAAGGCGACGAAGAGGGCGACGAGGAAGCGCTGCCCCTCTACAGCCCGGTCGAGATGCTGGCCTCCAAGGACTTCAGCCGGTTCCAGGCCGAGGAGATGACCGAGATCGCGCGAGCGGTCCTGGTCATCGCCAAGCGCCTGGCGACCAAGGAGAGCCGCCGGTTCCGGATCGCGCGCAAGGGGTCGCAGATCGACGCCCGCCGCACGATGCGCCGGAACATGAAGTACGGTGGCACGATCATCGAGCTGGCGCGCAAGCGAAGGAAGATCCGCAAGCCGCGGCTGGTGGTCATCTGCGACGTCAGCCGCTCGATGGACACCTACAGCCGGTTCCTGCTCCAGTTCATCCACGCGATGCAGAACACGATCGGCAAGGTGGAGTCATTTGTCTTCAGTACCTCGCTGACCCGCGTCACCGAGTACTTCAAGAACGAGGACATCCTCGAAGCGCTGGACCGGATCGCGCGCGAGGTCCACGACTGGTCGGGCGGAACCCGGATCGGCCAGAGCTTGACCACGTTCAACCAGGTCTGGGCGCGCAAGCTCTTGAACCGCCACACGATCGTGGTGATCCTCAGCGACGGCCTCGACACGGGGGACGCCGAGATCCTGCGGACGGCGATGGAAGACCTCCAGGGGCACTCCGGCAAGGTCGTCTGGCTCAACCCGCTGCTCGGCAGCAAGGATTACCGTCCGCTGGCGAGAGGGATGAGCACGGCCCTGGAGCACGTGGACGTCTTCGCGCCGGCTCACAACCTGGCCAGCCTTGCCGACCTGAGCAAGCACCTGTCGGCGTAGGTCGTCCGGGCAGCATATCCCTGCTGGCGCACCGAATCGCGCCCCTACCGAGTATCCGTTCGGTGGGGGCGCACTTCACTGTGCCAGCGGATCCGGCCGACACCTGGTCTCGGCAATACGCAGCGTGGGCCGGCGGTTACAATTAGAAGGCCGGCTACTCACGTTTTGAGTACGGGCACTTCGTCCCCGTGGAGGCACGACATGCTCGAAGTCCTTCCTGATATCGACCGCTGGCAGGCGAACGGCGAGCGGGTCGCCCTGGCGACGGTTGTTCGAGCGTACGGCTCGGCGCCGCGCAAGGAAGGCGCCAAGATGGCGATCTCCGAGCACGGCGAGATGGCCGGCTCGGTCAGCGGCGGCTGCGTCGAGGCCGACGTCGTGCTGCACGCCCAGGACGTCCTGGAGACGAACGCCCCGCGGCTGGTCCACTACGGGATCAGCGACGAGCAGGCGTTCGAGGTCGGCCTGGCCTGCGGCGGCGTGATTGACGTCTACATCGAGCCGCTGGAGTCGCTGCGATGAGCGTCGACTTCCTGGCGGAGGTCCGGCGTCGCGTCGAGGCCGAAGAGGCGGTCGTGGTCGCGACCATCGTGGCCGGCCCGGACGGCGTCGGCAATCGGATGCTGATCTACCCGGACGGCTCGACGCGGGGCAGCCTCGGCAGCGCGGCGTTGGACCAGCGCGCGCAGGCCGACTACCGCGATCAGCTCCTGAAGTCCGAGTCGAAGACGATCGAGTACGCGGACGTCGACGGGGTGGCCGGCGATACGCTGGTGTTCTACGACGTCTATCCAGCGCCGGATCGGCTGCTGGTCTTCGGCGGGGTCCACGTCGCCGTCCCGCTGGTCGAGCTGGCGAAGGTGCTCGGCTTCCGGGTGACGGTCGTCGACGCGCGAGGCCAGTGGGCGACCCGCGACCGGTTCCCGAAGGCCGACGAGATCGTCGTCTCGTATGCCGACGAGTTCCTGGACACCACCCGGCTGGACCTCTCCACCTACGTCGTGGTCCTGACGCACGACCCGAAGCTGGACGACCCGGCGATCATCCGGGCGGTCCAGCACGACGTCCGGTACATCGGCGCGATCGGGAGCCGGCGGACGCACGCCGGGCGGATCGAGCGGCTGAAGGCGGCCGGCATCACCGACGAGCAGGTCGCGAAGATCCACGCGCCGATCGGGCTGGACATCCGCGCGCGGAACCCCGAGGAGATCGCGCTCTCGATCCTGGGCGAGATGGTCGCCGCGAAGAACGGCGTCCAGACGCTCGCCCGGCATAGCGCCGGTCGGGTCGCCACACCCGCATGAACGTCACGGCGATCGTCCTGGCGGCCGGCACCTCCTCGCGGATGGGCCAGCCGAAGCAGCTCCTCCAGTTCGAAGGCCGGAGCCTGGTCCGGCGCGCCGCCGAGGCCGCCGTCAGCTCGCGAGCGCGCCAGACGATCGTGGTGACCGGCGCGCGCAGCGCCGAGGTGGACGCTGAGCTGGCCGGCCTGGCGGTGCTGCTCGTCCACAACCCGGAATACGCCGAGGGGATGAGCACGTCGCTCAAGGCCGGGCTCCGTGCGGTCCGCCCGGAAGTCGACGCGGCCGTCCTGCTGCTGGCGGATCAGCCGTTCGTCACGTCTGAGATCGTCGACGGCCTGATCGACCTGTACGAGCGGACCGGCGCGAAGATCGTGCGGCCACGGTATGGAGCGGTGCCGGGCAACCCGGTGCTCTGGGACCAGAGCGTCTTCGCGGAGCTATTCGAGCAGGAGGGCGATCAGGGCGGCCGGGCGCTGCTCCAGAAGTACGCCACGGAGGTCGCCTGGCTGGAGCTGCCGGACCTCGGGCAACAGACGGACGTCGACACGCCGGAGGCGTACGCGAAGCTGACGGGCGCGGACCTCACCCCCCCGGCCCCCCTCTCCGGCGCGGAGAGGGGGGAGGCGACGGATGACCACGCCAATAGCCATCCGCACGTCGGAGGGAGCCGCTTCTGCTCGCGCTGCGCGACTCCGCTGGTGACCCGGCAGGTCGAGTACGACGGCGGCAAGGAGCACCAGGTCTGTCCGGCCTGCGGGTTCGTGGTCTGGGCCGACCCGAAGTTGGCAGTGCTGACGGTGATCCCCTGGGACCGCGGTATCCTGCTCGGCAGGCGGACGCAGAACCCGGGCAAGGGCCGCTGGAGCTTCCCGTCGGGCTTCGTCGATCGCGGCGAGGTCGTGGAGGAGGCGGCCGTGCGCGAGGTCCGCGAGGAGACCGGCCTGGAGATCGAGGTCACGGACCTGGTCGGCGTGTACTCGGAGCCGGACAACCCGGTCATCGTGATCGCCTACGCAGCCGTGCCGCGCGGCGGATCGCTTCGCGCAGACGACGACCTGGTCGAGCTTCAGGGGTTCGACCCCGACGACCTGCCGGAGATGGCGTTCCCGCACGATACGCGTATCGTCCGGGACTGGCTGGACCGCCCGGCCGAGCGGACGTTCCGGCGATGAGGCGGCGGCAGGTGCTCGCGCGTGAGGTCGAGCCGCGGGACCTCGGGCTGGTGGCGGCACATGCCGTCCGCAACGGCGCCGGGACGAAGTTCGTGCTCCGTAAGGGCGACGTCCTGACCGAAAACCATCTCGATCAGCTTCGGGCGCTGGGGGACCGCGAGCTGCACCTGGTCGGCGTGGAGTCTGACGAGCTGCACGAGGCCGAGGCCGGCGCCCGGCTGGCTCGGGCGGTGGCCGGGCCGGGAATCGACGTTCGAGGCCCCGCCGAGAGCCAGTACACGCTCGTGGCGCGCGAGCGCGGCCTGCTGCGGGTGGACGCCGAGCGGCTGTTCCGGGTGAACGCGCTGGACGGGATCTCGGTGCTGACGCGGTTCGACTACCAGCCGGTCGATGCGGGCGATGAGCTGGCCGGCGCGAAGGTGACGCCGCTGGTGATGCCCCGGGCCACCGTCGACGCGGTCGAGCGGATCTGCGCGGAGGGTCCGCCGTTGCGTGTCCTGCCGTTCAAGCCGATGCGGGTGGCGGCGCTGGTGCTCGAGCGGGTCGATCAGCGCTCGCGCGAGCGCTTCCAGGCGGCGCTGGAGCACAAGCTGGCCTGGTTCGGCTCGGAGCTGGTTGCGGTCGGCGAGGCGCGCTCCGGCGACCGCTACGTCCAGGCGCTCCAGGACGTGCTCGAAGCGGCGCCGGACCTGATCATGGCGGCCGGCGCCAGCTCGCTCGATCCGCTCGAGCCGCTGTTTGGCGCGCTGGACGCGGTCGGGGCGTGGATCGTCAAGCACGGCGTGCCCGTCCATCCGGGCAGCCTCTTCTGGATCGCCTACGTCGGGCCGGTGCCGCTCTTCGGCCTCTCCTCGTGCGAGATGTTCTCTCACCGGACTATCCTTGACCTTGTCTTGCCGCGCCTGTTCGCCGGCGAGCCGGTCGGACGGGACGACCTGGCCCGACTCGGGCATGGAGGGATGCTGGGACGAGAGATGGCGTTTCGGTTTCCGCCGTACGGTACCCGGGACGGCTCGGAAGGGTGAGTCCCGCGCGAGCGGCGATGACGTGCCGCTTGTCATCACAGAAGTTGACAATTGGGCGAGGCCGACCTAGCATCCCTAGTTGCGCCCGGCCGACCCGTCCTATGGGTCACGGCCGCGCCTGACCTGCCAAACCTGACACTCTCACCTGGGAGGGGAAACGGATGAGCGTTGCCGTCACGGTCACGGTCAACGGAAAGACCTATCAGAACGAGGTCGAGCCTCGGCTCTTGCTGGTCCACTACCTGCGCGACGTGCTCGGTCTGACCGGCACCCACGTCGGCTGCGACACCAGTCAGTGCGGCGCCTGCACGATCATCATGGACGGCGCGGCCGTGAAGTCGTGCACCGTGCTGGCGGTTCAGGCCGACGGCGCCACCCTCGAGACGATCGAGGGGCTGGCGAAGGACGGCGAGCTCCACCCGATCCAGCGGGGGTTCTGGGAGGAGCACGGCCTCCAGTGCGGGTTCTGCACGCCGGGCATGATCATGACGAGCGTCGACCTGCTCAAGAACAACCCGGCGCCCTCCGAAGAGGAGATCCGGCGCGGGATCGAGGGGAACCTCTGCCGCTGCACCGGCTATCAGAACATCGTCAAGGCGATCCAGTACGCGGCGAAAGAGATGGCCGGTTAGGCTCCCGAGCCACCGGATTGAGGAGCGACACGCATGTATCCTGCGCAATTCGAGTATGTGGCGCCGGACAGCCTGGACGAGGCGATCAAGCTGCTGGCAGATAGCGGCGGCGAGGCGAAGATCCTGGCCGGCGGCCACAGCCTGCTGCCGGCGATGAAGCTGCGCCTGGCCCAGCCCGGCACGCTGATCGACCTCCGCAAGGTGCCGGGTTTGAACGAGATCAAGGCCGACGGCGACGGCGTCACGATCGGCGCGATGGTGACCCACGCCGAGGTGGCGCGCTCGGATGAGGTCAAGCGGGCGCTGCCGGCCCTGGCCGAGGCGGCGAACGTCGTCGGCGATCTCCAGGTGAGGAACCGGGGCACCCTCGGCGGCAGCCTGGCGCACGCCGACCCGGCCGGCGACCCGCCGGCGGCATTCCTGGCGCTCGACGGCTCGATCGTGGCGAAGGGACCGAACGGCGAGCGGACGATCGCCGCCAACGACTTCTTCATCGACATCCTGACGACCGCGCTGGCCGAGGATGAGATCGTGACCGCCGTCAAGTTCCCGACGCTCGCGGCGGGGACCGGCACGGCGTACGTGAAGTTCGACCACCCGGCCTCGCACTACGCGCTGACGGGCGTGGCGGCAGCCGTCAAGCTGGACGGCAGCGGCAACGTCGAAAGCGTCAAGGTCGGCGTCACGGGCGTCGGGCCGAAGGCGTACCGCGCGACGGCCGTCGAGGAGGCGCTGGTCGGCAAGGGCGCGGATGCCATCGCCGACGCGGCCTCGCACGCGGCCGACGGGATCGACTGCAACGACGACATCCACGCCTCGGCGGAGTACCGCGCCCACCTGGCGACGGTGTTCACGCGGCGGGCGCTCCAGGCGGCGTTCTCGCGCGCCAACGGCTGACTCCACCTGTCGGGCGGCAGGCGACTCCAAGGGACGGGCCAGACTGGCCCGCCCCTTCGCCACGTCGTCGGTCCGGGGCTCGTTGTCGCGCACGGGCTCGTGGCCGCGCGGGAGCGCGATCGTCGCATCTCCTCAATCGCCTCGCCGTCCCGGGTGCTGGCGAGGCGTAGCGCGGGTGCAGGCGAACCGTCACGCCATAGGCGACAAAACGACCGACGCGTGGCGACCGGCTATGCTACGATACACAGGCCGAAGCGCAAGCCCCCCTCTAGCGCCCTTCTTTCCGAGCCGTACAGGCTCCGCCCCCGCTCGGCCCCCACTTTCCCCACCACGATCTACGACATTCGGGAGCGCCCTGGTCATGGCCTTGAATCCGTTTCCCTTGCCGGCCGTCGAGCCCGGCGCGGGCTTCGCCTGCTGGTCGGAGTCGATCGAGCTAGTCACCTCGACCGCGCCGGAGTTCATCGACTTGACCGAGCAAGTGGAGAGTATCATCGCGCGCTCGCCGGTGACGGAGGGCCTGGCCGTGGTGTTCTCGCGGCACACCACCGCCGCGATCACCCTGAACGAGCTCGAGCCGCTCCTGCTCGAAGACATGTCCGAGTTCCTGGATCGGCTGGCGCCGCGCGCGCACGCCTACCGCCACAACGACTTCGACGTTCGGACCGTCAACATGACGCCGGACGAGAGCCCGAACGGCCACGCGCACTGCCTCCAGCTCGTGCTGGGGGCCAGCCAGACGATCCCGATCCGGGACGGTCGGCTCGTGCTCGGCCAGTGGCAGCGGATCTTCATGGTCGAGCTGGACCGCTCGCGCCCGCGCGAGGCGGTGGTCCAGACGTTCGGGATGGCGCGGCCGTCGCGCCCGACGCCGGTCGGGCTGCCGCGCAACGGCTCGCGCACCCGCGCTCGCTAACGCCGTCGCGGCGCTCAGGCCGGTCGGCGGGCGACGGCGAGCGTCGCGCCGAGGCCGCACAGCATCATCCCGGAGCCCTCGCGGAGCCGCCTGATCAGGAGCGGCCGGCCGATCAGGCTGGCTCGCACGTTGGACGCCAGGAACGTCACGACGACGTCTACCAGGGTATTGAGGACGACCGAGACGAGCCCGAGCGCGACGAACTGTGCCGCGACCCCACCAAGGGCCGGATCGACGAACTGCGGGATGAACGCCAGAAAGAACGCCGCCGTCTTCGGATTGAGGGCCTCGACGATGACCCCCTCGCGAAAGGCCCGACGCCACCCCGATGCCTCCGGGTCGAGCAGGATGGTGGCCTGCCCCGCCGAGCGGAACGTCTTGACGCCGAGCCAGATCAGGTAGGCCGCCCCGGCCAGTTTGAGGAGGGTGAACGCCTCCGCACTGGCCATGACGAGCGCCGAGACGCCCACCGCTCCCGCGATGACGTGCACCAGCCCGCCGAGGCCCGTGCCGAGCGTCGAGGCGATACCTTCACGCCGGCCCGCGGCGAGCGTCCGCGCCGCCACGTAGAACATGCCCGGCCCGGGCGAGATGGCGACCGCCAGGGCCGCCACGAAGAACAGCAGGGCACCGTGCCCGTCGGGCATCTGCTCATCTCCACGGTCCCGTCGACGGCGGTTGGCCGATCGTCGGGTCGAACTATTCGCGGTGATCTGGATGCTCTGTGGACCCACAGCACGGCGACGTCTGCGCCAAGGTCCGCCCCTCGAATCTCGCGGTGCGGGCCCGGTGGCGCGGGGCTCGCCTGGGGCGCGATGACGAGAGCCCGACCGTGATCGGTCGGGCTCGGTGCGGTGTCGGACCGCCGTCGGGTCGAAACGCCGCGCTTAGCTCTCGTCGGCGCCCTGGTTGTTCAGCTTCTTCATCAGCCGCGACTTCCGCCGAGCGGCGTTGCGCGGGTGCAGGATGCCCTTCGAGGCGGCCTTGTCGAGCTTGCTGATCGCCTGGACCACCAGCACCGCCGAGTCCTCAGCGCCGCCGAAGATGCCGCGCTCGGCCTTCCGAATGAACGTCTTGACCGCCGACTTCACCGACCGATTTCGCACGCGCCGGCGCTCGGCGACGCGGATCATCTTCTCGGCGGAACGCGTATTTGCCACGAACCGGCTCCTCCCGATGGCGGCGGCGCCTGTGGCCGCCGCTCGCGCTGGCTCGGCGCCCCCGTCCGAACGGCGGGCAGCATCGAGTATCGTCTTTCGGACTTCAGGCCAGTATACCTGACGGAAAGGCGCGCCGACGAATCGCCTACCGTGGCCCGGCCGCCCGCCACAGGGCGCGGGTGTCGTAGATGCGGAAGCTGCCGACCGTGGTCACGCTCACGCCGGCGCCGGCTAGCGCTTCGAGGTCGGCGCGGTAGTCGCGGCGGTCGCGGTCGCGCTGGTCGAGCAGGACGTAGGCGACCCGGTACTCCGTCAGGAACGTCCGCAGGCGGTCGAGCTCCAGCCTCGTTGGCAGCAGGGTCGCCGGGCGCATCGTGAAGAAGGTGTACGGCCAGGGCTGGCCGTGGGTGACGACGTCGTCGCGGTCGGTGTTGGCCGCGATCCAGGCGTTGATCCGGGCCAGCTCCGGGTCTTCGGACCAGCGCGGCGGCCCGGTCCAGCGCATGCCGTCGTCGACGCGCGGCTTCACCTCCTCGTCGCCGTAGCGGTACTCGTCCTGGTACTGGTGTCGCCAGGTGGGGAGCCACCACCAGCCGACGGCCAGGACAGCCAGGAAGAGCGGCAGCGCGCGCGGCAGCGGCCCGAGCGGCACCCTGGTCAGGCCGAGACGGGCCAGCCCGTCCGCCAGGAACGGCAGCAGCAGCAGCAGCGTCGGGAGCTGGTACCGGTCCTGGAAGTTGGCCCAGGTCAGGGCGTAGGTGAGGAAGCTCGCCAGGGCCAGCACGGCCGGAATGATGGCGCGGCGCGGGTACGCCCGCCAGGCGAGGGCGAGTAGGACGCCGATCCAGGCCGGCAGCAGGGGACGGAGCCAGGCACGGTCGAGCAGCAGGAGGTTGGCGTAGTCGCGGACATTCTCCAGCATCGCGACAAGGACGAAGTCGACGTTTGACGTAATGAACTCAATCGGAGTCGGCAGGGGGCGGCCGTAGCCGTTGCGGAGGACGTCCGAGTCCTTGTGGACGGCGTAGAGGTACGACTGGCCGGAGTACGAGAGCGCGCCCTGGATCGTCAGGCTGTAGAGCGAGATCGGCACGGCGAAGACCAGGACGCCGACGATCAGCCAGCCCGCCGCCCGGAGGGCGCCCCGCCGGTCGTGGGCCGCGAGGACGATCGCCGGGAGCATCGCCAGCACCAGCGCCGCGACGGTCGGGCGGGCCAGGTAGCCGAGGCCGAGCGCCAGGCCGGCCAGCAGGTAATCGCGGCGCCGGGCCGGCTCCGGCGCCCGCACCACGATCCAGGTCGCGAGCAACAAGAGCGCGATCGTCAGCGCCTCGGTCATCGGCGGGACCATCCGCTCGAGGACGACCGGGCTGATCGCGCCGAGCAGGCCGGCAGTGGCGCCGACCGCGCGGCCGAACAGGGCCAGCCCGATCTCGGCGACGAGCGCGACCGAGACGGCCGCGAGCAGCGCGTTCACGACCTGGACCGCGTGCAGGTCCAGCCCGAGGCCGAGCAGCCCGGCCACGATCAGCGGGAAGAGCGGCGGCCGCTCGGCGAGGCCGTGGTGCAGGACGTCCGTGCCGCCGAAGTGGTACGCCTTGACGCCAAGCCGGAACCCCTCGCCGTTCAGGAGGCGCCGCGCGACGTCGACGTACTCGACGACGTCGGGGTTGAGCTGGACGACGCGCAGGGCCGGGGTGAGGTAGAGCCCGAACGCCAGCAGGCCGATCAGCAGCGAAACGCGCACGCCCGCCAGGCGATGGGCCAGCGGGACCGCGCGCGGACGGGGCTGTTCGAGCGTCGCGGTCACGGCCGGCACCGAGCCTCCGTCAGCGGCTCGCCCCCTGCCCGACGGTGCTGAGGACGTCCGTCACGGCCGAGGCGAGCGACTCTTCGCTGAACGGCTTGGTGACGCAGCCGATGCAGCCGGCCTCGGAAGCCTCGCGGCGGTCGTCCTCGTCGTCGAGCGCGGTGATGGCGATGATCGGGATGGCGGCGGTCTCCGGCCGCTGCTTCAGGCTGCGCGCGACCTCGAAGCCGCTCATCCCCGGCATCCGGAGGTCCAGCAGCACGAGGTCGGGGCCGCGCTTGGCCTGATCGAGCGC
>Ga0209382_10011362_pt1 | contig 11057 bp, 7 predicted proteins | sample SoiMetdeltSBSDD5_FD_187599 | JGI IMG/M metagenome (GOLD analysis project Ga0209382, IMG submission 187599) | Bulk soil microbial communities from a Populus tree surrounding site in Tennessee, USA - Soil MetaG P. deltoides SBSDD5 (SPAdes) (version 2) | ecosystem: Environmental > Terrestrial >...
GAGAGCAAAAAGAGAAAAGGGGAGCTCTGGCTCGATTCGCGCGCGGCGATGCTCGAAGGCGGTAAGTCGGGACCCATATTGATACCCGGCCATCCCGAGAAGAGCCGTCTCATCGAAGCCCTTCGTTACCAGAACCCGGACCTGCAGATGCCCCCCGACGATCCCCTGCCGCCGGCGGTCGTCGCGGATTTCGAAGCGTGGGTGAGAATGGGTGCTCCTGATCCCCGCGTCGGTGATCCCAAGGCGATGTCGTTCCCCCAGGCCGCGCGGCACTGGTCGTTTCAGGCCCCGCGCGAGCGCCTCGTCCCCGCCGTGAAGAACACGCGCTGGCCGCTCACCGCGGTTGACGCCTTTGTTCTGGCGGGCCTCGAGCAAGCGGGGCTTTCACCCGCACCGTCGGCTGACAAACGAACGCTCATCCGCCGCGCCACCTATGACTTGACGGGCCTTCCGCCAACCGCTGCCGAGATCGACGCGTTCGTTCGCGACGGAACACCGGATGCCTTTGCACGTGTGATCGATCGCCTGCTTGCGTCACCCCGGTATGGCGAGCGGTGGGGACGGCACTGGCTGGACGTTGCCCGGTATGCCGACACGACAGGGCCGCGCCTGGGGCGCATCCCCTTTTCGTACACGTATCGTGACTGGGTGATCCGCGCTTTCAATGAAGACCTGCCGTACGACGAGTTTCTTCTGAAGCAGCTGGCCGCGGACAAGCTGCCGGGAGCGTCGAATACCGATGACCTGGCCGCGCTTGGGTTTCTGACGGTTGGACGCAGGAGCAATCGAGATACGATTCACGACATTATCGACGACTGGATCGACGTGGTCAGCCGGGGCATCATGGGTCTGACCGTCAACTGTGCGCGCTGCCACGATCACAAGTTCGACCCTGTCTCAACGAAGGACTACTACGCTCTGTACGGCGTCTTTCTAAACTCCCAGGCGCGCCATGACCTTCCCGTCATTGGTGGCGGGCCGGGAAGCGACGTGGATCGGCGGTACGAAAAGGAGATTGCGGCGCAGCTGGAAGGTCTTCTGAAATACAAACAGAAGAGGCTTGCCGAAACAGCCGCAGATCTAAGGACACCGGCGCGGATCGCTGCGTACCTGCTGGCGGCAGGAGGCTACCGCCGCAGCGCTCCTGCAAGCGGGGAAACGAAAGACCAGGACGAAGAGATCAACCCGTTCGTGCTTCGCCGGTGGCGCGCATTGCTGGACAGGTTCGCCGAGAAACGCGATCCCTACTGGCAGGCCTGGCATGCCCTTGCGGCCCTGCCTGCCGAGCAGGCGGCCGCCCAGGCCGGGGCGCTTGCGGATCGGTACGCGGGCGAGGTGGCCGCCGCCGACTCTCCCACGGCGCACAGCGACCCACAGAAGGAAGCTCTGCGCCGCATCCTGCGTGGACCCGAAGCGCCATCGGACATCTCGATGGCCGACTTCGCCGAGATCCAGAACGCCAACTCCGACCAGGTGTTCATAGAGAACTGGGTCATGCTCGTGAATGCTCTGGGCGCGCGCTATGCCGATGCGGGAGGCCAACCGCGGGCCATGGCCGTCGAAGACGCGCCGGTGCTGCGCCCCGCTCACGTTTTCGTGCGCGGCAATCCGAACAGTGTCGGCGAGGAAGTGCCACAGCGTTTTCTTGCCGTGCTTGAGGGAGCCAAGCCGGCTCCGTTCACTCAAGGCAGCGGGCGGTTGGAACTGGCGCGGAAGATCACCCGCGCGGACAATCCGCTCACAGCGCGAGTGATGGTGAATCGAGTCTGGCAACACCACTTCGGGTCGGGGCTCGTGCGTACTCCCAGCGATTTCGGCACGCGTGGCGACGCGCCGACTCATCCGGAGCTGCTCGATTTTCTGGCCTGCCGATTCGTGGCGGATGGCTGGTCCCTCAAGAAGCTGCACCGGCTGCTCATGCTCTCGCGCGCCTATCAGCAGGCCAGCGCGGATAATCCATCCTTTCGAAGAGTCGACCCGGAGAACCGCCTGCTGTGGCGTATGAATCGACAAAGGATTGACTTCGAATCTTTCCGCGACACCGCTCTCTCGGTATGCGGGCAGCTCGAGCTGACCGTTGGCGGACCCCCGGTGCCTCTCTTCGCCCAGCCGTCGATGCACCGGCGAACGGTGTACGGGCTCATCGATCGCGCGCAGCTTCCCGTGGCGCTGCGGGCGTTCGACTTTGCCAATCCCGAGCAACATACGCCCCAACGCTATCTCACCACTGTGCCTCAGCAGGCGCTGTTCATGATGAATGACCCCTTCATGGCCGAACAGGCTCGCGCCCTCGTCGCGCGCCGGGAAGTGGCGCAGGAACAATCCCCGTCGATGCGCATCCAGGCTATTTATCAATTGGTGCTCGGTCGTCGCGCCACAGCCGACGAGCTTTCACTTGCTCTGCGCTTTGTCGAGGAGCAAGGATCCGGCGTGGCGCCGAATCCATCCTCCATTTCGCAATCGGCTCAATGGCAATTCGGTTTTGGGAGTTACAACGAAACCAGCGGCAAGCTCGAATCGTTTCAGCCATTCCGCGTCTTCGTGGCGGCCAATCAGCAACTGACGCTCCTCGCGTCGACATTTCCCGTCTTCACAGAAGTCTGGCAAGTCGGCAACATGTTGCCTGATGTGAAGGCCGGCTTTGCAAATCTTTCCGCCCTGGGAGGTGAACCAGGAGGGCCCGGCTATGCGGTGGTGCGGCGCTGGGTGGCGCCGGCTGACGGTACCGCCCACGTCACCGGGACCGTGGGGCATAAGGTCGCCGGTGAGTACAGTGACGGCATCCGGGCGTGGGTCCTTTCAAGCCGCAAGGGACAACTGGGGTTCTGGTCGGTCGCCAGGACATCCACCGAAGCCAACATCAAGGACGTCGAAGTGAAATCAGGCGATACGATCGATTTCGTGGTTGACTGCGGTGCGACGGCCTTCGGCGACGAATTCACCTGGGCACCCACGGTGAACCTGGTGGGCAAGGACGGGAACAAACCCGAAATGGTTTCGGCGTCGGCGAAAGAGTTTCGCGGCCCACCTCCTCCAACGCTCCTGCCCTGGGAGCAGCTTGCGCTGGTCATGTTACAATCCAATGAGTTTGTATTTGTCGATTGATAAAGAGCGCCAGAGGGCTGTCGCGTGGCCCGGGGCGGCCGAACGGCGCGTTAGCGTCTTGGAGTGCGCCAGCCCTCTGGCGCTTTTGATGCAACGATTATATGAGCGATGAAAACCGATTGATCTCGCGGCGGCAGGCGTTGTGGCGCTCGGGCATGGGCATGGGTGCCATGGGCCTCGCAGGTGTCTTGCGCGGAGTGGGCGCGGTGCAGGCGACCGCAGCGACCGGACAGCCATCGCGATCACCGCTATCCGTCAAGGAGCCGCCCTTTGCAGCCCGGGCCAAGCGGGTGATCCACCTCTTCATGAACGGCGGTCCCTCGCAGATCGATAGCTTCGATCCGAAACCGTTGCTGAAAAAATGGGCGGGCAAACCGATCCCGGTCAGCTTTCGCACGGAGCGCAAGACCGGGACGGCGTTTCCTTCGCCGTTCTCGTTCAAGAAATACGGCCAAAGCGGATTGGATGTGAGCGAGCTGTTTCCGCACACAGCCGGGATGGCCGATCATCTTTGCGTGATCCGATCCATGCAGACGGACCTTCCGAACCACGAGCCGTCCCTGATGATGATGAACTGCGGCGATGTGCGCATGGTCCGCCCCAGTATGGGATCATGGGTCACCTACGCCCTCGGCTCGGAGAACCAGAATCTGCCCGGGTTCGTGGTGTTGTGCCCGAAGGGTTATCCCGTACAGGGCACGGAGAACTGGCGGTCCGGATTCCTCCCGGGCGCCTTCCAGGGAACCTACATCGACACTGCCCATTCCGACGTCGAGAAGTTGATTGAAGACATCAAACACAACTTTTCAACGCCAAAGGATCAGCAGCGTCAACTGTCGCTCCTGGCGGCGCTGAATCGGGGACACCAGGCTAGCCGCAAGGAGGACCCGTCCATCGAATCGCGCATCCAGGCGTACGAGCTGGCCGCCCGCATGCAATTGGAGGCGGTGGACGCCTTCGACATCAGCCGCGAGCCCGCCCAAGTTCGCGAGGCCTACGGCGATACGGTGCACGGGCGGCAGACCCTGATTGCACGCCGTTTGATCGAACGAGGCGTGCGCTTCGTTCAGGTTTATCACGGCGACACCATCCCCTGGGACAGTCACGCCAATCTCGAGGCGGATCATCGCAGCCTGGCCAGCGCTTCCGACCAGCCGATCGGCGCCCTGCTCAAGGACCTCAAGCAGCGCGGGTTGCTGGAGGAAACGCTGGTGATCTGGGGCGGCGAGTTCGGTCGAACACCGGTGGTCGAACTGCCGGAATCGGGCGACGCCAGCAAGGCGACCGGGCGGGACCATAATCCCTATGGCTTCACGATGTGGCTCGCGGGCGGCGGCGTGAAGGGGGGCTACGTTCACGGCGCCACCGATGAGTTTGGGTATCAGGCCGTCGAAAAGCCCATGCATGTTCACGACCTGCACGCGACTGTGCTTCACCTTCTGGGCTTCGACCACGAGAAGCTGACGTTCCGGTATGCAGGCCGCGACTTCCGGCTCACAGACGTGCACGGTGAAGTTGTCAAAGAGATTATTGCCTGACCTCTCCGCCTTACTGCATACACTTTGAACCCGCACTGTCCCGCTATGCTGAGACCGGACAAGAAATACTCCGTTTACGACCTGCGCCAACTCAAGGGCAAACGCTGCCTGACTCATGTGCATGTCAAATCCCCGGAAGAGGCGGCCGCGGCAGAAGCGGCGGGGATTGATTTGCTGAGTTGCAGTTTCGACTCGCCGGCATCGCAGGCCCGATTGCCGCTTCTCGTGGCAGCGGCCCCGAAAAGTTTTATCTCCGGAGCAACTCCGCACGGGATGGCTTCGCCGGATGAGGCGATCCGCATCGGATTCCAGGCGCTGGAACTGGGCGCCAGTTCGGTTTATTGCTCGGCGAGCCCGTGGATGATTGAGGCCATGGCGCGGGAAGGAATTCCGGTGGTCGGCCACCTGGGAATGGTTCCACGCCACGCGACCTGGACAAATATCCGCCCGATTGGCAAGACTGCAGCCGAGGCCAGGCAACTCTACGAACAAATGAAACGTCTGGAAAATGCCGGGGCCTATGCCGCGGAACTTGAATTGGTGCCGCACAAGCTTGCCTCCTATTTCTGCAGGAAAACTTCCCTCCTTCTGATGTCCCTGGGTTCCGGCAGCGGATGTGATACGCAATTCCTCTTTTCCGACGACATCCTTCAGGACTACGACGAACGCATTCCGCGCCATGCCAAAGCCTATCGGAATTTTCGCAAAGAATACCAACGTCTCCAGAACGAGCGCATCGCCGCGTTTGCAGAATACGCCGAGGACGTGAAGAGCGGCCGTTTTCCCGAAGCCGGTCACCTGGTGGCAATGGATGAGGCCGCGTTCAAGGAGGCCGTCGAAGCGATCGAAGGGAACGGCCATGCGTGATCAGGGAAAAGCAACCGGAGCAACTGGAGGCCACGGTGAAGGAAATCCTCTGATCTCTGTTTTTCTCTGTTGCCTCCTGTTCATTCCCCAAGACTGAGCCATCTACTTTATGAACCCGAGCAACAGGCCGCGCATCCTCACCACCACGGTCGGCTCGTATCCCGTCCCGGACTGGCTTGCGGCCCTTCCCAGCGAGCAGGCGCTGCTCGACGCCACGCGCGTCGTGTTCGACGTCCAACGACAGGCCGGCATTGACCTGCCGACCGACGGCGAGCTGTATCGTTTCGATGTGAATCATCCCGACACCAACGGGATGATTGAGTATTTCGTTCACAAGCTCGGTGGCGTGCGGCGTGACGTGGGGCGGCGCGATACGACGGTGTTCCGCGCCAAAACGGAGATGCGCTGGCGCAGCAAGCCCGCCGCGGTCGTCACCGGCCCGATTACCGAAGGTGTCTTGAACCTGCCCGAGGATTGCGCGCGCGCGGCCAGCGTGGCGGGCGGACCATTCAAATTCACGCTTACCAGTCCCTACATGCTCGCCCGCACGTTGCTCGACGAGCACTATCACGATTTCTCGAAACTTACTCTCTCCATCGCCGACGCGCTCGCAGCGCAGATGAGCGACCTGAGTTGTACGTGCGTGCAGGTGGACGAGGCCAACGTTCCCGGCAATCCGGCCGACGGCCCGCTCGCCGCCGAAGCCATCAATCGCGTGCTGGACGCCGTGCGCGTCGAGAAGGCAGTGCATTTCTGTTTCGGCAATTACGGGGGACAGACGATTCAAAAGGGCGACTGGACCTCGCTGATTTCTTTTCTCAACCGTTTGCACGCCGACCATCTCGTGCTCGAACTCGCGCATCGCCCGGCCTCTGATCTTGACGCGCTCAAGGACGTGAACGCGCGGATCGGCATCGGCCTGGGCGTGGTGGACATCAAGGTAAACCATGTCGAGACGCCGGAGGAAATCGCCCGCGCCATCGAACGGGCGGAAAAGGCGCTCGGACCGGACCGCGTGCGCTATGTGCATCCGGATTGCGGCTTTTGGATGCTGAAACGCTCGGTTGCCGACCGGAAGATGGCTGCGCTGGCGAAAGGACGCGATTTGTACCTGGCGCGCCGCTGACGAAATGACCTTTCTTCCAGGACCAAACCTCTGACAGGAACAAAGAGAGAATCAACAGGAGGAAACAGAGGAAACGGAGAAAGATGTTCTGATCTGGTTCTGATCTCTGTTTTCTCTGTTTGCTCCTGTTCAACTCCGATCCTGACTTTATGACCAACCGCTTCGCACTCGCGCCCTTCGAGTTCTTCGTGCGGCACTCGGCGCTGGCCAAAGGCCGCGAATTGTATCTGGGGCGCCGCTGACGAAATGACCTTTCTTCCAGGACCAAACCTCTGACAGGAACAAAGAGAAGAATTAACAGGAGCAAACGGAGGAAACGGAGAAACATGTTCTGATCTGGTTCTGATCTCTGTTTTCTCTGTTCCCTCATGTTTAAGTCTGCTTAATCTGGAGGCCCATGCACCCGCTGTTCTCAAAGGCTTCGGCTCTGACCGAAAGAATCATTGCTGCGGCGATTGAGGTTCACCGTGACAAAGGGCCAGGGCTGATCGAATCGCTCTATGAGTGGTGTTTGCTCAAGGAACTTGGACTGCGCGGACTTGGGTGCGTCAGTCAGAAGTCAATTGTGATCGAATACAAAGGGTTTACTCGTGAAGAACCGCTGCGGTTTGATCTGCTTGTTGAGGACTGTGTGCTTGTCGAGGCGAAGGCGATGGAAACGATTCTGCCTATCCACAAGGCGCAACTCTTGAGTTACATGAGGCTTCTCGATGTGCCCGATTGGTCTGCTGATCAATTTTCACGAGATGAAAGTCACCGAGGGAGTCAGTCGACTGATTCTTCCAGGAGCAAACCTATGACAGAAACAAAGAGCAGAATTGACAGGAGGAAACAGAGGAAACGGAGAAAGGAGTTCTGATCTCTGTTTTCTCTGTTTGCTCCTGTTCAACTCCGATCCTGACTTTATGACCGACCGTTTCACACTCGCGCCGTTCGAGTTTTTCGTGCGTCAAACTCGCACGCGGTTTCCGTTTCGCTACGGCATCGCGAGCATGACGGATGTGCCGCATCTGTTCGTGAGAACGAGGGTGACGGTGGCAGAAAAATCCTCCTTTGGCCTCAGTTCCGAAGGTTTGCCCCCAAAATGGTTCACCAAAAATCCCGCGACCACGTTCGAGCAGGACCTGCCCGAAATGCTCCAGGTCATCAGCCACGCGGCGAAGCTCGCGGAACGTATTGCCCAGTCGCAAGTTTCGTTTTTCGATTTCTGGCGCGAGTTGTATCGCCAGCAAAGCGACTGGGCTGACGCCCGGCACATCGCGCCACTGCTGGCGAATCTCGGCGTCAGCCTCGTCGAGCGCGCAGTGCTCGATGGTCTGTGCCGCGTGGCGGGCGAACCGCTCCATCGCATGGTCGCAACGAACCGGCTCGGTTTGCGTCTCGGCGAGATTCACGCCGAATTGGGCAACGCCCAACCGCGGGACCTGCTGCCCGCCGCGCCTTTGCCTTCCTGCTTCGTGCGGCACACGGTCGGGCTGGGTGACGCGTTGTCGCCTGCGGACATTCCACCGGGCGAACCGGTGGACGACGGTCTGCCCCAGGATCTGGAAAGATCCATCCGCGAGTACGGCCTGCGGTATTTCAAAGTCAAACTTTTCGCCGACGCCGAGCGCGACTTTGCGCGCCTGCGCGAACTGAGCCGCCTGTTGGAGCGCGAGACTGGCGCGAAATGTTTTGTCACGTTGGATGGCAACGAGAATTTCAAAAGCTTCGAGGCGTTCCGCGAGTTCTGGCAGAAGGCGGCGGCTGAACCCGCCCTGCGCGAATTGTGGCGGCGCATCATCGTGGTCGAGCAACCGGTGCATCGTGACCGGGCTTTGAGCGACGATCCAGGCGCGGCCTTGCGCGCGTGGCCCGATCGCCCGCCGTTGATTATCGACGAGTCCGACGGCGCGGTTGGAGATTTGCCGCGGGCGCTCGCGTTGGGCTACGTGGGCACGAGCCACAAGAATTGCAAAGGGATCGTGAAAGGCATCGCAAACGCCTGCCTGCTGGAAAAGCGACGGCGCAATGGCGAACGGGTGGTCCTGACGGGCGAGGATCTATGCAACCTCGGCCCGGTGGCGTTGCTTCAGGATCTGGCGTTGATGGCGTTGCTTGGAGTCGAGCACGTCGAACGCAACGGGCATCACTATTATCGCGGGCTGAGCCTGTGGCCGGCGGATTGGCAAGACGAAGTGCTCGCGGCCCACGGCGATCTTTACACGCGGCATCGCGACGGCTTCGCGTGCCTGAAGATCCGCGAAGGCCGTGTGGCCTTGGGCTCGGTAAACACCGCGCCGCTCGGTGTGAAGCCCCTGTTCGATCCGTCGCGGTTTGAGCAACAGCCAATGCCCCAATAACCGGTTTGATCCTTGAAACGGCAGATGAATTGAACAGGAGGAAACAGAGAGAACAGAGAGTGAGACACTTTGGCTGGATCGAGTTTCAGTTTCGCCTCACCCCTTGGGGCGCGTACCATCGCCAGTCTCTTCTCCTACAACTTCTTGTCTCTCAGTTTCCTTCGTTTCCTCCGTTACCTTGTTGAAACTAACAGCCGTGTTTAGGTTGATGGCCGGTCCCTGTTTCTTATGAAACCGCAGTATGAACGCGATCTTTGACGGCGTCATTCTTGGCGCCGGCCACAATGCTCTCATCCTGCAGGCCTACCTCTCGCGCTGCGGACTAAAAACGCTTTCGCTGGACCGTGCTCCAATTCCCGGCGGCGGGCTGATGACCATCGACAACCCGCGCCTGCCCGGTTTCCGGCATAACCCACACTCGTTCTTCCATCGCGCCGCGACCGCGATGCCGTGGTATCGCGACCTCGAACTGGAGCGCCACGGTGTGCGGTATCTCGAACCGAAGCTCAATGTCGCGATGATCTTGAGCGCCGGCCGCGCGCTCGAATGGTGGACCGACCTCGACCGCACCGTCGCATCCTGCGCCGAGTTCTCAACGCGCGACGCGGATACCCTGCGGCGGCTGGCCGAGGAATTCAGACCGATCGTGGAAAAGATTCTTCTGCCGGAAGCGCAGGCGCCGCCGTTGGAGCCGGCGCTGCGTCGCCGATTGCTGGAACGTTCCGCGCTCGGCCGGCGGCTGCTGGAAATCTCCGCGTTGTCACCGCTCGAATTCGTCACGCGGCACTTCGAGAATGACGCCGTGCGCGCCGGCCTGCTTTTCTTCAATGGCCTGCGCGAAGTGGACCTCCGCTTGAAGGGTTTCGGCCACTCGATCCCTGCTCTGCTTGCGTCGCGCTCCAAGGCGCAGATGGCCGTGGGCGGATCGGCCGCCCTCGCGCAGGGTCTCGTTGCCGACATCACTCGGCATGGCGGTGAAATTCGGTGCGGCATCGAGTTGCGCGGCATCCTCGTTCGCAACGGCCGAGCTTCGGGCGTTGAATTGACCACCGGGGAACAGATTCATGCGAGCGGCTTCGTTGCATCCGGGCTGAATCCGCAGCAAACGTTCCTCGATTTGATGCCGGCGGAGACGGTGCCGGCATCGGTGCGCGAAAAGGCGGGGCAGTTCCAATACAACCTGCTGGCGCCGCTGTTCGGTCTGCACCTCGCGCTGGACGAACCGCCACGTTATGCCGCGTCGGCCAACCATCCGGAACTCAACGACGCCTTCATGGTCATCGGCGGACTCGAACAGTTTGGTCAATTTCACGAGATCGTGGCCGCCCACGAACGTGGCGAGATTCCGTCACCTGTTGCGTGGGGCGCGTGCCCGACCTTATTCGATTCATCGCAAGCGCCACCTGGCAAACACACGGCCTTTCTGTGGGAGAAGCTGCCCTACGCTCTGCATGGCGATCCGTCGAATTGGGCGAGCGAGAAGGATGCACACGGCGCGCGACTCCTCAGGCTGTGGAACGAGCTGGCGCCGAATCTTGGTCGCGGCATCATCGCGGATCAGTTTGTGCTCAGTCCCGCCGACACCGAAACCGCGCTGCCGAACATGAGTCGTGGAGACTTGCTGGTCGGCTCGTTCGCAAACAATCAGGTTGGTTACAACCGACCCTTCGCTGGTGCCGGCTCTTATCGCACACCCGTTCCGGGCCTGTATTTGTGCGGCGGCTCCACGCATCCCGGTGGCAACATTACCGGGCTGTGCGGCTACAATGCCGCGCGCGTCATTGCGGCCGATCTCGGCAAAGGAATCTGGTGGAACCCTCCCGATGCGGAGCAGGCGCTGACCGCGCTCTGACATTGGAGAAGGGTTGATTTTCCGCTTGGACCATCCAAGCTCGATAGATCATGCGGGACCGATCTGAACGTTCGATCGCCTCGGTTCAACAAATGCGCCGCCTCATCCTTGTTTCCGCCGCGGCCCTTGTCGGTATGAGCGCCAGCCCGCCCTCCGTTGAGGGCGCTTCCGGGCCGATTCGAGTCAGTGAAAACGGACACTATTTCGTCGATGAGAGAGGCAAGCCC
>Ga0209382_10011363_pt1 | contig 11057 bp, 6 predicted proteins | sample SoiMetdeltSBSDD5_FD_187599 | JGI IMG/M metagenome (GOLD analysis project Ga0209382, IMG submission 187599) | Bulk soil microbial communities from a Populus tree surrounding site in Tennessee, USA - Soil MetaG P. deltoides SBSDD5 (SPAdes) (version 2) | ecosystem: Environmental > Terrestrial >...
GCGGTTGAATCCTGGGCTGTTCGCGTTGCCGATCTCCTTCCAGATCCACCAGCGGTCGTTGGGCCACACCTTGAAAATGTCGCTGTGGCCGTCGCCGAACAGAATCAATTGAGAGGGGGACTCCACACTCGGCCAGCGACACAGGTTGTTTTCGTATCCGGCGGGTCGGCCGAACGGTGGCGGTGCGCCGCCGGATGTCCAATGCACATTCACGGCGCCGAGACCGCTGAGGAGTTCGATCTCGCCGCTTAGGCGTTGTCCGATCACCTCCGGCCGTGGCGGCTTCGGCTTGGCGCGCGCGCCCAGGGCGTACACCTCTTCCTTTTCAACCGGGCAATCGTACAACCGGGCGTTCCGGCCGACGAACGGAAAAAAATAGGATCTCCAACTCGTCTCGAAGCCCTGTTGAGGCAGGAAATCCTGGATGGGCGGAAACCATTCACTGTTGTCTCCGGTGTAGAGATGCGTCGCGAGGGACATTTGCTTCTCATCGTTCAAGCAGTAGATCTGCTGCCCTTTCGCTTTTGCCCTGGCAATCGCCGGCAAAAGCAAAGAGGCCAGGATGGCGATGATCGCGATGACCACGAGCAACTCGATCAGCGTAAACGCCCCAGCGCGGAACGGAGGTCCGCCGAACGATCCCCTGGCGGAGAGAAGTCGCGACCTGATTCCCAACTCATCAAACATTTCTTGCACCGGTAACGGCAGTTTACGTCCCGCGCGGCTCGCGACAATAGCCCGTCTGGGGGGATGGAGAGTTACGCGGACGTGACGGGAGCGTCACACGTGACGGTCCAAGGGCGTCGGACCATTACCGGGCGGGATATTCGTGAACAATCTCCATGTCCAAGCACCGTCCAAGCACATTCCGTGCACATTCCGTGCACGTTCCTCTCTCACTCATAACCGAACAGGTGGAGACAGGGGCGAAGGATGTCCATGTGCGGCGCGAGATACTTCTCGTATTTCCTCCATCGCCCGACGGCGCGCTGGTAAATCGGCTGAGAGGCATCTGCGTAGGTGGGCGTGCGGATGCCTTTCGTTCGCGATTTCTCGTGGAAGGCGAGAACTTGTTCGGTCCACGCCAGGTCCAGAAACTCCATGAGACGCCGCGTCTCCGTCTCAGGACTGGCGACCAGGGTTTCGTAGCGGGTTTCCAGCAAAGGATACGGCAGCGTCTCCTTCCAGTGCGCCCAAAGATTGAGAGAATGCGCGCAGAATTCGCACGTGGATCGAAGGTCAAGCGCCGCTGCGCTCGATACCGCGAGCGGAATCAACGTGAAGAAATAACTGATGCAAACGTCTCGAGGATCACGAAGAGGAAAAATGATTCTGGCCTCCGGGAAGAGGCGCAACGGAAGCGGCAAATCGGGCGTCAATGCCGGGTCCTTGTCGATCAGGAGTCGAGTTCCAATCACTTCGCCGAGATGCGCCTCCGTAAACCGCACGTACGCGGCGCGGCCCTCGGCAATCTGGCTGGCGTCGAGATCGCGCAATTCACTGACGCTTTCTGCGGCGGAAATGGGTTGCCGCAAAATCGGATCAATGAATTCACGCGGGAGAACGCCGGTTTCATCGGTACTGATGGCTCCATCGTGTGCGGAAAGGATTTGTTCCAGCAACGTTGTTCCCGAGCGCGGGTGACCACAAAGAAAGGCAATGGAAACCGCTCGCGGCCCGGTCAGCCTCGTGGCATGCCAGGCTTCAAAATCGCCGCGTTTGAGCAGTCCCGCCACCTCGAGTTGACGGTGACGAATGGCCTGAGCTTGCGCGAGACAAGGAATCGCCTGGGGCCGCAACGGCTCCTTCGCCTTGAACAGCTCTTGAATCGCAGCGTCGTACTCGCCCGTCCGATCCAGGACCGCCGCGAGTTCGTAGCGGAGCCGCCAATCCTCCGGGCCGCTGAAACGCGTCAGATGAATGGTCAGCCGCTTCCGCGCGTCGTCAAACCGGCCGTGCCGCCGTTCGATGTGGGCCATGAGCCGAACCGCCTTGACGTTTTGCGGCGCCAGAGAAAGGGCTTCGTTGGCGACGCGCTCCGCTTCGGCCAGTTGGTTACCGCGCTCGTAAACCTCGCCCAGCATTGTGAGCAGCACCGCATCCTGCGGCGAGCAAGCAACTGCTCTCTCCATCCACTGGGCTGACTCCCGGAAGCGCGCGAGGCCGAAAAGCTTCTTCGCAGCCAGAGTGCAGGTGTCAATGGGAGAGGCCGCGTTGCGATGGGCGTCCTCGTAAGATTTTAACGCCTGGTCAAATTCATAGGCGGCCCAGTGGCATTCTGCCAGTTCGTGATACAGATCAACATTGTCCGGCTGAATTCGGGTGGCGCCCCGGAGGTGTTCGATGGCGCGTTGAACATTGCCGCCGTGGAGGGCTTCTATAGCTTGTTGACGAAGCTGGGCGACGTTCATGGCGATAAGAGCAATCCGGTATCGGCGACACCGCTTGGATCGTATGCCTTGGAACTCGAACGATTTTCAATCAGAAACCGGACCCGCCAACAATGGCTCCGGCGCCTGCCAAAACAAATGCCCCCTCGGCAAGGAGGGGGCGTGGGCAAAAACGAACGGCGACTGAGCCGGGCTTTACTTGCGGCGCCGACGCATGGCCAGAGCGCCCAAACCGAGACCCAGAGCGCCCAAGGCAACCGTGGAAGGCTCGGGCACCTGGTCGAACGTCAGGTTGTCGAGTGCAACATAGCTCGGCGCCCCCGAATTGAGGATGAATCTGAGCGTAACCGCTTCTCCAGTCCTGACGTTCCCCGCGCCAAGACCGGTCGAGATGGTGTTACGGCCGCCCGCGGTGCTGTTGGTCCAGACACCGGAAGCCAGATTGCCGATGTTGTCGAAAACACTCCAGCTTACGCTCATGTCTCCGCCGCCCGCCCACTCATCGAGCACGAACGAATTGATCAACACTCCGAAACCGGAGGTCGGCGTGAAGGTCAGGGTGATATTGGTAGTGGAATTGAAATCGAGTTGCCCTACGTTGCCACGCCCGTCCCAGCCCGTATAGGTCTGATATCCGAGTCCCCAGGTCAGATCAATATTCGGCGTGCCCGTGATGCCCGTCGCACCGGCACTGGTGGAATAATCCGCACTGTTTGCAGAGACGTTATCACCATAGCCGGGAATATCGAAGATATTGGTGTTGTTAGCCGAGAAGCCCCCAAAAGTGATCTGCGTCGTGGCGTTGGCCGATGGCAGCGCGGACAGCCCGACGACACCTAATCCGACGGCCCTCAGCGCGGCGGGTTTTGCTTTTCGTTTCATAGGTTGATGGTTCGATCCATTCTCGCAAAAAGTCCCCCGCTCGGTACTTGGGAACGACTAAAAGCTTTTTGCTGTGATGCCCGCATCATAGGATAGCGGACACAATGGACAACGCCCCTTTTTGGGGATAGGAAGTCTGCGCCCGTTTTGCCGATGGCCTCGGTCGCCGACGGAACCGCCTCAAGTGCGTGGTGAAGCCCTCGCGCACTTTCGGGCCGCCGAAGAGGGCCTGAAACCGAAATGACTGTGCATCTGCGGATCCCGGTTCAGGCGACGGGAACAGGGGTTGCGTGTGACGTCATCCCCCTTGACGGATGGAGCGGAGTGGATTTCGGTAGAGCCAATGTCCAAGCAGCGTCCAAGCGGCGCGGTCGCGCGACCCGTGACGGGACTCGGAGCGAACGCTTCTATTCCAGTCCCGACGGGTCATTGGCGGAAGCGCGTCTTCAAAAACACCTACACGCGGGACGGCCGATGCATTGAAGTCAAAAACTGGTCAGTCAAGATTCAACACCAGGGAACCCGTCGCACCTTTTCACTTGCTGCCGGGAGTCGCGCCGCTGCGGCCGTCGAAGCGCAGGCAATCTATCAAACAATCGTGACCCAGGGATGGGATGCGGCCGTCTCGAATGCCCGCCATCACCTGAGAGACCGGCAGTCGGGAGATGCCGCCACCGACGCGGCGTTGCCAAAGACCGACATCCGCTATTGGACGCGACGCCTGATCCGACGTCGGCATTGGTCTCCGCGGTCGCCTACGCCCGCCGGCGAACTTTCCGCGCGAGTCGAGCACTCCGGTTTCGGCTACTACTTTCCTCTCGGGACATCCAACGAAAAACAAGCGGCTGCACGAGCGCTCGAGATCTTTCTCGCGGCGGTGCGATGCGGCTGGGAGGCCGTCTATCAAGGCTGGCCGCGCGAAGTGACCATCGCGCTGCATTGGGCGGACAATCCGCTGACCTGGACCTACGCGACCTTTCACACGATGACCAGAGCTGACGACCCGCTAGCGACGGGCGGCGTGACGCGCGCCGCCGCAACCCTCGATGTCGTCGTCATCGAACCCGACGTCCCAATACGGCGCGCGCTGTCCCTGTGTATCGGCCGCCAGATTGGCTTCACGTGCAGGGGATCGTTTGCTAACGCCGCCGACGCCCTGGCAGCCATTACGGGGCATTCGGTTCACCTCATGGTGGTCAATCAGAGTTTGCCGGATGTCACGGCCGCCGCGCTTGAAGAGAAACTTCGCCGGGCCGCGCCGGACGTTCCCATCTTGTTCTTCTCCGTTTACGAAGACAGCGACCAGCTCTTCAAGGCAACGCCCGGCGGTGCCACGGGTTACCTGCTGAAGCGGACGCCGCCGGACCGTTTATTCGAACCGATCGCAGGCGTCTCTCAGTCGAAAAGGTTGGATCGGGAGGCGATTGCGCTGCAGGTGCGGCGGTACTTTCAGGATGTCGTCGAGGGGCTTTCGGCCCCGGATACCTCGCGGGAAATGGCGAAACTGACCCACCGCGAGCACGAGATTCTGAACCTCCTGAGCAAGGGCTACGTGGACAAGGAAATCGCCGAAGCCCTGGGCATCAGCGTCTGGACCGTGCACGGACACTTGAAAAAGGTGTTCGAGAAACTTGGCGTTCACACACGGACCGAGGCGGCGGTCAAATACCTGCACAAATAGGCCCACTCAGCGGCGCCCGGTCCCACCGCAACTCCCGTACAACTTTTTGTCGCATATGCGACAAAAAGTTGTACGACGGCATCACGACTCCCCGAAACGGGGCATTGAGAAAGAGCGATTCCGCCATACACTTTGCCTCCAGTGAAGTCCTCTTCGAATAACCGCCGTCGCGCCGCTCGTCCGGCCCGACAGGCGAAACGCGCGGTGCGTACGGGTGTTGGGCGCCTTGCCGCACAAAACGACGCGCTCTTCGCGCAATGCCGCCCCGGCCGGTCCCTGCCCGGCGCGTTCCATCGTGACGAAGAAGTCTATCGGCTCGATGTCGGGCGCGTCTGGCGCACCGGCTGGTTGTTCGCCGGGCACTCGTGCGAGATTCCGCAATCCGGTGATTACTTCACGCTCGATGTCGATACCGACTCCATCATCGTCATTCGCGGCGAGGACGCGACGATTCACGCGCTCTATAACGTCTGCCGGCATCGCGGCTCGATCATTTGCACCGAACCGTCCGGCCATGCGTCCCGTTTGGTCTGTCCTTATCACCAGTGGGCCTACGGTCTCGACGGAAAACTGATTGCCTGTCGCGGCATGCAGTCCGACCTCGACAAATCGCAACTCGGCCTTCATCCGGTGCACGTTGAGGAAGTCGAGGGGCTGATCTTTGTTTCGCTGGCCAGGAAACCGATTCCGTTCGACGCGGCGCGCCAATGTCTGTCGCTGTTGCTCAAGCCACAGGGCTTCACGCGCGCGAAGGTCGCGAAGGTTGCCGATTACCTTGTGAAGGCGAACTGGAAACTGGTCTGGGAAAACAACCGCGAATGTTACCACTGCAATCTCAATCATCCGCAGTACATCAAGGCCAACTTCGATCATTACAATGCCGACGACACCACGACGCGGATCGGCGAGCAGATTTCCGCGGTGACCGCCCGCGGCGAAAAGAAGTGGGCCGCGAACGGCCTCGCCCCGACTCACAAGCAAGCCGGCATGACCGTGTTTCCCGATGCGGAGAATCACATCTGGTTCTCGGCCAATCGCACGCCGCTGGTGGACGGCTGGGTGAGCGAATCGATGGACGGCAAGCAGGTCGCGCCGTTAATGGGCAATTACACTGACGCGGACGTCGGGACGTTGCGAGTGCGCGCGCTGCCGAATTTCTGGAACCACTCGAGCTGCGACCACGGCGTCAGCACGCGGCTGCTTCCTGTTGGCCCGCAGGTCACCGCCGTCCGCGTCTGGTGGCTTGTGGACGAGAAAGCCGTTGAAGGCCGCGACTACGACCTTGCGAAGCTGATGCCTTTCTGGCAACTGACGTCGGAACAGGACTGGCTCATCTGCGAGCGCCAGCAGAAAGGTGTGAACTCCAGCGCCTACACACCGGGGCCTTACTCAACGTTTAAGGAATACAACGTGGCGAGTTTTGTGAGGTGGTATTTAAAAATGGTGCAGACGTAATCCAAGGCTCATGAACGGAATCTCCAGCGCCGAAATCATCGTCATTGGCGGCGGCGCCGTCGGCCTCGGCTGTGCCTACGCGCTCGCGAAGGCCGGCAAGTCCGACATCCTTCTCCTCGAACGTGCGGACGATGTCGGCGAGGTCACGACCTCTCAGGGCGCAGGGCTTTGCGGTCAAGTCCGTGACGCGGCCGAACGTATCAAACTGGCGATGCATTCCGTGGCCGTCTTTCGCGAACTCCAGCGATCTGACGTGAAACCGGACTGGCACGAGGTCGGGTCGCTCCGTATCGCGCTGAGCGACAAACGCGTCGAAGAATTCCGACAGCTTAAACAGGCGGCAGATGTCGCCGGCCTTGAAGCCGACTTCATCGACAGGACCGAAGCCAAACGCCGCTGGCCGTTGATGGATTTTACCGAAGTCAAAGCTGTGCTGGGGTGCCCTTCCGACGGCTGGATGACTCCACGTCACGTGGCGAAATCATACGAGCATGCCTGTCGCATGATGGGCGTCCGTGTCGCTACGTCCACCCGCGCGGAAGAAATCAGGGTGAAGAACGGTCGTGTGACGGAAGTGAAAACCAATCGCGGCTTGGTTGAATGCAAGTACGTCATCAATGCCGCCGGCGCGCACGCTTATCACGTCGCGAAACTCGCGGGATTGGAGTTGCCCATCGTGCCGGTCCGCCACGAATACTACATCACGTTGCCGATGGACGGCCTTTCGCCTGCCCTGCCCTGCTTTCGAATTCCCGAAATGACGCTCTACGGCCGAGTGCGCGACGGTGGCCTGTTACTCGGCGGCTGGGAGCCGAAGTCGCTGCATCTGGACCCACGCACCTATGCGTTAAGTGGAACACCCGCACCCGTTGAAGCGGATTGGCAAGTCCTCAACAGTTTCGAGGAAAGCTTTTCACAACTATTTCCCACAGCGAAGGGCACGGAGAAGAGTTTTGTTGGCAAAGGCTGGCCCACGTTCACACCGGACGGCAGATTCATCATCGGCGAGAGCTGTCGCGTGAAAGGATTTGTGATGGCCGGCGGATGCAACGCGCACGGCATTTCCGGATCGGGCGGAATCGGCAAGGTGCTGGTCGAATCGCTGCTGGACCGCCGTCCCTCCGCCTACGTTAAGAGCCTCAGCCCGGATCGGTTCACCGAGGCGTTATGGACCTGGGAGGAGGCGCGCGTCCAGGCCGCGCGGGTTTACGAGACTTACTACGGAGTTTGAGCGACATGTTGACTCGTCCGCTCGAACCTCACGATCAGTCCGAATGGCTGCGACTGCGCCGCGCCTTGTGGGCGGACTGCTCTGAAGCGATGCACTCCCTGGAGATGGAGGAATATGCCAACAGCGCCGGGACACGGGCGGTCTTTGTCATCGTGCGCGAGGACGGGCGACTCGGCGGATTCGTCGAAGTGTCGGTCCGTGACCGCGTGGACGGCTCGATGTCGCCACGAGTCGCTTATGTCGAAGGCTGGTTTGTCGATCCGGACCTGCGCCGCCAGGGTTTTGGACGAAAGCTCGTTGACGCTGCCGAGCGTTGGGGAATGGCACGCGGTTTGACAGAGATCGCCAGCGATGCAGAACTAGACAACGCGGAAAGCGTCAAGGCCCATCACGCCCTCGGTTTTTATGAGACGTTTCGCCTAGCGCATTTTCTCAAGCCGCTCAAGACACTGGCTTTCCTGGGGACGTTTATTGGTTTGATGACTTGCGCCCAAGCGGCTTCGGTGACCGAGGTGAAGGTGATGTCGTTCAACATCTGGGTCAGCGGACGCGGAGGTCTGAGTAATTGCATCGAGGTCATCCGCACGTCCGGCGCCGACATCGTGGGTCTGCAGGAGTGCAACGCGACGACCGCCCAGACGATCGCCAATGCGCTCGGGTTCCACGCAACTCCGGATGGAGATGTTTCTATCGTCAGCCGATTCCCCATAGTCGCTTCGATTCCCGCCAGCGGCGGACGCGGCGTGACGATTGAGCTGGGACCGGGTCAACGAGTGCATCTTTTCAACTGTCACCTCACCGCCTATCCCTACGGTCCCTACGACCTCAAGAACGGCCGAACGCAAGGTTTCATCATCAACCAGGAAAACTCAACGCGCATGCCGGCGCTCAATCAACTCCTGTCCGCCATGTCGCCGTATCTGGCGACTGCGGAGCCGTGCTTTCTGGTTGGCGATTTCAACGCGCCGTCGCATTTCGACTACGCAAGCTTTCCCTGGCCGACTTCGATCGCCTGCACGAATGCGGGTTTGATCGATTCCTACCACTTGCTCCATTCGAGCAACCGGAAGTATCCCGGGATGTTTGCGTTCGACGAGCCCGGCATCACCTGGACGCCAATGACCAACCAGGAACCGGAAGGCGTTTTTGATCGGATCGACTTCGTCCACTTTTCCGCGGGAGATGGCGTCGCAGTCACCAACTCCACCGAACTCGATGGCCGCAACAGCATCAGTCCCTGGCCGTCCGATCACCGCGCCGTGTTGAGCACGTTCACGCTCACTCCACCGCCCCTGATCGACAAGGCCAGCGGCCCGTCTCCCGCAAACGGCGCCACGAACGTCCCACTCAACGTAACCGTCAGTTGGCTTCCCGGCTCGAACACGCTTTCTCACGAAATCTATTTCGGGACGAACAGTCCCGGCACATTACGAGCCAGTCAGACCAACGCCTCCTTCAATCCCGGCCCGCTGGCGGTCAGCACGACTTATTATTGGCGCGTCGATGAGGTGAAAGCTGCTGGCAAGGTGACCGGCAACGTGTGGAGCTTTACGACGGGCGTTTTCCCGGCGTTGCAGAGCGCGAAGCCAGCTTACCTCACCAACGAAACCATCAGCATTTCATTCACGAACGGTCCAGGCGCGCCGAAGGATTGGATCGGCCTCTACGCCGCGGGCGCAGCGCATGGACCGGGTGCACCTTCCATCACCTGGTTCTACACCGACGGCACAAAATCGGGCACCCTCTCACGGACTGCCGGAACCATTCCCTTCGCCGGCGGCCTGCCGACGCCGGGCAACTATGAAGCGCGCTTCTTCGCGAACGACGGCTACACGCTGCTGGCGAGTCTCCCGTTCGCTGTCGAGAACTACTCGTTAAAGCTGAATCGCATCGATCCGGCCGGCGGCGGTCAGCAGCTCTCCTGGACGACGCGCTCCGGTAAAAGTTATGGCGTGCGCTTCGCGACGAATCTTCCGGCCGGCAATTGGACCCAAATGCTTCTCGGGGAAACCAATTCCTGGATCGACCTGAACATCGCGGGCGTGCCGCAGAAGTTTTATCAGGCCTTCGAGCAGTAAGTGAGGCCGCGTGAACGGTCCGGCAGCTTCAGTCTTTCTTAGGATGCGCCGGGACCGTTTCGTCGGGTGATCGTGAGTGGCGCCGCAAAAAATAAACGCAACCCGCCACCGTGCACGTCACCCCCACGACGCACATGAAATAGCTGAAGCCTTTGAAGAAGCCGAGGCGCGATATTTCGCTTTGCGAAAGGTCCTTGAACAACTGCACGCCTACCGATCCGGTGTAGCCGATAGCGTCCGCCACGTAGATGGCGAAGACCGCGGTCCCCGCTGCCCGCGTCGAAGCAATGAGCCGGTCGAAGAGGACCGATCCAAAAGGAACATAGGCCAGATAGGCCCCCAGCCCGGTGAGCGTCATCCACCAGAAACCATCGATCAGGCCGGCGTCCAACAAGACCGTGCTGACTCCGAGCAGGAGCAGCCCGGTGATCATAATCAAAAACGCGCCCAACAGTCCGCGCCGGTTGCTTTTGATGAAAGTGAGCAAGGCCAGCGCAGCCATGACGCCAAAAGCGACGCGCATTTCGGTCTTCGTAATGATCGCCTTGTTCTGGGCATAGGGATAACCGAGTCCGTCGAAAATCTCGACCTGGTAGTTGTCCCGGAAATCCCGATAGGCCGTCAGGAAAAAATACGAAACGCACAGCAGCACCATGCCGAGCATGAATTGACGGACAAACGCCAGGCGGTCCGTTGCAGTCATGGTCTGGCGCCTGGAGCGGGCCGCCACGTCGGCGTCGCTGGGACGGGGCAACTGGTTCAACATCCAGACCGCGAGCAGGAACAGAGGGAGAAAGTGCAACCCTGCGATCGCCGGCATCCAGCTTTCGCTGACTTTCCCGAGCGCTGCACCCATTGTGGTGCCGATCAGGGGAACCTGGCTCCACCATTCGGCGACACCGCCTTCCATCATCGCCCGCCCAAAGTCCTTCACAATCCCACTGGACAAGATGTAGGAACAGCTCAGGCCCGCGAGCAGCAGCTCCGAGGTCCGACGACCCTCCAGATACCAGACGACCAGACCCCACACCATGCCCAGCGGTAAACCGTTGAAGAAGATCGCGAGCACTTTGAGATGACCCGGAACCAGTCCATACGCGACCAGGGCGAGTTCCGCCCAGACGATGAGAAAGATCAGCGTGACGGCTCGGCGCGTTGGCGAGACTTCCGAGCAGACTTTGATGCCGATGCATTTGGACAGCGCGTAGCCGATAATCTGGCTGATCACGATGGCCGTTTTCAGCGCTACCGTCGTGCCGAGGAAGAATTCCCCCCAGGGCATCTCGCGCAGCGCCAGCCCGACGTGCTGGCCGTAGGGCGTGTTGAGGCCGGCGTGCGGC
>Ga0209382_10011364_pt1 | contig 11057 bp, 9 predicted proteins | sample SoiMetdeltSBSDD5_FD_187599 | JGI IMG/M metagenome (GOLD analysis project Ga0209382, IMG submission 187599) | Bulk soil microbial communities from a Populus tree surrounding site in Tennessee, USA - Soil MetaG P. deltoides SBSDD5 (SPAdes) (version 2) | ecosystem: Environmental > Terrestrial >...
TGTGTTAAGATCTGCAAGCACCGGATTGTTGTTGGCTTTGTCATCTAAACTGATACGGGAAATGTTATTTACGAAAACACGCAACGCATCATTGTACCCCGTCGGATTGCTCCAAATATTATTGCCTTCATAGGTCCATGTGTCGTCTATCAACGCCATACCGGCGATGATAGGCCGCTTCCCGTTGCCATATGCATCGAGCGTACAATTGGACCGGTTATCCAGAACGATGGTTCCTTTAGGAATATACCAGATATCGCCGCGTTTAAACAGGATGATATTTCCGCCACCCATCAGTTCATTGGCCGCCGCAATACTTCTTTTGGGAGCAGCGCTGCTCAGGCCATTGTTGGAGTCGGAACCGGAAGTAGAAAAATAATATGTAGTGGCAAGTGCCGGAATACTAAACGCGATTAAAGAAAATAGAAGCAAAATTTTAAATCCATGTTTCATGAACATCAGTTGAAGAATGAAAATTGATTGAAGGGTGTTATGAATCTTATCTCACGACAACAAGCTTGAGGTTCGCTACGTGTGACTGGCCAGTAAGCCGGACAACATAGACGCCAGTAGCCAGGTTCCTGCTGTTAACATCGACAGAATAAGACTGCCGTGCCGATGTACTGCCAGTAAATAGCTGCTTGATTTTAACGCCCGATAGTGTGTACATGTCAACTGCTACACGTTGTTCGTCATTAGGAGTGGAAAAGTAGATCCGGGTAGATAGTGCAGCAGGATTTGGAAAGGCTTTCAGGTGATGGTTGTTTGCTTCTTGTAATATGGATTTAGTGGGAAGGTCGCGGTTTAACCCTTCACAGGTTATATGAAAAGTTCGGGTGACGCTGGACTGTTCTGCACCATTGTCTGTGACAACCACCTTAACCGTGGCTGTGCCGGCTGCGCCTTCCGCCAGCCGATAATAAATAAAGGCTTTCCCGTTATCGACGAGATCAGCTTCAATTGACTCAATCAAATCTATATCTCCGGTTGAAACGGCGATAGTTACCTCCTGGTCGGTTTCGTCGCCTGCGGTGATTCCACTTAGTTCGATAAAGTGAAGATCTGTAGAGTAGCGTGTTGAATAATCAGGAATCCGGTCAAGGGTGGGTCTGCTGTTGCGGACGTTGTCTTGCGCTTGTGAAAGGGTTAAAGTAAATACCAGGGAAATTGACATGGAAATGCCCTTCCATGTTGAGGGGTTGCAGAAGAATTCCATAAGCAGGTTTAGGGTTTATAATTGTATTCAAAACATAGCGCCGGCTGAAATAAATAGACCGGCGCCATTCGGTTTACGATCAATATTGAAAGTAACAAGTTCTTTCCATATTCCGCGTTGTTTCTGAATTACTTAACAGCGGTCAATTCGCTTAGGCTGATGCTTTCTTTCCGTAGGCCACGCTCCTAAATAAAAATGCCCCGCATTTCATGCGAAGCATTTGTTGCCCGATGAGGATTCGAACCCCAACATACAGAGCCAGAATCTGTCGTACTACCATTATACTATCAGGCAATAATTGAAATTGGCTTTTCAGGGGCGCAAGATACGTAATAATTGCTTCAGAATTTTCACTCCTACCGTTGCTGGCTGCTCAATAAAAGTAATTTTGGAGCCCGCAGATACATAGGGTATTTTTTTATCTATAATATATTTGTCTGCACCCGCTGGCGCATATTGAACAAGCCCCGCGGCAGGATAAACCTGCAGCGAAGTTCCAACAACAACAAAAATATCGGCCTTCATCGCAACGAGCATCGCCCTTTCCATCATGGGTACAGGCTCTTCGAACCAAACTATGTCGGGACGAAACTGATGTCCCTTTTCAGTAAGGTCTCCAAGCTTTATATCTCCCCTTATCTCGGTAACACACGAACGGTCGATGTCACTGCACATCTTAAATATCTCTCCGTGAAGGTGTAATACATCCGACGAACCCCCACGCTCATGCAGGTCATCTATATTCTGAGTAATAATAGTTACATCATAATCTTCCTCCAGCTCCGCGAGTCCGATATGGGCTGCGTTTGGCTGCGCATTAGCAACGTTCCTTCTGCGTTCGTTGTAAAAATCAAGAACGAGTTGCGGATCACGTCTCCACGCACGTGGCGTTGCAACGTCTTCAACATTATATCCTTCCCACAAACCGTCGCTGTCACGAAACGTACGCAGCCCGCTCTCGGCGCTGATTCCGGCACCTGTAAGCACAACAAGTTTTTTCTTTTCCATGCACATAAATTTCTTGAAAAAACTGTTGATGCGGAACCATTTTATGACATTTTTCCTCTACTTGCAATACCGGCCTGAACAGGTCGTGATCTCACTTTTATACCGTTTTCACCAGACGCTCAATCGACCGCGTTAAAAAGAATCATCACCAGATTGCAGCACATGAAACGAAGAAAGATATTTTCAAACTCAACTAGGATCGTTGCGTTTTATAGTTATCGACTTGCTGCCGTTCGAGTTGGAATAGAGAATGTGATCACCCTTGTCTTTGATATATCTTTCTTTCAGCTTCTGATGTAATTCAGATGACTGCTTTTTTCCATTCACGGTGAGTTCATCGTTGTTTAATGTGAATGACTTCACATCGTCCGCATCTGCAACGTCGTTGTCTTCGAGGAATTCAAGAATAGATGCCACGTCATCATTCATGTATCCGGATCTGAGCGTCAACGCACCTGCCAGTTTCCTTTGCTCCATCGCCTTTAAAGTGGCCGCCTGCACTTCCTGGTTGATCTTTTCCATGTCAACTGCTCTCAACGCTTTCTGAACTTCGCGGTTTACCTTTTCCATATCTATATTTTTGAATGCCTGCTCTGCCTGTGCCAGTTGAAGCTCGCGCTGAGCCTGCATCTTTTCGTTTTGAATATTGATGTTATTATCAAGCTCCATCAATTGCTTTTGTAATATTTCATTCTTAAGCTGGACGTCGTTATCAATCTGAATCTGTATCTGCTCCAACTGTTGCTTCATTTCTTCGAGCTTCCTTTCTTTCTTTTCAATCTTTCGTTCCTGGTCTCTCATCTTTTTCTGTCTCTTTCTGCTCTCTGGTCTTGAAGGCTCATCAGCATTTATATTTACGTTTTCATTCACGTCGATATTTGCTTCGTCCGGTACAGTATCGGTTACGAAACTTTTTATTTCCTGCAAAGCCGGAACCACCGGCTTCTTTTCATTTCTGATGGAAGTGAAGGCTGTAATTAAAGAAAACATGATCACGCTGCTTAAAAGGATTGACTTTTCCATAAACCCCGGTTTTTTATTTTGATTGTATAAAATGCGTTTTACCCGTTGCAAGAGATGATTTTTAGATCCTGAAAATGCGAGGAGCGGAGCAGACGTTGTTGAATATTCTCCGAATGTCACCAACGCCTGTACATAACTCACCTTATTGTTTGTACAATTCACGGCAATTGCGTCGCAGCATGCCTCACGCTCTTCTCTTATCAGTGCCGACAGCTTTACGGTAAATGGATTGAAGAAGAAAACGGTTTCGATGGCAGACTGAATAATATTTACCAGGAAATCGTTCCGTTTTATATGAGCAAGCTCGTGCAACAGGATCGATTCAATTACATCGACCGGCATATTGGAAAGCATTCCCGCCGGTACAAGTATCAATGGCTTGAAAACACCTGATACCAGCGGTACCTTCACAATGTTGGACTGAAGCAACCTCACCTTTGCTGCAATACCAAGGCCGCTTTTTAGTTTGTCACTAAACTGCTGCCACTCTTCACTTACCGGCGCCGATTCAAATCGTGATATTCGTGTCAAATAGTTAAGGTTTAATGAAAGGCGGAGCCATTTCACACAAAATATGATGAACCATGCGGTCACAAAAAGGTGCAGGTATTGATTAAAATAATTCATTACCACATCGAGAATCCTTTTCGATTCAAGAATTACCGGAGCAGCAACGTTATTCTTATTATAAAGCATATCAGGGAGCTGCAATCCTGCCGCTGCAGTCTCTTCAGCAATTTCATTTTGCCTGAGTTGAAAGATGAAAGTGATAACCACAGTTAAAATGAACAGGAGGGATACGCCAAGAAGTAAATTATACCTGGAAGCAGCCTTTGCCCGTTTCATCATGGCAAGGCTTGCATGAGCAACGAGCAGGGCAAGCAAACCTTGCCATATCGAATGAATAAATGTCCAGCCAAGGGCTTTCACGAGAACTGTGGTAATCCATTCTTCAAGCGTTAGCAGGTACATATAACACGGTTTATTTGTTTTTGTGGAAATTCTCGATCAACTGCCTGATCTTTTCAAGTTCTTTCTTCGATGTCTTTTTATTTCCAAGCAGCTGCACCATCAGCGAACTGGCTGACCCCTGGAACATCGAGTCAACAAACCTGTCGAGAAGGAAGCTTTTTGTCTTTTGCTCCTCCTGCGCCGGCTCATACACATGCTTCATGCTCGACTCATCTCTCTTAAGTATACCCTTTTCAACCATTATCTGCATAAGCTTGAGTGTCGACGTGTAGTTTACTTCCCGCTTTTGCTCATTGAGCTTTTCGTTCACAAATCTTACCGTGGAAGGACCATGCGTCCAAAGCACCTGTAGAATTTCCAGCTCCGAACGTGTTGGTTCAATGATATTCTTTTTTGCGTTTGCCATAATCTGAAGGTAGGAAATATTTCGTACGAACAAATTATTATTAAAGTATTTGGGGTTTTTTAACAATTTTCGCGCGTGCATTTTATTCCTGCAGACCGGGAACGTGAATTATTGGCGATTCATTATTTTAGTAAGATGGAACTAAAACGCCGCGATTTTATCAAAAGCTCCCTGCTGGCCGGAATAGGAACATCTCTTTCTCCTGAATTCAGCTTTGTTGAAAAGGAAAAACCTTCGAAGAAAAAAATAATTGTTGCCGGCGCGGGCATTAGCGGGCTATGCTGCGCATATGAACTTATGGAAAGGGGCCACGACGTTACTGTGCTTGAAGCAAGCGGACGTCATGGCGGCCATGTGTTTACTGGCCGTGATGGATTATCAGACGGCTTGTATGCCGACTTTGGAGCCGACCATATCACGAAACCCGGTTATGAGAGATTTTTTGAGTATGCCGAAAAATTCGGCTTAACGGTTCTCCCTTATCCGCATGCCGAAGGTTCGGAAGCGGCACCCAACAGGAATGGGTTAAGAATGATCGATGGAAAGTTTTACACCGACGAACAGTTGTCTGATGCAACTATACTCAAACAGTTTGGCTTCAATGAAAGAGAATTGAAATTTCTTCAAAAAGAGCCGTGGTATGCTTTGGGACATATGTACCTTAAACCTTACCTGGGAAAAATAAAAGATCCCGACAATCCATTAGGTGTTGGTATGGATGATCTCGATAAAATCCCACTTTCAGACATATATAAAAAAGAGGGCGCTTCCGAAACCGCATTGCGTTTCCTCGGAGGTAAAGGACAATCGGCTTTATTTTCTATATGGCGGTATGATGTAATGGCCATGCGTGGAATACCGCTTTCTCACGGCGACACCTTTCACCTGAAGGGCGGTAATCAGGAATTGCCGAATGCGTTCGCACTGAAGCTGGGAGACAGGGTGAAGCTTGCACATCCTATAACGGCCATCAATCGCAACAGTAGTGGCGTGACTGTAAAATATAAGGCATACGGTTACGATGAAGAAAGGGAGATGAGTGCCGATTATCTTGTGAACTGTATTCCGTTGCCAGTGTTCAGAAAAATACCGGTTGCTCCTGCATTGTCGGCGGAGAAGCAGTATGTAGTGGACAACCTTATGTACTCATCGCATCCGTTTTACGTTTTTGAAGCAAGCTCGCGCTTCTGGCTTGATGACGGTTTCAAAAGCATCAACATGGAATTTGAGCATCCCGACATTTCATCGATATGGGAAGAATCGTACGACGTGAAATCTTCAAGAATAATTCTGAAAGCATACGCTCCGGGCGGCGTTTCGGCACAACGCGGATTGGCCGCATTCCGTGAGGTGTATCCTGGCAAAAAAGACACTATCGTACAGGCATTGACGGTAGACTGGACAAAAGACAAGTTTGCTCCGACGTGTGAAATGGAGTCTTATCCGATAGGAGAGATGAATAAATTCTGGCCCCAGATACTTAAGCCCGACGGACGTATATATTTTGCAGGTACATATGCCGATAACCTGAGCCGTGGCATGGAGTCGTGCCTCCGCTCCGCCCAGAGAGTTGCGAAGGAAATAAACGAAATCTGATGAAGCTGATCATTGTTGTTATCGCAAGTACATTTCTATTCCAGGAAAATCATCCGCCAGTTGTGGATATTGCAGCACCTTCCCGGGTAAGCGCAAGCGTTCCGTTTAGTTATTCCATCACCGTTTCAGATAAGGAAGATGGAGACACAAAGTATGACGAGATCAATCCAAACGAAATATTATTGCAGGTCCAGCAAACAGAAAACAGAAAAAAGAATGACGTTGGCGCTCTACATGCGATGATGTCGTCGAATTGTATGAATTGTCACACCTTCAGATCTAAATTAATCGGCCCTTCCTATTTAGATATCAGCAACAAATATTCATTTTCAGATATTGCCACGCTTTCGAAACATATAAAGGACGGCTCTAAAGGAGTGTGGGGTGATATCGTTATGCCAACGCACCCGGAACTTACCGATGAAGAGATAAATAAAATGATCAGGTGGATCCTGAACTATAAACACGATAAATCAGTGGAATATTACCTGGGCAAGGAGGGAACATTACAATTTCAAAAGCAGGGAAAAGTTATTCTGACTGCCAGCTACCTCGATCATCACAGGACTATGGGAGAATACCGGATGGAAATTGACGTGAAATAACTATATTAAATCTCAAAACTCCCTTCATGCAACGACGTCATTTCATGAAATCTGCAATTTGGGGTTCGGCAGGTATCATGGCAGGTTTGCCATTGTTGAAAAGTCAGGCAAATTCAAATTTCATTTCTCATGCTTCGTCAAATCTAAAGATCAAGAAGATCCGGTATTATGCGGCGCCCGGTTATACGAAACCGTTATTCAACCAGGCACGCGGCATTGTTGAAATTGAAACCGACGGAGGCATAATAGGTATAGGAGAGGGTGGCACAAAAGATACGATAGAACAATGCGCTCAAATGATCATTGGTGCCGACCCGTTCCGCATCGAACACATCTGGCAATTGTTATATCGCGGTATGTTTTATCCGCCCGGACGTGAGAAGCTGCATGCGGTCGGTGCAATTGAAATGGCATTGTATGATATAAAAGGTAAGGCTTTGAACGTACCCGTTTATGAATTGCTTGGAGGTGCAACGCGTGATTATGTTGAATGTTATGCAACGGGATTTAGTCCATCCAAAGCAACCTCGGAAGAAGACCGGGCGAAAGATTGCATAGCAGCCGGTTTCAGGAGTTACCGCATCGGACCGACGGGAGGAAATGGAGAACAACGGTTCGATTTTTATTACAATGCTAAAAGCACAATTGAATTCAGCAGGAGAATCGATGCTGCTGTAGGTGGCTCCGGCAACTGGGCGATTGATCTGCACACCCGGTTCGACACGGCTGAAGCGCTGAAGATTTGCGATGAGCTACAGAAACTCGAACCGTATTTTGTTGAAGATATAGTTCGTTCCGAAAACCCGGGGGTGTACAAAACCATACGGCAGATGACGAAGGTTCCCATTGCAGTGGGCGAACAGTTCGGCGACAGATGGGACATTAATGAACTGATCGAAAACCGCCTTATTGATTATTCACGCGTAACGCTTCCAAATGCGGGCGGAATTACAGAGCTGAAGAAGATCGCCGCGATGTGCGAAACGCATTATGCCGGTATGATTCCTCATTTTTGTGGTCCTTTGTCAACTGCTTCGCTGGTGCATCTGCTTGGTTCAAGCAGTCCTACCCGTTGTATGATTGAGATCGCGGGGGGTGTGGTTGAACGTCCCGCTTACTTCAATGAAGATTACATTTTGTTTGATAAAGGAAAGCTGAGCCTTAATCCGAAACCAGGCCTCGGCGTGAAGTTCGACCCGAAAAAGGCAGATCTTTTATTTGAGGTTACAGCTAACACAAAGTTTCCTCATCCCATATTAACCGCACCTGATGGTTCGATCCACAATTGGTAGAAGCGAAACAACATGCGCGCCTATCTGCTAAACGACGGACTTGTATCGCGGACAGGCATTTTCTTTTTGAGGTAATGTATAATTGTGGTTCCTGATCAGATCAAGAATATTGTATGATTTCGTGTGGCAGAACGGACATGCATGAACATCTCCGATAGAGTCAATATAAATGCTTCTGCTACCAGCAAAGCACCCGATACGGTTTTGATGATATCCATGATACAGCATTGTTGGATAATCTTTATACATGGCAGAGTAATTCATTTTAAGAAAAATCTGCTCGAGGTGTTTGATATGAGACTCATGTAACAACACGTCTTTTCCATTATAGTTTCCCACATTCTTAGGCTCCAGCGCCTGTACAAAATGCACTCCCAGTTTTTTTGCAAAATGCATGTAGGGGACAAGGCTGTTGCTGTCAAGGAAATGTTTTGTGGTGCAAACGCTGAGACACACCGCAAGGCCTGCGGTTTTAGCTGCCTCAACTCCTTCCACTGCCTGCCTGAATGAATCCGGATGATGCCGGAAATTGTTATGCAGTTCAGGTATGTAATGATCAATGCTTATGATTACACCTTTGCACCCAGCATTCTTAAGTGCGAGTGCATTTTCGTGAGTTAAATTAAAACCCGAAGTAGCCACCCAGCAAGAACTTTTTCTGCTGGCATATTTAATAACGTCAAGCAGGTCCTTTATTCTCACCAACGGTTCGCCGCCACTGAAATGAAACTGCAGCACTCCTTCTCTCTGCAGAATCTGAACGGTTTTTAATAGTTCATTCTTCGTGAATGTTTCTTTACTGTTCAGATTGTTGGCTTCGAAACAATGCTCGCATCGTAGGGGACATTTCCGCGTTATTGCGAGGAATACAAACGAAAGTTGTGGTTTCAGTGAAAGCGGTTCATTATATCTTTTTATTTCACATTTAACATATTCATCGTAGGCAGCAGATGGCCATGGGGGCGAATACATGTTGCTGTAATAACTATTACCAACTCTATGTATTTTTTTCATATTACCTCCCCATAGATTATTCCTGATATTCATCATGAACGACCAGGACTTCAATATCTTCTTTGGTGACTTCAGTGCGATGCAGAAGAGATAAAATATATTAAGTCTAATGGCTATCCATAGCAATTCATTGTTAACTTTTGAAGCTACAGTTGTTATTCCAGGCATATAATTAGTTTTTAGCAGTTATTGCGTTCACTGCCTGTTCTTTGCCGTATAATTTCAGGCTGAACCTGGCAAACGCACCGGCTTTTTTAAATTGTTGAAGAAATGCTACGTCAGGCTGTCCACGGAATTCACGAATCGTTTCATACCATCCCTTACTATGCAGAATGTACGTTTGTGCCTGACCGTTCAAAGGCTTACGATAATTGTACCTGATAGTAGTAACGTTTCCTGGTACAGGTTGAGTAAGGTAATTATCATCGGCTGCGGCAAGTTCACGTGAAACGTTTTTTCCTGTTTCATCTGTTGCTCTTACCGGCAATTGTTTCTCAATATTGAAGATCTGGTTTTCGCTGAAGTCTAAACCGGCATAGTCAATCTCCCAGAACATAAATCCACTGCTGATTTTTACCTGCACGAACGGTTCTTCTGCTTCTGAAAGGTCCAGGGGAACAACAATATCGCGAAAAGCAACAGGTCCGGTAGTTTTGAGGCCCGTCACCTGTTTCCAACCTCCGCTTGTTTTTATTGATATTGCTAATGGTATTTTTTGTTCTTCGGTCCATTTATTTAGTTCATCCGCCGTCTTGTTTTTTTGATTCGCTACAAATGTGTTGTAATAATTGCCAAATCCCCCGAGCATTTTACCATACAGTCGGTCGAGCCAAAAAGTGTTTTTAATAGTGAGTACGAGTTTGCCGTTGTTGATTTGCGGCGGTTTGGAAAAACGAAGTATAATCGCATTTTCCGGTGTAGAATCGTTCATATTGATAATCCGACCGTCTTTGGCTGCCAACAGATCGGTGACGTTTATATTACTCTTACTGACAGCGGATAAAGGCTGCATGGCATTTTTGATGCTGTATATGTTACCGTCCTGGTCCGACAGGATATTTACTTCCTTGTTATGGCTTACGGTGATTAGTTCGGCGAGATCCGTGTGCTGAACTTCCTTTAATTCATTACTGATTTTTAATTGCAGATCACCTTTACGCGTAGGCGCCATGTTCAATTTGATATAGTCATGACGTGATAACTGGGGATAAACGGCGCCGCCATAAATTTCACCCTGCAGTGAAAATTCATTTCCATCATAGGGACTCACAAAAGGGCACGATGTTAATACTGCGACGATCATTGCTCCTCCAGCGATCGCTCCTAATATTCCTACAGTTCCCAGGACATGGCTGGCCACAGTGCGGCCGCCATCTTTTTCCAGGATCTCGATCCTTTGAATTTTGTCGGCCTCCAGCGTAAAAGGGCTGTCTTTCGCGAGGGGCTCGGGAGCGATAAAGAAATGAACTTCGTTTAGTACGGCCCGGGTTGGTTCTTTGGGCTTATACTGCATGTTTTCATGATGTTCACCTTTTTTGAGGTGAAGCTGGTGTGCGAATGGCAGGTCCGCAAGCTCACATTTAATTGTTTTCTGATCGTCGCTTACGCTGATGTTCTTCATGTGCCAGGCGTAGTCGCCGCTTCTCAAAACGAAATACCTGGATTGCTTTTTCAATGAGTCAACAGTTGCGGCATTAGCGTCGAAAGGTTGCTTCGCAATCTTATAGTAATGGCGGAAGCAACTTGTCGGTGTGATCAACAGAATTAATGATGCTATAAAACTGAAAATGCTACGATAGCGGGAACTAAACATGACGCAGGTTTTAGGGGTGATGTAGATTGAGAAACCAGTCGCAATTCACTGAACCATTGTGATGTTGAAATTAGAATCATTGCCTGCGGCAGCCTAATCGATAACTGCAAAC
>Ga0209382_10011366_pt1 | contig 11056 bp, 7 predicted proteins | sample SoiMetdeltSBSDD5_FD_187599 | JGI IMG/M metagenome (GOLD analysis project Ga0209382, IMG submission 187599) | Bulk soil microbial communities from a Populus tree surrounding site in Tennessee, USA - Soil MetaG P. deltoides SBSDD5 (SPAdes) (version 2) | ecosystem: Environmental > Terrestrial >...
TGATGCACGTGCCTCGACCGTCCGGGCCTGCGTCGCACACGATGGTTCCCCCGTGCAGATCGACGATCTGCCGGCACATGTAGAGCCCGATTCCGGCGCCTCGAGCTGGCGGGTGGGTGTCGGACAGGTGATGCTCCAGACGGAAGAACTTGTCGAACACTCGCGACCGAAACGCCGCAGGAATACCAGGACCGGTGTCACTGACACTGATCGATACGCTGTCTCCGTCCTGAACGGGGTTCGACGGAACCGCGCTCTCGACCGTGATGCTGCCTCCCGCCGGCGTGTACTTCAGTGCGTTCGACAGGATGTTGTCGAAGACTGCCCGCAGGCGGATGGGGTCGCCCGAAATGCGACCAAGGTCTGGATCCACGCGCGACCGGAGCGAAATGCGCTGCGCGTTCGCTTGCGCCGCGGCGCGCCGAACTGCCTCAGCGACGAGCGAGGGCAGGTGCAAGCGCTCGAGATTCAGACGTAGCTCGCCGGCTTCGATCCTCGCGAGATCCAGGAACTCGTGGACGATCTCGGCCAATTGCTCGACCCCGATAAGGGACGTGGCGACCAGGTCTCGCTGTCGTTTCGGCAGCAGCTCCGAACCCTCCTGCAGCATCAGCAACGTCATCCGGAGCGTCGTCAAGGGTGTTTGGAGCTCGTGCGACGCTACCGACACGAGCTCCGAACGCATTTCGTCGAGTCGGACGAGCTCGGTCACATCGTACAGAAGGAGGATCGCTCCACGGCGCTCAGTCGTGAGGGCTGGGACCGGAACCACGCGCGGCAGCAAGCGGCGAACAGCGCCCGCATGCTCGATGCGTATTGTGCGCGCCAGATCAGTGGGCTGGGCGGCGTCGATTCCGGCCGTCATGGCCGCCGCCGCGGCGGTGCCGTCAAATCCTTCCAAGTGCAGATCGTGGAGGCTCTTGGGCGCGCGAACTTCTGCAGCTTCGAGCAGGGTGATGGCGGCACGATTGAGCGACTGGATGCGGCCGGCGGCGTCCAGCAGGACGACGGCGTCAGGCAGGGCTTCCAGCGTCGCTTCCAGCGTGTTCTTGGCCCGCACGACTTCGTTGATGTTCGTCCGCCGGAACTCGGCAAGATCTTCGGCCATCTGATTGAACGCGGACGCCAGCTCGCCGAGCTCATCACGCGACGTTACGTCGATGCGATCACCGAACCGGCCTTCCCGGATGGCGTTTGCGCCACGTGTCAGCCGCCTCAGCGGCACCACCACCGTACGCGTGAGGTGCCAGGCAACGGCGACTGCGATCCCGAGCGCCACCAGGGTGATCAGCAGCACCGCCCGTCGGGCGGCGCCGGCTTCATCGCTCGCCCCCGTGACAGCTTGCCGCGCGATCGCGAAGTGGTCGTCGCGGATCGTCGTCATCAGACTGACGGTGCGACGGAGAACAGGATTGGCCTTCTGGTGATACTGCACGAGTGCATTCGGCGTGGGCCCCACGGCAATCACGGCGTCAGCCGCCCGTCGATACGCTTGCAGTTCCGCCTGGAGTGGGTCGGCCCGCGTGCTCTGGTCGGCCGCGAGGATCTCGAACAAGTCCCGAAGCGCCAGGTCGACGACGTTGCGTTCTCGTCTCAAGACCTCGCTGCCGCGACTGTCACCGGCCAGCACCAGCAGCACGGCATCGTCCTCTCGTTCGAGCGCGCCGGCGAGCCTCGACGTCACAGCCGTGACTGCCTCGCTTTGCTGCACAGTGTCTGTGACGACACCGCTCAGGCGCGAGAGCGAGACCAGTGTCCACACGCTGGCGACCACTGTCGTGACGACGAGCAATCCTGCCGCGACGATAAATCGAATCCGAAGTCGACCGGGAATCATCGCCGGTTCACACCAGCCCGTACCGCTTGCGTTTGCGCTGGAGAGTCGTCGCGTCGATGTCCAGCACCCTGGCCGCGGCTTCGAGCGACGACGAGTGGGCCACGACCTGCGCGATGTGCTCGCGCTCCAACTCACTCAGCGAGATCGGCGCACCGACGCGTACTGGCTGGACGCCCGACGCAGAGTCCACTAAGCCCCCTACCGGCAGACCAAGATCGACAGCCTCGAGGATCTCGCGCGACGCGAGAATCACGGCTCGTTCCACGGCGTTGCGCAGCTCACGCAGGTTGCCCGGCCAGCTGTGTACGAGCATGGCCTGCTCGGCGGCCAGCGAGAACGTCAGCGTATGCCGTCGTTGCTTGCGGCCGAAGATGACGAGATAGTGGCGCGCCAGGATCAGGATGTCCTCCGGACGCTCCCTCAGCGCCGGCAGCGTCAGAGCCACGACGTTGAGGCGGTAGAACAGGTCTTCACGGAACCGGCCCGCACGCACGTCGGCCTCGAGGGATCGATTCGTGGCGGCGAGGAGCCGCACATCCGCGTGCCGCTCGCGCGCCTCGCCCAGTCGTTCGTACGTCTTGTCATGGAGAAATCGCAGCAGCCGAGCCTGCGCGTCGGCCGTCAACTCGCCGATCTCGTCGAGGAGCAGCGTGCCCCCTTCGGCTTCCTGAACCTTCCCGGCCACATCAGCGACGGCCCCCGTAAACGCGCCTTTGCGATGACCGAACAGCGCGCTGGTCATGAGATCGCCTGACAAGGCCGGGCAGTTGACGGTCACGAAAGGCGTGTTGGCACGCGGACTATTGGCGCGAATCCACCGGGCCACGACATTCTTGCCGGTACCACTTTCGCCACGCAATAGAAGGACAGCATCCGACGCCGCCGCGCGCGCAGCCGCCTGAAGGAATCGGAGAAATACCGGGCTGCGGGATTCGAACAGGGCAGGCTCGCCGCTTTCGTCAAGCTCCTCCTGGAGCTCTGTCAGGCGGCGTCTGAGACGATGGGTTTCCAACACGCGGTTCGCGGCGAGGCGAATCTGGTCGGGTGTAAATGGCTTCGGGACATAGTCGACGGCGCCACGCTTGATCGCGTCGACGGCGCTCTCGATCGAGGCAAATGCCGTGACGACGATGACCCCGAGATCTGGCTGGCGCGTGAGCATCTCAGGCAGCACGTCCAGTCCGGCATCGGCACCGAGCCACAAGTCGAGAAACACGAGATCGAAATGCCCGCGGTCGAGCGCCTCAAGCGCCGCACTCCCGGTCGCAACACCGAGCACACGAGCACCGGCAGCCTCGAGGCACAGTCTCAAGGATTGGCGCACACCCGGATCGTCATCGACCACGAGCGCCGCCCATGACGCGCTGGACACGTTCTGTCCGCTCCCGACGTGCTGTTCTTGCAATGTCACCATGTGCCGACTGTCGACGCCGGTAAAGTGGAGAGCCTCCACACCCGCACCCGTGGCAAGCTCCTCGCCATCAGCGCGCCCTCATCTTTCCTGCGACTTGTGTCGGGATCGCCATCTCCGCCAGCGTCAACGTCCATGCAAACTGCCGGGTCCCCGACGGCAACGACCTGTAGAATGCCGGAACGAAGGGCACCGGTCCCTTCGGACGCCGAGAAGTGAAGTATGAGCATCGCACTCGAACCGGAGGCGGCACAAGTCCGGCCTGGTTGCCGACGGGACGGCGAACGGCGAGACGTGGCTGCGGGCTTGCAGAAGGCAGCCACGTGAGGTTCGTGCTGCGGCGGGGTTTGCTGAGCCTCGCAGGCGTGCTTACGCTGATGCTGACCGCTGCGACTGGGCAGAACCTGGACTTTCCCGATCAGGCGCTTCTTTCGGGCCTCCGGTGGACGTTTGCTCGCGTTCAGTACCCAGCATTGCCCGTCAAGACGGCGGAATACCTGGCGCTCTACGACAGCGAGCCATGGGCGATCGATTGGCCTGTTGGAGAACGAAACCTGTCGCGGCGTGTCGCGACCGCGACAGCGCTCGACGTTGGTGAACCGATCGCGCTGACGCTGGACGATGCGCGACTCTGGGACCACCCGTGGATCTACTTCGTGGAACCCGGCACCCTGAACCTCACTGATAATGAGGTGGGGATCTTGAGGGAGTTCCTGCTGCGTGGCGGGACTGCCACTTTCGACGACTTTCACGGCCCGCTGGAATGGGCGAACTTCGAGGCGCACATGAAGCGGGTGTTTCCAGACCGTCGAATCGTCGACGTTCCGGCCGATGACGCCATCTTTCATTGTTTCTACCGGATCGACGCATACCCTCAAGTTGCCGCATTGGGCTCCTTTCTTGCCGGCCGCACGTGGGAGAAAGGCGGATTCGTTGCGCGGCTGCGCGCCATCAGAGACGATCGCGGTCGAGCGATGGCGCTGATCAACTGGAATACGGATATGGGCGACGGATGGGAGTGGTCGAATGCCGAAGGCTATCCTGGGTACATGAAATTCACGAGAGACGCCTACGTGATGATGATCAATGAGATCGTGTACTCGCTGACCAGGTGACGCGCCCACACAATCCGGTCCGGGTCGCCGTCGTGTCTATACTCCTCGTCGTCGCCCTCGCGGCGGCATCGTGGGGGCAGCGCCTTCGCCTGCCCGAAGGTCGCGTCGTCCCTCCCCGCTATCCGACCGCGGACATCCAGGATGGTGCCTTCAGGATCTGCAAGATCATTTACACGAGCGGCCGACGGGAAGCCAACGGCATGGGGTGGTCGACCGATTGGCCGTTTGCCGGCATACATCTCATGATTCGTGTATCCGAGCTGACGAAGACCCGCATCAGTCGCGACGGGGCCGGCAAGCCGAATCACTGGACGGTCCATCTCACCGACGACGCTCTGTTCCAGTGCCCGTTTACGACCGCCTCAGACGTGGGCACTCTGGAGTTCTCGCCTGAAGAAGCCACGCGGTTACGCGAGTACCTTCTCAAAGGCGGCTTTCTCTGGGTGGACGACTTCTGGGGGACCGCCGCCTGGACTCAATGGTCGTCGGAGATCCACCGCGTGCTGCCTGAATTCCCCATCGTCGACGTCGCCGCGGACCACCCCATTCGCCAGACGCTGTTTTCGATCACCGAGGTTCCGCAAGTCCCCGGCGTCAACGTCTGGCTCTGGACGGGCGGCACGTCCGAGCGAGGCGAAGACAGTCCCTACGCCGACTTCCGTGCGATTGCCGACGACCACGGCCGCGTGATGGTCATCATGACGCACAACACTGACATCAGTGATTCATGGGAACGGGAAGCGGAAGACCCCAGATTCTTCGCGAGGTTCTCACCACCTGGATACGCGCTCGGCATCAACGTCGTGCTTTATGCGTTGACACACTGACAGCTCGTAAAACGCGAAGATCAGACCGGAGCCTGCCCCATGATGTCCCGGTCGTGGATGATCAGAACAGGCTGGTGGGGACGATCACCGTGACGGCGGGCATCGCTTTCCGAGCTGGGTGCTCATCGCGGTCACGATGTCGCGAAGTACCCCCGGCGCGCTCTGACGCGTAGCGCCGCGTCGCGCACCTCCACGCGGATGGTATGCCAACGCCCATCCCGATGGCCGACGCCCAAGTAGCCGAGATAATACTGTTTACTCAGCTCGTCCGCGATGCTCCCAGTCGCACGATCGAGGTCACGTCCCTCTCGCACCACCTCAGTGCGCCCGCCGCTCTCGTCGGTGATTTCCCGCAAGGCCGCGACGTTGAGCGAGTCCGCCGCTCTGGTTCTGCCCATCGTCTGCGGGAACTGTGGCGGTATGGGCCACGGCATGCGGCGGCGTCTACGGCTCGGCTGTCCGTCGCCGTCGATGCCAACGGCGTAGACGAGCACCTCGGTCTCGCGCACGACCTGTCGCACGTGCCGTATGCCGGTACGGCTATTGGTGTCGTTGCCGTCCGAGATGAGGATTACCGCCTTCTTGAGGCTGCGTCCGCCTTGGGCTATCGGTACGGTCTCGACGATCGCGTCGTACATCGCGGTGCCGCCGACAGCCCGCACCCCCCGCAGGCCGGCGCTCACAGCTTCGCGGTTCGTTGTCCAGTCCTGGATGCGCCGAACGTCGTTCGCAAAGCCGTAGAGGAACACCTCGTCCTCCGGATTGAGGAGCTGGTCGAGAAAGCGCTCGATCGCAGAGCGGGCATTGACGATCTTGTCGCCAGCCATGCTGCCGCTGGTATCGAGCACGATCCCGAGGCTCACCGGAACGCGCTCGGCACTGAAATGCATGACGTCGACCTGTCGATCGTCCTCGTAGACCAGGAAGTCGGTTTGTCGGAGTCCTGGCACGAAACGGCCGGAGCGATCGGTGACAGTCGCCGTGACGTTGACTAGCTCGACGCCGCTGAGGAAGCGGGACTCTTCTTGCCCGTCAAGCCGGCCGTGCGAGACGACGAGTGCAGCAGCACCCGCGAGCGCGAGCGCTACATGGCGACGAGTGATGGGATGACGCATCGTCGTCTTTCTCGTCCCGCGGTTGGCGAGCCTCCGGGCGGTTTCGAGGCAAAAGCCTTGCCGCTCTGGACGCGCGATCCGGTGGCCGGCTTCTTACTGCTTCGTCTGCACGCGCCAAGATTCTGTGCCGTTTCGTGGGACAAATGAGCGCCCTGTCACCACGAATTGTGAACGGGTGCGTCGATGCATTTTGCAGGACCTATTGGGCCCTCGTTTCCGGCATTCTGCATGGACGGCCGGTGCGGTCGACAGGAAGCTCCCAGCAACGCTAGTTGGGATGGCAAGGGGCAATCGATCGAAATGTGGCGCGTTCTTTGCCCCTCTTCACCCGTTCCGTTGCAAATGATCAGAGGCCGTCGGTGAGTCTTCCTCAATTCCGGATACTCCTGCTCACCGTTCTGCTCTTCGCGGCTGTCGCGTCCATGCAACGCCCATCGTCAGCTGCACAGCCGACGCAGCAATCTCCCTCGTTCCGCGCTGGCGTCGATGTGGTCTCGCTCACCGTGACGGTGACCGACCGCACGAACAGGTACGTCACCGACCTTGATCTGTCCGAATTCTCCGTGTTCGAGGACGGCGCCAAGCAGGACGTTACGTTCTTCAGTCGCCGGCAGCAGCCGGTCGCGTTGTCGCTGCTCCTCGACAGCAGCGCGAGTATGGAGGAACACCTCTCCACGCTGCAGGCTGCGGCGGCGCTTGCTCTTCCGCTGGCCGCCCAGCAGCCCACCTTTCGCTCGGGAGCGCGGACCGTGCCCTCGTACGTCACGGTGACCGACGGCAGCAACCGTCTCATCACCGATCTGCCACGCGATGCCTTCGAGGTCCTCGACAACGGCCGGCCGCAAGAGATCACGATCTTCGATAACGAGGTGCGTCCCATCACGGTCGTCGTCATGCTCGACACGAGCATCAGCATGACGCTCCGGCTCGATGATTTGTTTGCCGGGGCCGAGCAGTTCCTCCTCCGGCTCCTGCCGCACGACCGGGCGATGCTCGGCGCCTTCAACGACAAGCTTCAGTTCACGTCGGGATTCACGAACGACCGTGATGACCTGATTGCGTCGCTGAAGGATCTGCAATACGGCAATGCCACACGTTTATACGACGCGTTGTATGCCAGCCTCGATCAGCTGCAGGGCGCGGACGGACGCAAGGTCATGTTGCTGTTCACGGACGGCGCGGACTTCGGCAGCCGTCAAGGACCGGGGCGCGCTCTGGAGCGGGCGCGTGACGAGGAGGTCATGATCTACGGCGTCGGCCTCGAAACCGAGTTCTTCAACGGCCAGCGCCGGGTGCGGAGCAAGCCGGATGAGATCTTGAACCGCTTTGCGAGGGAGACCGGCGGCGGCTATTTCGAATTGAAGCTGGATGCCGACCTGAACGCCTCCTTCACCCGCATCGCCCAGGAGCTGCGCAGCCAGTACTTGATTGGCTTCAGCCCCGCGGTCCTCGATGGCAAGGTCCACACGCTGGAGGTGCGGGTCAAGCGCCCGGCTCACAAGGCGAGGAGCCGCCGTAGCTACGTCGCATCCGCCGAGCTCACACGGTCGGAGAACTTCCCTTGAGATCCGGGTCTCCCGACCTGGCCTGCAGGCATGGACCCAACCCGGTTACTTCGCCTAGAGGACGGCACGCCTTCAAGATCAGCGCTAGACCTACGTTTTTGACAGTCGGTTCGACGGTGCGGCGTCCATCGCGAGCGATCGAGTGGAGATGAAGAGCACATGTCACCCGGATACGCTGTTGGATTGGGACGGGGCGACGTCTGACGTGTGTGCGTCTTGCGGGAGTCGCTGGATGTCGCTCCGGCATTCTGCATTCGATAGGCCTCTCAGCCTAACGAATGCCGTCCGGCCACGCTTCGTGAGAGTTGAAAGGCGCAATTCGCGCGCCTGGCGTGCTCTTTGCGTCCTCTGGACGCAGGCTTTCAGCGACCGATGATGAAACTCGCGCCCGCAAGATTCGCACTGTTAACGGGTGTTCTCGTTTCTGCCTGCGTCGTTCAACGTCCGATCGCGCTTCACGCACAGGAAAGCCGGCCGACGTTCAGCGCGGGCATCGCCCTCGTTCCCATCACAGCGGTCGTGCGCGATTCGCGCAATCGAATTGTGCGAGATCTCACACGCGAGGACTTCCAAGTTCTCGAACACGGTCTGCCACGCCCGATCGTCGAGTTCATGGCGAGAGACGATGGACCGATTAGCGTGGCGTTCCTGTTCGACACGAGCGGCAGCATGCCCGTTGCGTCGAATCTGGAGAAAGGTAAAGGACTGGTCGCGCACTTCCTGACGCAGATGAAGCCGTCGTCGGACGAGGCCGCGCTGTTTACCTTCGATAAGGACCTCCGCCAGGAGGTGCCGTTCACGAAAGACGTCAACGACGTCCGCGGCGCTCTGGGCCGCGTGACCGCGTGGGGTCTGACTTCCCTCTATGACGCCATCGCCGAGACCGCCAAGCGGGTGGCGGATCGCGGCCCATCGGGCCGCCGTGCCGTCGTGGTCATTACCGACGGCGACGATACGAGCAGCGTGCTCACACCTGCAGAGGTCTCGGGTTTGGCGAGCGCTATTGACGTGCCGGTCTACGTGGTCGCCGTGGTGTCGCCTCTCGACCATCCGGGCAATGCGGGCGCCGTCGTTGCGGCTGAAACCAACGGCAACCTCTCGAATCTCGCGTACTGGACTGGAGGGGACCTCCTGTATGTCAGCGCGCCGGAACAGACCAGCCTCGTGACGAAAGAACTGCTCGCGGTCATGCGACAGCAGTACTTTCTTGCCATCGAATCATCCACAGCGCCCGGCTGGTATCGCCTCGAGGTGAGAACGAAGCGCCGTGACCTGACGGTACGGACCAGAGGCGGCTATTTCGCAGCCCAGTCGCCGCGCATCGGCGAAGCCGCGCTGGCCGGTCGCAAAGGACAGAGCTAGAACACCAACCACAACATGGCGCTCCTCACGCCGTGTCGAACGCGATCATCCTTTCGATGGTCGCCGCGCTTGTCGGAGTAATTGAATCCCCCGTTGTGATCCGGAGCATAATCTCCGGGCGGTGGCGACCGACGTCAGCGGGGCGAACAGCCCGTGGTAATCCGTAGAGGTTTCCGAATAGTGGCGCGCGTGCTCATGGCGGTGCTGATCGTCTCAACTGGCTATGCGTACGCGCAGTTCCGGCAGGACTTCTACGGTGGTGTGCTGCGTGGCGAACAAGGCGATCCCGCGGAATTGCCACCACAACCGTGGCCCGATCGCAACGTCGCCGGGTGCCACATGCTCTACAGGAGTGTCCGCCGCGAGGCGAACGGCGCCGGCTGGCGCACAGATTATCCATGGGGACAGCGCCACCTCTTGATCCGATTGTCCGAGCTGACCAAGACACGCGTCAGTTGGCAGGGTCCGGGCGTTCCCCATGTGTGGCTTGTGCGGCTCACCGACCCTGCGCTTTTCGAATGCTCGTACTTGATGGCCTCTGATGTCGGCACAATCGGGCTGTCGCCGGAAGAAGCCCAGAGCCTGAGGCTCTACCTGGAGAAGGGCGGCTTTCTGTGGGTCGATGACTTTTGGGGAGAGGCGGCCTGGGAGCAGTGGTCGCGCGAGTTCGCGCGGGCCATGCCATCTACTGAGTACGTGATCGAAGACGTGCCGCTCAGCGATCCGATCTTCCACTCGATGCTCGAGGTGAACAAGATTCCGCAGGTCACCGCCATCGGCTTCTGGCGTGCCGTCGGTGGACGGACGACATCCGAGCGCGGCGCAGAATCGGCAGTGCCGCACCTCCGCGCGATTCGCGACAGGCACGGCCGCATCATCGCCGTGATGACGCACAACACCGACGTGTCGAACTCCTGGGAGCGAGAAGCGGAAGATCCAGCGTATTTCTACCAGTTCTCGATCGACGGCTACGCTCTGGGGATCAACATCCTTCTCTATGCGATGACGCATTGAGAAAGCACGGCGTGGATTCCGAACGGCTCTATAGCCCACCGGTGGCCGAGGCCATGACTGCCGTAAATGGGCCACGACCATAGACACGAACGTCGCGGTGGGCAGCGGAACCAAGGCCGGCCGCTCGCCATCACTCTGGCGGTGGTCCTCGTTTACCTGAGTCTGGAGGTCATGGGTGGCCTCCTCTCCGGCTCGCTTGCCCTGCTTGCCGACGCCGGCCATATGCTGTCGGATGCCGGTGCGCTCGCGCTGACGCTGTTTGCAATGAGGGTTGCACGCCGACCCGCGACAACCCAGCGGACGTACGGCTACTACCGCGCCGAGATTCTGGCGGCACTCGCCAACGGTGCGGCACTCGTCGCGATCGCTGTTTTCATCTTCGCTGAAGCGTATGAACGCCTGAACAACCTGCCGGAGGTGCACGGACCGCTGATGCTCGCGGTCGCGTCCGGGGGCTTGGTAGTGAACATGATCGGGCTGTGGATTCTACGGGATCACCGTGACGCGAATCTGAACGTTCATGGGGCATGGTTGCACGTGCTGTCCGATGCACTCGGCAGCGTTCAGGCGATCGTGGCCGGCGCGCTCATTTGGGCGTTCAGATGGAACTGGGTCGATCCCGTCGCCTCGATGCTGATCGGCGTCCTCGTGATCTATTCAGCGTGGTCGTTGATCCAGCAATCGGTGGCGGTCCTCATGGAGAGCGCTCCGGGCCATCTCAACGTTGATGCCCTCCGCGCGGCACTGCTCGAATTGCCTGGCGTGTCAGATATCCACGACTTGCACGTATGGACCATTACCAGTGGTTTC
>Ga0209382_10011367_pt1 | contig 11056 bp, 11 predicted proteins | sample SoiMetdeltSBSDD5_FD_187599 | JGI IMG/M metagenome (GOLD analysis project Ga0209382, IMG submission 187599) | Bulk soil microbial communities from a Populus tree surrounding site in Tennessee, USA - Soil MetaG P. deltoides SBSDD5 (SPAdes) (version 2) | ecosystem: Environmental > Terrestrial >...
CGAGCGCGCGTTGGCGGCAAACGCGGCGGCGCGGTCGAGGACCTCCTCGTGACCGACGAGGCCCGGCAACGCGAGCAGGGCGTCCCCCACCGCGTCCGGGATCTTCAGCTCGCCCACCAGCCGCTCCAGCGTGGAGGTGTCCTTGCGCGAGAGCGCGGTGCGGAGCTCGCCCTCGGCCGACGGTGACACGCCGCTCTCGTCGGCGAGGCCCCGGAAGAAGTCGGGATGGCCGAGGTCGATCTGGAAGCGATGCAGGCCAAGGGCGCGCAGGCCCTCGATCGCCATCGCGATCACTTCCACCTCGGCCTCCGGCTTGTCGAGCCCGAGCAGCTCCACCCCGGCCTGGTAGATCTCGCGATAGCGCGACACCTGCGAGTCGTCGTCGCGAAAGACGTTGGTCACGTACGCGAGACGGATCGGCTTGGGCGCGTCGCGAAGGCGGGTGGCGACGATGCGCGCGATCTGAGGCGTGATGTCGGCGCGGAGGGCCAGCACCCGCCCCGTGTCGCGGTCCACGAACTTGAACATGTTCTCCTGAAGCGCGACGTCGGTGCCCGCCGACAGCACCTCGAAGTACTCGAACGTCGGCGTGATGATCTCGCGATAGCCCCAGCGCTCGAACACGTCGAGGAGGGCGCGCTCGACGTGGCGCTTGCGGGCCACCTCGTCGGGCAAGTAGATGCGCGCGCCCTTGGGAAGCTGCGGAGGCGGCCTCATCCCACGGCCAGGTGCGCGAGCGTGTTCATCCGGTGCACGGTGACCCACGCCGGCTGGTACTCGATCTCGGTGATCCCCGCCGGCGATGCATCGACCGACCACAGCCGTTCCGGACCAAGGCCGAGCGCGCCGAGCACGATCAGCCGCACCACGACCGCGTGCGCCACCACCACGATGGTCTCATCGGCGTGGATGGCGCGCAGCTCCTCCACGACGGCCGCCACGCGCGCGGCCACGTCGCCGACCCGCTCCGCGCCCGGGAGCACCAGCTCGTGCGGCGCCGACTGCCAGATCGCATAGCGCTCGGGATCGCGCGCGGCCACCTCTTCGCGGGTCAAACCTTCCCAGGCCCCGAAGGCCATCTCGCGGAGATCCGGCTCCACCGTGACGGGAAGGCGATGGGGCTTGGCGATCGTCTCGGCGGCGGTGCGCGCGCGCTCGAGCGGGCTCGCGTAGATGGCCGCGACGTGCGTGCTCGCGAGGGCATCGGCGACGGCCTCGCACTGGCGACGCCCGGCTTCGGCGAGAGGAATATCGCGGGAGCCCGCGAAGCGTCGCGTGCGGGACCACTCCGTCTCCCCGTGGCGTATGACGAAGACCCTGGTGCTCATGGCAACCCGACCATTCTAGCCCGGTTCCGGAACGCCGTCCGGCCGGCGCCGCGTTGCCCTAAGCGGATGCTTTCTCGGTGAAGATCTTCTCCGCGGCGCGGACACCGGCGCCGAAGTCCACCGGGATCCCGAGATCGGCGAGGACCTGCTCGAGCGCGGACAGGGCGGCGATCACGTCGAACTCCGCCGCATACCCCATGTGGCCGAGACGGAACACGCGCCCTTTCATCTCGCCCTGCCCGCCGGCGATCGTGATGCCGTGAGCGGTGGCGAAGGCGGCGACGATCGCTTCACTATCGATGCCGCGCGGCGACACCACCGCGGTGAGCGCCGGCGTCGGCGTCGCCTTCGCGAAGAGCGAGAGGCCGAGCGCTTCCACGCCCGCGCGCGTGGCGCGGGCGAGGCGGTCGTGGCGACGGAAGACGTTCGGCAAGCCTTCGGCCGCGAGCATGCGGATGACCTCGCGCAGCCCGACCACGAGCGCCACCGCCGGCGTGAAGTGAGCCTCGTTCTTCTGCGCGAACTTCCGCTCCTCGGTGAGGTTGAAGTAGTACTTCGGCAGCGTGGAGCGCCCCGCCTTCGCCCATGCGCGCGCCGACAGGGCGCAGAAACCGAGGCCGGGCGGGAGCATGAGGCCCTTTTGAGACCCCGCGACGACGACGTCCACGCCCCAGGTGTCCATGGAAAGATCAGCGATGCCGAGACTCGAGACCGCGTCCACGATGAGGAGGGCGTCGCTCGCCCGCGTCGCCGCCGCATAGCCGCGCACGTCGTGCAGCACGCCCGTGGACGATTCGCTGTGCTGGGCGAGCACGGCCTTCACTTGCGGATGCGTGCGCAGCGTCTCCGCCACGCGCGCGGCGGGAACGGTCTCGCCGTACGGCGCCTCCAGCTCGAGCACGCGCAGCCCGTACGCCTTGCAGATGTCCACCCAGCGCTCGCCGAACTTGCCCGCGCGGACGACGGCAACCATGTCGCCCAGCGAGAGGGTGTTGACGACCGCCGCTTCCATGGCCCCCGTCCCCGAGCACGCGAGCGTGATCACGTCCTCTTCGGTCTGGAACAGCCGCTTCAGCCCGTCCCGCACCTCGCTGAAGAGCGCCTCGTACTCGGCCGTCCGGTGATGAATGATCGGCTGGGCCATCGCAAGCAGAACCTGGCTCGGAACCGGCGTGGGGCCGGGCGCCATGAGTTGATACTTCTTCATTCGGCCTCCCTTGCTGAGCTCATCCTACCGGCGGCTCCGCAAGCTTTGCAATTGAACATCGCTCGCGTCGGCGCCGGCCGCGCGTCCGAGCGCGGTGACGAATATCGCATCCTTGCCCGCCGCGTGCGGCGCGAAGAACTCCACCACGGCGCGGTCGTAGAACGTGAGCCCGGAGGCGCCGAAGCCCTGGCCATAGGCGGCAAGGTAAGCGCGGCCGCCGGCGAGGCCGGCCTCGAGGTTCACGAGACGGTAGCCGCGATCGCCGTAGACGGCGAGGACGTCGTCGAGCGGCGACAGAAAATAGACGACGGCGGCGGCATCGCCGCCGAGCGGCTGCTCGAGACAGAGGTAGGCCGACTCGCGTCGAAACTCTCCGCGCCTGATGGAGACCAGCGCGTGCTCCGCGCGCTCGTAGACATACGCGCCGGCGGGGATGTCCTCGACGGCGTTGACGATGAGATAGAGATCCACGAGGCCGGGCGGAAAGTCGGCCTCGAACGGCGCCGTCGCCGCCGCGAGCGCGGTGGAAAGGTCCACCGCGGAGAGCGGTGCGTGGCTGAAGCGCCGGGTAGAGCCGCGGCGGTGCACGGTGTCGCTGAGGCTCCGTCCCGCGCGGTCCCGCGGCGGCGGAAGCTTCTGGATCTCGCCCATGCGCGCGGACGGCGACTTCCCCGTCTCGCCGTCGCGCGCGGACAGCGCCGCCTGCAGCTCACTCCCGCGCGGCGGCACCCGCCCGCCTTCTCGCCATCCCCGGAGCGCCTCCGCGCTCGCGAGGGAGGACGCGCCGTGAACCGCGCGGAGCGCGGGATAGTCCGCCTCCTCGGCCGACAGCGGCAGCGCCGGGTGGTGGATTTCGACCACCGACTGGTGGCTTTCGCCCGCCGCGGGGCCGTCCGCGGGCCCCAGCGCCACCAGCTCGAGCGCGGCCTCTCGCATGACGTCGAGACCCAGGAGCGCATTGACGTCCGCATCGACGAACCCGGCGTAGAGGCGCGGAGCCTGGCCAAGGGCGCCGCCGGCGGCAAAGAGGTTGGCGAGCAGCGTGCCGGAGTCCCAGAAGAGATGGCGGTAGGCGCGCGCCTGGTACTTCCACGTGTTCCGCCAGTAGATGGCGGACACGATGATCGTGGCCGCGCGCCGCGCGATCGCATCGTCGGCGGCGGCGGTGGCGAGCACCCTCCGCACGTCTCCGTCGCGGAGACGGCGAACCGTGAAGTCGCCCGGAGAGAAGTGATAGAGGCCGGCCGGAAGTCCAAACACCGCGCCCGCAGCCACGTAGAGTTCCGTTTGGTACAGCGCGCCAGTCGATGCCGCAGCGCGAAACAGCACCTCGCCGCCACCCGGATAGCTCTTCTTCCTGGTCACTCCCGCGGCGTGAAACAGCAGCGAGGTCAGCAGTTCCAGCGTGAGCGGTGTGCCAGAGAGACCGCCCGGCGGGCGGAGTGTCATCAGAACATCGTCGGCGATCGGCGGGAACGACCGCGGCAACTCGACCGCAGGAAGGTCCGTGTAGACCTTGAACGGAAACGGCTTGTTGTCCCAGTCGAGCGCGTGCGTGCTCTGCCGTACGGAGGCGGGCGAATGCGCGGTGCGGTCGTGAAACCGCCGCGCCGCCTCACCCGTACTGCCGCTCGTCACGTCTCTGTCAGCGACGCCGCCGCCGAGCTGGGTCCGAGCTTACCGCGTGCGGCAGGGAGTGCATCTGCCGTCGCGGCAGCGCGTGCAGAGCATGCGGCGATCGCAGCCGCAAACCGTGCATCTCATCGCGTCTCCCTCCCTTCGTCGGGTGACTTCGGCGTCCTGACATGTTCAAGACTCGTGCCGAAATCAGGCGAACCGGTAGGGAGGTCGGAAGACGCCGCGCTCGGTGATGATCGCGGCGATCAGCGAGGCGGGTGTGACGTCGAACGCCGGGTTGAAAACGGGCGAATCGGCAGGCGCTGTGACGCGTCCGGCCATGCCGCGCACCTCGGCGGCGTCGCGCTCTTCGATCGGGATGCGGTCGCCGGAGGCGAGCGCGAGGTCGATCGTCGAGAACGGCGCTGCCACATAAAACGGCACGTGGTGGTGCTGCGCGATTACGGCGAGGGCATAGGTCCCGATCTTGTTCGCGGTGTCGCCATTGGCGGCGATGCGATCGGCGCCGGTGACGACGAGATCGACGTCGCCGCGCGCCATCACCGACGCCGCCGCCACGTCCGCGATGAGCCGGTGCGGAATCGCGTCCCGCACGCATTCCCACGCGGTGAGCCGCGAGCCCTGCATCACCGGCCGCGTCTCGTCCACCCACACGAGCGCGAGCTTGCCCTGCGCGTGGGCGGAGCGGATCACGCCGAGCGCGGTGCCATAGCCCGCGGTGGCGAGCGCGCCCGCATTGCAATGGGTGAGCACGCGCGCCCCGGACGGCACGAGGGCAGCGCCGTGGTCGCCGATGGCGCGATTGGCGGCGACGTCTTCTTCGAGGATCGCGTGGGCTTCCGCGAGCAGCCGTGCGCGCACGGCCTCCAGCGGCAGTCCACGGCCGGCGAGGGCGATCCGCTGCATGCGATCGAGCGCCCAAAAGAGATTCACGGCGGTGGGGCGTGTGGCGGCCAGGCCTTTGATGGCGGTCTCGAGATCGGCGAGCAGACCGTTCCAGTCCTGGGCGCGACTCTCGCGGGCGGCCAGCGCCACCCCGAAGGCGGCGGTGACGCCGATCGCGGGAGCGCCGCGGACGACGAGCGTGCGGATCGCGTCCGCGACGTCTTCCCAGCGGCGGTACTCCCGCTCCACCTCCTCGGCGGGAAGAACCGTTTGATCGAGGAGGATGAGCCGGTCGCCGGCCCAGCGAACCGGAGAGATCACGGGGCGCCGGTCTCGAAGCCGCGCGAGGACGTCGCGCCCGTCCCGTTCTCGAAGCGGTGCGACGACGTCGGCCCGGTCCCGAAGCCGGGGAGCCCGCGCGTCGCTTCGCGGAGCAGCGACTCCAGTGTCCGCGAGTCGAGCGTGAAGTTGTGGCCGCCGCTTGGATTCTGCACGCGACCGTCCAGCGTGAAACCCTCGGGACGCACGTGACCGTTCAGCCACGCGCCATAGATCCCGCTCTCGCCGAGGATGCGCGCACCCATCCGGAACCCGCCGTCCCCGATCCGGAACCGGAGGTCGAGGCTCGGCGCGGCGGGCTCAGCGGGCCGGGCTTCCGGCATGAGCGTGAGGTGCTCGGCCTGCACGTGCACGGCGAGAGCGAGAACGACGGCGGCAACCGCGGTGAGGATCCATCCACGCATGCTCCGCTCCTTCACGTCACTCCCTCCCACCCGCACGACCCCGCCATCCTCACGGCTCATTCGGTGACGGGCGGTTCGGCCTCCTCAGCGGTTGCCTCCAGGTCGGACATCACCAGCCGGTGATACGTCTCGATCGTGCCGCGCAGCTGCTCGATGAGCTGCCGCCGCGACCGCCGGAGCGCCGTGATGTCGCCCCGGATGCGCGCCTCCTCCGCGCGCACCGCTTCGAGGACCTTCTCGCCGCGTAGCTCGGCGTCGCGTACGTGCAAGGCGGCGTCACGGCGGGCGGCGTCCTTCATTTCCTCCGTGAGGCGCTGGGCCGTGATGAGCGTCTCGTGCAGGGTCTTCTCGCGCTCCACCATCCCGCGCACGCGCTCCTCCAGCGCCTCCAGCTGCTCCTTCAGGAGGGCGTTCTCCTTGAGGACCGACTCGTAGTCCTCGGCCACGTCCTCCAGGAAGGCATCGACCTCTTGCGGATCGAAACCCCGGAACATCCGGACCGTGAACTGTTGCTGGCGGACATCGAGCGGGCTGATACGCATTCGGACCTCCGACTCTATCTGAGACTCACGGCGAGATCACGAAGGGAAGCGACCAGGAACCATTCGAGGAAATAGATGATGAGCAGCACCACCATCGGGGACAGGTCGATCCCCATCTGATACGTGGGCAAGCGCTGGCGAATCGGCCGCAGCACCGGCTCCGTCACCCGATAGAGGAATCGGACGACGGGGTTGTACGGGTCCGGGCTCACCCAGCTCACGATCGCGCGTGCGATGATGACCCAGAAGTAGATCTTGAGCACGAGCTCGAGGATCCCTGCAAGCGCCGCAATGAGGTTGCCGAAGAGAAACATCAGGCCGGCCCCCGGCCAAGCTCTCGCGACCGAATGGTCGCGCGCTCCACCGCCTTCATGAACGTGGTGCGGAGACCGCCCTCCTCGAGGGCGGCGATGCCGGCGATCGTCGTGCCGCCCGGGGAGCTGACCATGTCCTTGAGCGCGCCCGGATGGAGTCCGGTCTCGAGGAGCAGGCGCGCGGAGCCGAGCACCGTCTGCGTGGCGAGCGTCATGGCGGTGGCGCGGTCGAGGCCCATCTTCACGCCGCCGTCGGCCAGCGCTTCGATGACGATGGCGACGTAGGCGGGACCTGATCCGGAGAGCCCGGTCACCGCGTCCATGAGCTCCTCGTCCACGACGACCGCCTTGCCCACGGCCTGGAAGATCTCGCGCGCGGTGTCGAGATCGTCCGGCTCCAGGCCGGTGCCCTTCGCGATGGCGGTGACGCCTTCGAGCACGAGCGCGGGCGTATTCGGCATCACGCGGATCACCCGCGCCGCCTTCCCGAGACCGGTGCGCAGCGTGTTCGTGGACACACCGGCCGCGATGGAGATGAGCAGCGTGCGCGCGGAGACCGCGGGCGCGATCTCACGCAGCACGGCGGCGATGATCTGCGGCTTCACGGCGAGGATCACCACGTCGGCGCCGCGCACGAGCTCGCCGTTGTCGGCGGGCGTCTTGATCCGGAATTGCTTCGCGAGAAACTCGACACGGTCGCGCCGGATGTCGGTGGCGGCGATCGCCTCGCCGGGCAGCACGCTCGCGGCGATCAGCCCCTTGATGAGCGCCTCGCCCATGTTGCCGGCGCCGATGAACCCGACGCTCTTGCCCTTCAAGCTCATGCGCTGCGCTCGCGCTCGAGCGGTCGCTCGGATGGCGCGGGCCGGGAGGCCTCGCGCTCCTGATCTCGCTCGGACGGCGCCGGGCGGGCGGGACGCGCGCCGAAGATCGCGGTCCCCACGCGCACCATCGTGGCGCCCTCTTCCACCGCGACTTCGAAGTCGCCGCTCATGCCCATCGACAGCTCGGCGAGACCATGGCGGCGCGCGAGCGAGGCGAGCGTGCGGAACCAGGCCCGGGAGGCCTCGGGCTGCTCCCCGGCGGGCGGGATGGCCATGAGGCCGCGCACGCGCAGCGATGTCAGCGCCGCCACGGCGTCGAGCGCGCCCGGCAGCGCGTCCGGCGCAAAGCCGCTCTTGGTGCTCTCGCCGGCCACGTTGATCTCGAGGAGGACGTCGAGCGTTGGCCCGCGCCCACGCGCACGTCGATCGATCTCCTGGGCGAGCGCCAGCCTATCGACGGACTGGATCATGTCGAACAGCTCGACCGCGTCCTTGACCTTGTTGGTCTGGAGAGGGCCGATGAGGTGCCACGGCACCGGCCGCCCGAGGTCGGCGATCTTGGTACGCGCCTCCTGCACCCGATTCTCGCCGAGGGCGCGCACCCCGGCGGTGAGCGCGGCGCGGATACGAGCAGGCTCGACGGTCTTCGAGACGGCGATCAGCAGCACGTCGTCCGGCCGGCGCCCTGCGCGCTCGGCGGCCCGCGCGATCCGTTCCTGCACGCGCTCGAGGTTGGCCGCGATCTCTTGCATGTGGCGCCGACTCCGGGATTCTAGCATGTGGGGTTGGACCCGTCGTATCCTCCCCGCGGATGACCGAAGGCGCCGTCGTGACGCCCGTGATCCTGGAAGGCCGGCACGTCCGTCTGGAGCCGCTCACCCTCGACCACGTCACCCCGCTCTTGATCGCCGCCGCGGGCGGCCGCGAGACCTACACCTACACTTTCGTCCCCGGCGACGAGCCGACGATGCGGAAATATGTGACGACGGCCCTCCGCGAGCAGGAACAGGAGCGGGCGCTTCCCTTCGTGGTCGTCGATACGCGAAGCCGCCGCGTGGTAGGGACGACCCGCTTCGGCCACATCGAGTTCTGGCCGTGGCCGGACGGCAACGTCAATCAGCGCGGGGCGCGGCGGCCGGACGCGGTCGAGATCGGGTGGACGTGGCTGGCCGACGAGGCGCAGCGCACGGGCATCAACACCGAGTCGAAGCTGCTCATGCTGGGGCACGCCTTCGAGCAGTGGCGCGTCCATCGCGTCCGGCTCATGACGGACGCCCGCAACACGCGCTCGCGCGCCGCCATCACGCGGCTCGGGGCCCGCTTCGACGGGGTCCTCCGCGGCCACACGGTCGCCGCCGACGGCGGCGTGCGCGATTCCGCGTGTTACTCGATCCTCGAGGCGGAATGGCCGGCCGTGAAGCGCCAGCTCGACGCGCAGCTGCGCTGACGCGCGCTACGGCAGCGCGGCGAGCGTGACGATTCGGCCGCGATTCCCCTTCCGGTACGAATAGAGCAGCTCGGGATGACAGGCCGTGCAGAGCCGCGGGTTCTCGATCCGCGCCGGGTCGACGCCGGCGTCGGCGAGCATCGCTTCGTTCGCCGCCCATAGATCGAGCATGAAGTGGGCGGCACGGCCCCGATCCCCCCACGCTTCCCAGCGATCCGGATACGCCGCGCGGAACGCGTCCATGACCGGCGCGTCGACTTCGTAGCAGCAGGGGCCGATCGACGGCCCGATGGCGACGCGGAGGCGATCCGCCCGCGCACCGACGTTGACGAGCGCCTTCACCGCGGCGGCGGCCGCGCCTTTCACGGTGCCGCGCCACCCCACGTGGGCGACCGCGAGCGCGGCGGCGTCCGCATCGTAGAGGACCACCGGCAAACAGTCCGCGGTGAAGATCGCCACCGGCAACCCGTGTTCGGTGGTGGTGAGGATGTCCACGTCGCCCGCGAAACCTCCCGCCGGCGGCGCGCTCGCGACATCGGCGCCGTGGACCTGACGCGCGTACGCGAAGCGCGCGAGATCGAGCCCGGCGGCCGCGAGCACCGGACGCGCGGCGCTGCTGAGCGGCGCTGTCGGCTGCGAGGGCGAGGTCACGCCCGGGCAGTGCCGGGTCGTGGTCGCGTGCGGGACGCCGAGCGCGCCCAGGCGCTCGAACGTCAGGTACGTGGGGGGATCACCGTGCTCGATCAAGCTCTTCGAGCGTACAGGCGCGCACACTTGCGCACAAGCACGGGGGCGATCGGCGCCGTCAGCGGACGATGCGGCGATGTGTAGCGGTTGCGGCGCCACGGCTTGTCAACGGCACTCGGCTTGCTCGAACCGCCCGCCATGATCCGCAAGCTGCCGTCGGGAACGTACCGGCTGTACTCGCGCAAGAAGGACCCGCGGACGGGGAAGCGCCGAAACCTCGGCACTTTTCCGACACGGGCGGCCGCCCAGCGCCACGAGCGCGCCGTTCAGTTCTTCAAGCGCCACTGAGGACGCTCGTCGCGAACGCTAGTCGGCCTGGCGCCTCAGGAACGCCGGCACGTCGAAGTCGTCGGCCTCGATGCCGTCTTCGCCTTCCGCGCGCAGCTCGCCCGCCCGGCGCCGCCACGCTCCGGCCGCCGCGGCCGGGGTCGAGCGCGTCGCCCGCGGCAGGTCCACCACCTTGCCTCCGGACGGCAGCGCATCGCGCTTCTCGGTGAAGCCGGTGGCGATGACCGTCATGCGGACTTCATCTTGAAGGTTCGAATCGATGACGGCGCCGAAGATGATGTTCGCTTCCTCGTGGGCGGCCTCCTGCACGATCCGCGCGGCCTCCTCGACCTCGTGGATGGAGAGATCCGGCCCGCCCGTGAAGTTGATGAGGATGCCCTTGGCGCCGTGGATCGACGTCTCGTCCAGCAGCGGGCTCGCCACCGCTTTCTGCGCGGCGTCGAGCGCGCGATGCTCGCCGCGACCGATGCCGGTGCCCATCATCGCCATGCCCATGCCCGACATGATCGTGCGCACGTCGGCGAAGTCGAGGTTGATGAGCCCGGGCACGAGGATCAGATCCGAGATGCCCTGCACCGCCTGCTGGAGCACCGTGTCGGCGACACGGAAGGCGTCGATGAGCGGCGTGCCCCGGTCCACCACCGAGAGCAAGCGCTGGTTCGGAATCGCGATGAGCGTATCGACCACCCCGCGCAGCGCTTCCAGGCCGGCCTCCGCCTGCTGCATGCGTTTTCTGCCTTCGAACGCGAACGGTTTCGTCACCACCGCGACGGTCAGGATGCCGAGGTCCTTGGCGAGCGACGCCACCACCGGCGCCGACCCGGTGCCGGTGCCGCCTCCGAGGCCGGCCGTGATGAAGACCATGTCGGCGCCCTCGAGCAGGCGCGTGATCTCGTCGGGATCTTCCTGGGCTGCGTTGCGGCCGACTTCCGGATTCGAGCCCGCGCCCAGCCCCTGGGTCAGCATCGCGCCGAGCTGCACCTTCACCGGCGCCGGCGATGCCCGCAGCGCCTGCGCGTCCGTGTTCGCGACGATGAACTCGACGCCCGAACACGACGCCGCTATCATCCGACTGACCGCGTTGCCCCCGCCA
>Ga0209382_10011369_pt1 | contig 11054 bp, 9 predicted proteins | sample SoiMetdeltSBSDD5_FD_187599 | JGI IMG/M metagenome (GOLD analysis project Ga0209382, IMG submission 187599) | Bulk soil microbial communities from a Populus tree surrounding site in Tennessee, USA - Soil MetaG P. deltoides SBSDD5 (SPAdes) (version 2) | ecosystem: Environmental > Terrestrial >...
CCGATCGGCTCGTTCCTGTTCCTCGGCCCCACCGGCGTGGGCAAGACCGAGCTGGCCCGCGCGCTCGCCGAGTTCCTGTTCGACGACGAGCGCGCCATGATCCGGATCGACATGTCCGAGTACATGGAGAAGCACACGGTGGCGCGGCTGATCGGCGCCCCGCCCGGCTACGTCGGCTACGACGAGGGCGGCCAGCTCACCGAGGCCGTGCGGCGCCGCCCATATTCGGTCATCCTGTTCGACGAGATCGAGAAGGCGCATTCCGACGTCTTCAACGTCCTGCTGCAGCTGCTCGACGACGGGCGGCTGACGGACGGGCACGGCCGCACGGTGGACTTCCGCAACACGGTCGTGATCATGACGTCGAACCTCGGGAGCCACATCTTCCGTGAGTACGAGAAGCCCGAGAAGGTGCGGCCGCTCCTGATGCAGGAGCTCCGCAACACGCTGCGGCCCGAGTTCTTGAACCGGATCGACGAGATCGTGATCTTCTCGCCGCTCGGGCGCGACCAGATCGCGAAGATCGTGGACATCCAGCTCGGCCATCTCCGGCGCCGGCTCGCGGCACGGCGGATCGAGCTCGAGGTCACCGACGCGGCCAGGAGCGTGCTGGGACGCGAAGGCTACGACCCGACCTTCGGGGCGCGGCCGCTCAAGCGGACGATCCAGCGGCTGGTGCAGGACCCGCTGTCGCTCAAGCTGCTGCAGCGTGAGGTGAACGACGGCGACACGATCACGGTGGACGCCGAGGGCGACAAGATCGTCTTCCAGCCAAAGGCCGCGGTCGCCGCGTGACGATTGGCCTGGGCGTCCGGCTCGCGCCGGGCGCCCAGGCTTGGCTCGTGTTTCTCGATTCGATCTGAATCCCGCCGCCGGCAGCCTGTATCTTAATCGCCGTGAGCTCGACCCGCCTGCACCCGGCGTGGATCGTGCTGGGTGCCGTGACGATCTGCATGCTCGCGGCCTCCGGCGTTCGATCGGCCTTCGGCGTTTACATCAAGCCCATGGAGACAGAGTTCGGCTGGGGCCGGGGCGCGCTCTCCGGCGCCGCGGCGGTCTCACTGCTGCTCCTGGGCGCGGTCGGTCCCGTGGTCGGCCGTCTCGCCGACCGCTGGGGGCCGCGCCGGATCGTGATCGTGGCGCTCTTCCTGCTCGGCATCGGCTCGATCGGCGCCGCGTACGTGCAAAGTCTCTGGCACGTGTACCTCACGGTCGGATTGCTGATGGCGCTCGGGGCCGGCGGCGCCTCGATGACGACCGGGTCGACCGTGGCCGCGCGCTGGTTCGAGACACGACGCGGCATGGCGATCGGCATCTCCGCCGGTGGAATGTCGGCGGGGCAGCTCGTCGTGATCCCTCTGGCGTCGGTGCTCACGCTCTGGTTCGGCTGGCGCACGAGCTATTTCTGGCTCGGCATCGCGCTGCTCGCCGTGGTGCTCCCGATCGCGCTGTTCTTCGTTCGCGACGATCCGGCCGAGCGCGGTCTGCGACCCTACGGGGCGACGGGAACCGCCGCCGCGGCGGCGCAGGCAGCCGCGGTCGAAAAGGCGCTGCGCGTGCGCTTCCAGGACGCGATGCACGTGCCGCAGTTCTGGCTCTTGATGGCGACGTTCTTCGTGTGCGGCTATACGTCGAACGGCATGGTGCTCACGCACTTCATGCCGCACGCCCTCGAGCACAACTTCAGCGAGCTTCAGGCGTCTACTGCGCTCGGTGTGATGGGCGCGATGAACGTGGTGGGCACGATCTCATCGGGCTGGATCTGCGACCGGCTCGGCCGGCGCGGACCGCTGGCCTTCTACTACTTCTTCCGGGGCGTGTCGCTCCTGTTCTTGCTCTACGTCTGGAACGCGCCGTCGCTGCACCTCTGGGCCGCGATCTTCGGGCTGAACTACATCTCGACGGTGCCGCCCACGACGACCTTGACCGCGAACATCTTCGGGCGCTACTCCGTCGGCGAGCTCTCCGGCTGGATCTTCTTCTCGCATCAGGTAGGCTCCGCGCTTGGCGCGGCGCTGGCGGGCTGGATCTACGAATGGACCGGCGGCTACGAGATTGCGTTCGTGTCCGCCGCCATCATGGGCTTCATCGCCGCGGGTCTGGCCCTGGCTATTCGCGAAGAGCCCGTGATCTCACGCCCGACCGCGAGCCCCGCTCCCGCGACGACTTAGGCCGCGGGGCCTATCGGCGGGCGCTCGCCTGCGCGGGCTCGAGCCAGGGCGCCGGGCGAGCTCGCACGCTGCATGATCCGTCCGAGCGAGAAGAGATAGGCCGCCAGTACCCAGTGGAAAACGATCGGGATCAGGTGCGAGCGCATGACCACGTACCGTACGACCATGGACAGCGCATAGACGCAGGCGAGCCACTGGAGCCTTCGCCCCGCGCGCGGCCGTTCACGGGCAAAGAAGCCGCGCCCGCGCCACACCTCGCGGTCGACCACCGCTTGAACGAGCAGGATGCCGATCTGGATCGTCAAGAGCGCGGGGTACGGCACGAGTCCCGAGAACCAGGCGTCCATTCCAGGCAGCCACTGGACACCGAAGAAAGCGACCAGCGCCTGGCCGAGGACTCGCGCCCCAAACAGCACCGTCAGTACGACGAGGACGATCGCCGAGCTGGACGCCGGGGGCCTCACGTATGGGCCTCCACGGGCTCGGCCACATCGAGGCACCGGAGAACTTCGGCCCTGCTCGACTCGTCCCACTCCGGGCACATCACGACCCACTTGTGCTGGATCTCTCGCCGGCCTCGCGCGAACTCTTCGCGGCAGCGCCGCTCGGCCCAGCCCTCGCGCATGACGCAGAGCCTCGGCGCCGCCAGACGAGCCGAGGCGCGCTTGGACCTGTACTCGACATTGACGTCGGTCAGAGCACGATCGAACGCAGCCGCGAAGCGTGCCAGCGCGCGCCCACTCTCGGCGGGGCGGGGCAGCTCGACCAGCAGGTCGTAGCGCGCGGCCTCGACGTCCGGGATCAGGCGAAATTGCCAGAGGCCAAGCCCGGTCGCGTGCTCCGCGGCGCGCACCGCGTGGACGACGTGGTTCAAATGGAGCTTCTCGCCGGTGATGTTCAGCATGTCCCGGCCCTTGCGGATGAACGCCACCTTGGGCGTGCGCCCGTGGAAACCGCGAACCTCGACGACGTCGTTCATGTCGTAGCGGTAGAGTCCGTTGGCGCCGCTCACGATCACGTAGTAGCGGCGCCCATCGACGAGCTCGTGGGACAAGAGCGTGCGCGACGCTCCGTCCGCGACCTCCTCCTCGGCGACGAACTCGTAGAAGTTGGTATCGACGGCGAGCACACCCGCGGCGGAGTCGTCATCGACGGGAATGGTGAAGCGCCCCTCGCTGGCGACGAACCCGAGGTCGCGCCGGGCGACGTGCGGGCCGAAATGGGTGTCGAGATGACGCGCCTGAATGCCGGCGCTGCCGCCGAGCCAGCACGCGACGAGCGACAGCTCAGGCCAGCAGTCGCCAAGCGCCAGGCGATCTCGCTGCCGCGCGACCGCCTCGAGGAACGCCGCTCGATTTGGGTCCGGATGCAGCCCGGCCTCCAGCGCGGTGCGCAGCTCCGGGCCGGTTATCCCCGCCCCGGCGAAGGGCTCGACCTCGGCAATCCCGAGCGTCCCGTCGTGGATGGCACGCAGGAGTTCTCCGCCGCGGCGCGCCGCCATGTCGGCGAGTCTCAGAAGCGTGGACGGATTTGGGGTCGCGATCGAGGAGATCGCGCGACCGAGCGTCAGACGGAGCGTCACGAAGTAGCGCGTCTCGTGATCGCGAATCAGTGCGGCCGCGTATGGTAGCGCGTGCCGGCGCCGGATCAGCCAGGGCAGGCGCTGAAACAGCAGTCCCGTCATCGCGCCATAGGGCAGGCCCCCGGAAGCCAGGCCCTCGGTGGCCGGTCCGACGATCGTCAGGACGTGGCCGTCGAGCATCCCGGGGTGGTCTCTCAAAGCATAGAAAGTCCACAGGCGCGTCAACGAGGCCATCGCCCGGGCCCAGTCAGCGGTCACCGGGATGAGCTTGGGCTCGCCGGTCGTGCCACTCGTCGTCGTGAACATGAATGGCGCTGCGGCGGTCAGCGCCCGCGACTGGCCGGCCATGATCTGACCGACATACGGACGCAGCGCCTCGTAGTCACGGATCGGCACCCGCCGCGCGTACTCGGCGGCCGACCCGATCGACGCAAACCCGTGCTCGCGGCCGAATATCGTGTCGCCGTTGTCGCGAAGCAAGGTGCGCAGGACTCGAGCCTGGCTTCGCTCCGGCTCGCGCGTCGCCGCTTCGAAGGCTCGATGATGGAGCCACTGCCGAACCGTCAGGGCATGTCCGAGCAGACGTCCCATGGTCATCCCTCCGCGGTGAGCTCGCGCACAGTCACCGCCCGCCGGCGCAGCCGCTCCTCGACGACGCGAATACCGAGACCGGGTCCAGTCAGGATCGGAGCTTCGCCCCGGTAACCGAACCGCACGCTCTCGAGGCTGACGTCTTCGGCGAGCAGCAGCGTGCCGAATGAGCCCTCGACGAACTCGACGGCGGGAAGGGCCGCGGCGAGATGGCGGCCGGCGGCAGACAGAATTGCCGTCTCGCCGACCTGGCTGCCGACCTGCACGCCCACGCCCGCGGCGAGCGCCGCGGAGGCCAGCGCTCGCGAACGCGCGATGCCTCCGCATTTCGAGACCCTCACGTTGAAGAAATCGGCGGCCCTGGCCGCGATCAGCGCCTCGGCATCCGTCCGGGTCACGAGCGACTCGTCGACCATGATCGGGACCGGCACGGCTTGCCGCAGCCGCGCCAGTCCCTCGACCGGACCGCGCGGGAGCGGCTGCTCGACGGCGGCGATTCCGAGATGCGCCACCGCGGTCAAGACCTCGACGGCGCGCTCGAAGGTCCACGCGCCGTTGGCGTCGAGCCGCAGCGAAGCCTCGGGCCCCAGCGCCTCACGGACGAGCGTCACCCTCGCGACGTCGTCCTCGAACCCGACCTTCAGCTTGATGTGCCGCAGCCCGATCGTGCGCATCTGTCGCGCGTGCTGTACCGCTCGCGCGACGGGACCGGCGGTGACGACACCGCTGTACGTCACGCACTGTCGACGCGGTGGCATCAAGGCGCCGAGCGGCCGTCCGGCGCGCCGCAGCGTGCAATCGAGCACGGCCATCTCGAACGCCGCCCGGCTCGCGTGGGGAGCAAGCGGGCCGGCGATGTGGGTCTCCGGCAGCCAGAGGTCGACGGCCTCCAGATCGTCCGCCGGCGGCACCTCGCGGTGCGCCACCCGCGGCCACAGCTCGCTCGCGAGATGGTCGAGCATGCTCTCAACGGTCTCGCCAGTGACGTAGGGCCGTGGCGAGCCCTCGCCAAATCCCTCCGCGCCGGCATCGTCGCGCACCCGCACCACGACCGAATCGGACCAGCGCCGCTCGCGGGCACTGTGACTGAACGACTCCACGAACGGGATCCGCAGAGCGTACAGGGTCGCCGCGACGAGCTTCATCGCCGGCCGTTGACAGCGCCCGCCGCGACGAAATCGCGGAAGTAACGCCGCGTGAAGACGTTCTCGCGCAAGGTCATCTCGACAATGGTGAGCGCCTCGTCGTCGGCGAGCTCGTAGTAGCGTACGTAGGCCTCGAGGTTGGTCAGGCCCTGTTCGGCATGGAGGATGTCGACCTCGGAGTGATGGGTGAACCACTCGAGCGCGCTCGCCGGCAGCCCGCGATGCTCGGCCAGCGCCCGCGCGATGCGGCCCGAAACGCGGGAGAGCATGTACTCGAACGCAACGATCTCGGTGAGAGCCGCGAGGCCGACCTCGCGGAGTGAGCCGTAGAGAAGTGGCTCGACCACCACGCGCCGAAGGTCCTCGTCGGCCTGGGCCTCGAGGAGTCCCTGCCGGCAGCCCAGTCCGGCCCCCGCCAGCAGAGCGCGCAGCAAATCGGGATGCGGTTGTCCCGAGTCGCCGTCGAGCCCCAGCTCCTCGAGCAGGTTGCACTGGATATCAGCTGCCGCGGCCGGCGGGGCCAGCGCGTACAGGAAGGCCAGCAACTGCGGCGAGCGCAAATGCGCTCGCGTGACGCTCTCGATGAACGCGTCGTATTGACCCGGCCCGGCGCTCCCCCGTTCCAGGGCCTGGAAGTCGGCCGAGCCCGTGAAGCTCTCGACCTGCCTCGCGAAGAGACTCTCGATTGTCGACCGCAGCGTTCGGTGGCCGTTGTCCATGTCGTCCTCCCTCGACCCAGGGAAGGATCACGGAACGTGCCACCGCGAACGGGTTATGGCCTCAGAGAGTCATTTCAAATAGTTGCCTCCCTACTGCCACCCGGAGGTAACCCGAGAATGGACATCGAATGCACATGGGCTGTACATTTTATGTCGGGCACATGGCTTTCATCGCGAGTGACGACCGGACGCTGGCCGAGGCGATTGCACGTCTCACGTACTGCAACCCGTTCTTGCCCGAAAGGATCGAGTGCGAGCAACAGGCGCTCGGCGACGCCTTCGTGCCCGGCGGCACGCTGTGGCACGCCACCGGCTCCCCGGAGCCCCCACTCAACGTGTTGGCGCTCCGTGAGCGCGCCGGCGCGCTGGCCGAGCGGCTAGCCGCCCGGCTGGCCAAGGAGCCCAGGCCGAGCGCGGAGGACCTGCAGCTCTACGAAGACGTCGTCATCTACGCGTTGTTCGCCCGCTTCGACGACGATTTCCACGGGCTGATCGACGAGCGCGCGGCCACCGGCTCCGTCCCGTTCTATCGGAAGTTCCGCCAGGACGTGGAGCGCCTGCTCCAGCGCCCGCGCGCCCAGCTCGCGTCCGACGTGCCGCATCTCTTCGCAGGCTTGTTCCAGATCCGTCGCGCGTTCCACTACATCTTTCACAACATCATCGGGAACTCCGCGCCGATCGTGCGTTTGCGGGCCACGGTCTGGCAGTCGATATTCACGCGTGATATGCGTCGCTATCGTCGCTCGCTCTATGAGCGCATGGGCGACGTCGCGACCCTGGTCTCTGGGCCTTCGGGAACGGGCAAGGAGCTCGTGGCCCAGGCGATCGGGCTGGCGCGCTACATCCCGTTCGACGGCGAGAGGCAGGCCTTCGTCGAGAACTTCGCCGGATCCTTTTACGCGCTCAATCCGTCGGCCCTTTCGCCCACGCTCATCGAGTCCGAGCTGTTCGGCCACCGCCGCGGTGCCTTCACGGGCGCGATCCAGGACCGCGCCGGGTGGCTCGAGGTCTGCCGTCCCCTCGGGACGGTCTTCCTCGACGAGATCGGCGAGCTCGACCCCGCGCTCCAAGTGAAGCTGCTGCGCGTCCTGCAAACGCGGACGTTCCAGCGGCTCGGCGACACTCGCGATCGTCGCTTCCACGGCAAGATCATCGCGGCCACCAATCGGGACCTGCCAAGCGAAATGGCGTGCGGCCGCTTTCGCAAGGATCTGTACTACCGGCTCTGCTCGGATATCATCGTCACGCCCTCGCTGGAGGAGCAGCTACGCGCCGCGTCCGGCGAGCGCGGGGCTCTCGTGCGTTTCCTCGCCAGGCGTGTCGCCGGGGATGCCGAGGCGGAACCCCTGGCGACGGAGACGGAGCGCTGGATTGCCGCGCACCTCGGCGATGATTATCACTGGCCCGGCAATGTCCGCGAGCTGGAGCAGTGCGTGCGCAACGTGATGATCCGTGGTGAATACCGGCCGCCTCGCGCGGCGAGCGTCTCGGCCCGGCGGCGGGTCGCCGAGGAGATCCTGGCCGGCTCGCTGAGCGCGGATGGCCTGCTGCGCCGCTACTGCACCTTGGTCTACGCCGAAACCGGCAGCTATCAGGAGACGGCGCGGCGGCTCGACCTCGACCGGCGCACCGTGAAGGACAAGGTCGATCCCGAGCTACTGGCCCGGCTCGAATCCGAGCCGGGCAACGAATAACCCGCCCGGTCGCGGTGATCGTCGGCCTGATCGCGCTGGCTGCACTGGCGCTCATCTGATGGGGCGTCGGCTCTGGTTCTCATGCGGCTCGCCGGTTCCGTGGTCCTGGGACATCTGGAGCCTTCACAACTCGCAGCATCTCCTCGACCCGTACTCCTTCACGCACGCCCTGCAGGGGATGCTGCTCTACGCCGTTCTCCGGCTGGCCTCGGGATCACGCTGGCCGAACGTCCGACTGGTCCTGGCGGTCCTGTTCGAGGTCGGGTGGGAGCTTGTCGAGAACACGGACCGCGTCATCATGTGCCTACCGCGAATCGACGATCGCGCTCAACTACCATGGCGACAGCATCGCCAATTCGGTGAGCGACGTTGTTACGTTCGTCCTCGGCTACGCCATCGCGATGCGGTTACCGGTGTGGATCTCCGTGTCCGTGTTCGCGGCTACCGAAGCGGCGCTCATCCTGACGATCCGCGACAGCCTTCTGCTGAACGTCCTGATGCTGCTGCACCCTATCGCCGCCATCAAGGCGTGGCAGATGGGCAGCTGAGGCCGCTGAGCTAGCGGCCGATCGAGTGGGCGCCACGGCGCGGATCGGCGCCGCCCCAGCGCGTGCCCTCTGAGCCGACCTTGACGCCGCAGACGGCGCCCGCGCGCCACTCCCACTCCGGCCACTCGCCGACGGTGTGACCCATGGCAGTCAGCGCGTCGAGCGTCTCGCGCGGGATCCGCCGTTCTGCCTCGAGCTTGCCCGGCGAGACGGCGTGCGGCCAGAACGAATCGGGATGGCTCCGGCTGGCGACGCGCGGCGCCTCGATGGCGGCCTGCATGTCCATGCCGAACACCGTGGTGTTGAGGAACACCTGCAGCATCGCCTGCTGCTGTACGTCGCCGCCGGGCGTGCCGAACGGCATCAGCAGCCGGCCGTCGGTGAACGCCATCGCCGGCGCGGGCGTGAGACGCGGGCGCTTGCCCGGCGCCACCACGCTCGGGTGCTCGGGGTCGAGCCAGCCCTGCGAGCCGCGCGGCGAGACGACGCAGCCAACGCCCGCGACCACCGGGGAGTCGACGTTCGGATCGCTCGGCGTGGCGGAGAAGCCGTTGCCGGCCTCGTCGACGACGGCGACGTAGCTCGTGTCGAGCGCGTCGGTCTCCTGCCCCGGCAGCGGATGCGAGCCTCCCGCGAGCGGCAGCGCGGCCTCGGCGCGTCTCACACCGGCCAGCCGATCGGGATCGCCCGCGGGCGGCATCTGCGGCCACGCACGATCCTTGACGAGCTCGCGACGCACCGCCGCGTACGCCTTCGACAGCAGCGCGTCGGCGGGCACCTTCACGAAGTGAGGATCACCGTAGTACGCGTCGCGATCGGCGAACGCGAGCTTGATCGTCTCCACGATCCGGTGCAGGTACGCCGCCGTGTTGTGGCCGAGCGCCTTCAGGTCGACGCCGTCCAGCATGTTCAGCATCTGCAAGAACGACGGTCCCTGGCACCAGAATCCGCACGCCGCAACCTCGTAGCGACCGAACGCGGTCCGGAGCGCCGGCCCGACCTCGACGCTGAACTCGGCCAGGTCGGCGGCCGCGAGCGGCCCGCCCTCGGCGCGGTGGAACTCGGCGATGCGCTTGGCGGTCTCGCCGCGATAGAACTCGTCGCGCGCCGCCCGGATTCCCGCCTCGCGGCTGCCGCCGGCCTTGGCCTCGGCGCGCGCCATGCGGCGCAGGGTCTCGCCCAGCTCGCGCTGCACGAGCACCTCGCCCATCCGAAGGGCGCGGTTGTCGCGCAGGTAGAGCGACGACGATGTGGGCCAGCGCCGATACTTGTCGACGTTCGCCCCCATCTGGTACGCCGTGAACTGCGAGATCGCGAACCCTCGCTCGGCGTGCTCGGTCGCCGCCAGCGCGACATCGGCGAACGACATCGTTCCCCACCGCGCGAGCGCCGTGCACCAGGCGTCGGGCGCCGCCGGAACGACGGTGCGCGGCAGACCCGGCGGGATCTGGTTGCCGTGTCGCTCACGGAAATACGCGGCGGTCGTCGCGCGCGGATACGGACCCACACCGGAGACCTGCCAGGTCTCACCGGTGCGCGCGATGTGCACCAGGATCGGCGCGACTCCGGCGACGCTGACCATGTCGCAGTGGACGACGCCGAGCGTCATCCCCGCGGCGACACCGGCGTCGATCGCGTTGCCGCCGGCGGCGAGCACGCGCGCGCCGGCCTCCGAGGCGAGATAGTGGCCGGCGGCCACCGCCCACCTGGTGCCGATCACCTGGGCCGTCGAGGTCGGATTGTGAGCGGGCGCTTTGGTCTGGGAGCTCGCGGAGTCAAGGCTCATAGTGGGGCCAATCATACTCGCCGGGGGGACGGCAGCCAAGAGGGCCAGCGTGCTACGCTTGGGAACGATGAATCCGCCCCTGATCGCGGTCTCGACGTCAGTTACCGTCGACAAATATCCGGAACGCGCGTACGTCAACGCCGCGTATCTGAACGCCGTCCAGCAAGCCGGCGGCGTGCCGGTTCCGCTGCCGCCTCAGCTCGAGCCGGGCGCGCGCGCCGAGATCCTCAAGCACGTGAGCGGCGTGCTGCTGACCGGCGGCGGCGACGTCGATCCGGCGCGGTTCGGCGAGGCCGCGCATCCGACTACGTGTGAAGTCTCGGGCGCCCGCGACGAGCTGGAGATCGATCTGACGCAGTGGGCGCTCGCTCGGCGCGCTCCCCTGCTCGCGGTGTGCCGCGGACTGCAAGTCCTGAACGTGGCGCTCGGCGGTAGCCTCTATCAGGACATCCCGAGCGAGCCGGGCTCGCCGCTCGATCACAGCCAGACCGGTCTTCAGGGCAAGGCGCGGAACGTCACGGTGCACCAGGTGAAGGTGCGCGAGGGATCACGGCTCGCCGCGATCCTGGGGGCGCTCGACGTCGACGTGAACAGCTTCCACCACCAGGCGATCAAGCAGCTGGGGCGCGGGCTCGCGGACGTCGCGTGGGCGCCCGATTCGATCGTCGAGGGCGTGGAGCTGGTCGACCCCGCGCAGTTCGTGGTCGGTGTTCAGTGGCACCCGGAAGAGCTGGTCGCTCAGGATCGCGCGGCCTTCAACTTGTTCGCCGCGCTCGTCGACCGCGCCCGAGAAGTCAGCTAGTAGCCAGACCGCTCAA
>Ga0209382_10011371_pt1 | contig 11051 bp, 6 predicted proteins | sample SoiMetdeltSBSDD5_FD_187599 | JGI IMG/M metagenome (GOLD analysis project Ga0209382, IMG submission 187599) | Bulk soil microbial communities from a Populus tree surrounding site in Tennessee, USA - Soil MetaG P. deltoides SBSDD5 (SPAdes) (version 2) | ecosystem: Environmental > Terrestrial >...
CATGGATGGAAGGCGCGCTAGTGTTGGCGACAATCGCGCGACGCTTCAGAATGCGGCTCGCGCCGGGCCATCCGGTCGAGATGCGGCCGCTGGTCACGCTTCGACCCAAACACGGGATGCGGATGATCCTTGAGTCGCGCTAAATCGGAACAACAAAAATTTGGACAGATCGAACCACGGGGATCAGGGGGAATAACAATAAACATAGCCATCCCCGTGTTCCCCGTGTCCCCCGTGGTTGATCCTGAGTTTACTTGATAATAGCGCTCAACACGCGCCCGCGCTCGTAATCCGATTTGATCGAGCGGGCGGCCTCGATCAACGCCGCGCGAACGGTCTCATCGTTAGGGCGCTCCCCGGCCAACTTCAGCAGCGTCTGTGCTTTGTAATGATCGGACGACATGCCGGCGGTTGCCTTGAGCGCCACTAGCAACGCCTCCTTAGAATTGTCGCCTTTGCTCAAGAGCGCCGACAGCGCCTGCGCGCGATAATGATCCGAGCCGATGGTCGCGGCCGTCTCCACGTAGGCGGAACGAGCCGCGTCGTCGTTGAGAGAGCTTCCGGCCATGTCCAGAAGAACCTGGGCCTTGTAATGATCAGAAGAAATACCGCTCGCCGCTTTCAACAGGGACCGCAGAGCCTCTTTCGAAATATCGCCCCGCTTTAAAACCGCCGAGAGCGCCTGCGCGCGGTAATGATCGGAGCCGACGGTCGCCGCGGCCTCGACGTATGCGGAGCGGATGGCGTTATCGTCGAAATCACTTTCAGCCACTTTCAGAAGAACCTGGGTTTTGTAATGATCCGAAGAGATCCCGCCGACCCCTTTGAGCGCCAAAAGGAGAGCCTCTTTCGAAAGCTTGTCAGACTTCAACCCGGCCAAGAGCGTCTGCGCGCGGTAGTGATCCGAGCGAATCGTCCCTGCCGCTTCGAGGAGGGCCGCGCGCGTACCTTCATCATGCGCAGCCTGTTCCTGCAACCCGGCGAGGACCTGCGCCTTGTAATGATCTGAAGACATCTGGCGCGACGCTATCACGGCCACGCGAGTCGCGGCGCGCGCATTGAGCCTTCCGCTCTTGAACAGCTCTTGAAAATAAAGATTCTTGACGTGGTCGCTCTTCAAGCGAGAGATCTCGTCGATCAGCCCGTCGGCTCCGCGCTCCTTCAAAATCTTCTGCGCTCTGGGCCCGGCGTTGAGACCACTTTCTGTAACCGCTTCGTCAAGAACCCTGGCAAACCACGCTTTGGCGTCGGCGTCGTATGGCCGGTTCTGACCATTAACGAAGTAGGAGAAGCTCAAGCCTCCGCCCGGCCCCGCTTCGATCTCAAGCCGGCGGCGCAAGCCTCCGCGCGACTCTCTGACCTCGAGCGAACCGCCATCGGAGACGCGCTTGACCTCCGTATAGTCATCGTTGAATTCGACCTCTCCGCGAACCGTCATTTCGAGCGAGTCGCCATTCTCGTCGCGGTTCCACACCCACACACTGCCCCGCTGCGATATCGAGTTGCGGCTCTGTTGTGGGATAACACTTCCGGTCCGGGCTACAGCCGGACGAACTGTCGTCTGCGACAGAACGCAAGTAAAAACCAGGACCAGCGCGAATCTGATCAACATAATCACACCCCCTGTTGGAATGGACTTCCAGCCTCCTGGCTAACCAAGTCATGTGCCACACATCGAAACCTATTAACTGCGGCGCCTAAAAGAGTTACCAAGTCACAACAATGCCATTCACTCGGCTCAATGTCCGGTTCTGGGATTCGGCGTTCCCAAAATCGAACCCTGACCGGCCGGCTTTAACCACGCCAAAAAAAGTTGCCGCCTCGAAATTGTCTAGTGTATAGTAACACCATACACTCTGAAATAAGCAAGAGGCGGGATTGAACAGGAGGCCATGGCGATGTTGATTACCATAGACACGGAGGATCGCCGGCCGATTTACCGGCAGGTGGCGGATGAAATCAAAGCGCTGATCGCCAGAGGCGAATTGGCCGAAGGCGCGACGCTGCCGCCGGTGCGACAGTTGGCTGCGGATCTGGGAGTCAATTTGAACACGATTGCGACGGCCTACCGCGAGTTGCAGAGCGAAGGATTGCTCGCGGTCAAACATGGTTCCGGCGCGGTGGTGACCTCGCGGCAGACCCGCGCGATAGACCAGGAAGATTTGCGCAAACCGCTGCGCGCGGCGTTAACGCAGATGGCGCTGGCCGGGCTGCGGCGCGCCGAGATATTGAGCATCGTAACGGATGAGTTGCGCGGGTTACTGAAAGGAGCGAAGTGATGAAAGAGACGTGGTTACTCATTTTCGCGCTGGCGCTATTCCTATTGCGACCGTTCTGGCTGTGGCAGTTCTGGCGAGCGCCTTTGAAACAAGGGGAGGGATGGTTCCTCGGCATTGAGGTCGAACCGGGGTTTTATCGCCAGGCCGGCGCCGCTTTTTTGCGCCGTTATCGCGCGTGGGGTGTCCCGCCGCTGGCGTTGGAGGCGGCGATCCTCCTGGCGCTGATCTCGAGCGGCAGGTTGGTCCACGCAATGTATGAACAGATACCGGCGATGGCGATACTGACATTCTGGCTCAATTTCACAATCCTCCAATTCAGGCAGCGCATCCGGCTGTTGGCGCCCGCGGCGCCGGAGCAATCGCCGCATGGAGTGCTACTATCGCTCGCTCCACGGCGCTTGCGCGACCACAGCAATTGGGCCGTTGAAGCGGTGATCATCGGCTTGACGCTGCTCACGCTTCTATGGCTGGCGGCTCAGTGGCTCGGCCGACTCCCGGCGGACCCGAACGCCGGATTGCTCAAGCCGATGGTTTTCATCTTCTATATGCAGGCCGGGGCATTGATGCTCAAACAGGTGTTCGTACGTTGGCGGATGAAGCTGCCACTGCGGCGGGTTGATGATTATCGGCGATGGCGGGAGGCCTGGTTGAGCTATCACCTGCGGGTCTTCGACGCCTTGCGGATGTTATTGTCGCTCACTCTCTGGGCAATACTGGCGTTCGAATCCTTCAGATTATGGTGGGGCGCCGAACAAATGAAACCGCCCAAGTTGGCGTTGGCGCTGATCACCGTCGCGGTCTACCTGTTCTATTGCGCACGCGAACGACGACGCCTGGCCGTGGTGGAGCGCGAGATCAGGCCGCTCGAATTTATCAAGGAGTATCCGCCGCCCTCCGCCACGCCAGCGCCGGAGGGACGTTTTCTGGCCGGCGGGTTGTTTTATCTCAATCGTGACAATCCTGTGATGGTGGCGCGCAGTCCGCAGGGACTGGCCATCAACCTGGCGAACCGGGGCACGTATCTCTGGGCCGCTTATCTGGCGGGGCTGGTATGGCTCGTCGTCTGGCAAGTCAGCAATTGAATGAGGTATCAATGTTAAGAATCAAAAGCTTGCTCTTTATCCTATCGGCGCTTTGTTTCATCCCGGCGCAGACCGCCGTGGCTCAAACCCAGGCTCCAAACGCGCCTCGGCAAAAGCTGGCGCTCGAACCATGTCGTCTGCCCGGATGGAATGAAGACGTGCGCTGCGGGCAGTACGAAGTCTATGAAAACCGGGAGGCCAAGACCGGGCGGAAGATTTCCCTGCGCGTTGTAGTGGCGCCCTCGCTCGGCGAAAAAGCCGCGCCCGATCCGATCTTCTACTTCGCGGGCGGGCCGGGCGCAGGCGCGATCGACAACTTCAGCCTGGCTGGCAAAGGTTTTCTGGCAGGCCTGAGACGCGAGCGGGATCTGGTCCTCGTGGATCAGCGCGGGACAGGCGGTTCCAATCAACTTCCCTGCAACCTGCGCGGCGATAAGAACGACATGGCTGCCTTCTTCAGTGAGATATTTTCGCCTGAACGCTTGCGCGCCTGCCGGGCGGAATTGGAAAAGGTCGCTGATTTGAAGCTTTACTCGACGCCCATCGCGATGGACGATCTGGACGAAGTGCGGGCCGCGCTCGGTTACGACAAGATCAATCTGTTCGGCGGGTCTTACGGCACGACAGCCGCGCTGGCCTATTTACGCCAATATCCGCAGCGGGTGCGCACGGCAACCGTGGTGGGCGTCGCGCCGCCCGATATGAAGCTGCCTCTGCCTTTCGGGAAAGGCATGCAGAACGCCCTGGAACATGTGTTCGCCGATTGCGCGGCGGATGAGAAATGCCGCGCGAATTTTCCGACGCCGATGGCCGATCTCGAGACGGCGGGCAAACGACTGGAGAAAGCCCCGGCCAGCTTCGAGACGGCCAATCCTTTCACGCGGCAGCCTCAAAAGATCACACTCACGCGCGAAGCCTTCGGCGAAGCGATTCGAGCGCTGCTTTACATACCGGAGTTTTCGCGCTGGCTGCCGATGCTGGCGAATCAGGCGGCGCGGGGAGAATTCGAGCTTTTCGCATCCGTCGCATTTCCGCGCATGCGCGCCCTGGAAGACCAGATCGCCAGAGGCATGCACTTCTCCGTGGTCTGCGGCGAAGACATGCAATTCATTACCGCCGCGGACGCCGAGCGTGAATTAGCCGGGACGTTTTACGGCGATTACCGGCTGAAGGCTTATCGCCGCGCCTGCGACATATGGCCGCGCTCCGACACGCCGTCGAGCTTTGCCACGCCTGTTAAATCAGAGGCGCCAGTGTTGCTGATCTCGGGCGAGGCCGATCCTGTTACGCCGCCGTGGCTGGCTGAGGCGGCGGCGCGACATCTTCCCAACAGCCGTCAAATCGTCATTCCTCACACCGGCCACTTCTTCACCTTCCGATGTGTTGATGAACTGATCGCCGCGTTCGTGGCGAAAGGAACGGCGAAAGAGCTTGACGCATCTTGCCTGGCGCAAATTCGCCGCCCGGCGTTCGTCACCGAAGAGATGCTCAAGGCGCTGGCCACTGCGCAGATGAACGCGCAGAACAAAACCGAACAGGCGTCGGCGAACGAGCAGGTTTGGCAGGGCGTGCTTGATACCGGATCGGCGAAGCTTCGAGTGGCGCTGCGTTTGACGCAATCGGCGGACGGCAAGCTGACCGGCAAATTCGACTGTCCCGATCAACAGGTGATGGGGTTGCAAATTGACGCGATCAGCCGCCAGGAGCAGACGCTCCGTTTCGAGATCCATTTGGCCGCCGCGTCCTACGAGGGCACGCTAAACGCCGCCGGCACGGATATCACAGGCGAGTGGCGCCAGCAAGGGCGCAGTTTGCCGCTCAATTTCACCCGCGCCGTCAGCGGTGCAAAGTAAGAAGAAGATGTCAGATGTCAGATGTCAGTGAAGAGGACTCTCGCATCACTCGCCTTTCAACTGGCGCCTGACATCTGACATCTGACATCTATTCGATTCTGAGCGCGACCATCGGATCCACTTTCGTCGCCCGCCGCGCCGGGATGTAACAAGACAGCAAGGCCACCGCCGTCAGCAAGACAGTCACAGCAATGAAAGTCAATGGGTCGGTCGCGCTCACTCCGTAAAGCAATCTCGTCATCAACCGCGTCAAGGCGAACGAGGCGATCAAGCCGATTGCGACGCCTGCCAGGGCCGGTCTTATGCCCTGCCCAACCACCAACCTGAGGACGTCTCTCGCCTGCGCGCCCAGCGCCACACGAACGCCGATCTCGCGCGTGCGAGTCGCGACCATGTAACTCATCACGCCGTAAATGCCCGCCAGCGCCAGCGCCAGCGCGATTACGGCGAAGACGGCCAGCAGCGCAAGATTCAGCCGCCTGGGCGCGACGGAATTCGCGAGCAACTGCTCCACCGTCGCCACTTGAGAAAACGGCACATTCTTATCCAGACTTCGCACAACTTCCTTCACCGTGGAGACCAGGCTCAGCGGCGCCACATCGGTTCGTATAACCAAGCGCATCCGGTCCGAAGGTGATTGAAGATTCGCGACGTAGACTTCGGGCAGCGTCTCATTTTCCAGGCCGAAATTCCGCGCGTCTCCCGCAACTCCGACTATTGAAATCCACGGGCTGTTCGCATTCGGGCCGAGTTTGATCCGCTTGCCGATGACGTCCTCTCCGGGCCAGTATTTCTTCGCCAGAGTCTGATTGATCAATGCCACCCGCGGCGCTTCGGCGTTATCCTGTTCAGTCAGGTCGCGGCCCGCGCGAAGCTGGATTCCCATGGTTCTGAAATAGCCGGGAGTGATGACACGGTAATGGACTTCGCGGCTCTCTCCTGGGAGCGCCGGGCGCCCTTCGATGTTCATTCCGCTGGTCGACCTGTCGCCGGCCAGCGGGACGCGCGAGATGGCCGCTGCGGAACGCACGCCCGGCGCCGATTGCAATCGTTCGACGAGCCGTTGGTAGAAAGTGGCGATCTGCTCCCCATCGTCGTAATTCACGCCCGACAACGAGAACTGCGTCGTCAACACGCTGTTCGGATCGAAGCCCGTTTCGACATTCCGCAACCGGACGAAGCTCCTGATCAGCAACCCGGCTCCCGCGAGCAACACCAACGCCAGCGCGACCTCCGAGATAACAAGCAGATTGCGCATGCGATTCGACGAATGACTTGCGCTTCTCGCGCCTTCTTTGAGAGCGTCATTCAAGTTCAGTTTGGAAGCCGTCAGCGCAGGGGCAAGGCCGAAGATGACGCCGGTCAACGTCGTAATCAGAAAAGTGAAGCACAGGACGCGCAGATCAACGCCGATCTTCGGCGCGAGAGCGACGTTTGCGCCGATTGACGTGATCCAACCAACGCCCCACGACGCGAGCAAAACTCCTAATGCGCCGCCCAAACCGGCCAGCAGCATGCTTTCCGTCAACAGTTGCCTCACCAGACGGAGCCGCCCGGCGCCGATCGCGCTGCGGACGGCCATCTCTCTTTGTCTGGCGCCTGCGCGGGCCAGCGTCAGATTGGCGACGTTCGCGCAGGCGATCAACAGCACGAAGCCGACCGCGCCGGCCATAATCCACAACGCGCGTTGAGTCTCTCCTGTCAGTTGCTCGCGCAGCGAGAGCACGGTCACGCCATAACCTTTGTTCGTGGCCGGGTACTGTTGTTCCAGTTGGCGGGCGATCAGAGAGAAATGCGCGCGCGCCTGCTCCATTTTAACTCCGGGTTTGAGCCTTGCCATCACGCGCAGGAAGTGTTGGCCGCGCATCGTCGCTATCTCGCCGTTAAACGTCATTCCCCACAACTCGGCTTCTTCGGGAAGCTGAAATTGCGGGGGCATCACGCCGATCACGGTGTAAGGAGCGCTGTCGAGCGTCAGCGATTTGCCAATCACAGACGGGTCGCCGCCGAACCGGCGCTGCCACAGGCCGTGACTCAACAACACCACCAACCCTTGGCGCTCTTTCAGGTCCTCGTCAATGAACCCGCGGCCTATTTGGGGCTGCGCGCCGAGCAGTGAAAAGAGGTTCTGCGAGACGAAGACGCCGGTAATGCGCTCAGGTTCTCCGCTTCCGGTAAGATTCAAGCCCCCGGTCTGAGTGAAATATCCCATCTGCGAGCAGACCTCGTTCTGCTTACGCCAATCAACGAAGTTGGCCGGCGCGACCGGATTGCGACTGTTGCCTTCCTGCGTATCGTTCTCCCAAATCACCACCAGTCGCTCCGGGTCCGGGAACGGCAACGGTCGCAATAACAGAGCGTCAACCGCGCTGAAGATCGCCGTATTCGCGCCGATCCCCAACGCCAGCGTAACGGCGGCGACAAAAGTGAATCCGGGTTTGCTCCATAACATTCGAGCGCCGTAGCGCAGGTCTTGCCAGAGTGTTTGCATAATTCCTCCAGAGCCAGGTGTCAGGTTTCAGGTGTCAGGTTTCAGGTTTCAATAAAAGATGACTCCGCAGACTCCTATCTGACACCTGACACCTGACACCTATTCAATTCTGAGCGCCACCATCGGATCCACCTTCGTCGCCCGCCGCGCCGGGATATAACAAGCCAGCATCGCCACCGCGATGAGCAGCGACGCAATGAGGGAGAATGTCAGCGGATCGGTCGCGCTCACGTCGAACAGCAGCGTCTCCATCAGTCTTGTCAAAGCCAGCGAGGCGATCAACCCGAGCGCCACGCCGGCCAGTGTCAGCGTCATCCCGCGCTTTATTACCATCTTCAGCACGTCGCCGGTTTGGGCGCCCAGCGCCATCCGAATTCCTATCTCTTGCGTGCGCTGCGCGACCGTCCAGGCCATCACGCCGTAAATCCCCAGCGCAGCCAGCAGCAGCGCGATGGCGGCGAAAACCGTCATCAACAAAAAATTGAAGCGCGGCTGCGCGACCGAGGCCGCCAACCATTCCGACATCGTACTCACGTTGGCGATCGGTTGATCCTTGTCGAGCGCCCGTACTTCATTTCGCGCCACGTCAAGCAAACCAGCCGGATCAACCGTAGTGCGAACGACCACCGTCAGATTGCGCTCCGGGCGCTGAGCGAGCGGCGCATAAAACTCCGGAACGGTTTCGCCGGCCAGCCCCGTGTGTTTGACGTCTGCCACGACGCCGACGATTTCGCGCAGCCCCAGCGTCAGATCGTATTCGGGCGCGCGGTCCGGGTAGAACCGCATCGCCTCGAAATCGAGCGCGGCGCGTTTGCCGATTGGGTTTTCGCCGGGCCAATAGCGGCGCGCCATAGTCTCGTTGATTATCGCCACTCGCGGCGCCTTGTCGTTGTCCGCCGCCGTGAAGGCGCGCCCCTGGCGCAACCGCATGCCCATCGCGCGGAAGTAATCCGGCGTGACGACACGGTGGTGCGCGAAGATGCGTTCGCTCGGCGCGGGTTTGGGGCGGCCTTCGATCAGCAGACCGGTGTTGCCGTCCAATCCGCTCAGCGGCAGAAATTCGACCGCGCCCGCCGCGATCACGCCCGGCGCCGCGGCCAACCGTTCGAGCAGGCGTTCGTAAAATTGCGAGGTTTGCGGCCGCTGGTATTTTGATTCCGGCAGGTTGAGATCGAAGGTCAACACGTTCCGCGGATCGAAGCCCGGCTCGACCTGCTGCAAGCGCGCGAAGCTGCGAATCATCAGCCCCGCGCCGATCAGCAGCGCCAGCGCCAGCGCCACTTCGGCAACGACCAGCAAGCCGCGCCCACGCCCCACGACGTTCATGGCGCCGCCTGCGCGCGCGCCGCGTTCTTTGAGCGCCATCGGCAAATTGGCCTTCGCCGCCCTCCCCATCTGTAAAGCCGGAGCCAGACCGAAGAGCATGCCTGTCAACAACGCGAGCAGACATGTGAAGCCGAGCACGCGACCGTCTATGCCGATCTGCTCCGGCGCCACGGTGTACGGCGTGAAGAGATTCGGCGCGTTGTAAGGGACCAGAGCGAACAGGTCTACGCCCCACCACGCCAGCAGCGCGCCGGCCCCGCCGCCCAACAAGGCCAGCAGCAAACTCTCGACCAGCAATTGTTGCGCGATCTTGAAACGCCCCGCGCCCAGGGCCGCGCGAATTGCAAGCTCGCGTCGCCGCGCCGCCGCGCGCGCCAGTTGCAGATTCGCCACGTTGACACAGGCGATCAGCAACAGGAACGCCACCGCGCCGAGCAATACCAACAACCCGCGCCGCAACTTCCCACTGGCCTGTTCGCCGAGCCCGACGGCCTGCAACCGCCAGCCTGTGTTGAAATGCGGCTCGGCCTGTTCTATTCGCCGCGCGACGGCGTCCAATTCGGCTTGCGCTGCGGCCAGACTCACGCCCGGTTTCAACCGCGCGATGGCGCCTAGCGCGCTCGCCCCGCGCGCGTACTTGCGATCCTTGAACGGGTCGAGACCAAACGGCAGCCAGATTTCAGTCTCTTTCGGAAAGCTCGCGAAGCGGAAGCCCTCGGGCAATACGCCGCAGACTTCTCGCGGCTGCCCGTCGAGCGTAATCGTACTTCCGACTAACGCGGGATCGGCGCCGAAGCGCCGGCGCCAAAGGCTGTGGCTGACGAGCGCGGCGGGCGCGTTTCCGGGGTTGTCTTCTTCGGCGCGAAACGCGCGGCCCAGCAGCGGCTGAACGCCGAGCGTGGTAAAGAAATCAGCCGAGACAATCGCGTACTGCACTCGCTCCGGCTCTGCGCCCTGCGCCAGATTCGCCTGATTCAGATTTGTCCGGGTTAGATTGGCATGCCCGAGGGTCCACGCGCTCAGGCTTTCGCACGATTGGCATTGAGCACGTATGTCGTTGAAATTCGGCAGCGAGAGCGGCAATTGCGGCATGTTCGCGCCCGGTTTGCTCCCCCAGAAAAGCGCCAATCGTTCTGGCTGCTGAAACGGCAGTGGACGCAGCAGCGTCGCATTGACCACGCTGAAAATCGCCGTCGTCGCGCCGATCCCCGTCGCCAGTGTCATGACGGCGATCAACGTGAGGCCAGGGTTCTTCATCAACATTCGCGCGCCGTAGCGCAGGTCTTGCCAGAATGTTTGCATAATTCCTCCACAGCCAGGTTTCAGGTGTCAGGTTTCAGGTGTCAGTAAAAGAATGACTACGCAGTTTCCTTCCTGAAACCTGACACCTGAAACCTAACATCTACTCGGTTCTGAGCGCCACCATCGGATCAACCTTCGTCGCACGTCGCGCCGGGATGTAGCAGGCCATCGAGGCGACAAAGATCAGCAGGATTGCGATCCCGATGAAGGTCAGCGGATCGGTCGGGCTCACTTCATACAGAAATCCTTTGATCAGCCTGGTGGCCGCCCATGCGCCCGCCAGGCCAATCACTAAACCGGCGGCGATCAGGGCCGTTCCTTCTCGCATCATCAGTTTCAGCACGTCGCTCGATTGCGCGCCGAGAGCCATCCTGATGCCGATTTCGCGGACGCGGCGCCCGACCGAGTAAGAGATGACGCCGTACAAGCCGACCGCCGTCAACGCCAGCGCAAGCAGGCCGAAAAGGCTGATCAACGCCGCCGCCATTCGTTGCATAGAAATCGACGCGCGCAGATCGTCCTTCAACGTCGTCGTGTTGAAAAACGCCAGTCCGGCGTCGAATTCACGAACTTCGCGGCGCGCCGCCGGCGCCAACAACGCCGCGTCCCGCCGCGCGCGCGCCAGTACTCGCATCGGATTGCCGAGGCCACGCTGCACGGCCAGTAAATCGATCTGGGGGCGGTCCTCGCTTAGCAGGTGAAAGGATTTAATATTGCG
>Ga0209382_10011373_pt1 | contig 11050 bp, 3 predicted proteins | sample SoiMetdeltSBSDD5_FD_187599 | JGI IMG/M metagenome (GOLD analysis project Ga0209382, IMG submission 187599) | Bulk soil microbial communities from a Populus tree surrounding site in Tennessee, USA - Soil MetaG P. deltoides SBSDD5 (SPAdes) (version 2) | ecosystem: Environmental > Terrestrial >...
TGCACGGCGGCCCGAGCCGGCAGATGATGCTCGGCTGGCACAATATGTACTACTACCACAACGCCTACGGCTTCAATCAGTATCTGGCGAGCAAAGGCTACGCGGTGTTGTCGGTCAACTATCGTCTTGGCATCGGCTATGGACGCGCGTTTCGGCAGGCCAAGCAGGGGGGCGCGCGCGGGGCCTCGGAATATCAGGACATCGTCGCCGCCGCGCACTACCTGCGCTCGCGCGACGACATCGATCAATCGCGGATCGGGCTGTGGGGGGGGAGTTATGGCGGTTATCTGACTGCCCTCGGTCTGGCTCGCAACTCCGACCTCTTCGCCGCCGGCGTCGACCTGCACGGCGTTCACGATTGGTCGCTCAGAATTTCGAACACGAATTGGGTTGATTACGGCAACCGCGACGCCGTGAAGATCGCGACTGAATCTTCGCCCATCGGCTCGGTCGAAAAATGGCGTTCGCCGGTGTTGCTGATTCATGGCGACGACGACCGCAACGTGGCTTTCGCGCAAACTGTGGACCTGGCGCGGCGACTGCGCGAATTGAAAGTCCAGCACGAAGTGATCGTCTACCCGGACGAGGTTCACGACTTCCTGCTGCACCGCCACTGGCTGGAGATTTACGACGCGGCGGCGAAGTTTCTCGACAAACACGTCAAAGCCGCGAAGACCGCCCCCGCGCCCGCGCAGAGTTCACAGAAGATTTCAAAACTCGACGTCTTGATCCGGGGCGGCAGCGTAATTGACGGCGCCGGTACGGACGCGGTCAAAGCCGACGTGGGCGTCGCGGGCGACCGCGTCGTCTTCGTCGGCGACGCCGCGAAAGAGAATCTACAAGCCGAACGCGTGATCGACGCGACGGGTTTAATCGTAGCGCCCGGATTCATCGATCCGCACACGCACGCCGACGACGACCTCTTCGACCCGAAGCGCGCCGCCAATCTCCCTTACCTGACGCAAGGTGTGACGACCGTCTTCATCGGAAATGACGGCCGCAGCCGCATTCCACTTGCCAAAGCGTTGGAACAATTGGAATCGCAGGGCGTCGGCTCGAACGTCGCGTCGTTCGTCGGCCACGGCGCCGTCCGGCAAGCGGTGATGGAAATGAGCGACGCCGCCCCGACGCCGGAACAGCTCGAAAAGATGAAATCGCTCGTGCGCAAGGGCATGGACGACGGCGCGCTCGGATTGTCCACGGGCCTGTATTATGCGCCGGGCAGTTACGCGAGGACCGAAGAGGTGATCGAGCTGGCTAAGGTCGCAACCGAACGCGGCGGCGTTTATGACACTCATCAGCGCGACGAAAGCTCATACACCATCGGGCTGCTCGCTTCTATTGAAGAGGTGATCCGCATAGGCCGCGAGGCGAAGATTCCTGTACATATCTCGCACATCAAGGCGCTCGGCGCCGATGTCTGGGGCCAGAGCGCGAAGGCCATAGAGATCATCAACCGCGCCCGCGACGAAGGCGTCAACATCACGGCCAATCAATACCCGTACGTCGCTTCGGGCACGGGCCTGAGCGCCGCGCTGCTGCCCCGCTGGGCCGAAGCCGGCGGCAGGCAGGAGACGCTCAAACGAATTGACGACCCAACAGTCCGTCCCAAGCTGATCGCCGAGATGGAGCAGAACCTGAAGCGTCGAGGCGGCGCGAAATCGTTGTTGATAAGGGGCGGCGTGGATCGCAACCTGATCGGCAAGCGCCTGGACGAGATCGCCAAATCGCGAGGCAAAAGCGCCGTCGAGACCGCGCTTGAGATCATCAAGGCAGGTAACGCCGGCGTAACCTCGTTCAACATGACCGAGAGCGACATAGAAAACTTTATGAAACAGCCATGGGTGATGACCGGCTCTGACGGCTCCGGCGGACACCCGCGCAAGTACGGCACATACCCGCGCAAGATACGCGAATACGTCCTCAACCGTCGCGTCATCACGCTGCCCAGAATGATCCAGGCCAGCTCTCTGCAAGTCGCCGAGACTTTCAACCTGAAAGACCGCGGCAAACTCAGCCCCGGCTATTTCGCCGACGTGATCGTTTTCGACGAAAAGACCATCGCCGACCGCTCGACTTATGAAAATCCCGAAGTGTTTGCCGAAGGCATGAAATACGTGATCGTCAACGGAAAGGTGGCGATTGACGGCGGGAAATTTGCTGGGGCGCTGGCTGGACGGGCGTTGCGGAAGTCAGCCAATAGTGAGTGATTGAGCTTGTCTCGACTTACCATCTCGCGCGTCAGCCCAAAACTTTTACAAGGGAGACCAAAGATGACACAAACTGATCCGCCACGTCCGGCGCGCGAGACGCTGCCGACAATGTACGATCTGCCGAGCGAAGAGATCGGAGACGCCGGTTTGCCCGACAAATATCACATCCCCAAGTCATCCTTCTCGATCAGACCTTTCGTCCGTCTGTGGTCTCGCCGGATGAAATCTTTTGTAATTGCTCACAGATTTCGCGCAAAACAAATTGGCGACCTACTTAGCCTTCGCACTAACGAGAGGAGAAGCCTATGAGTTTACGAACCGCTTCCGAAGAACCCGGGGCGGTTTCCCGCCGCATTCCCGAGTTGGACGGGATCAGGGGACTGGCGATTCTTTCCGTCTTGATCTGGCACTACTTTGTCGCTACCGCCAACCCTGCGCCAGGCTCTTTTGCTTCCTATGCCAAGAGTATTTTGAGCCTGAGCTGGAGCGGGGTTGATTTGTTTTTCGTGCTCTCAGGATTTTTGATCGGCGGTATTCTGTTAGAACAGAGGGAAGCTGCAAATTACTTCAAGGTATTTTATATCCGTCGCACATGTCGGATCTTTCCCTTATATTTCTTTCTACTCCTCCTCTTCGTCCTGTTGATCAATCTGATGCCATCACTGACAGTGACTTCGCCAATCAAGTGGCTCTTTCAAAACTCTCTACCTGCGTGGACCTACGCGACGTTTACACAAAACATCGCCATGTCCTACTCCGGGAATTTCGGCTCGATGTGGCTTGGCGTCACATGGTCGCTCGCGGTCGAAGAACAATTCTATTTATTGATGCCAGTCGCCATCTATTTTGTTCCGCGGCGCTGGCTGCCATACGCGCTAGTCGGCGCGATTATGGCGGCGCCGGTCTTGCGTTTCGCGCTCTTTTTCATTCACCCGTTACCTCGATTCTCGGCCTATGTGCTGATGCCTTGTCGGGCTGACGTATTACTGTTGGGGGTGCTCTGCGCGTATGTGACGCAACATCCGCGACTGGCGCAATATTTGATCAGAAAGCGCCGGATTCTGTACGGGTTGTTTATTCTGCTGTCGATCGGGGTTGGCGCCATCCTGGCGTACCTCGTAATGACGAATTCTACCGGCCCATTCGCCATCCACTCGTTCGCCTATACTTGGCTGGCGTTACTGTACGCGTGTTTTCTGCTGATCGCTGTCACAGGAAAGCGCGGCGTGCTGAGCGCCGTAACCAGAGTCAAGTGGTTACGCGACCTCGGGTCTATTTCTTATGGTGTTTATATCTATCACGAAGTGGTCCTGGGGTTGACGCACACCTTGTTATTTAGACAAGCGCCGCAGGTCAAAAGATGGACGGACGGCTTCATTAATCTCGTCGCCCTCATTGTGACGCTGCTAGTTTCGCACCTGTCATGGAAATTCTTCGAGAAGCCGATTGTCGCGTTTGGGCATTCATTCCAGTACATAAAAACCGCGCCTCCTGAGGCGGTTCAGCGCGCCGCGGCTTGAACCCAGGTGAGCGGCGCCGAGCTCAGCGAAAATTCTCCACCAACATAAGATCGCTGCCGCTCTGATCCATTTGCGCAAAGAGAAGCGAGCGCCCATTTGGCGCGACGGTCAGGCCCGGGTCAGATGGATAGAGGGGCTTGTCCAACGTGGCGATCGTCGTCACTTTGCCGGTCGTGAAGTTGAAGAATTCGATGACCGGGTGAGCAGGCACATTCGCCGTGGCGAAGTAGATTCCTTTTTGCGCCACAGTCCAAAAGCGCCAATAGCCTGCTTTGTTGTGATCCAGCGCCGGCGTCTCGGCGCCTCCCGTCACAGGCGCCTGCCAGATGCCGGGAACCGACCGGCCTTTCGCATAATAAAGCAGCTTGCCGTCCATTGATTCGAAGCCTTCAAAGCCGCCCTGTTTGGTCACCTGAGTCGCCTGGCCGCCTTCGGCGGGAACTTTCCAGATTTGCATGCTGCCGCCGCGCGTAGACCCGAAGTAGATCCACTTTCCGTCGCGTGACCAACTCGGGGTGACGTCTTCGGATGGCTCGCTGGTGAGACGGCGTGGCTGGCCGCCTTCGGCGCTGATGATGTAGATGTCAGCGTCGCCCTCACGACCGGTGTCATTAGATCGCGAGTCAAACGCTATCCATCGCCCGTCGGGAGACCAGCGCGGCGTGCCGGTCAGAAAAGGCCCGCGATCGATCAATTGAACCGGATTCGTCCCGTCACGGTCGCAAACCCAGATCCCGAAGCCGCCGGAGCGGTTGGAAGCGAAAACGACTTTCCGGCCGTCGGGAGAATAATCCGGCCCGTTATCGTCCAGTGTAGAAGAGATCAAACTCGTCGCGGCGCCGGCCCGGCCCGCCGCGTCCAATTCCAGGCGCCAGATGTTCTGGTCATCCAGGTACTGGGTATATGCCAGATGGGCGCCTTGCCGGGAAATAGCCGGACTGCCCACGCTCTGTCCGATGGTGGGCAAGCGTTCCGGAGTTCCCCCGGCGGCCGGGATGCGCCAGAGACTATAAATGCTGCCGCCTCGTCTTGAGGCAAAGACGATTTCTCGACAGTCCGAAGTCCAGGCGAGGCCACGGATCGAACTGTTATCAAAAGTGAGTCGCCTTGGCGCGCCGCCGTCCAGGCTCAAGAGATAAAGGTCTGTGGTCGCTCGACTGGAAGAGCGAATAAAGGCCAGCGTCTTTCCGTCCGGCGCAAAGGCCGGATAAGAATCGCCGGAGGAGCCCGCGGAGGGCTCGGTCACTTTCCGTTTTTCCCCGGTCTCAATCGAAACTAGATAGATGCTGTGAGGCTCTTCCTGTGAATACTTATCGGCCACGGCCAGAAACTTTCCGTCCGGTGAGTAATATTGGCTGTTTCCCTGGAAAGGGTCCCGATAAGGGAAAACGTCAGCCACTTTACGCTCAGTCCCGCCCAGGGCCGGGATCAAATAAAAGCCGCTGCTTTCGGCGGCTTGGCGGAAGAAGGCGATGTAACGGCCGTCGGGCGACCAGACCGGATGCGTGTCTGCCGCTGAATGCGTCGTCAACCGGAGCGGCTGTCCCGCTCCGATCAGCTTGACGTAGATGTCGAGGTTGTCTCCCTTCTCGCCGTCCCAGACAAAGGCGACCTGGTTGCCGTCGGGCGAAAATGCCGCCTGCGTTTCCCGGCCCGGAAAACTGGTGAAAGGGACGATGTTCAAAAGCGGAATCGGAGACTCTTTAGGTGGGCGAAAAAACATCGCCCAGATTGCGACTCCGAGCGTCAACCCAAGCGCAGGCCAGATTGCCAACCAGCCCAAACGTCTTGCGCGCGGCTTTGCCGGTAAAGGAAGCCTCTCATACTCAGTCAGAGGAAGCGCTCCATACCCAATCGGCGCCCGCCGCGGCCCCGAATCGGAGTCGGAGTCTGAGGTGTCCTTCTCCTTTTCTTCGGAGTCAATAAGAGGCGCATCCGCAGGCGGCGCCCACACCTGCTCACCGCGCTCATCGCAAACGTCCTTCACGCTTGCGACAAAGCGGTAGCCCCGTCTTGGGATCGTCTCGATGTATTGGGCGGCTTCTTCTCCGGCCAGAATCTTTCTCAGGTAGGAAACATTTTTGGCCAGATTCACCTCTTCCACAAACGTGTCCGGCCAAACCTTCTTGAGCAATTCGTCCTTATCAATCACGCGCCCGTAGTTTTCGACCAGGATCAGCAATGTCTCAAAGGCTTTCGGGGTCAACGGGATGTGCTGGCCGTCGCGCAGCAGCAGGCGCTCGGCGGTATCCAGTCGGAACGGCCCGAATTCATAGAAATGCTTGTCTGACTGCTTCATAGGGAACGGAAGAACTTTGCCAAAACTCGGCCAAAATTTTCCCAAAAAATTGCCAAGCCAATCCCCAAACTTCGGAAAGACTTATGCGCCATGCCTGGGGCACTGTCGCGCGTAACAAAGAGCGAGTTAGAAATTAGGTTGAAAAGAGAGGCGGAAATTGTAAGCCCGGTTCAATCTAACGCAAAACCTCGTCCGGAACAACGGCAAGTAATCGCAGCGCAGGAGGGAGGTTAAATTGCCGTTCGCCGCTCTCGCTGGCGGCTTTGCTGGGAGATAAAGCTAAACCTACCGATTCAGTTCTCGAAATCCGTCAATTTTGCATTCGCTGAATATTCTTGGCGAAAGATCAATAAAGGAGATTGTGATGATTACACGCATAATTCGCGCCGCGCTCGCGCTCATGGTGTTTACCGCCATCGGGTTTGCTCAGGACTTCCGTGCGACCATCAGCGGCCTGGTGACCGATCAGAACGGACAAGCTGTCGCCAACGCGATAGTCAAGGCGGTCAAGGTTGATACGAATGAATCCAAGGAGGTGAGGACTACTTCCGAAGGGCGATACAGCATTCCCTACCTCAACCCGGCCATCTACAACATCGAAGTGACGGCCAACGGCTTCCAGACGCTGAAGCGCGAAGGCGTCACTCTTCGCGTGGCCGACAAGCTCGATCTTCCACTGCAAATGACGGTCGGCCAAATGAGCGAGTCGGTCACCGTGACTGGCCAGCAGGAGGTAATTGAGACTGGCTCGGCTGACCGGGGGTCGGTCTTCGATCCCGTCAAGGTCCAGGAACTCCCGCTCAACGGGCGCCAGACCTACATGCTCATGTCACTAACACCCGGCGTCATCTTCACGCAGGAGCAATTCGGATCGAGCGGCTTCTCCGGCACGCGCGGCTGGGACGTAAACAGTTCCTACAAGATCAACGGCGCCCGCGCCGGCGAGAACTTGTTCCTGCTCAATGGCGCGCCCATCAGCGACACCGGCGGCACGTGGCAGCTCGCGCCCAATGTCGAGGCGGTGCAGGAGTTCAAGGTGATGACCAACACCTACGACGCGGCCTACGGACGGTTCGGCGGCGGCGTGGTCAACACGACCCTCAAATCCGGCTCCAATGATTGGCATGGCAACGTCTTCGAATATTGGCGGAACCGGATTCTCGACGCGAACAGTTTTCAGAGCAATGCTGCTAATCGTCCCAAGGACTTCCACAACCAGCACCAGTTTGGCGGAATCCTGGGCGGTCCGATTCGCAAGGACAAGGACTTTATCTTCGCTAGCTTCGAGGGTTGGCAGGAGGTGATTCCGTTCCCCGCTCTTTCGAGCACTCCGCCGACGCTGCTACGGGACGGCCAGCACTTCACCGACTTCGGAATCAAGGTCTACGATCCTTTAACCACGCATAAGTGCGGGACGAAACCGGGGGAGACAGCGGCGGTGTGCCAGGGTCAGACCTTCATCCGCGATCAATTCCCCGGCAATGTGATTCCGAAAGAACGCATCAGCCCAATCGGCCAGAAGATTCTCTCTTATTACCCGGCGCCGAATGCCGGCGGCCCGAACGCGTTGAACAATAACTTCGTCGGCAATACCGGCGGTCGCTATTATTATGAGCAACCGATGGTCCGTTGGGATCACGTCTTCAGCGAGAATGACAAGTTCAACGCGGTGTGGACTTATCAGCGAGGCTATGAATATCGCGACAGCACCGGATTCGGCAAGCCGGCTGCCCAGGGCAACACGAATAATGAGCGCCGCGATATAAACTTCATTCTCTCGTGGACTCACGTCTTATCACCGACCACGGTGCTGGATGTCCGTGGCTCCTTCGGTCGGTTCACGCAAATTACTCCAGGCTATAGCGATCTCGGCCTCACTGCCTCGTCGCTCGGAATGACGCAACTGGTCCAATCGCCCTCGGCCCCCCTCGACATAGCGCCTCGAATAAATGACCTGGGACCTTTCACACGAATTTTTTCGAGCGGCAGCGTGCTTTCAAGGACGCCATTCAGCCAGTGGAACTTCACTCCGAGCCTGAGCCTGACCCGCGGCAGGCACACGCTCCACACCGGATTCGAGTTCAACTACCAGGCCCGAGGCAATTACAACACCGGGTTTACCCAATTCACCTTTGGTGAAGGCTGGACGCAACAGCTCCCGGCCCGCCGGCAGGGCGCCCTTGATGGAAGTGGGGTGGCCTCACTCTTGCTCGGAACCCCTACAGGCGGTAACCCCTCTTCAGGCGGGAGCATTGACTACAATGACTCGACCTATCGTACCCGCCCCTACTACGGCTTCTATCTGCAGGACGACTGGAAGGTCAATTCTCGCCTCTCCCTGAACCTCGGCCTGCGCTATGACATTCAAGTTCCATGGAAGGAGCGATTCAATCGCACGAATCGCGGCTTCGACCCCACAGTCAAAAGCCCGCTCAGTGATCAGATCATCGCCGCCTGGACCAACGCGAAAGCGGCCTACGACAAGGCGAATCCCAATGCTAAATTTCCCTACCCGGCTCCGCCGTCGGCGATCTACGGCAGTTTTCTGTTCCCCGGTAAAGACGGCCCTGAACGGCTGTACGACACCGACTGGACCAACATCGCGCCGCGCATTGGCGTCGCCTGGCGGGTGCGGGAAAACACCGTCATTCGCGCCGGCGCTGGCGTGTACTACCAATCAACCACCCAGTTTGGCACGACTACCGGATTTTCCGTGACCACGCCTTATACGAACTCGCTCGATGGCGGCATGACTCCCTCCGCCGGTTTGACCGGGCCTTTTTCGCTCGTCAATCCGTTTCCGAATGGGATTTTTCAGCCGCAGGGCGTGAGCGGAGGGGCGCTGACCGGCATCGGGGGTGGCATCAGCTTCGATCCTTCCGGCTACAGTGTTCCACATACCTACCAGTACTCCTTTGGAATCCAGCACCAATTGTGGCGCAAGATCGCGGCCGAGGTTTCGTTTGCCGGCAACTACCAAAACCACATCGAGAGCGGTTATGACATCAATCAACCAGGCCTGGACAATCAGAATATCGCGATAGCCGATCCGAACTACTACAACCGCGCCTTGCCGAATCCGTTCTTCGGCATCCTGCCGGCCACCACCGGCCTGGGCTCCAGCCCAACGACCACTGCCAACAACCTGCTAAGGCCATTCCCGATCTTCAGTGGTGGCATCACCAACAACCTGATTCAGCAGGGCAAGTACCGTTCCGATGCGATTCAAGTCAAGATCGAACAACGTGACTTTGGCAATGCTCGTGGCGCCGCTGGTGTTCTGACCTGGACCATCTCGTACACCTTCGCCAAGTCCTACGAGCAGAACCATCGCTTGAACAACTGGAACACGGCGGAGCCGCTCATTCGCGAGTTGGACTTCCAGGACAAACCCCATACTCTTTCTGTCTACGGCGTATGGGATTTGCCTTTCGGCAAAAATCGTCGGTTCTTGAACAGCAGCCGGGTGGCCGACGCGTTCCTCGGGAACTGGCGCTTCACTCCCATCTTCACCTACGTCTCCGGGTACCCGGTTAACTGGCCCAACCGCATCAACAACTGTGGAACCTGGAAAGCGACCAAACAGGATGAGGACCACTGGTTCAACAACGACAAGAGCTGCTTACAGCAGTTCCCGACCAACAGTCTGCGCACGATTCCAGACCGGTTCCCAAACATCCGGCAGCACCAGGCTCCGCAGTTGAACGCCGCCCTTGAGAAGACGTTCAGTCTCAATGAGCGCTATCGGCTACAGTTTCGCGTCGAAGCTTTCAACGCGACCAATACGCCGATTCGCGGCAACGTGGACACGGATCCCAACAGCCAAACGTATGGGCGGTTGCCGAAGTCGCAGAATAACTTCCCGCGCTTTTTCCAAATAGCAGGGAAGTTCTACTTCTAACCAGCAATTCTTTCCGCAAGAACCTTTGCGACCTTAGCGCCTTTGCGCCTTTGCGAGAACCTGGCCTTGGTTCTCGCAAAGGCGCGAAGGCGCTAAGGTTTTTTCCAGGGTTGGGCAATTACATTTTTCCGATACCTGCCCGTCGCGGCGAGGCGGCAGGGCAGGCTTGAAATCTCAGCCTCGCGCCACTACAGTTGCCATCCTTCACTCAAATTCATTCCTGGAAAGACTATGGAACGCTTGAAACTCGGAGTCGCAATCCTATTGGCGGTGTCTGCCGGCCTGTTCGTTTATGGCGCGCGGGCGCAGAGCGGCGGTAAAGCCGAAAAACGATCTGACCTGCAATACCGCGAATGGCGGATGTTCGGCGGCGGGCCGGAGAATATTCATTATTCGACGCTGGATCAGATTACCCGCGACAACGTCCATCAACTCGAAGTCGCCTGGCGGTTCGATTCGGGCGATGAGTTTCCCGGCTCCGAGATGCAGTGCAATCCGATCGTCGTTGACGGCGTGATGTACACGACCACGCCGAAGCTGCGCGTGATCGCGCTCGACGCCGGGAACGGGAAATTAATCTGGAGCTTCGACCCGAATGAGGGCAGGCGGCCGCTAGGCAAGATGCGCAACCGAGGCGTGATGTATTGGGAAGACGGCGCTGATAAGCGAATATTCTTCGGGTTTCGGCATTGGCTCTACGCGCTCGACGCGAAAACCGGACAGCCGGCGCCTCGCTTCGGCGAGCAGGGACGCATCGATCTGCGCGAAGGTTTTGTCGGGCGCGACCCCAGGGAGATCACGATCAGCAACACCACCCCCGGAGCCGTTTACAAAGACATGCTGATCATCGGCGCTTTGACTAGCGAGGCATTGCCCGCCGCGCCGGGAGACATCCGCGCGTTCGACGTTCGTACGGGCAAACAGCGGTGGGCCTTTCACACGATACCGCATCCGGGCGAATTCGGTTACGAGACGTGGCCGAAAGACGCATGGCGGTACGTCGGCGGCGCGAACAATTGGTCAGGGTTGGTTGTCGATCAACGGCGCGGACTGGTCTTCGCGCCGACCGGCTCGGCGGCCTTCGATTTTTACGGGGCGAACCGGCATGGCGACAACC
>Ga0209382_10011375_pt1 | contig 11050 bp, 8 predicted proteins | sample SoiMetdeltSBSDD5_FD_187599 | JGI IMG/M metagenome (GOLD analysis project Ga0209382, IMG submission 187599) | Bulk soil microbial communities from a Populus tree surrounding site in Tennessee, USA - Soil MetaG P. deltoides SBSDD5 (SPAdes) (version 2) | ecosystem: Environmental > Terrestrial >...
CCTCGCTGGAAGCCGAGTTTGCGAAGAAGACGAGCTTCGAGGATTTCTTCGCGCACGCGCCGAAGATGAACCCGTCTCGCTTTCTGATCAACGGCGTCGTATGCGGCGTCCGCGTGGAGGAGATTCAGGAGCCGATGATGCGCGAGATCCGCTACCTCGACAAACTCATCGACGAACTCGCCAAGGGCAAGGCGATGGAAAAGATCCTCCGCAAATAGCCGCGCTCGCAAGCTCGCTCGCGGTGGACCGCGGCATAGAGGGGCGGCGCGGTGATTATCAATAGTGCCAGTATGTCCTGGGCAGACGACCATCCCCCACTATGGCCCAGACGCGCCTATTCGAATGCCTTGGCGCTAAGCAACTTCGGCGGGACCGGGTCAAGAATTGCCGGCCGCGGCGCAGCAAGAATGTCCGGTCTTCAGCCGGGAGCGTCGACCTATCAGTCGCCACGCTCGGCAACCCGAAGATGTCTGCTTCTGTATAGGCACGATTGACGCGACATCGGAATGCAAGTGGCAGACGCTCGACACCTCCACACCTCGGATGGTCCGGAGCGGAATCCCGAGGTACTTGAAGTGCTGCTCCCGCCATCGGATCGCCGGTCTGAGGCCCGCGGAACTCCTGGCCTTCGGGTGAGTGCGCCATCGCCGTCAGGCGGAACATCTCCTGGCCATAACCTGAGCGTGGCACGCGTCTCCGCATTTCGTGGGTGCGATTGATCGCCTCCTTATTCTGCTTCACAGCGATTGCTGGCAGCCGCGCCATGCGCAGCGCTACAATTTTCTCCCCTCCATCAGCTCGTCGGCGGGCACCACCCGCGGCGCCTCTGCCGCGTCGATCGCCACGCACGGAATAATGAGAAAAGGGAAGGCCGTGGATGGCAGGCTGCATGGCGCTCCCACGCCTTTTCGACTCAGTTACCCTTCATGGCGCGTCTGAATGCGGGAGAAGAACCATGGCCAAATATTCCTACGGCGAGCTGCGACAATCCTATGCGACGCTTTGGAAGGCCATGAAGATTCCTGCGGGCATACGGCTGCGGGCCACCGATGCTCGCGTGGATGCCATTGCCACGGGCAAACCACGCTACGACCAAGTCGCGAATGCCACCGGCGTCCCCTGGTATGTGATTGGGATGATCCATGAGATGGAAGGGGGACTGAATTTTGCGACCCATCTCCACAATGGCGACCCCTTAACCCATCGCACTGTGCAAGTTCCCGCGGGCCGGCCACCTACCGGCATCCCGCCATTCCAGTGGGAAGAGAGCGCTATCGACGCGCTCACGCTGGAAGGCTTTGCCGCAGTCAAGTTGTGGACGATTGAGCGTATCGCCTACCAGCTCGAAGCCTACAATGGCTGGGGTTATCGATCGCGCAACACGGGCGTCAACACCCCCTATCTCTGGAGCGCCACCAACAACTACCAGAAGGGTAAGTTCGTCCGCGACGGCGTGTTCGATCCCAACGCCGTGAGTGGCCAAATCGGTGCCATGGCACTTCTGCGGCGCCTCATCGACATTGAGGGCGTGAACGTCCCTGCGGAAGAGGACGTGCCACTTCCCGATACCCCTCCACCGTCAATTGAGCCCAATCTCGCTAAACAGCCCTACCCCGGGGCCGTGGTGCGGCTCAACCATCCAGATCCGGCCGTCGTTATGCTGCTGCAGCAAAGGCTCAACCAGGTCGGCTGTTGGTCCAAGATAGACGCGAAAGGGAAGGCGGTGCCGCTCGATGTGGACGGTGACTTCGGGCAGCTCACCGCCTCAGCTGTGAAGCTGTTTCAGGCTCGCTCGTTGGATAGCGACGGTAAGCCACTATCCGTTGATGGCACCGTCGGGCGCACAACCTGGTCTGCGCTATTCGGGACGACGGTTGTCGCGACGACCCCAAGCCGCGCGCCCGCGGATGAGTTGCTGCGGCGCGTCATAGACGTAGCGGCAAGCGAGGAACAACAGCGCATTCGTGAGGTACCACTGGGCTCGAACCGAGGCCCCAGAGTAGACCAATATCTGCGCGCCGCCGGTATAGACCCGAATACAGGTAGCTATCCGTGGTGCGCAAGTTTCATTGTGTGGTGCTTTGACAATGCCGCGCGCGGGCTGGGGCTCACTTCGCCAGTGCCGCGCACTGCCGGTGTGCATGACATGTGGCAAAAGGCAGGCCGCGCCGGCTTCCGGCGGATCGCCTATGAAGCGGTAATCGGAGATCCGAGCCAGGTCCAGCCGGGGCACGTATTTTTCATCGATACCGGTGAGGGGCACGGGCATACAGGCTTGGTTGTGGGCTGCAGCGGCAACGATTTCCACACTATCGAGGGCAACACCAACGAACTGGGCGGCCGGGAGGGCATAGGTGTATTCGCGCGGACCCGTCCGGTGCGACAGGCAACGCTGGGGTTCGTTGAATTTGCCGCTCGGTGACAGAAGCAATAGCCGGTCACCGCCGCCACGACCGGGAGGCGTGAGCGCCAGACGCGCAACCACGTCTCGTTGCCGTCATTGGCATGGTCGCGCTAGTCCTGCCCGCTCCTGCGCTGTTTTTGCGATCTGCAAGGAGCGCCTGGCTCCAGTCAATCATCCGGATCGGTCCGCAACCGATCGATGACTTCATCGCGGACATGCGCTGCACTCCCGGAACCTTTTGGCGACGAAACAACGGTGTTGGTAGACGGTCGTTCCGGTCTTACGACCACAGTCGTCCTGAGAAAGACGAAAACGGCAACCCTCGTGTTGTATCCGGCGCGCGTTCGCCTTGCCTGAGTCATATCCCCGTCGCGGAGGCAGCCCGCTAGCAGTATGGTCGCAGGCGTGATCGACTCCCGATCAGCGTCGTCGGGATGACGAGGCCTTAGGAGGTGACCGGTGAGTGGTTTCCCCGACTACGAACGTTACGATGCACTCGGGCTTGCCGACCTCGTGCGGCGAAAGGAGATGAGCCCCGGCGAACTTCTCGAGGCCGCTATTGAGCGCGTCGAGGCACGCAACGCCGCCGTCAACGCCGTTGTAATGCCGCTCTACGACTACGGGCGAAAGGCCGTCGAGGACGGGCTGCCGCCTGGTCCGTTTCGCGGCGTGCCGTTTCTTCTGAAGGACCTGGGTGGCTGGCTCGCGGGCGTAAAGGTGACGCGCGGCTCACGCTTCTTTGCCGATGCGCCGGCGGTCGCAGCGGATAGCGAGCATGTGCGTCGGCTCAAGCGTGCCGGCCTCGTGATCTTCGGCCGGACGAACTCGTGCGAGCTTGGCCTCTCCCTAACCTGCGAACCGGTGCTCTACGGCCCGACAAAGAGTCCCTGGGACACGAACCGCATCTCCGGGGGCTCCAGCGGAGGTGCGGCCGCCGCCGTAGGTGCGCGCATGCTCCCGATGGCGCACGCTTCCGATGGGTTCGGCTCGATCCGTGCGCCGGCCTCCTGCTGCGGAATCGTGGGCCTCAAGCCGACGCGGTCGCGCAACACACTGGCGCCCTACGCCGGCGAGGGGTTGGGCGGCATCTCCACAGAGCACGCCGTTACTCTGACCGTGCGCGATTCGGCTGCGCTGCTCGATGCGACGTGCGGCGCTGGCCCCGGCGATCCCTATGTGGCCCCCAGACCGGAGCGGCCGTTCCTCGCCGAGGTCTCCGCCGATCCGGGGAAACTCAGGATCGGGTTCACGAGCGTGACACCAAACGGTGCACCCGTGGAGGCCAAAAGCCTGCGGGCGCTTGCCGCGGCAGCGAAGCTCTGCGCCGACCTTGGCCACAACGTCGAGGAAGCCAATCCGAAGATCGACGGCGACGCCGTGGTCCCGACATTTCTAACGCTCGCCTCGGCGAACACGGTCGTGAACCTGGCGAGCCATCCGACGAAGGGCCGCGCGCCGCAACCGGGCGAGGTAGAGACCATCACATCCGCGACGGGTCTCTTGGGCGAGAAAGTCACCGCCGCCGATTACGTTCGCGCGACGCAAACCGCGCACCGCCTCGGCCGGCAAATGGCGGCGTTTCACGAGACCTATGACGTTCTCCTCACTCCCGCGCTGGCGACCCTGCCGCCGAAGCTCGGGTGGATCGACATGATGATGGACGACGTCCACGAATACTGGCGCCGCGTCTTCCACTTCTCACCGTTCACTGTGTGGTTCAACCTTACTGGCCAGCCGGCGATCGTTTTGCCGCTCGCGCAGTGCAACCCTACGCCGCATGCCACTGCTACCTTCCCAGTCTCGGTTCAGCTCGTCGCGCGCTACGGCGACGAGGCGACGCTGTTCCGGCTGGCCGGGCAGCTCGAGAAAGCGCGGCCATGGTTCGATCGCAAGCCGCCGGTTGCAGCGTGACGTCGCTCACCGCAATGGGCTCCTTCTGACCGGATCGTGGAGAAATCGATGCGGATCGCTATCGCTGGCTTCCAGCATGAGACCAACACGTTTGCGCCGACCGTCGCCGACTATGAGGCCTTTCGGATTGCCAAGGCATTTCCCCCGCTCGTGCGGGGGCAGCAGATGCTCGATGTCGTGCGCGGCAAGAAGCTGCCTAGCGCGGGGGCAATCGGTGTGATCGAGGCGGCGGGGGCGGAGGTCGTGCCTATCTTGTGGTGCCAGGCGACGCCAAGCGCTCACGTGACGGAGGATGCCTACGAGCGCATTGCCGGCGAGATTGTTCGGAGCATCGCCGCTTCAGGTCCGCTCGACGGCATCATGCTCGAGTTGCATGGCGCCATGGTCGCGCATCACATCGACGACGGCGAGGGGGAGCTTCTGGCTCGCATCCGTCGCGCGGTGGGGCCGCATGTACCCATCTCCGTCGCGCTCGACCTCCATGCCAACGTGACGCCCCAAATGGTCGACAAGGCCGACTATCTCGATCTCTACCGCTACTATCCGCACATCGATATGGCGGAGACAGGCGCCCGCGCGGCAAGAATGCTGCAGGACATGGTTCGCACGGGTAGGCGCCCAGCGAAGGCCTTTCGGCAGCTCGACTTTCTCGTTCCGGTGAATGGCGGCTGCACCGACTTCGGCCCGGCGCGCGAGATCTATCATCGGATCTTGCCGGCGATCGAGCGTGAGCAGCGACTGGCCGGATTGTCGTTCAGCGTCGGCTTCCCGCAAGCCGACGTCAATGATGCCGGTCCCAGCGTCATGGCTTACGCCGACACCCAGGCAGTGGCGGAAGCCGCCGCCGAGCGTCTCAAGACCGAAGTTGCAAGTCGCGAAGCGCAGTTTCTGCCAGAGTTTTATCCTGCCCACGAAGCCGTCGCGCGAGCGCTCGCCATCGCAGCGACGGCATCCAAGCCCGTCATCATCGCCGATACTCAGGACAACCCCGGCGGCGGTGGCCCTGGCGATACGACGGGCCTGTTACGCGCCATGCTGGCGGCTAAGGCGAAGGGCGCGGTGATCGGGGCCCTCATCGATCCGATGGCTGCGGAGGCGGCCCATGCCGCCGGGGAAGGCGCTGTCGCCGTCATCGCCATCGGGGGCAAGCGGTTCCCGGGTGACTCACCGGTCGAGGCGCGATGGCGCGTGTTGCGCGCCCGCGCGGACGGTTGGATTGCGGTCGGCGCAATGAAAGGCGGCATGCCCGTTGATCTCGGCCGCACGGCGCTTCTCGAGTCCGGGGATGGCGTCATGGTCGCGCTGGCCTCCCGAGCGTCTCAGACGCTCGACAGAGGCATCTTCCAGCACCTGGGACTCGTGCCCGAGCGCCTGCCGATAATAGCGGTCAAGAGCTCGGTGCACTTTCGCGCCGACTTCGCGCCGATGGCCGAGGCGATCATCGTCGCAAAGGCGCCCGGACCGGTCGCGATCGATCATACGGATCTCGTCTATCGTAAGCTCCGGCGGGGCGTCCGGTTGATGCCGCAATCGATGTAGGTTTCGGCGGACGTTTGCGATCACAACGAGCTGCCCGATTCTTCAAGAAATTCGGCCTCTTCGGGAGTCGACGTACGTCCAAGGATGCCCAAACACCAGTGCCAGCCAGCAAGGCGTTTGCTTAGAAAAGTGCATCGCCGGCGGCGCGGTCTACCAGCTCTCCGAGGAAGCAGGTAATACAGCGACTTCGATTAGCGTGATCGCGATCCTTTCGATGGAGCCCCATCCGTGGCCAGAGGGACGCCAGGCGAGCATCCAGATCGTGAGCCTTTGGCGGGCCTTGTCGAGCGCGTCACGTTTCATAGCGCCGAGACCGGTTTCTGCGTGCTGCGGGTCAAGGTGCGCGGCCACAAGGACCTTGTTACGGTCCTGGGGTCTGCTGCCGAGGTCCATGCCGGCGAGAGCGTCCAGGCGAACGGGCAGTGGCAGCAGCACCGCGAGCATGGGCTGCAATTCCGCGCCAGTTTTTTGCAGGTGGTGCCCCCGTTCTCGATCGAGGGCATCAAGCGCTATCTCGGATCTGGCATGATCAAGGGCATTGGGCCGCATTTTGCCGGCAGGCTGGTCGCTGCCTTCGGCGAGGCCGTCTTCGACGTCATCGAGCGCACGCCACAACGTCTGCTCGAGGTCGACGGCATCGGCAAGACGCGTCTTGGGCGCATCACTGCCGGTTGGAGCGAGCAGAAGGCCATCCGCGAGATCATGGTGTTCCTGCAGAGTCACGGCGTTGGCACGTCGCGGTCGGTACGCATCTTCAAGACCTACGGCGCCGATGCGGTGCCGCTGGTGAAGGAGAACCCCTACAGGCTGGCGCGGGACATTCGCGGTATCGGCTTCAAGACCGCCGACGAGCTCGCCCAGAAGCTCGGCATCCCCAAGACGTCCATGCTGCGGGCACGGGCCGGCATCTCCTACGCCCTGCTGCAGGCGGTCGGGAACGGCGACTGTGGGCTACCCGAGGAGGATCTCCTGGCGTTGGCCGAGCGACTGCTCGAGATCGGGCGCGACACGCTGGCTGAGGCTCTGGCGCTCGAGATCGCCGAACAGTGTGTGGTCGTCGAGCCGATCGATGGTCGCCCTTGCGTATTCCTGCCCTACCTGCGACGCGCCGAGGATACGATCGCGACGGCCGTGCGCCGACAGCGCGTCGGTCGTCCACCTTGGCCGGCGATCGACGCCGACAAGGCCATTGACTGGGTGGAACGGCGGCACGATGTGGTCTTGGCCCCCGGCCAGAAAGAGGCCGTGAGCCAAGCGCTGGCCTCGAAGCTGCTCATCCTCACTGGCGGTCCTGGGGTCGGCAAGACCACGATCATCCGCGCCATCCTGGCCATCCTCAAGGCCAAGGGTATCGAGCCCTTGCTGGCCGCCCCAACGGGTCGTGCGGCCAAGCGCCTGTCAGAGAGTACTGGCCTCGAGGCCAGGACCATTCATCGACTTCTGGAGTTCGACCCCAAGGAGGGCGGCTTCCTTCGTGGGACAGATCTTGCGCTGGAATGCGATCTGCTCGTCCTCGACGAGGTGTCGATGATCGACGTGCCGCTGATGGCCAGCGTGCTTCAGGCACTACCACCGCATGCGGCGCTGCTCATCGTCGGCGATGTCGACCAGCTGCCCTCGGTGGGACCGGGCCAGGTGCTGGCCGACCTGATCGGGTGTGGCCAGCTGCCCGTGGCGCGCTTGACCGAAATCTTCCGGCAGGCGCGCGCGAGCCGCATCATCGTCAATGCCCATCGTGTCAACCGGGGCACCATGCCGGAGCTGGAGGCGCCCGATGGGGCGAGCGACTTCTATTTTGTCGAGGCGGCCGATGCCGAGGATGCCGCAGCTAAGCTCGTGAAGGTGGTCGCGGAGCGCATCCCGGCTCGTTTTGGTCTCGACGCCATCCGCGATGTGCAAGTGTTGTGCCCGATGAACCGCGGCGCTGCCGGAGCGCGAACTCTCAATTTGGAGCTGCAGGCGGCACTCAACCGATCCGGCGCCAGCGAACCAGCCGTGGAGCGCTTCGGCTTCACCTACCGTGTCGGCGACAAGGTCATGCAAGTCGAGAACAACTACGACCGGGACACATTCAACGGCGACTTGGGCTTCATCTCGGGCGTCGAAGAGGAGGAGGCTGAGATCATCGTCGATTTCGACGGGCGTTCGGTGCGTTACCCCTATGGAGAGCTCGACGAGCTGACGTTGGCCTACGCGACCACCATCCACAAGTCGCAGGGCTCCGAGTACCCCGCAGTCGTGATCCCAGTCGTCACCCAGCACTACACTATGCTGCAGCGCAATTTGCTCTACACCGGACTGACGCGCGGCAAGCGGCTGGTCGTTCTCGTCGGTCAAAGGAAGGCTGTCGGCATTGCGGTTCGTGGCGTTCAGGGACGCCGCCGCTGGTCGAAGCTCAGGGAGCTGTTGGCGATGGACGAGACGGCATTTGCCAATCGCCCAACAATCTGAGCATTAGGGTACGCCGCTTAACCGCTGGGCCGCCCCAGGCGTAAGCTCCTCAATAGCGGCCTCCAGGGCAAGCAGGCGGAAGGGGGGATTCACGGCTAGGCGGAGTGGACTGGCTCGGCTACTACTTGCCAACCCATTGCGTACTCGACCAGATAACGGACTGGCAAACCCATGCGCCATTGGTGGCACGCTCAAGTTCCTCGGTTGAAGTGGCCAGTGCAAGCAAGCGTGTTTGTTGCTCACTTCGTACATCACACCCTAGCCTTCGTTATTTGGGCATCGCTCATTTTGCATGTGGCGATCCCGGCGGTCGGCGCGGGTTTCAATCTCCGCCAGATCTCACAAGCAACCCGCAAGTTCCTAAGCGACGGCCAGGTGAGCTGGCCGGTGGTCATTGCTTGGCCCTGATCCCATCCGTGCTCGTGGCCTTGCGCCAGGCCTACCTGTCGTGGGAGGGCCTCCGAGAGAGGCTGCAGGTGCGCGGGTATGCCCCTACCTCCGGCGTCTTCTGGTTCAAGTGGCCAGTTCGCACGTGCCGGTTCGTGGCGACACTTCTCCAACAAACCGCCGGCTTCTGCGGCTGGATCTGGATAATCCTTGCCCTGGTCGGCAACTTGGGCGAGGCCGGGTCGCACGTGAGCAAGCTTCGCGAGGTGAGTTTGGAATACCTTCTAAATGTTGGCGGAGCCGATTGGAGGTACCTGATTACCATCGACGCCATCCCTGCACTCCTGTTTGCCCTATGGGGGGCAAAGCGTGCGTATCGCCGTCTCCACGCCTTGGCGCAGGAGCGCCTTCTCAAGCAAGGTGGGCCCCTTCAGCAGACAGCCTGAACGGCTCCAGCACGGTTGATTTAACGTTCGGCGTTAGCCAGCTGTGGAGATTCGCCCTACGTCGATGGATCTCCTCCCGACGCACGGTCCGTCGCAGATGCGTCCAAGAACACGCATAGCTCATCTGTCAAGCCCCGCCACGCCGGCTCGTGCGACAGCACGATGTGATTTGGGCTGTCGAGAGCAACAAACCGCGCATCGGGGATCTCGCGCGCCATCAAGAGCCCCTGTTCGAACGGAACTCGGGCGTCATGACGGCTGTGCATCACCAGCGTCGGAACTGCGACGCTCCGCAGGAGCTCACCCACGTCGATTTCGCCAAACATGCGCGCCAGACGCACTGCATTGTCGACCGAGATCGACACCCGCTGCAGATCCTTGAACCATTGGTGCTGCTCAGGAGTGCCGCCCGGTACAAACAGCGAGGTGAACAGTTGGTGGAAGGCCGGATTATCCTGGCCCCAGCCGTGGCGGATCATGGTGATGAGCGCCTCGCGCTGCGCGATCTCTGCCGCGCTACCGCGCTTGAACCAACCATGGGCAAATCCGGCAATGAGAATGAGCCGAGAGACGCGCTCGGGGTGGCGCACCGTATAGGCGATCGAGAGTGCAACTCCGCCTGAGATGCAGCAACGGAAAACGCTCGAGCCCGACCGCATCGACCACGGTCTCCAAGTCGCGCACGTTGGCCTCGAACGACAGGTCTGCAACATCCCAATCGGATAGGCCCAGCCCCCGACCGTCGTAGCGAACCAGCCGGTAGTTCGTGGCCAGGCGCATGAGCGTTGGCGACCACACCGGGCTGCGCCAATCGTACTCAAGATGGTTGAGCCAGTTGGCTGCCTTGACCAAGGGCGGACCGCTGCCGATCGATGCCACCGCCAAGTGCGCGCCGTCGGACGTTCGCACGAACCTGACAGCCTGCATGGGAACTGCGATGTCGGCTGGCGGGGGAGGGGCAGGGGCATGTGCCACAGCGGCGCTCTCGAGCTCCGCCGCCCGCTCGCGCACGTCGCCGATGAACCGGAAGCCTCGGCGCTGCACTGTGCGGACCAGCCGCTGGTCCTCGCCGGTATCACCGATGGCGCGACGTGCCGCACTGATCCGGCTGGTGAGCGCATCCTCCGAGACCACGCGACCGAGCCAGACGGCTTGCAGCAACTCGTCCTTGGTGACGACCCGATCATGATTTCTGACGAGGTGAACGAGGACATCGAAAACTTGCGGTTCGAGGTGGACCGCCGTGCCGTTGCGACGCAACTCACGGCGCTCGCAATCGAGCTCGCAGTCGGCAAACACATAAGCCATCGCTGCGCCTCCGGGGTCTCTTGCTCGCCCCGGCTTGCTACGCCGGTGTTGGCGACAGATCTAGCCTCCGCTAGAAATTCAGGATCTCTCTGGCAATCCTCCAGCCTTCCTTCAGGACGACGACCCCGCATTGGGTCAGTATGTCTCCGGGCACAGCGCCACGACGACGCCGCGCATCCCCGATCCAGCGATCAAGCCGAGCTCATTGGAGCAAGCCAGTATGTCACAATCACAAGCTCAGGGGCCATCCCGTAGGCGCATCTTGAGCGCCATGGCGGCGGGCGCGGCAGCTGTTGGCGCTGGGGCTTTTTTCCCCTTGCGCCGCGGGTGGGCAAGCGCGCCGATCTACAAACACGCAGACCTTGAAGCGATCGTGGTGAGCGACGGTCACTTCTTTCTGCCGACCGGCTTGCTGGTTGCGCCGGACGCGCCGGTTGGCGAGCGGCAAGCCGCCCTAAAAGCGGCAGCGCAGACTGGCGTTCCAACTCGTCAACAATGTCGTCCTGATCAGGCGGCAATCGGACCTGATCTTGGTCGACGCGGGCACCGGGCCGCGCCACCAGCCGACGGCGGGAAAGCTCGCGGAAAATCTCAAAGCCGCCGG
>Ga0209382_10011376_pt1 | contig 11048 bp, 10 predicted proteins | sample SoiMetdeltSBSDD5_FD_187599 | JGI IMG/M metagenome (GOLD analysis project Ga0209382, IMG submission 187599) | Bulk soil microbial communities from a Populus tree surrounding site in Tennessee, USA - Soil MetaG P. deltoides SBSDD5 (SPAdes) (version 2) | ecosystem: Environmental > Terrestrial >...
GCCTATGGCTTGCCACAGGGAGCCGGGACGTCGGTGTGGTACTCTGTCATCCCCATCCGCTGCATGGGGGAAACATGTACAGCAACGTGGTGTCGGCCGTCGCTGAGGCTTTATGGCAGCACGATGTCTCGACACTCAGGTTCAACTTTCGCGGCACGGGCGCGAGCACCGGCTCACACGGTGACGGCGACACTGAGGGCGCCGACGTCGCTGCGGCGATAGCATATCTGTTGAGCTGCCAGCCTATTGCCAGACTGGCGGTGGCCGGGTATTCGTTTGGGGCCGGCGTGGGACTCCTGGCTGGCGCTGCCGATGCGCGTGTGACGGCCCTGGTGGGTATCGCCCCACCCGTCGCACGCCGTGATATGTCCCCGCTGCATACCTGTACGAAGGCCAAATTGTTCGTGACCGGCGATAAGGATCATGTCTGTCCACTCCCAGTCCTCCAGGATCTCATGGCGCGTTGTCCTGAGCCGAAAGCGTTGGCGCTTATCCCTGGGGCAGACCATTTCTTCTTAGGGCGCGAAGCCGAGGTGGCGGAAGCAGTGGTGACCTTTGTCACGCAATAGAGTGAAGGCACCCAAGGCCCTATGGAAACCAGGAGAAGACGTCGATGCAGGATCTGCCCATCAGTTATTTTCCCATTGCCGAACGCCAGCACTGTTCGGAAGCCCTCCAAAAACTCTTCGCCGAACTGAAGGCTCCGTTAGGCTTCGTGTCCAATGTCGTACGCGCTCTTGCCTGGCGTGAGTCCCGCTTCTGGAAGTGGTGGGCGCACCGGAACGACCTGATGGCGCCAAGGGCAGGCTTATCGAAGGCTGAACGTGAGATGGTCGCCGTTGTCGTCTCGGCGGCGAATGATTGCTTCTACTGTATGACCTCGCATGGCTACGCGGTGCGTGTGTTGCTCGGGGACCCCGTCACTGCCGAACGCATCCTCCTCGATTACCATCGCGCCGGCCTGGATGCCCGCATCCTGGCGATCTGAAGGCGCCTGTGCAGAGGAGATGCTCTGGCAGAGTGTGGCCCCTCTCTGGGAGTTGCATGGCGTCTAGCCCTCTGCGACAATCAGGCAGGAGCGCAGACGAAGGCGGGAGAGAGGGTATGCGCTGGTTCCACGAAGCTGTTGATTACCTCCATGTGGCGCTATTGCATCGCATTATACCCCCGGTGTTTCAGCACGGTATCGACTCGCCGTCGTTGTCGGCACACCTGGCTACGGTGCGGCTTACCCTGCCGGCGCTCACGGCCACCCGCCACTATACCGTGCGCACACACACCCTGATAGGCGAAGTGGCGGCAGGGTTTCAGGTGCGTTGGGGACCACAGCCAGACCTGCCTGTTATTGTGTACCATCACGGTATTGCTGAAATGCCTTACGATAAAAGTTTTCGTGGTATTTTTCGAGGTGTCCTGCCAGGGCAAGCCCACCTTGTGGCCATACGAGCCCCCTTTCATCGTACCTGGCTTGACCTGCTGCCAGCGCTCAGGAGCATGCAGCATTTTCTGACCATGTGTGCGGTGGCTGTGCAACTCGGCGAAAGTGTGCGTCAGGCTTTGCTGGCGCGTGGGGCCCGTGGCAGTGTAGTCGTCGGGACGAGTCTCGGTGGGTTTCTCGCCTTAGTGCATCATCTCACGTTCGGCACTGCGGACGGGTGTGTGCCGCTGCTCGCGGGGCCTGACCTGGCGCATGTGATGCTCGGTACCCACTATCGTCGCTTTCTGGCATCCCAGGCTCTGGCACACCCCGTGATGCTGCAGGAGCTCCTCGACTTGCGGCAGGCTTTGCCAGCCAGTGACACACACCGTGTCCTGCCCTTACTGGCACGGTACGATCGTGATATGCTATACGCCCATCACGCCGCCTGCTATGCTGCCAGTGGCATACCGGTCGTGACCATTGCCCGGGGGCATATTACGGGCTCTCTTGCCTTTGCCGCGCTGCGGGCGCACGTGTTAGCGTGCATCCAGGCACTGCTGCATAGGCGATGAGGGACAGACGCTATCGACAAGGGCTGTACGCGTCCGTGCCGGCCTACTATGATGCTCTCAAGAGAGGTTGCCAGGCCTCCCCTGTACGGTGTCACTACGAAGGAGTTGTATGTGATGTATGGAGTGCAACAGCGAGTCGTCTTGAGATTGTTTGCCTATGCCTGCCTGGTGTGTATGCTTGCCAGTCTAGTGCACGCCCAAGTCAGACGCAGGGGGGCTGCCCCTGGTCCCAAAACGCCTGAGGCGTCTGCGACGTCACGGCAAGAGGCGATCACTGTCAATGCCAAAAGCGCCGTCCTGATGGAAGGAGCAAGTGGTCAGGTCTTAGTCGCGCAGAACAAAGACGAGAAAATTGCCCCCGCCTCTTTCGTGAAAGTTTTGACACTCTACATCGTGTATGACATGATCCAAAACGGCAAACTCAAACTCACTGATGAGGTCTACATTAGCAAAAAAGCCTGGGAAACAGGCGATTCAAAAATGTTTGTTGGACTGGGCTCCAAAATTCCTCTAGAAGAGATCATTAAAGGAATTGCTGTTGTTTCGGGCAATGATGCGTGTGTTGCAGTCGCTGAACACATCTCCGGCAGCACCGACATGTTCGTCAAGGTGATGAATGACACCGCGCAAAAGCTCGGCATGACGAACAGTCGTTTTGAGAATCCGCATGGTTTGCCGAGTGACCAGCAGTATACCACAGCGTATGACATGGCAGTGTTGGCACGCCATTATATTAACGATCTTCCTCACGAAGCATTAAAAGTGCATTCTATGCTTGAATATACCTATTCTGGGATACGGCAGGACAACCGGAATACGTTGCTGCGCAAAGATTCGTCTGTGGATGGTTTAAAAACCGGCTATGTCGAGGAAGGTGGGTATCATCTCCTCGCCACCGCCAAACGCGACGAACGGCGTTTGATTGCGGTGGTCATGGGTGCGAAGAGTCCGTCTATACGGGCCGAAGAAGCCCTCAAGCTGTTGAATTATGGGTATCGCAATTTTGCCTTTGTGTCCTTGTTTACCAAAGGGCAGATCCTGTACGACCTGCCGGTCTGGAAGGGGCAGAGTAACGACCTCCACATCGTGCCTGGCGAAGAGGGTATGATTGTGATACCCGCCGAGGCGAAAAACAAGCTAGAGCACGAGCAAATTTTACCGGAGTATGTTGAGGCTCCTATCGAGAAAAATCAAGAGATCGGTAAGTACGTGGTGAAAATTGGTACCAATGTTATCCGCTCTATACCCCTTGTCGCGGAGACAGAGGTCCCGAAAGCGGGCTTCCTGAAGCTTATCTGGCACAGCGTCCTCTACTTCCTCGGACGTGTACGCATCTTGACCTATGTCTTGCTAGGTATCGTCATCGTCGTGCTTGTTGTCCTTACGCTGAACTTCCTTACCAGAAAACGTCGGAAGAAAGTGCGGATTCGCTACTAACCAGAGGCAGAGTATCGTGCATGGATAGAGCCTCAGGGTGCCATCCGACCGCCGAGGTTAACACGATCTGACCCGGGGCAGATGGGCCAGGAGGGTGGCCATATCTGCCGGGAGCGGAGCGGTAAACTCGCACCATTGCTCGCTGTCTGGATGCTGAAAGCGTATCTGCTCGGCATGCAGGGCCTGACGTGGGAAGGCATTGATAGCCTGCTCCAGGGTGGCGTGCCCCGGGAACTGTAGCAGTCCAGGACCGTACACCGGATCGCCAATCACAGGCCGCCCGATATGCGCCAGGTGCACGCGGATCTGGTGCGTACGGCCGGTTTCGAGCGAGAGACGCACGAGACTTACAGGCCCCCAGGCTTCTATCACCTGGTAGTGGGTGCGGGCAGCGCGACCGTAGCGCTCGACGACGGCCATCTTCTGCCGCTGCTGGGGATGGCGTCCAATCGGTGCCTCAATAGTGCCCTGCAACGCCGGGAGGCGTCCACGCACCAGCGCCACATAGCGCCGCTGCAACTGGTGGGTTTTTAACTGTGCTGACAGATGCCGATGACTGCGGTCGTGCTTGGCCACCAGCAAGAGTCCCGACGTGTCTTTATCGAGCCGATGCACAATGCCTGGGCGTTCTTCCCCGCCGATGCCCGACAGCGTCTGGCAGTGAAAGAGCAAGGCATTGACTAGAGTACCACTGGCATGGCCAGGGCTCGGATGCACCACCAGGCCCGGCGGTTTGTCGATCACCAGGAGGGCGTCGTCCTCGTAGACAATCTGCAGCGCTAAGGCTTCGGCGACAGGACGGGCGGGACGGGGAGGGGGGACATCCAAGGTGATGATGTCCCCCTCCCGGACGCGATAACTGGCCGTTACCACTCCCTGGGTGAGACCAACCTGCCCCTCCTGGATGAGCCGTTGTAGTTGGCTCCGTGAGAGTGCAGGCAGATGCGCCACGAGGTATTTATCGAGGCGGGTGCCGCTGTCCTCAGCCGCCACCGTAAACAGAAAGTGCTGAGGCGTCATGCGCTGTCATCCTCATTCCTTGGCAGCGCGGAACGAATCGAGCAATAATAGTCCCACCCCAATACAAATACTGCTATCTGCCACATTGAATGCCGGCCAGTGATAGGCATACCAGTGGACGTCAATGAAATCAATGACCTGGCCAAGCCAGAGGCGATCGAGGCCATTACCGAGTGCACCACTGATGATGAGACAGAGTCCCCACAGCCTCAAGGTGTACTGCGACGGTACCCGCACGAAATAGGTGAACAGTCCCACGAGTGCCAGGACGGTGACTGCAGGAAAGAACAGGCGCAGAAATGTCTCGCTCTGCCGCGCCAACATGCCAAATGCCGCCCCTGAATTACGCACATAGGTGAAGGCAAACAGATTGGCAATCACCGGACGCGACTCATACAGGGCAAAGGTTGTATGGACGTAGAGTTTGGTCGCCTGGTCAAGTCCCAGCACAACGAGCACCAGGCAAGCGAACAGTTGCCATTTCTTACAGGTGGACATCACGGCTCCTGCCAGCATGCGACACCTGGCCTCCATCACATTTCAGATATGCATGGCCTCACGCACCTCAGCCATCGTCTCCTTCGCCACGGTACGGGCCTGCGCACTCCCAGCCACCAACACATCCATGGCTTCTTGCGGGTGCGCCGTATAATAGGCTCTCTTCTCGTGCAGGGGCTGCAAATCCGTGAGCATATTTCGAATGAGTACGCCTTTGCAATCGATGCAGCCGATACCGGCGGTGCGGCAGCCCTGCGCTACCTCTTGGCGTTCCGCTTCAGTACTGTAGATGCGATGGAAATCGAACACCGGGCATAGATCAGGGTTGCCTGGGTCTCGACGACGCTGCCGGGCCGGGTCGGTCATCATTGTCTTCACTTTTTGCGTGAGTGTTGCCGGGCTGTCTGAGAGGTAGATAGTGTTATCATAGCTCTTGCTCATTTTGCGACCATCCAGCCCTGGTAACTTGGGGACTTCTGTCAGTTTTGGCTGCGGCTCTGGAAAGATCTCGACATTGTAGAGACTATGAAAACGCCGTACCACCTCACGGCTCAACTCGATATGCGCGACCTGATCCAGGCCAACCGGCACCCAGTGCGCTTTATACATGATGATGTCAGCCGTCTGGAGTAAGGGATATCCCAGAAAACCATACGTCGCCAGGTCGCGGTCTTTGATTTCTTGTTGTTGCTCCTTGAACGTCGGGACACGTTCCAGCCAGGCCAGTGGTGTGATCATCGATAACAACAGGTGCAACTCAGCGTGCTCCGGTACGAGCGACTGGATAAACAGCACACTTTTCTTGGGGTCGAGGCCAGCACTGAGGTAGTCAATGGCAATGTCTCGCACTGATTCCCGCACCTGGGACGTATCAGCATAGCCAGTCGTCAGGGCATGCCAATCCGCAATAAAATAGAAACACTCGTACGTCTCTTGCATGTGTACCCAGTTCTTGAGGGCTCCGAGGAGGTTGCCCAAATGCGGTTTACCCGAGGACCGCATGCCGCTGAGGACCCGCTCTTTGGTCATGATGCTTCCTTATTGTGACTAGCGTTTACCACCCCTCTGCTGTCAGGTACGCTGTTTCCTCTCAAGGCGTCTACAGCCCTGAAGGCAAGATGGGGCAGGAATATGCAAGAGGCGAAGGATATGAAGCGTAGCATATTATGTACACTGTGCCTTATCAAGGTGCTAAATGTAGCGAATATGGCTAGAGGTCGTCAAGCCTGCGGATGTCTCTACGCGTGTACATACGTGTCCACAGACCTCGCACTGGCCCAGTTGACCGTCTCGGGCACTTCCAGCATGGGAAATCTGTTGCAGATAGGGTCAGGAGCTTTATCACTCCTCAAGAGCTTTGACAAAGTCACGTATAGGAAAAAGCCTTTTTCGCCCCAGCGCCTAGCGGCTACCTGCCACAACCGCGCGCAGCAAGGCCCAGCCCGGCGTAGCACGGCTGGACATGGGATTCAGGATGGGATAGGGTGTAGTCTCAGGGCTTCCCTCGCACGAACGCCTTGGGATTCGGTACAAATAGTTATAAAATTCGCGTCGCACAAGGTGAGAAAGGTCTCCAAATGTACCGCGATCACTTGGTAGAGCACCGTGCGGCTCGGAATTACAGGAGGCCCGGCAGTTGCTAGAGGACGGTCTTCAGCAACGCCTGGGTAGCAGAGTGAGAGGACGACACATCAAGTGATGCGGAGTGGATACGGACGATTGGTCATACGCTTTACTTCTTCTCCAATTTATTTGTTTTAATGAGCCCATCGGCATCGCAGACAATTTTCATGCGGCAATTATACACGTTTATACAAACGTATAGCATGTAACCCCAGACCGAGTGGCGCTGTCGCACGATTTACGGCGCCTCTCCTCTCCGACACTCGCAGCCGGCAAGCCGGTGAGTGGGGTGTCAAGAGTGAGAAGGAGCCGCACGCGCCTGCTCGGTCCGTGTTTGGCCTTAGCACCTTTGATAGCCTTCGTCAGAAGCTGCGCCAAGGTCGAAACGGCTTCTTCTTGGAAGTATGTTTGTGCTATGATGGGCTGCTATAGAGCTGCAGAAGCGTGTGGGCGGAACCCGCGGGAGGGTGTGATGGTACAGCCCAAGTCATAGAGAGGACTACGCGTGGCGAAAGCTTCTGTGCAGACCATGCTCAATCGGTCCACACCGATCTTCTATGGCTGGTGGATTGTCGCTGTCAGCCTGGTGATCGACGCCTGCAAACACGGTACCTTTAACCGTGGCTTTACGCTCTATATCCTGCCTATCCGGAACGAGCTAGGTCTCAGTGTGACGGCGATCTCACTGGCGGAGATGTTGGGTCGGCTGGAAGGCGGTGTGTTGGGACCTGTCATGGGGTATCTCACCGACCGTTTTGGGGCCGGAGCCATCCTGGTGTTTGGCGGCCTGATGTCGGGGCTAGGTTTTATTTTCCTGTCTCAGACCAACAATCTCTTTGTCTTCATGGTCATTTTCATCGGTATGCTCTCCGTCGGCTTTCGCTCCGGCTATAACAACGCGACCCTCGCGGCTGTGAACCAGTGGTTCCGCCGCCAGCGTAGCCTGGCGATGTCCATTGTGGCGGCGGGCAACGGGTTGGGTGGGGCAGTCCTGGCGCCCCTGGAGGGCCTGCTGGTGGCCTCGCTCGGCTGGCGGACTGCCGCGCTCTTGTCGGGCCTAGGGATTCTTGTCGTGGTCGTGCCGCTGTCATTCCTGGTGCGGCGTTCTCCCGAAAGCATGGGCCTGTTGCCCGACGGTGACCAGGCCCCGGCACTGCCAGCGTCCCAGCCGCCCGGCCCCCTGCGTGCATATGGGACAACTGCGCTCAGCCCCGCGCCTGCAGCGTCGCCGGCGGCAGGCCGTCGTGATGCAACCCAGTTAGACTTCACCGCTCCCGAGGCGATGCGGACGCTAGCCTACTGGCTCTTGATTCTGGCCACGGGCTTGCGTAACACGGTGCACTCTGGGACGTCCTTTCTCATGGCGCCGGTGGTTATCTGGTTTTTACAGGGCGGTGGACGGAGTGCAGACAGCAGTCTGCCTATGGCGGCCTTCTTTGTGGGCCTCCTTTCCTTAGGGACGTTCGTCCTGACTCCCATCGTGGGGTGGCTGGGTGATAGAATAGCCAAGCCACAGCTCAGTGCCGTGTGCATGGCCTTCGGCGCCGTGTCCATGGCGATGTTACTGCATCAGAGCGGCCAGATATGGTACTTGGTGCTGAGCGTGCTCTTGCTAGCGATCGCAGAGAGTGCCAATCCCTTGAATTGGGCCATCATGGGTGACTTTTTTGGTCGGCGGGCCTTTGCCACACTGCGGGGCTGGCAACATCTGCCCGACCAACTCATGTCCATGAGCACGCCGGTATGGATGGGGTGGATCTTCGACCACACCGGCAGCTACTACTGGTCCCTGCTCCCCTTGGCCATCCTCTATGGCCTGTCGGCATGCGTCTACTGGCTCCTGCCTCAACCCACCACACCGGCCCGACTCCAATAGCCCCAATAGCCGGCCTTAATCGCGACAAACTTAGAGATGCTCAGGGCGGCCGTTCCCACTTGAGTGTTTCTTAATGCGCACTCATTTTTCTCTGTTCAATTAGTCCCCTTTTGTGATAAACTCATGCCCAATTCATGTCCCAACGATTACAGTCCAACTTCCTGCAGTACAGGAGTGATTAGTATGTTCTCAGTAACCCTCAACCTCGCTGTCGCCACACAAAAGGGGAACAATCCAGCAAAGTACTGGGAATTTTTCACAAAAGAAGATTCTACATTCTGGGATTTTGTTGATGGCAGCCGAGAGGGCCTGAAGCCACAGGGATCGCCATCGCAGCAATCAGAGCAGCCTCAAAAAATGCCACCTTCCACCCGATTGAGTGGTGGAGCGTTGCCGCCGCTCACTGAAAGCCTCTAGAAGAGAGGGTTTGGAGATTGAGCCACCAGCCACCTGTGGGGATTTTGTCGCCTTCCACTTCCACACCACAATGCCCGGCATGCTGAGCACGGTGCTGCTAGGGTCCCAGGTTGTACAGATGTGCCAGGCCTCGCAGCAACGCCTGTTGATTCCTTTGGGGATAGTTCCACCCCTTCGTCATGAATAACTTCCGGTCACGTGCATTATGTGCCTGATCCAGCAGGGTGCTGGTCACCGGCATGGCGTCTGCGGGTCTTCAAGCACCGCATGCCAGCCCATGTGCTTGGCCTGGAACCATTGCCGTACGCGCTGCGGCACGCTGCACATGGCGAAAATCCGCACGCAGATAGCCCAGGCCAACGCCCAGGACCATGCGGCCATAGGAAACGATGTCCAGCGTGACCGTATCCTCGGCGAGGGAGCTGTCAGCGGCGGCGTTCAGGGGTGCCTAGTCAGCATCTCTTCGGCATGTTTACGGGTCGTGTCGGTAATCTCTTTGCCGCCAGACATGCGGGCAATTTCCTCGATGCGATCGGCGAAGCTGAGTGGTTGGATGTCGGTCGCGGTGTGATTGGCTTGCACCGACTTGGCAATACGGTAGTGCTGGTCCCCGTGGCGGGCAATTTGCGGCAGGTGCGTGATACAAAAGACCTGATGCGAGCGCGCAATATGGCGTAGCTTTTCGCCAACGATGGTCGCGGTTTTCCCACCTATACCGGCGTCCACCTCATCGAAAATCAATGTCGGTATCTGATCTGCACGCGCCAGAATGCTTTTCATGGCTAACATGACACGGGAGAGTTCACCACCGGAAGCAATGCGCGCAATAGGTTTCACAGACTGGCCAGGGTTGGGAGCAAAGAGATACTCGACTTCGTCGATGCCGTCGGCGGTCAGGGTCACGCGCTCCGTGCCTACAAGCAGTTCGCCCTGCGGATGATAGCGCAGGGTGTGAGCCACCTGGAACACCGTATTGGCCATATTGAGTTCCTGCAGCTCCTGCTGCACCGCCTGCTGCAGGCGTTCGGCGGCCTGGCGGCGCTTGTCTGACAAGGTGATGGCCAGCGACTTGAGCGCCTGGCGGGCGCGTCCCAGTGCAGCCGTCAGGTCCCTGAGGCGCTCACTGTGCTGTTCCCAGTCCTGGTGCTCGCATTGGAGTTTCTCGTGATACTGGAGAATAGCGGGAATGGTCGGGCCATATTTCCGCTGCAGGCGCGCAATCTCGGCCAGGCGATCTTCAACGGCCTGCAAGCGGGCTGGATCGACGTCCATACGCTCGCCGTATGCCAGCAGGCTCCGCGCCGCTTCCTCGATGAGATAGTAACTCTGTTGCAGATCCGCCTGGAGGTGCTGCTGGCTGGCATCAAGGCAGGTCAACTGGGTCAGTTTTTCAAGGGCGGTGGCGAGCAGGGTGAGGGCTGACGTCTCATCACGATAGAGTACCGCATAGGCATCTTGTGAGAGCGCGTAGAGCCGTTCGGCATTAAGCAGCAGATGGCGCTCCTGGGTCAGACGCTCTTCTTCCCCAGCCTGCAGGTGGGCTTGCTCAATTTCCTGCAATTGAAATTGTAAGAGCTCCAGCCGCTGCTGCCGCTGCTGTGCTTCCTGGCGTACACGCCGATAGTCCCGTTCGAGGGTGTGGTAATGTTGATAGGCGCGCTGCAGGGCGGCGCCCTCCTCGGTCAGCTTACCAAAGCTATCGAGCAGCGCCAGTTGCTGCTCGCGTTGCAGCAAGGTTTGCTGTTGATGTTGCCCGAGAATATCAACCAGATATTGCCCGGCTTGTTGCAACATGGTCACGGTTGCCAACTGCGCGTTGATGTAGCACCGGCTGCCACTCTTCGTGAGCACCCGCTTGAGTAGCAGGGTTGCATCGTCTATGGTAATACCCAGAGTGTGAAAAAGCTCGGGGAGATGGGGGTAGGCGGTGATATCGAATAGCGCCTCCACCAGGGTGGGTTTGTCATCAGCCCGCAACATGTCCGCGTGCGCACGTTGGCCCAGAGCGAGGCCTAGCGCCCCGATAATCATGGATTTGCCAGCCCCAGTCTCACCGGTAAGCACATTGAATCCAGGGCCAAACTCCACCACCGCACGTTCTACTAGCGCATAGTTTTCAATGTGTAGCTGTACTAACATCCAGTATCCTGTGGGAGACGCACCGCTTCCCCCCACTTCAGTTTCG